>ERZ795048.1368-NODE-1368-length-22147-cov-57.343246_pt1 | contig 22147 bp, 10 predicted proteins | sample MGYA00375132_ERZ795048 | MGnify/ENA primary metagenome ERZ795048 (study PRJEB30177, sample SAMN05720225) | activated sludge metagenome | isolation source: Anaerobic digester | place: Hong Kong | collected 2014-12-17 ... | reverse complement strand
TTGGCACCGAAGAGGAGATCGACTTTGCGGCCCTCGAAGAGGCGGTGATCGGTCGGAAGGATCTCAGAGGGCCTGAGGAAAGCCAGCCGGATCTCGGCACCGAGGAGGAGATCGACTTCGCGGCCCTCGAAGAGGCGGTGATCGGTCGAAAGACTCTCAGAGGGCCTGAGGAAAGCCAGCTGGATCTTGGCACCGAGGAGGAGAGGGCTGAAGCCGATCGAGAGAAGACGTCTGGAGCCGGAGAAGATCTGGCGAGAATGGGAGGAGAGGCTCCCGAAATAGCCGACGATCGCGAGGCTGAGGGGAGAGAAGAGGAGGTCGCTGGCGAAATCCGGCAGGAAGCAGCTGGAAAAGTCCTTTCAGATGGAGAAGAGAGGGAAGCATCCGGCTCAAAGCAGATGAAGGAGGAAAAGAAGGCGACCGCTCAGAGGAGGCCGGCCAGAGGAAGAAAGATGGCCTATACCGTGATCAAAGTGGACCAGACGGAGAAAAGCGGGGCTCATGAGGCGGGCGAGGAAGAGAACCGCTCAAGGATGGGGGGATCTCCGGAGGCCTCAGCGAAGACGGGAAGAGAAAAGATCGGCTCTTTGACGAGAAAAAAAGATGAAAAAGATGAGATCAGATCAAGGGAAAGAGAGATCGGTTCGGATCAAAAAGAGGAGATAAAGACCACAATAGACGATAAAACAGAAGGGTCAAAAGAGAAGGGAAAGGCGGCGGGGAAGATCCAGAAAGCTAGAGCAGCCCGACGAAAGGGGGGAAGATATGGTAAACGGGCCGAAACCGGGCCCGGAGAGGAGAGAAAATTTAGAAAGAGATCCAAGAAGAAGGACCGGGCCTGATCGAAGGGCTGACCCAGGGACCGATCGAGTGAGCTTCAATTCCGAAGATCAAGCTCGAATAACACTTCTGATTTCAAATACCAATATATAGATTAAAAAATATTGCAGACGCCGTCCGCTGTGATCTCGGGCTGATAAGCGGTGTAGTTTAGACCCCAGTCCGGCGGCTGCCATCCAGGAGGCTGGATTTCTCGTTCGAACTCCCCCACATCGACGATGGAGCTGGCGTAAGCCGTGCTCATGCCAGACCCGTCAACGGGACTTGCATCGACCCGGACCCGGTTCACGAACTTTCCGCTCCACCGGGCCTCGGCCCTGTAATTTATCGTTCTGGTCTCCCCCGGCATCATCTCGACGAGGTTCCAGGTGGCAACGCCGTCGTCGAGGGATGCGACCTCCGGCGAGGCCTCTGCGACCACCATGCCATCAGGCAGATAGTCGGCGACGGCGGCGGCTGTGGCGCCCTCTCCGACGTTCTCGACGGTTATGGTGTACAGGACCTGGTTTGGCTCGTTCTGATCTATGCGGCCGGACTTGGTCACGGTGACGGCGTCTCCTGATGGGCAGCATCTCAGCCAGTCGATCTCGACGGCCGAGAAGTTATCGGCCCTGACCCAGTTGCCGTTGTAGCCACCTTCGGCCTCCACCTGGTTTACGATCTCGTCGCCCCGGTAGCCGGTCAGGTTAAGCCTCAGTTCGATCTTGAACCTGTCGCCTATGGCCAGGTGGGTCAAGGTCCAGGCGGCTCGACCCTCGGCCAGCTCCGAAGGCCGCAAGGACGAGTTTACATAGACGGCTCCTGGGGGGAAGAGGTCTCTGACGATCACGGGTCCCAGGGACTGGTCGCCGTCGTTCTCCAAGATGATGGCGTAGCTCGCAAGGGGCGAGGCGTCGCTGGCGGGATAGACGATCTCACCCTCTTTTCTCAGGCTGAGATGGGGCCGGTCGTATCGAGGCACCCCCTCGAGAAGGACCCGCCGCTGGACCGAGTATGTCCCCTCGTACCCCTCGTCGAAGTCCACCTCGTCCTCATGGATCGCCCTGTACCTTGCCCTGCCGGTGAAGTTCGCCTGGGAGTCCATCTCGCTCAGACCCATGGCGATCGTCTCCATCTCGAGCTGGCTCGCCCCGGCGTACTCCTCGCCGATGAAGCTGGACCCGGCCGAAGAAGACCAGATCCCCTCCTTCCACTTCATGGAGGAGTTGGCCGAGAAGCTGCTGGATAGGCCGGCGTCGACGTCGCCGCTCTCGACGGAGAGGTATTTAGCGATATAGTTCGTCTCGGTTCGGATCAGCTCTTCGGAGTCGTAGGATCCGGCCCCCGACTCGTAAGACCTCTGGCTCGATCCGACCCTCTTGTCGACGGAGACGAGGCCGCGTCCCGAAGCAGACCTCTCATACCCGATCCCCGAGCCGTACTCGTCGGCCTTCTCGAGAACCCTGAAGCTTCCGACGTAATCTTCGCGGGACTCGAAGAGGGGCGTCGAGCCCGGAGACGAGCCGAGATCTCTTTTCAAAAAGCCGATGTGCCCCATCCCGTCGAACTCGGAGTCGATCTCCATCGCCGACTCGTTCTTATCGAGGAAGATCCGGCTCTCCCGATCAATGGACGTCGCGTGCCGGTAGGATTCGCTCATGGAGGTTCCTGTGATCCTGTTCTTCGCCCGGGCCTCCTCGGTCCATCGAGAGGAGTAGTTTACAGTCCGGTTCCGATAGAGGCCGAGGGTCGTGGGGGCGTAGGCGGCTGTTACGTCCTTTTCCATGGATATCGACTTGTTCTCGGTCCGGACCCTCACCTGCTCGTCGCCCTCGTAGCTTCCCGAGCCGTGCTCGCGGGTCTCAAGCTCGGTTCCCGGCTCGCCGAGGACCGCGACGCTGGCGGAGTCCGAGTACTCTTGTCTCAAGTTCTTGGATATCGCGCGGACCAGATTTCTGATGACGAAGAGGTCGAGGGTCGTCGAGTAGTCGTCGGCGACGTTCACGAAACCCTCGCCTGCGGCCCGGGAGGCCATCTCGAACTCGAACTCCTGCCTCGGGACCTTTACGATCAAAATGATGCTGATGCAGCTTCCGTTTTCCAGATGGTCGATCTGCCATCGGCCGTCGGGTCCTCTGGAAATCGATTCCGAGACCACATCCACCCGGTGGTCGAAGACGTCCTCGAGGACCAGGTCCATTATGGGGAGGCTCCCGACGTTGCAGACGGTGATGTTGTAGGCGATCTTCTCGCCGCGCTTCACCTCCTCCTTGTTCGCGACCTTCGTCACCTTCAGGGCGAGGAGCTGGACGGTGGCGTCGTCGCTGGCATCGACGATCCCCATGGCTCCTCCCTCCCAATAAGTCGCCGCGACGGAGACGCTGTTGGTCAGAGAGCCTGCGGCGTCGGCGTCGACCCTGGCGACCAGCTCTAGGCCGACCGACTCGTTCGGCGCAAGACCCTTAAGTCCGGTCCAGCTGATGAAGACGGTCCCGTTAGGGTGCTCGACGGGGCCGAAGGACGGCGGCCGGGAAGCCGAGACGTAGCTCATCCCCGCCGGGAGGAGGTCGGCGACGGTCAGGTTCGAGAGGTCGACCGCTCCCGAGTTGGTGACGTTGATCGAGAAGGCCACGAGGTCGCCCGGCTCTGCCACCAGAGGGTCTGCGGTCTTATCGACCTTGATCTTGGCATCAACCGATCCCTTGACAGAGATGGTCCAGGCGTCCATGCCCGATACGATCTCGCCTCCGTCCCCGCTGCCGACCTCGCCATCGCGAACGCTACCGGTTTCGTCCACTCTCCCGCCCGTATCATCCACCGAGGCCGAAGCCGTGGCGAAGGTGGTGAGGTCGGCGAGAAGGTCGCCGTCGATTTTGGCAGCGAAATCGATCCTCGCGGACTCGCCTGCTCCGAGGTCGGTGAGGTTCTCCCAGGCGGCGGTCCAGGTGCCGTTCGGGCTCTTTTCGACGGAGTCGGGCTCGACCGAGGCCCGGCCCGGAAGGTAGCTCATCCCCGCCGGGATGAGGGCGACTATCTTCACCGAGGTGAGGTTCTCGGGACCGGGGTTTGTTGCGTTCAGGGTGAGGTTCACGGCATCGGAGGCCGATCCCGCCCTCAAATCGCCCGAGAGATCCATCAGTATGGCGGGGGCGAAGGCGGCTGCGTCCATGGAGGGGGCCACGCCGCTGATCATGGGATAATAGTCCTTCTCGGAACCTCCCGAGATGCTGTAGGGCGAATTTCCGATCCCGTCCCCGTCGGGGTCGGAGCCCGCGTAATCGGACCAATAGTTTCCGGTGTAATTGGTGTAGCTTCCGCTGTTGTAGGTATAGTTGAGGGGCACTGTGGAGTTCCAGCTGTTGGCAGAATTGGAAAAGGCATTGTTGGTGTTGTTGAAAGTGTTCTGGAAAATGGTGTTGCCGCTGGAGGAATCGAGGCAGATACCGTAGTAGCCGTTGGCGTTGGCGGTATTGCTCGAGATGGCGTTGCCGCTGGACAAATAGAGGAAGATGCCACGTCGAGTGTTGTTAGCGGCGGTATTGCTCGAGATGGTGTTGCCACTGGAGGACTGGAGGTAGATACCGCTTTGACGGTTATTGGTGGCGGTGTTGCACTCGATGGTGTTGAAGTTCGAAGCCACTTCAACTCCCGCATCACCGTTCGTCACAACAAACCCCTCAACCGTGCATCCGTCCGCAGCTATCGTTATCGCGCTCCCAGAGCCGCCCGCGTCCACCACCGGCTTTCCGCCACCGGTGTCGATGCCGATGAGCTTGAGGGGCTTGTTCAAGGCGACGTTCTCGTAGTAGGTCCCGCTCAAAACTAGGATCGTCGAGTTGGCGCTGGCGGCGTTTATCGCTGCCTGGATGTTCCCGCCGGGGCCGACGACGGTCGTCATTATCGGGTAGTAGTCCTTCTCCGATCCGCCAGGGATGCTGTAGGGCAAGTCGCCGATTCCGTCGCCGTTGGCGTCAGAGCCGCTGTAATCGGACCAGCGGTTTCCGGTGTAGTTGTTGTAAGGCTCTAGGGGTTCAGTGGAGTTCCAGCGGTTGCCAGCGGAATTCGAATTGGCGTTTTGGACGTTATTTATGAAGCTGTTGAGGTAGATCGTGTTGTCGCTGGAGGATTGGAGGCGGATGCCCTGTGTGTTACCGCTGGCGATGTTCTCTAAGATTATGTTGTGGTTCGAAGAAACAAGAAAGATGCTAGGCCAAGATACACTGCTGTCGTTGCTGAATTTGTTGCATGATACGCTACTGTAATCTGAGTCATAAAAGTATATGTTAACATCGTCGTTATTATTAGCGATATTATTTGATATTCGATTATTGTCGCTACCTGTCGAAATATCGATACCATGGTGGTTGCTACTCGCGGTGTTGCCCTCGATGGAGTTGCCACTGGAGGACTTGAGGTGGATACCAACCTGAGTGTTGCCACTTGCGGTGTTGCCCGAGATGGTGTTGTCGCTGGAGGAATCGAGGGATATGCCGCTTGCGCCGTTGCCGGTGGCGGTGTTGTCTGAGAGCGTGTTGTCGTTGGAAGATCCGAGGTAGATGCCGCGTTCCTCGTTGCAATTCGCAGTGTTGCCCGAGAAGGTGTTGTCGCTGGAGGAATTGAGTACGATTCCGTTCATGTTGTCCGAGGCGGTGTTGCCCGAGATGGTGTTACCGCTGGAGTCCCAGAGGCAGATGCCGTTCATGTTGTCCGAGGCGGTGTTGCCAGAGAGCATGTTGCTGTCGCTCGAAGATCCGAGACTGATGCCGTGCAAGCCGTTGCCTGTGGCGGTGTTGCCCAAGAGATTGTTATTGCTGGAGGAAGAGAGGGTGATACCGCAGCCTACGTTGTTGGTGGCGTTGTTGTTTGTGAGCCTGTTGTCGTTGCTGTAGGAATCGAGATAGATGCCACCGCGATTGACAATGGCGGTGTTGCCCAAGAGTGTGTTGTCGCTTGAGTCTTTGAGATAGATGCCTTCGTTAACGTTCTCTTTGGCATCGTTGCTTGAGATGGTATTGCCGTGCGAGTCTGTGAGATAGATGCCATAAAGGTTGTCTGTGACGGTGTTGTTTGTAAGCCTGTTGTTGTTGCTGGAGTGAAAGAGTAAGATGCCATCGTCGTTGCCGGTGGCGGTGTTGCCCGAGATTGTGTTGTCGTTCGAAGTTACCCAGATCCCAGCCTCTGCTCCGTTGGTCGCCACGAACCCTTCAAGTGTGCACCTGTCAGTGCTCAGGGTGATGACTGACCCGGAGCCGCCCGCGTCCACCACCGGCATCCCGCCGCCGGTATCAAGTCCCCGCAACGTGAGAGTCTTATTCACCACCACGTTCTCGTTGTAGGTCCCGCTCTGAACCTCGATGGTGTCGCCGGGGCAGGCGGCGTCGATGGCGGCCTGGATGCTGGTGTAGTTGCAGCCTGAGGCGCAGACGGTGATGATCGTGCCGAAATTGTCCGTCAGCGGATAGTCATCCTTCTCCGATCCGCCTGGAATATTGTAGGGCACTTCGCCGATCCCGTCGCCGTCGCAGTCCCGGCCGGAGTAGTTGGACCATTTGTTTCCGACGTAAGTAGTGTTGCCCCTGTACTCGATCTCGGTGGGCGAGCTCCAGGTGTTGGCCGAGTTGGACCAGGCGTTCTCGGCGTTCTCGAAGTTGTTCTGGTAGATGGTGTTGCCGTTGGAGGATTCGAGGCGGATGCCGTATTCGGCGTTGTCGTTGGCGTTGTTGTTTGTAAGCCTGTTGTTGTTGCTGGAGAACGAGAGCAAGATGCCGTAACGTGTGTTGTCGGCGGCGTTGTTTCCCGACAGCGTGTTGTTGCTGGAGGAAGAGAGGGAGATGCCAGCGTAGTCGTTGCCTGTGCCGGTGTTGCCCGAGATGGTGTTGCTGTTGGAGCAGCCGAGGTAGATGCCGTGTTTGTTGTCGCTGGCGGTGTTGTCCGAGAGGTTGCCGTTGTTGGAGGAATAGAGGGAGATGCCCTCTTCGGAATTGCCTGTGGCGGTATTATTCTCGATGATGTTGTCGTCGCAGGAATCATAGAGGAGGATGCCGTAATCGTTGTTGCTGGCGGTGTTGTCCGAGAGCGTGTTGCCGCTGGAAGATTCGAGGAAGATACCGCTGTGGCTGTTCTTGCTGGCGGTGTTATCAGAGATTTTGTTGCCGGAGGAGAACCAGAGGCAGATGCCGCGGTTGTTATCGTTGACGACGTTATCCGAGATACTATTGTCGCCGGATTGCTCAAGCCAAATGCCCCATCCGTTGTCGGTAGCATTATTGTCCGAGAGGGTGTTGCCGGAAGAGGACAAGAGGTAGATGCCGTCGTTGTTGTCGTCGGCGGTGTTATCCGAGAGCGTGTTGCCGGAAGAGGAATCGAGGCAGATGCCATCGAAGTCGTTGCCATTGGCGGTGTTGCCCGAGATGGTGTTGTTGTCGCTGAAAGAATCGAGGAGGATGCCATCGAAGTCGTTGCTATTGGCGGTGTTGCCCGAGAGCATGCTGCTGCTGGTTCTACTGAGGTAGATGCCAGAGCCGCCATTGTCAGCGGCAGTGTTGCCCGAGATCATGCAGCTACTAGAGTAACTGATGTAGATGCCATGGCCATTGTAGCCAGGACCGGTATCGATGACTATGTTGTCCGAGATGGTATTGTTGGTAGAGCGATCGAGGTAGATGCCGTGGCCGCTGTTGCCGGCAGCTGTGTTGCCCGAGATCGTATTGTTGCTGCAAAAGTAATCGATGATGATGCCGCATACGTTGCCGGTAGCTGTGTTGCCCGAGATCGTATTGCTGTTGCATGAGGAGAAGAGGTAGATGCCGTGTCGGATGTTGCCGGTTGCGGTGTTGTCCGAGATGGTGTTGCAGCTGGAGAAATAGATGTAAATTCCGTTATAGTTTTCGCTGGCGTTATTGCCTTCGATGGTGTTGCCGTCTGAAGTCACCTTGATTCCAGCGTCGAGGTTTGGATACGCACCTTCTCCTGAATTCGTCACCCTGAACCCCTCGACTCTGCACCCGTCCACAGCTATCGTGATCGCGCTGCCGCTCCCGCCCGCGTCCACCACCGGCATCCCGCCGCCGGTGTCGAGTCCTCGCAACGTGAGGGTCTTGTTCACCGCCACGTTCTCGTTGTATGTCCCGCTCTGCACCTCAATGGTGTCGCCGGGACAGGCGGCGTCGATGGCGGCCTGGATTGAGGTGTAGTTGCAGCCCGAGGCACAGACGGTGAGGGTTCTTGTGCCGGTTCGGTCCGTTAGCGGGTATTCGTCCTGTTCCTCAGCTCCGCCTGGTATCTCGTAGAGCACGTCGCCGATCCCGTCACCGTCGCAGTCCCAGCCAGTGTAGTCGGACCACTGATTTCCGACGTAAGTGGAATTGCCTCTGTACTCGAGCTCATTGGGAGAGTGCCAGGCGTTGACGGAGTCGGACCATGCGTTGTTCGCGTTGTTGAAGGTGTTCAGGTAGATGGTGTTGCCGGCGGAGGAACCGAGGCGGATGCCGTAGTTGTTGTTATCGGTTGCGTTGTTGCTATAAATGGTATTGTTAGTGCTAGAGGCAACGAGGTTGATGCCAGCTAATCCATTTTCGGTGACGGTGTTGTCTGAGATAGTGTTGCCGTTGGATTCACTTAGATAGACGCCGAAGTAGGTGTTTCCTTGGGCGGCGTTGCGCGAGATATTGTTGCCGTTGGAATAACGGAGTTCGACACCGCTGTTGGAGTTGACGATTGCGGTATTGCCCGATATGGTGTTGTCGCTGGAAGTTTCAATGTAGATCCCGGCGTATCCATTTCCGGTGGCGATGTTATCTGAAATTGTGTTTCTGCAACAGTTAATAATGAGGTAGATGCCGGTCCAGTTGTTGCTTTCGACGATATTACTCGAGATTTCGTTGTCGTTGGAGCTATAGAGGAGGATGCCGCGCTGACGGTTGTGAGCAACGTTGTTGCCCGAGATTTCATTATTGTTAGCGGAGCGGATAAGTTTGATGCCGTTTTGTCCGTTGTTATCAGCGGTGTTGCCAGAGATGGTGTTGCCCTCGGAAGATTCGAGATGGATTCCGTTGCCTCCATTTTCGATGGCGGTATTGCCCGAGATTGTGTTGCTGTTAGAATTATAGATGAGGAGGCCATGCTGACCGTTGTTAGTGGCGGTGTTGTTATTGACTATGTTGTTATTCGATGCTACTTTGATTCCAGCATTCGGCCAGATGCTTGAATTCCTCGCTATTAACCCATCGACGGTGCACCCGTCTGCAGTTATCGTGATCGCGCTTCCGACCCCGCCGGCGTCGACGACGACGGAAGAGCCGTTATCCAGCCCCGAAGGCAGCGGTGAGATGCAGGGAAGCCAGTCTACCACCTTCTTCAGGGTGAGGGGCTTATTGACGACCACGTTCTCGCGATAGGTCCCGCTCGGAACGATGATCTCGTCTCCGGGGCTCGCCTCGTCGATGGCTGCCTGAATTCCGAACCTCACCGGGCAGGATGCTTCATCGGTCACTGCGTCGCCGGCGAGGAGGGTGCCGGTAACGTTGACGAGGTTTGTAGCGTTGCCGGACTCGGTCCCGCTCTTTATGCGGGCGACGAGCCGGATGAACGTCTTGCCTTTGGGAGGTAGGGTGCCCAGGTTCCATGTGACGGAGCTTCCGGCGACAGTTCCGCTCCTGTTGTCGCTGACGTACTCGAGGCCGGAAGGAAGCTCATCCACGACCCCGACCGGATTGAGGACTGCCTCTCCGGTGTTCGTCACCTTGATGGTGAAGGTCAGGTTCGTCCCGGGAAGTCCCCCTCGCGGAGATACGGCCTTCTCGACTTTGATCCCCGACCGCAGGACGGTAACGTTCGTCGCGTTCTTGGAAGAGACCTTCTTTCCCGAGGACGAGGTTCCCGTGACGTTGACGGCGTTGACGAGAGGACCGTACTTGGTGCCGTCGATCCTGGCCACTAGCTGGACGGAGGTCTTGGCGCCGGGGGCGATCGGCCCCAAGTTCGACCAGACGATCGTCTTTCCGGCGACGTTCCCGCTCCGGTTGTCGGAGACGTATTCGAGGCCGGATGGGAGGACGTCCGCAACCCTGACGGGGTTGAGGGCGACCTCGCCGGTGTTGGTGACTTCGATCCTGAAGAGGATTTCGGCGTAGCGACACCCCGACGAGATGTTCGAGGTCTTCGAGATCCTCACCCCTCTGTTCGTCAGAGGGTAGCTGTCCTCCGCCGTGCTTCCCGGGATCTTGTAGGCCGAGTCGCCGATGCCGTCGCCGTTCACGTCGTTTCCGGCGTAGTCGGACCAGAAGTTGCCCCGGTAGCCGATGAAAGTTTTGCCCCGGTAGACGTAATTCATCGGCGTTGGCGAGAACCACCTGTTGTTCGATCCGCCCTCAGAGAGGGCGTTTTGGAGGTTGGTGATGGTGTTGAGGTAAATCTTGTTCCCGCCAGAACCGGTGAGGTAGACTCCTCGACCGCTGTTGTCCTGGACGGTGTTGCTCGATAGAGTGTTCTCGAAGGAGTTCACCAGCCCCAGACCGTTGACGCTCTTCTCGATGGTGTTCGCCGAGATCCAGTTTCTGCTCGAGCCCTCAAGATGGATGCCGTTCGCCTTGTTGGCGCTGACGGTCCCGCCCGATATGGTGTTGTCATTGGAACCCGATAGACCGATCCCGTTTGCCGAGTTCTCGGCGACGACGTTGCTGGCGAGGTTGTTATGGCCCGATCCCGTGAGAGCGATCCCGGTTTGGTCGTTCTTTTTGATATCGTTCGACGATATCTTGTTCTCAGAAGAGCTCCAGAGGCTGAGCCCATTTTTGTTGCCCTGGGCCGAATTGGCTGATATCTCGTTTCCGCTGGACTCCTCGATATAAATTCCGTCTTTTTTGTTCTTCATGACGTCGTTGTCTACCAGGCTGTTGTTGTTTGAGCGGATGAGATGGACCCCGTGCAGGAGGTTATCCCTGAAGGCGTTCCCCGAAAGGGTGTTCTCTCTTGATCCCCTGAGCCTGATCCCCTGCTCCTGGTTTCCGCTCGCAGTGTTATCAGATAAGGAGTTCGCGACGGAGTTTATCAGCCGCAGGCCGTTTAAGTTCCCGTTGGCGGTGTTCTCCGAGATGTCGTTATCGTTTGAACCGTCTAGATGTATCCCATCTTTTTTATTATTGGATGCGACGTTCCCGGTAGCGCTGTTCATTTCGGATCTTATAAGCCGGACCCCATGGCCAGAATTTCCCCTCGCGGCGTTATCCTGGAGGGCGTTGCCGCTGGCGTCCACGAGATCGATGCCTTGATCCTTGTTGCTGGCGATTCTGTTCGACGATACAGCGTTATCTGAAGAGCCATCGAGAACTATACCGGATCGGCCGTTGATGCTGACGACGTTATCGCTGACTTCGTTCTCCTCTGACCCTTCGATGTGCACCCCGTCGAAGCCGTTCTCCCGGATCTCGTTTGCGATGACGGCGTTTCCCTTCGATCCAGTGATCAGGACTCCGTAGCCTTTGTTGTTTTTGATGACGTTGTTGGATATCGAGTTGTCGTTTGAGACGATCTCGATCCCGGCGTGAGGGTTGCCCGAGCCCGTCACCACGAACCCCTCGATGGCGCAGCCGTCGGCCGCCAGGGTTATGGTGCTTCCCACGCCATCTCCCGCGAGGACTGGAGGACCGCTCCCGGTGTCCACTCCTTTCAGGGTGATGCTCTTGTTCAGGACGATCCGCTCGTGATAAGTCCCGCTTTTGACCTCCACCACATCCCCGGGACGGGCCAGCTCTATCGCCTTCGAGAGGCTATCTTCTGAATCGACGACCAAAAGGGCGACGACGACCGTAGAGGCCTCGTCGGAGACGAGGACGCCCTTGGATGTCAGGCCTGTCGTCCTGACCGAGTTCGTCAGGTTGCCGAAGACCGCACCGCTCACCACGGCAGAAAGCTCCAAAGTGACAGATTTGTTCGCGGCCAGGGAGCCTGGAAGGGTCCACACGATCCTGTCGTCCTCGAAATCGCCGGAACGGTTGTCGGAGACGTAATCTAGTCCTGCAGGCAGTTGATCGGCTAAGGTGACCTCGTCGAAGTCGACCTGGCCGGCGTTGGTGACGGCGATCGTGAAGTTCACGATCGTCGATGGCAGCCCCACTTCTGTTGAGGCGACTTTGCTGACCTCGATCACCACGTTCCCATCGACGACCGTCCCAACGGAGTCCTGGATCGATATGCCACCAAGGGTGTTATTGCTAGCGATGTTCCCTGCGAGGAGGTTCTCGTCGGATTCTAAGAGACGAATCCCGTGCTCGCCGTTGTCGCTGGCGACGTTCAATGAGATCGTGTTTTGGGCGGAGCCCAAAAGCTCGATCCCACTCAGGTTGTTGTGCCTGACGAAGTTGGATGTTATGTTATTGTAGGCGGAACTCTGGAGGCTGATCCCAGAGAACCCGTTAGTGCTGACGTTGTTATTCCATAACAGGTTGTTTCTCGAACGATTCAAATGAATGCCGTAACCGCGGTTGACTATTGCGGTGTTGTTCGTGATGATGTTGTTGTTGGAGAGGACGGTGATACCCGCGTGGGGGTTTCCCGAGTTCATGACCACGAAGCCCTCGAGGGTGCATCCGTCGGAGCTCAAGGTGACGGTGCTCTCGACGCCGTCACCACTGACGACCGGTTTTCCGTCCCCGGTATCGATCCCTTTGAGGTAAAGATCGGGTTTGTTGACGGTCACAACCTCGTCGTAGGTCCCGCTCTGGACGTATATCACGTCGCCGGGGTCGACGTTATCTATCGCATCTTGTATGCTGGTGTAGTCGACCCCGGGACCAATAATCGGTGCCACCGTGTTCACTTTGGCTTCACCGGGAAGCGCGGAGGCGCCCGGAACCAACGGGCCCGTCTCTAGGCTGAGATTTTCGTCGGCCAGAATATCGTTGGGGTAGAGGCTCGTGGTGCTGCCGACGTCTTGGCCGGACCCCGACAGCAAGATCAGGCTCGCCGATAAACCAAGCCAGAAAAACCGTGTCCAATGGCCATTACCCCTCACTTTTAGCCTCCCGACCTTCTTGAGATACCGCTTACGTTCAAACTAATTAACCTTTTGCAACAAAAGAGGAATTTCATATAACTATATAAAATATGTATTAGCATCCGCTGGGAGCTATCCGCGATCTTCCCATATATTCTTCGTAAATTATTTATTAATATAGATGGGTTACTTTGTATAGATGAACCTCATTTTCAGACGCATAACGTTACATTTTATTAGTTTTTTTGAGATAGATTATTCATTAAAAATAAATAAAACACGCATAGATATTTGTTATTTTACTTCTTGGACTTATCCAAATTAGAGGACCAATCGTTCTATTTGGGGCTAAAATCCTAAACAATCTTTCGGATGGGATTCTATACATCCATAATACTGTTTCTGAAACCGATCTGAAAAATTATCTCACCGAGGATCTTTTGTCCGGTATTCACAGCTCTTTTCCATTCAGGCTGGATGAATTTCCTTGGTCTGAGAATCGACCGTCAGCAACTAATATAAAAAATAAAAAATGATCTCTGTTTTAATTCGGAGGAGTTTTCATCTGTATGTTTGAAGTTGTGGTTGAAATCTGATTGCTAAAAATGAGAACGCACCCGTTTTCATGACAGGTTTAATGCGGCCGCGCTCCGAACAAGACATCACAGAGGGAGGGCGCCGATGGGTGCTCGCCTCCCGAAGCTCGATTATTCTGCTCCAAGAGGTCCATATCCACTTGGATCTTATGTCCATCTCCATCCATCTTGCCATCAAAGGATGGGGTCAGGCGCTTTTTGTCAGGTATTCGTGGATGGACCTTGCGGCTCTCCGGCCTGCGCCCATCGCCTCGATCACCGTCGCCGAGCCGGTGACGATGTCTCCTCCCGCCCAGACCCCCTCGATGCTCGTCTTTCCCGTCTCCGGGTCCGCTTCGATGTAGCCCCAGCGGTTCAGCTTCAGCCCCTCGGTGGAGCGGGTCAGAAGGGGGTTTGCCCCGGTACCGATGGCGATTATGACGAGGTCGCAACTTATCTCAAACTCGGAGCCCTCGATCGGGACCGGACTTCGCCTCCCCGAACCGTCCGGCTCGCCGAGCTCCATTCGAATACACTCCATCCCCACCACCCGGCCCTCCTCGTCGCCGATAAAGCGGGTGGGGTTTGTGAGGAGGAAAAACTCGATCCCTTCCTCCTCGGCATGATGGATCTCGGCGGCCCGAGCCGGCATCTCATCCCGGGACCGGCGGTAGACTATCCGGACCGTCTCGGCCCCCAGCCGCATCGCAGTCCTGGCTGAGTCCATGGCGACGTTCCCAGCCCCTATGACGACGACGTTCTTACCTTTGGGGATGGGGGTGTCGTACTCGGGGAACTGGTAGGCCTTCATCAGGTTCGCCCGGGTCAGATACTCGTTGGCGGAGAGTATCCCCACCAGGTTCTCGCCGGGGATGTTCATGAACCGGGGCAGGCCCGCCCCGACCCCCACGAAGATGGCGTCGTAGCCCTCTTTGAAGAGCTCATCGATGGTGACCGTCCTGCCGACGACGGTGTTGCACCTGATCTCTGCCCCCTGTTTCTCGAGGTTTCTGACCTCGTCGGCGACGATATCCTTCGGCAGCCGAAACTCGGGGATCCCGTAGACGAGGACGCCGCCTGGCTTGTGGAGCGCCTCGAAGATCGTCACCTGGTGGCCTTTGGCGATAAGGTCCGCGGCGACGGTCAGCCCCGCGGGTCCCGACCCGACGATCGCCACCCTCTTTCCCGAAGGCTTGGCCTGGAGCGAACCGTCCTCTATCCCCTCCTGGCGGGCGAAGTCCGCGGCGAACCGTTCGAGGTTTCCTATGGCGATCGGCCTTCCCTTTTTCCCGAGGACGCATCTTCCCTCGCACTGGGTCTCCTGAGGGCAGACCCGGCCACAGACGGCAGGCAGCCGGTTCTTCTCCCAGATCTTCTTTATCGCCTCGTCGAACTTCTCCTCTTTTATGAGCTTGACGAAGGCGGGGATATCGATCTCCACGGGGCAGCCCTCAATGCAGGTCGGCGATTTGCATTGGAGACATCGGGATGCCTCCTTCATTGCCATCTCTGGGGAATAGCCGAGGGGAACCTCCTCGAAGTTCCTCCTCCTCTCATCCGGCTCCTGCTCGGGCATGCCGATCCGAGTCTTCTTCTCCGTTACATCCTCAGTTTTCGCCATGGATCCCCTCAATTCGAATACAACGTCAAATCGGACGGACGAACGGCGAGCTGACGAGCCCCCCTTGCAGGTTACTCGTCAAGCCTGCACCTGTGAGCCTTTGAGCTCTCCCTCTCCTCCGACTGGTAAGCATCGAGCCGCTGCATGAGCTGATCGAAATCTACCTTGTGGCCGTCAAACTCGGGCCCGTCGACGCAGGCAAACTTGTTCTCCCCATCGACCAGAACCCGGCAGCCGCCGCACATCCCCGTCCCGTCGATCATGATGGGGTTGAGGCTGACGATCGTCTTGACGTCGTAAGGCCTCGTCATATCGGAGACGAGCTTCATCATCAGGACCGGCCCCACGGCGACGGCGAGGTTCAAGGTCTCCACCTCCAGGACCCTCTTCAGGATCTCGGTGACGAAGCCGTGGTGGCCGCGAGATCCGTCGTCGGTGCAGACGAAAAGCTCGTCGGAGACGGCCCTCATCTCCTCCTCCAGGATTATCCGGTCGGCGGTCCGAGCCCCGATGATGCTGATGATCCGGTTTCCTGCACCCTTCAGACCCCGGGTGATGGGGTAGAGGACGGCCACGCCGGTCCCTCCTCCGACGCAGGCGACGGTCCCGACCTTCTCAAGATGGGTCGGCTGGCCCAGGGGGCCGACGGCGTCCTGGTAGGAGTCGCCCTCCTCCAAGCTCTTGAAGAGCTCCGTGGACTTTCCGACGACTTTGTAGATCACGGTTATGGTCCCACGTTCGGGGTCCGCGTCCGCCATGGTGAGGGGTATCCTCTCTCCCCTCTCGTCGGCCTTGAGTATCACGAACTGGCCGGGCTTCGCCTTCTTGGCGATCAAGGGCGCCTCGATCTCGTTCAGGATCACGTCCCCGCTCGCCATCTCCTCTCGCCTTACAATCTCGTGCATGCCAAACCCTCCGCCTTTTCCAGCTATCAGCCGAAGCTCGAAAGAACTGCTTTCGGCGTAGATTATATAATTGTTAGCAACCTGCTCCGGTGATATTAACTCCGTTTTATTTCGGCTTAAGAAAAGTTTTTCGGGCGATGGGTGAAAGGGCCGTCCTGGATCAAAACGACAGATCGGCGACGTCCGATGGCGAGCGATCAGGATATCGGCCCCAGTTTGGATGTGTCAGCTCGCCACCTCTTGAGAGGTGGCGGGAGCGCAGCGTAGCTTTCGGATCACGGTCTTATGCCCGCCATGAGGGCGATGCAGAGGTACTGCCAGACGACGTGAACCCTCTCAAACCCCGCCTCCCTCCACCAGGTCGCCTTCTGGTTCTTGCCGGTGTAGTAATGGACCTCCTCCTTCGCCCGGAGCCCTGATACGAAATCGGATAGATCCGGGTCCTCGATGAGGGCTCTCCTCTCGTCCATCAGCTCACAGAACCAGCCGACCATGTCGCTCTCCCCTTCGGCGTAGCCCTCGACGGCGATCAGCCACCCTCCCGGCTTCAGAAGGTCGAAGCACTTCTTGACGACCGTCTTGTAGCTCTCGAAGTCCAGGTGTTCCAGGACCAGGGTGGAGACGACGGCGTCGAACTCGCCTTTTCCAAGGCCTCGGTCCCAGTCCTCGGCGGCCAGGTCAGAGACCCTCGATCCGATCACCGAGCCCGGCGAGACGGCCTCGATCTTCTTCTCAGCCGCATCGACCATGGAGGCGGAGCCGTCCAGGAAAAATACCTTGGCGCCAGGAGACCTCTTCAGGATGGCGGCCGAGGCGTTTCCGGTGCCGCATCCCAGGTCCAGAATCTTCGGGCTTTTGCCGAGGTAGCGTTCTACGATCAAAGCCGTCGTATTTATGGCGGTCTCGTACTCGGGGACCACCGTCGACTGATAGAGGTCGTAGGCGGCGGCGTGGTGGTCGTAACATCGGATGGTGGAGCCTTCGGTCATCTTCGAGTACCTTCCTCAATTCATGTTATTATAGTCGATTCTCTTGGAGTCCTTCGATTCCCGCCTATAACGCCGTTTTCGGCGGGGGTGCGGGCGCTCGGGCGGCGCCGGATGGGGGGCTGCTGCCTGAGGGTGGGCGGCGTGGGACGGGGAGATATCGTATCCGTGGTTCTACTTTGACCTGGGCTTAAAATGCGCTGGTAGCAGCCTGAAGGCGGTCTCAAATGTGCTCTTAAAATGACCCGTAAAACCCATCGATCGATCAAAAACAGTTAATATTTTAAATTAAAGAAGGAAAGATTTTTACTTCAGAAGAGAGAACGATCAATAAAAAGGAGGGATAGATATCGACACCAAAAGAGTGATTTTGGCCTTTCTGGCCCTGGGAGTGCTCTGCATCGGTGCCTTTGGAGCTGACACCCCGAGAGGGAACGCCCATCAAATCGCCACTATCGAGGCCTTCCAGGTGGATGAGTGGGGCAGCTTCTGGACCGTCAACCTCCAGGACGAGGGGCTCTTTGCCGCCTACGCCGAAGGTGGCCATCTAAGGCAAAATTCTAAAGAGACCGACCTGACGAAACACGGCCAACTGTCACGGGTGCTGATCGACGAGGTCGAGGATCGTGTCTTTACTACAGGCACACCTCTAAAGCTGGAGGAGGGGTACGAGCTGGCGATCCAGTCCATCGACCTCGACGGCAACAAAGTCTTCGTCCAGCTGGTGAAGAAGGGAATTGTTGTAGACTCTGCCTTGCTTGAGCCCTCCAAGGAACGCGCAGACATATCTGACAAGACCTACATCTACAAAGCGGATCTGGGCGAAAGCCAGGATATCGTCATCATAGCCGTCCACTTCAAGAACGCCTTCCGCGGAGCTGACATGGACGCTGCCACCGTCGATGGCATCTGGCAGATCTCCGAAACCCCAATCGAAATCGGGGACGTGGATGTACAGGTTCCCCAGTGGCATAATTTCGACCGCTATGATTGGGGCCACTTCTATACAATCGAATCGGACGGAGTGGAATACTTTGCTGCATATGCTGAGGACGGTTGCCTGTACGACGGCTCGAAGGAACCTGACCTTGTAAAACACAACCTGCTCTCTCAGATTATCTACGACGACGGCCAGGAGAGTACCTTCACCTCAGGCACGCCGCTGGAGCTGGACGAGGATTACGAGCTGAGCATCGAGGCCATCGACCTGGACGGCAACAAAGTTTACGTCGAGCTTCTCAAAGGCGGCGTGGTTGTTGATGCTGCAATTATCAATGCCGGAGTGCAGGGTGCCACCGCGGAGGAAAAGACGTACACTTACAAAAGGGATCTGGGCAAAGCCGAGGATGTAGTCGTTATAGCGGTTCACTTCAAGAGATCCTTCCGCGGGGCTGACCAGGACCTGGCCACCATCGACGGAATCTGGCAGATCTCCGAGACTCCGATCAGCGTCTAGGATGTGATATCTGAAAATAGAACTTCAATATTTTTTCACAAGATTCTAGCAAAGACCGCCCCGCAGACGAAAGGCGCCGCCCAACAGCCACGAGAGGGGCGGCGCCGGAGGGGGGCAGGAACGGTGGGCATCTTTGCGGCCGGGGAAGGGTGCACCGACCGTTAAATCCCTTAAGAGTCAAAACTACGCGATAGCATGTTTTCAGAGTACGTGGAGACAGCGCTCGCCAGGGCCGAGTACAAGGTGATCGAGGACGACGAGCCGTACTTCGCCTCGTTCCCAGAGCTGCCCGGCGTCTGGGCATCGGGAAAGACGGTGGAGGAGTGCCTCAAGGAGCTGATCGAGGTCATCGAAGAGTGGATCGTGGCAAGGCTCCATAGGGGGCTTCCGATTCCGCCGATGGGCGAGCACAAGATCGGCGTCTCCGAGGAGAAGGTCTCCGTTTTCTAACTTTCAGCAGTGGGTGAAGCGAAGCATATTTGAGGACGTCCACCTCCCGGTCGATCGCCTCCGAGAGCCGCGATCTTGAGGCCCGAGAAGGTCCATCAGGCTCTTTCGGCCTGCAAACTCCACCAGGATGTCCACGTCGCTCTCTTTGGTCATCTCGCCCCGGACGATCGACCCGAAGAAGGCGGCCCTCTTCACGTCATTTCTCCGCAGGACGGCGAGGACCTTATCGCGTAGCAAGAGGTATAGACACCCCCTCTGAAAGAGACATACTTATAAAAAGAGATAAGCTTTCGAAGATTATTTATATTATTACTTCTGATAAGAACTTGTAAACTGAAATACGAAAATTGAATCGAAATCAGTTTAGTAGAGGTTCGACAGACTATGAAAAGTTCAATATCGCTCCGAGAGGGCTCAAGGTAATGGATTGTGGTGGAAATGGAAGCTAAATTGTTCTGTTGGATTGTCATCGCATTGATTATGGCAACGATGGGGGCGGCCAGCGGAGAGGGCCTTCCCCTGACCCTCGATGCGAGAGAGGATATAGTTGCTGAAGTGAAGGCCAATGCTGCCTTGGCGGGGTATTACCCCCAAGAAGTGGAGATAATCGAAAGACATTGGGATTATCTTCAAGAGCCTTTCTTTGATTTTGTCATCAAATATCTTGATGACGATATTGTGGCTGAAGGGCGGCAGCAGGAGGTCGCGGATGATCTCTATAATATGGCATGGAATGCATGCGCAGCCAGGCCAGGAACGGTCGACCAGATCTGGGTGGGAGTCACCTGCACAGCGAACCCCGACTTTTTAGCAGGTCATGGATGCGCTTTAGGACAGAGAATCGGGTCCCCGCCCTGACCAAAGATCGACCCGATCGTTGATGAACCAGCCGATATGCCACGCCCCCCCCCAGTGGCCATCGCAGAAGTGTGGCGGTGCTTCAGTAATGGGGGGTGTGGCGCTTTCATAGTATCGGGGCCTGCTCGTTCAGGATTCTTTCTTTCAGCAGAGGGTGAAGAGAAGCGCGGGTTGGGACGTCCACCTTTCGGTCGATCGCCTCCGAGAGCCGCGATCTTGAGGCCCGAGGGGTCCATCAGGCTCTTTCGGCCCGCAAACTCCACCAGGATGTCCACGTCGCTCTCGTCAGTCAATTCGCCCCCGGACGATCGACCCGAAGAAGGCGGCCCTCTTCACATCGTTTCTTCGCAGGACGGGCGAGGACCTTTTCGCGCAGCTCTTCGATCTGGTCGGTCATATCTTCCGCCTAAAATCCGTCTTCCGGCTAATTTTGGAAAGAGGGCGGTGATACGATGTCACCTTTTCCGCCGCGCTCCTTTCGGGGATGGCGTCATTTCGGCGGATGGCGCGTTGCGGCCGCAGACGAGGGATGCGGCAGCCCGGGCGGCGCTGTCGGAGGTGCTGCTGCCTTAGGGTGGGAGGTTTCAAGATACGGTGGTAGGATGCAGATTCTTTTATAAGATCGCATATCCATGAGACTATCGTGGTATCGGATGTCAGGGCTGATATGTCGTCCTACCCCAGAACCTGTGGGTGTCGGAGGCGGTTTCATGGAAAAGGTCAGATTGTGGAGTCCTGAAATTAGGCTCTTCGCTATTCCGTGTGGTTAACTTCAAGATAGTAATAAAGCGGAAGCAATCATGCAAATGCCTGCCATGAGTCCTGCCTCCAGGGCAGATGGTAGCGATACATCTCATGAGCGTTCTGATTTCAGGCAATCATGAAGTCATTACGACAGGACTACTGGATCTGCTATCCCTTAAATTTACCCACACGAAACAGCGAGGAGCCTCCAGCTTCGATCATCATGGATTCTGTGGGCACCAAACTCGCTACCACGATCGAATATTAGCTCTCTCATCGGACAAAGCCACCAATACTTTTCCACCAGCTGATCGATTACCAGCTTGCTGTTCTCCGTATTGATGGCTTTGAACTCTCCACCTGCCAGGACCATCCTGGATGCGTCGTCCAGGATGACGCAGGCCTTGATACCATTTCCGTCCACCTCATGCCAGTCGATATGCCCTGCCGATAGGCCATGCTCTCGCTCGTAACGAACCCACTTGCGACGCTTCTGTTTCTTCTGGTTCTCTTGAGCCAGTCCCTGAGCCTTCAGATACATGTGGATACGGTTATGAGATATTCGGATCTTATATTGCTTCCTGATCACCGGCTCCAACATCCGTGCCCCAAATCGATAACGTTGGTGAGCATCCTTGACTATCCGAGCTTCATCTTCGTTGTAGGGTTTAGCTGGCCGACCAAGGTTTTCACCAATAGATGGTTCCTTGCCGGTATACCTTGAGAATCTGCTGAACGCGTCTCGTGGATAACAACATGCCTCGGGCGATATCTTTTGTGGCCACCCCTTGAGTTTCTGACGAATGATCCAACGAATCTTCGCCTGGTTCAGTTTCATATCCCGGAATATGATTCCGGGCTTAGATGGGGTGCGAAATTGTATCAGGACTCTACAATTCTTGGTAGTATACCGTAATTGAAGTGATTTCCATGTCAGCAACTCAATTACGGCATACTAACCGAAAACTTCAGCTCGGTTTTTCGAGGGATCAGACGTACTCCGGCTTCCTCTCGACGAGCCTCTTTCTCACCGACTCGGCGTGGGCCGAAAGCCCCTCGGCCTCGGCAAGCATGGTGATGGCGTCACCTAGAAGCTTCAGGCCGTCTTTAGAGATCTGCTGCACTGTTATCTTTTTGACAAAGGAGTCGACGTTGAGGCCCGAGAAGAGCCGCGCGTACCCCGATGTCGGAAGAACGTGGTTTGTGCCGCTGGCGTAATCTCCGGCGGCGACGGGGGTGTACGGCCCGAGGAAGACGCTTCCGGCGTTCTTGATCTCGCCGAGGACCGTCATCTGGTCTCTTACTATGATCTCCAGGTGCTCGGGGGCGAAATTGTTCGAGAAGGCGATCGCCTCCTCCATCGATCCAGCCGTCAGGATCGCGCTTTTCTTCAGGCTGTTCTTTACGATCTCCCGCCGGGCCGCCTCCTTCGCCTGCTTCTCGACCTCGGCCTTGGTGGCGATGGCCAGGTCCTCGTCGTCGGTCACCAGGACCGATATCGACTGGGGATCGTGCTCCGCCTGGGCGATCATGTCCGATGCCAGGACCTCCGGCTCTGCCGTATAGTCGGCGATTATGAGAACCTCGCTCGGGCCCGCCGGCATGTCGATCTCGACGGTGCTCCGGAGGAGGAGCTTTGCGGCCGTGACATAGATGTTACCCGGCCCCACGATCTTCTGGACGGGAGATATCGTCTCGGTCCCGAAGGCCATCGCCGCCACCGCCTGGACGCCACCGACCC
>ERZ795048.1367-NODE-1367-length-22161-cov-6.083371_pt1 | contig 22161 bp, 15 predicted proteins | sample MGYA00375132_ERZ795048 | MGnify/ENA primary metagenome ERZ795048 (study PRJEB30177, sample SAMN05720225) | activated sludge metagenome | isolation source: Anaerobic digester | place: Hong Kong | collected 2014-12-17 ... | reverse complement strand
CCGCTTCTGTATCTGGCGAACTTTATGCACAAAATATTAGTACAGATAATCTTCACACTACTAGTATTGATGCCGAAATTATTAATGGTCTTCAAGAAAGATTGGAGGCAGCTGTCGCTCAACAATTGGCCGACTCCACTTTGCTTGCTTCACTGACAAACGACAGCACCACTACTGAAGAATACCTTGAGCAAGTCGCCACCGATATGGGCACTGATCTTAATAGTTCCTCTAGCGACGGCACTCTTGATAATACCGATACGGACACCCTCAATAGCACGATCATGGCCTACAGCGCCTACATCGATAGCTACTTTGAAGTCAATGGTTCGGCCCTGATCAAAGAAGGTTTGGCGGTGGGCCAAACGTTAATGGTTGGCAATGGCTTAACCATGGGTGATGGTTATATTGCCTACCAGAGTGAAACCAGCAATGATTTGGCGATCCAACCAGCTGGTCGGGGTCGATTATCATTAATGGCTAATTTGATGACTCTAGACGAAAGTGGTCTGGTAACAGTCAATGGTGATCTAAAAGTGGCTGGTGCTATGGAAGTCGAAGAAGATTTAAAAGTCAAAGATACTCTCCTGACTAATCTGATTAGCGCTGAAAACCCCAATGAGGGCATTCGTGTCCAACTCGCCCAGGCAATTACTAATGAAGAAGGTAACGAAGAAATCAAACAGAGTAATTTTGAATTTATTGACGAATCTGGCACTCCCATCGCTACCATGTCTGCGAGCGGTGATTTGTCTCTGACTGGAGGATTAAAAGTTGAACAACAACCTGCAGGGGCTAGTGAATCCGCCAATCTCAATAACAAGAGTGCTGGTCAAGCAGTCATCCCAGCTGGTGCAACCAGTGTTAGCATCAAAACTGCTCGTCTCAGTGAAAATAGCATGATTTATATCACTCCTCTGGGATCTACCAATAACCAAGTAATTTACGTGAAGAATAAATTGCTTGATAGTGAATTTACTGAGGAAAATGAAGCTCAATTTACTGTCGGGGTTGACTTTGCTCTTGATCAGGATGTCTATTTCAACTGGTGGCTAGTCAATTAATCAGCGCAAACATAATAGGTGTAAGCACCAGGAGTCGTTATATCACATCTGTCGGCACTCTTGGCCAAATCTTGATCTGAAGCATTTTCTAAGTCTATAGTTAACAAAAAGTTATAACCGCCATCAAGCTGACGGTAAGTATAGCCTTCTGGTAATGACTTCATATAACTAGTGCCGTTTACTACAAAATTACTGCCACAGCTAATGGTACAGGTAGTTGGATCATCATTACAACAAATCAAACCACTGCTACTATTTTTGGGATAGGCACCAAAGTCATCAAAATACAGACGGAGAGCTTTTTTGAGTTGATTGACATCATTCTTTCTCACGGTATCCCTGGCTCGCTCACGCATGCCAATTAAGTTGGGTAATATTACCGCCACCAAAATGCCAATCACCGCAATCACAATTAATAATTCGATTAGAGTAAAAGCTTGATATTTCTTTATTAAATACTTTTTAAATAATTTTGACATAACAATAATCCTTTAATTGACCGCTGGCTTTTTAGTCAGGTTTGTACTCATAATGACATAATTGCAACCCAAGCTTGTTGCATCACACACATAACCAGTATAGAAACTCGGATCACCAGCTGCATTAACCGCTGCATCGCCGTCTAACTCGTTTTCTAATCTAGCAAAAAGGTAATAACTATGATCACTGACTCGATCATATAAATAATGTTGATTGCTGGCTGGATCTTGAGGCAATGAGTTCATATATAAAGTACCATTGCCATCTTGCCAGGGATCTCCCCAATTACAAATGTGAATTCCATCTAAACCACAGCCCCAAATGTAGCCGTTGGTATCACCTGGATAAACTCCGTAATCATTGTAGTATGTATCCAAAGCCTTACTAATACTAGCTAAATCTTGTTTACGCCGACTGTCTCGAGATTTCACTTGGATCGTGCCAAAACCCATCAGACCTAAACCAGACAGTACCGCTATAATAGCCATGACAACTAATAATTCAATCAGGGTAAAAGCGTGACGGTTATTTTTAGATTTTGGCAACATAGATTTTTGACTTAATAACTTTTATTAATTGTTAATGTGTTGATCAAATTAGAATTAATTAGTACAAGCAGTGGCTGCAACGCATTCTTCATTAGAAGAATAAGCAGTTCCATTGCATGATCCAGGCCATCCTTCATAAATATTACAATTGGCAGGCGGATTATTACAACAGTAACATGGATTAGATAAACTACATTCTTCTGGAGATACCGTTGGAGGTGGTGATGCAGCTGATTGATCAAGTGGCACCCCCTCAGCAATGCCATAATTGTAGCTATCAGGATTATCTATGCCCACTGGTATTCCTCCACAACCGTTTGGACAACCGACCTGCTCAATCATTGGATCTTGGAGAATACTAAGTTGAGTCAATATTCGATAACCGCCACAACTGGCACCTTGCGCATTAGCTACTGGTAAGTAAAGATAACTATGACCCAATTCGTCACAAGGTACTTGAGGTAGATAAGGAGCTAGCGCTGTATCACCACAAGTGTCTAAAGCTCCTTCTGGTGGATAGCAACCATTGTCATTATAATAATTCTCGAAAGCCACCTTGATTTCCTTGAGGTCTTTTTTTCGATCAGCATCCCGGGCTTTATCCATATCTCGGCCTAAAGTTCGATACAGAGCCAACATCAAAATCAGCAGAATGGCTACTATGATTAAGACTTCAATCATTGTCATCCCTTTTTGGGTTTTTTTCTCTGGATTTGGCGCTAATTGCTGCTTCACTTTTGTCGCTAGATTCGCTATATTAAACATAGGAATTATTTATATGTTCAGTTTAGTATAAGTTTATACAAAAAACAATTAATTCATCTAGGAAATATGTCAAAAAATATCAAAACCAACCTTTACACCGCTTTTGTTTTACTGATCGCCTTTCTCACCCCGGTTTTAGTCATTCCCAATATCAATAATCCCTTTTTTAATAGTAAGGGCTTATTACTATTTGCCCTAGCAATTGGCACTTTATTTGCCTATATATTAAATAGTTTTAAAGAAAAAAAATGGTTACTGAGTGCTAATCCCCTCGTTTTACCACTCGTCCTATTTGGTGGCAGTATTTTATTAAGTGCTTTAATTACCCACCAATACCCTTATGATCAACTAGTGGGTTGGGGCGGGTTTTTCTTGAGTTTTGTGCTGATCGTCATTTTTGCTCCAACTTTGATTAAACAAGATTTTAGTCAAAAACTAATCAAAGTTCTCAACCTTGCTGGACTAATTATTGCGTTAAATTCAGTTCTACAATTATTTGGCTTTGGCTTCAGCCAAATTTTTAACCAGCTTAGTGTTTTTGACTTCGCTAATGACCTTTCCTTTAGCCTGACCGGCGGGGTGTTGTTAAATATCCAACTTTTGTCTAGTTTAATTTTAGTTAATTTATTGTCCAAAAAGCACAAAGAAGGTTGGTCACAAAAAATTATTATTGCTGCCCTGGTTCTAGGTTTGGGTATTAATGTTTATGCCATTCTACCTGGTCAGAAAACCAGTCCCGTCTTAATGCCACTCTCGGCTAGCATTGCTATCGCTAGAGAAAGTCTGGCAGTGACTCGGAGTGCCCTTTTTGGTTATGGTCCTGATAGCTATGGTCAAGCTTTCAACCTACTCAAACCAGCTTGGCTTAATACTTCAAACGTCTGGCAATATAGCTTTGAGAGCGCTACTGTTTTCCCCCTAACTTTAATTGTTAGTGGCGGATTATTAGCCTGCTTAAGCTGGATTTTTCTCACCACTCGAACTATTCGCACACTTACCGTGAAAAAGGAGCAAAAGGCCGCAGGTCTCAAGTACTTTATTATTGCAGCTATTATCTGGCAGATTATTTCTCCACTTAATACCATGATGTTGACCTTATTAGCCATAGCTCTGAGCTTTTATTTAGCAGCTAATTTAGATAGTTATAAAATCAAAAAGTTTTCTTTTAACAATCTTTTTGATCCTTTTAACCTACAACCAGAAAACAAGGCTAATCGCTATACTTTTGCCACCATTTCTGTGTTATTGATGGCTGGTTTAATTTTCTTGACTTACCAAATTGGTCTGCATTATGCCGCTCATGCTGCCGCCTATCAAGCGAGTAAGGCCGCTAGTGAAGAAAAATTTAATGAAGTTTTTGCTAAACAAGAACAATCAAGAAATTTAGCTAGTCGTTCAGCCGATTGGAGAAGAATTTATGCGTCGAGTGCTTTGGAATTAGCTGTAGCTTTGTCAAATAAAACAGATATTACTCCAGTCGAACAAGAGCAAGTAATTGAATTGATCAATGTGGCCATTACCGAAGCCAAAGCAGCAACAATTTTGCAGCCCCGTTCTTATCAAAACTGGTTAACTTTAGCCAATATTTATCTGCAACTACTTGATGTTACTGAAGATGCTCGTCAATTAGCTTTTGAATCACTTTCTCAGGCCGCTCTGACTAATCCCAATGACCCCTTTATGAGAATTAATTTGGGACAATTCATGATGCGCCTAGAGCAGTGGGAACAGGCTAGCAATTTCTTTATTCAAGCTATTGAACGCAAACCAGATTTACCTGTGGCCTACTACAATCTAGCCCAGGCCTACATCAAAAATCAACAAATCTTGGAAGCAGAAAACGCGCTACAGCAAGCCTTATTGTTAATTGATCAAGAAACTAATCTTGAAGATTACAACACTGTGAAAACCTTGCTAGAGTCGATCAGTGAAGAGGCGGATCAATTGCGAGCTCAAGCTGAAGCCCAACAAGCTCAACAAGCTCAACAAGCCCAGCAGGGTCAACAAACCCCACAGGAGGAATTAACCACTCCAGCAGCTCCCGCTAAGCAGGTAGAACCAGACATAACCAATCAGCAAACTGGCTTAGAACCAGCTACTGCAACTGAATCTGGTTTGTCTGATTTACTCAACGAAGAAGAAACTTCTAATTTGTTGCGCGAAAGTAGTTTAGTGCCTGAAGAAGAGACTATTGATAATCAATAATTCTTACTCGATAAACTTGTCTTAGTTATTAAAAAAAGCTTCTCAATATTTTTTACAACTGCGGACAAACCCTCACCGGTGATGGCACTAAACACTAATAAAGTGATTTTGTGTTTGGCGAAATCAGCCTGAAACTGTTCAATTTCTGCTTGACTATACAAATCAGCTTTATTCAAAGTAACTAAATAAGGTTTTTCTAACAACTGAGGATTGTGTTGCTTGAGTTCATTGTTAAGATTTTGGTATTGTTCCCAAAGCAATTGACTTTTATCCTTGGCTGACAGCGCTTGATCAAAAATAACACTTTCTTCTAAAAACAGTACGTACATTAATGCTTGACAATTCTCAATATGGCGCAAAAAGTCATGACCCAAACCCTTGCCCTGATTAGCCCCCTCAATTAAACCAGGAATATCGGCCACCACAATTTCTTGAGCACCTTTTTGCAATTGCATAATTCCCAGGTTCGGCTCAAGCGTGGTAAAGGGGTAATTGGCAATTTTGGGATTGGCCGCCGTTACTTTAGATAAAAAAGTGCTTTTACCAGCATTGGGAAAACCAACTAAAGCCAGATCAGCCAATAGTCTTAATTCCAGTTTTACCAATTTTTGTTCACCAAAAGTACCATGTTCTGCCTCTCTAGGAGTAGTTTTTTGGCTACTTTTAAATTGACTATTACCTCGCCCACCAAAACCTCCCTGACATAGTACTAATTCTTCACCATCTTCCATTAACTGACAAAGTTCTTCTGGTTGTGGCAGGGCTTCTAATTCATCAGGTTCTAAAACTAAATTGCTATCACTCACCTCATAATCAATGAAGTAACGTTGGCGTTTAATATTAGTTCCTGGAGGCACTTGACCAGCTTGAAAATCGGCAGAACGTAGCAAGCGCTGACTTCCGTCTTGATTGACAAAACCATAACGTTGACGCCGATAGGCACTGGTGTGGTTTTCTGCCAACAAAGTAACTGTGGTACCAACAGGCACTTCAATAATTCTGTCTTCACCTTTTTGGCCATGCTGTTTACGCTTAGCACCTGGCTGACCAGATTCAGCGACAATTTCTTTAACACCAGCATAGGGACGCAGTGTGGATAAGGCCTTGGTGGCTCTAATAATGATTGATCCCCCATCTCCTCCATCACCACCGTCTGGCCCACCCTTGGGTACGTATTTTTCGCGTCTAAATGAAATCTTTCCTTGACCACCGTTGCCGGCAGCTAACTTGAGGGTAACAAGATCTATCATGAAAATTACCTTATCTTAAAAAATTAAATGGATTTTGTAAGGCACCACCCTGGCGGATTTCAAAGTGTAAATGTGTACCGGTACTTCGGCCAGTACTGCCCATTTGGCCGATGACATCGCCTCGACCCACTCGTTGGCCAACTCTCACTTGGACCACGCTCAAGTGAGCATAGAGCGTAACAAAACCATTACCGTGATCAATCATCACTCGATTACCATAGCCATAACCATCTACCCAGCCAGCGACAGCAACTACTCCAGCATCTGCGGCCAAAATTGCCCCACCAGCACCATTAGAGATGTCAATCGCCTTATGATAGAAACTATAACCTTGACTAATCCCCCCACTGGCTGGCCAAATAAAGCTACCAGTAGCAGAAACCGTCCCAGCATCTGGAGTCAGTACCCCAAAATTGCTGCGGGAAGTAGCAATTGGAGAAACAGCAGCTGTTGGGGGTCTCCCCTCAGGCACCATTAGATATTGTCCGGCTACTAAATCAAAAGTTTCATCATTCAAAAATTCATTAAAAGGATAGTCAACAATCATCTGTACTTGAGAACCAGTCAGACCATATTTTTTTCCAATTGAATAAATGGTGTCTCCCCTCACCACTTTGTGTCTCACTCCATCGACCGGCAAAATTTCTAGGCTTTGCCCTGGTTTAATGGTGCTTTTTTCAGTCAAATTATTGGCCCACAAAATGGTTTCCTTGCGCAAACCATAACGCTCAGCGATATCAGAAATCGTTTCACCTTCTTCAACCACGTGAGTAATAATCTCTCCGCCTCGATATTGACGAACTTCTTCTGCCTGATAAGTGTAAAAGTCAGGAGCAGTAGCGGTACTAACTGCTAGAATTGGGGTAGCTAAAACCAACTGACTATCCATTGTCTCATCATTGGAATTTAATATACGTGGCCCAAAAATAACCATAAAAAAACTCAAAGCAATGGTCCCGAAATGCAGAAAAGGTCGAGTATATTTACCACGTTTTTGGTGTAAGACACTCACCAGAGCATCTTTAAGTTTTTCAAAAAAATCAAAAATTACATACAGGCGGATCTTGCCATAAGATCGCAAAAATCGTAAAAAAGATTGCAAATCTTTAATCAAAAATTGCAATTTTCCCTGTTGGCGCTGATGATATAAATCTCTGTTCCACATGCTTAACTTTTTAACTTGGTTTTTCTCTGGCAAAAATCTTTAGCCATTTTTGAGCGAGGCTAAAAATTCCTTGTTAGATTTAGTTCTTTTCAGCTTTTCAATCACCGTCGCTGTTCTCTCATCTTTACCAAGCATATCTAACATACGATGTAAAGTAATTATAGACTGATAAACAACAGGATCAATTAATAGATCATCGCGACGGGTACCAGATCTCTGTAAATCAATGGCGGGATAGATTCTTCTCTCAGCCAGAGCACGATCTAAATGTAATTCTTGATTACCAGTACCCTTAAACTCTTCATAAATCAGATCATCCATTCGCGAACCGGTATCCACCAAAGCAGTACCAATAATCGTCAGTGAACCTGGTACTTCAAAATTTCGCGCTGCCCCAAAAAACTTTTTAGGCGGAAAGAGGGCGGCAGGATCAAAACCACCAGATAGGGTTCTACCTGAAGTTGGCATGGCCAAGTTATAAGCTCGCGCTAAACGAGTAATAGAATCGAGTAAAATTAACACGTCGCGACCTTCTTCAACTAGGCGTTTGGCTCTCTCAAGAGCTAATTCTGCTACTCGGCATTGATTCTGTGCCGGTTCGTCAAAGTTGCTCGCCGCTACTTCACCTTTCCCGTTAGTGATTTTTTTAATATGGCGACGGATATCGGTTACCTCTTCTGGGCGTTCACCAACCAAAACTGCCATTAAATGAATGTCGGGGTTGTTGGTGGCTACTCCCAAAGCCACATCTTTAAGAATAGTGGTTTTGCCAGCTTTTGGCGGAGAGACTATTAAACTACGTTGACCTTTACCAATTGGCGCAATTAAATCAATCAAACGTAAAGATAATGGTTCTGCACCAATCTCTAATTTAATATGTTCATCTGGAAAAACTGGGGTTAAGCTTAAAAAATTCTTACGATTAAGTTGACGATGTTCCTCCACAGACCGACCGTTAATACTGTCAACGCGCAATAAGCCCCAATATCGTTCGTTGTCTTTAGGTTGACGAGCTGGGCCAGTGACCAAGTCACCAGACTTTAATCGTAAACGACGAATTTGTGAACTAGAGATATAAACATCTTGTTCTGATTCTGAAAACTCTGGTCGCAGTACTCCATGACCTTCTTTAGAATTATCCAAAATACCTGAAACAATAATTTCCTGTTCCTTATTCTCATTGTTATCCAAATTATTACTATCATTGTAGCTAGGGTGCCCGTTGGAGTGCTCACTTGAGTGCTCACTTGAGCGTTCACTGGAGCGACCGTTCATATTCTCACTTGAATTACTAGCTTGATCAGTTTCAGCTTTGGCAGCGTTACTTTTACCACCTACTCGGCGTTTAATCACCCGCGTAGTGGATTTACTCTGATTCTCTTCTTGAGAACTTTTACTACTCTTGAGCTTGCTGTCAACTGAATTGGCAATAGCGGATACAGAATTATCTTGACTGTTTTGCATAAAATTACTTTCTAATAAATAAGTGTCATGGCTAGAAAAAAAGATAAGAAAAATGGGGCATCACGATTAATTTAGAAATAAAAACTGAAAATCAACTGGATTATGTCAAAAAAATACAGAAAAATCAAGATCAATGATAAAAAGGGCTTGTTTTGGTGATTATTGCACTGGTAAAAATCTGGCACTGGCAATTATTTCAATGATAAAAGGGTTTATTCTGGTGATTGTCTCTGGAATGAAAAAAGAACTTTCTGCGGAGTCTCGGTAGCCTGCCCAACGACCGAGATTCCACAAAAAGTTCTTGTGTTGGCAGTCCTACTCGGCTCTGATACTTTTTGATATACTTCTATATTTTAAGCTAGAATTGTCAAAAATGACGAAAAGTGTTAGCTTAATAAGCGATCAGTTGTTGATTTATTTCAACAACGACAGGATTACATTGTTATTCGTGAACAATCAGCGGTAACAATGTTCTCAACAATCCATTCTGTTTAGGTTCTTGACTGCCTAAAAACCAAGACTTGAACGGGATGGATTTTTTTATCCCCTCTTGAGTGTTGACCCAAAAAAGGCTAAATATCCTTTGTTGCTATTAAAGTACCAAAACTAAATTAATTTTAGCAGTTTTTATAATTTTGACAAGCATTAACATCATCCTATAATTTTAAAAACAGGTTTTTTTTAATGTCCTATATTAATTTATTTAGTCAAAATCCAGATTAAAATATAAAGTTTTCCACATTAATTACAATATTTACAATTTTGGGAAAAACTTGGGAAAACTGTAGAAAATAAGAAAAAAATGAAAAAATAAGAAAAAAATAACAAAATTGAAGAATTAATTCGAACACTAGGTCGACTAAAGCTCCTTGATAACCTGATTGATGTGGCGATGGCTCTGGGCTGAAATAATTTTAGTGAAACCCAAGCGCTTAGCCTCCTTGACTCGACGGTCAAAATAAGCCACTTGTCTAATCTCCCCTAGTAAACCAATCTCCCCAATAAAAACCGTTTTGGGGGGAATTTTTTTACCAGAGAGTGAACTAGCAATGGCCACTGCCAAACCCAAATCCACTGCTGGCTCACTTAATTTAAAACCTCCCGCTGCTGACACAAATACATCATAATTACTTAGTGGTAAACGAGCGTGTTTTTGCAAAACTGCAGTCAAAACTTGAATCCGACTAATATCGATCCCTCGCCCCACTCGTCTCGGCATCGCTAGCTGACTGGAGACAACCAAAGCTTGAACCTCAGTTAATAACGGCCGAGTGCCTTCCATCACACATACAGTAGCTGCCCCGCTGACTGGCTGTTTTTGATTTTCCAGAAATAACTCACTAGGATTGGTCACCTCGTTCAGTCCCCAATCAACCGCCTGAAAAATGCCCACTTCATCACTTGCTCCAAAACGATTTTTTAGCGAACGCAAGATCCGTAATTGGCCAGAGCGCTCACCTTCCATCAGTAAGACCGTATCGACCATGTGTTCTAAAATTTTCGGTCCAGCGATGTTACCGTCTTTAGTAATATGGCCAACTAAAAAGATTGGTGTCCCTTGTACTTTGGCTTGATCAATAAAGCGTGAACTGCACTCTCGAATTTGCCCAACGCTACCACTTGCCCCCGTCAAGTCACTCGTAGTGATTGACTGAATACTATCAACAATCACTAAATTGGGTTTATTACTTGCCATGAGTGCGGTGATTTCATCCACATCGCTACTGGTAACAAACTGCAGAGATTGATTGAGCTTCTCACGTAAATTTTTAGTTTTGCTGTTTTTGAGCATCCGTTCAATACGTAGGCTAATTTGGTTGGGACTTTCTTCACCACAAACATAAAAAATCTTCAATGCATTGATATTTTTGGCTAATATGGCTAAAACCATTTGGGTTAACAAAGTGGATTTGCCAATTCCCGGTTCACCGCCAATCAAAATGGTCATGCCGGTTACCAAGCCCCCGCCCAAAACCCTATCCAACTCTCCAATCTCAGTCAAAAGCCGCTGTTTTGCACCGCTGAGACGCTCGACTTGAGAAAAATTTACCATTTTTTTGTTTAAAGATGTTTTAGACAAATTGATTGAAGACTTTTTTTCATTTTTTTGACTAACCATTTCTTCTACCAAAGTATTCCACTGGTGACACTCATTACACTGCCCCTGCCATTTGGGATGAACAGCGCCACAGTTTTGACAAACAAATTGGGTTTTTAGTACTTTTGCCATTATTGATTGTTACTCCTTTTGTTTTTTCGTTTTTCTAATCAGTTTTGTTTTTACGTTTTTCTAATCAGTTTAGTTTTTTCGTTTTTCTAATCAGTTTAGTGCTTGAAACTTGTGGATTAAATTGATGAACAATTTTCACTTGACCACCAATAGCTTTCAGCTCGGCTCTCTTGACAGCCAAAAATGGAGTGTGGCTAGAAACTGCTAAATAATCTGGTTTTATTGTCTGCAAAATTTGTCGCCGTACCGTAGCTTGACCAAAATCATCTGGTAAAGTAAAAATAACATCAGCCAAGCCCCAAGCTTGCAAATTAGCTTGACGCTCGCTGATAGAATGAATTGGTCTATCCTTACCCTTCATTTCTCGCACACGTTGATCACTTTCCAAACCCACCACCAAAATTTTGCTCAATTGCTTGGCCGCTTGCAAAAATCGACGATGTTCTTGATGTAAAACATCAAATACTCCAGTGACTAGAGTTAATTGGCTGTGACTCTGCTCGCGGATTCGCAAAATATTGCTTAACTCTTCTGGTAAGTTCATAAGCCTATTCTAACCAATGATCTGTTAAAATAAAAAGGCAAAATGCCAAAGAAGAAAATTGTAGTCATTGGTGGGGGTACTGGGACAGCAGTGGTGTTAAGTGGTTTGAAACAATATCCAGATTTAGAAATAACCGCTATTGTTGTAGTAACTGATAATGGCGGTTCCACTGGTCGACTGCGTGATGAATTCGGCTTTTTACCTGCTGGTGATCTGCGCCAATGCCTCGCCGCTTTGGCCACAGGCGAGAATGAATCATTAATTCGCGATATTTTACTCTATCGATTTAGCAAACAATCCAGTCTAGCTGGTCATAATTTGGGCAACTTAATTTTAACTGCTCTTGAGGATTTAGCCCGAGAAAGAAAAGATAGTCCAGCGCGAGCCATTGAAATCGCTAGTCAAGTTTTTGAAACAGCTGGTAGAGTTTACCCGATTAGCGAACATCCAGCAGATCTGGTTATTGATTATCAAGATAAACAAATTATTGGTGAAAAAAATTTAGACAATCCCAAACTCGGTGGGCAAAAAATTAAAAAAATCAGCCTCAAGGAAAAACAAAGAATCTATCATCGAGCTGCCCAAGCCATTGAAGAAGCTGACCTGATTATTTTAGGACCAGGAGACCTCTACGCCAGTTTGTTAGCTAATACTTTGGTGGATGGCTTTGCTGAAGCAATGCACAATAATCAAAAACGCGGTGGAAAATTTGTCTACGTTTTAAATTTGATGACTCATTTTTCACAAACTCACCAAATGACGGCATTTGATCATTTAAGCGAAGTGAATAAATATTGTCAACGACAACCTGATTATGTTTTGATAAATAGTGAAAAAATTTCTCCAAAAATACTTGAACACTATGCTAGTCAAAACGAATGGCCAGTGATCGACGATTTAAATCAAGCCAAAAAAAACCAGCAATCAGTCATTGATTGGTCTAAATTGAACGTTAAACGTCATCATCTACTCTCTACCGTCCTAGTCAGTCACGAACCCGGTCATAGCCATAGTCTACTGAGACATGACAAAAATAAACTAGCCCAATCATTAATTAAAATACTCAAAAATAGTTAATTTAACCCGTATTTCTGCACTACTTGAGAAATTCCTGAACTAATTTCCTGCAAAGCCTTGTCTGGTTGAGTTCCAGCCAAAACTGCGTTAATGGCATCAGCATAATATTGGATTAGCTGATCATTTAACCCATTATCATGGGTGAAACTAGTCATGGGAAATGACTGAGCAAATGGCGCATCTGCTACATAAGCGCCCAAAAGTTCATCTTCACTAAGCTCATTTGCCATATCAGTTCGGGGATAAATTTCGCCAAAAGTTCTCACTAAACTCGCACTATTAAAAAATTTCTTCAATACCTCTGGAGAAGATAAATAATCAAGCAATTTCCAAGCTGCTTCTGACTGACTACTATTTTTATTAACCCCTTCAGCCCAAAAGCTGGCCCAAGTAACTTTTTCCTCATTAGATAATTGAGGAACCGGAGCAATAGCAAAATCTAGTTCTGGATTAATTTGTTTGATTTCCAAAGCCCGCCAGGATGGGGCAAAAATCATAGCCACCTCTCCTCTGGCAAAAGCCATGGTTGAATTCGGTAAATTGTTTGACCAGACTTTGTCCTGCCTAATGAAATTCGTGTAAAAAGTCAGCGCATCCACTACATTTTGACTAGTTGGATCAGTCGGATCACCACCATTTTGCAAAATCAGTAAGGCCAAAATATCGGAAAAATGATCAACATTACTAGCATTGCCAATAGCCAAGCCCGCTTGAGTAATATTATCATCGCGCCGAATGCTAACATTACCAGGAACAGTTAATTGATTAGCAACACCACGCAACTCAGACCAAGTAGTTGGCACCGATAAATTAGCATTGGCTAGCATTTCTTTATTATAAAAAAGCGCTAAACCATCATACATCAGAGGCAGACCAACAATTCCACCATTAGCTTGCAGACTTTCATAAGCAATTGGATAAAAAGTTTGTTGGTATTCAGCGCTAGTCATAACGTTATTGGGCATAGGTGCTAATTGACTCGACAGCATTGGCACCCAAGTTATGTGATAACGGAACACATCTGGACCACTACCAGAGATTAGTGCCTGTTCTAAACGCTCTCGATAATCACGATGTGATTGTTTGCGGTAATCAACGCGAATACCCTCCTTAGCTTCAAAATCTTTAAAGACTTCGTTTAAAATTTCCCCATCTTCCCACAAACCCCAGTAGGTAATGTTAATAATTTCTTTAGGTTGGACAACTTCTTGATTCGGGCCACTGGGTGTAGGGGTAGGTTTGGCACCACCAGCAAAAAAAGTTCTAAAAACTACAAAACCAATCAACCCCACAACTAAAAGAAGCAAAAGAATTAAGATTGGCTTTGGTAGTGGAAATTTCCCCTTTTTCTTGGGTGGCTGAACATTTTTACCATTTTTAAGGTCTTTAGTATCAACTGTTGGTTGATCATTGGCTGAATTTGGCTGAGGAGCACTGGTTGGTTGAGTTAATTCTAAGTCCTCAGTTGATACTCCAGCGTCAGTAGTTAAAACCTTTGCAGCGGGAGCAATGACAGGCTTAGCAGTAGACTGGATTTCGCTAGGAACAAAAGGCTGAGGCATCTGTATTTTTTGTTCTTTGTCATTTAAATCCTTTGGCATTGCCATCTTGGTGGCCGGGGTAGTCGGGCGAGAAGTAGCTGAAGCAATCGGAGAAATCGTTTGAGATTGACTCAAATCACCTGGTTGAGTGAGTGGTTGATTGGGAGTCAAAGTAGGTTTGGCTGGTGGTCGCCCAGCTGGATTTTCTCTAGAGGAAATACCTGGAGTAGTCTTAGGAAAGACAGAAGTAACTTTGGCTGAGGGATTAGCTTGACCCTGGTCATTCGTTTGACCTGGAACGTTAGGTTTGGGTAGATTTTGACTTGGCATAAAAATTTAAAAGCACTACAATCAATAATTGTAAAGCTAATAGCCTATTATGGATAAAATTCTGCCAGCAATCAAGACGAGCTTTCACCTTTTCAAAAGAAACTTGTATTTGCTACTTTTAGGCGCATTGCTTTTATTTGGAGTAATAATTTTAAGCAAAATTTATATTAATTATTACCAAGAACGTTTTTATCCAAGAACTTACATTGACCATGTAAATGTGGGAGGATTGAGCAAAACAGAGGCCGAACAAAAACTGGCGAGTAATTGGTCGACAGCTAGTAAGCAAGTGCCACTACAAATTATTTATGATCCTAATTTAATTGAAGAGACAAGCATTAAACTAACTTTGCAGGATAATTTTACTCAGACCCTGGAACAAGCGCTGAGTTATGCAAAACAACAAAATTTCTTTAAAGCCTTACCAAAGATTTGGCAAAGAAAAGACTTTTATACTCAGGCCACAATCAACGAGGAAGAAATGTTAAAGGCGCTGGCTGAATTAGCCGAACGCTTCGACCTTGACCAACAAACAGCCAGCGCCACGCTCAAACAATCTGGTAACCCCCAATCCTTGGTAATTAATCCAGGAGCAGCTGGTCGCCAATTACACATAGGTAAAAGCCAAGAGAAAATCAAAGCAGTTTTGACCACCCCCTGGCTAGAATTGGAGACAGAAGACTTGCTAGTAGCAGCCGTTGTCGCCTCAACTAGCGCTCAACTTGATCAAGAACAAGTTGAGGCAGCCTATGCTCGAGCCCAGCAGCTAGTTGGCCAAAATCTAGTTTTTAGTGGCGAACAGCAACGGGTTACATTTAGCGACCAAGAATTAATTAATATTTTAAGTTTTCCTGATGGAATTAATGAAGAATTATTTGATGAAGAAGGCTTAATCAAACTAATTGAGCAAAAAACATCTCAGATCAATCGACCCGCCCAGAATGCCAGTTTTCAATTTCATCGCAACGAGGCAGGACAAATCATCGTTGATCAATTTATTCCTGACCTCAAAGGTTTAACCGTCGATCGTTCCAATTTAAAAAATAAAATAATTGAGATCCTTTTAGCCTTGGAAAATGGACAAAATCTTGAGGAAATTCAAGCTAATGATCCCAATGTCTTTCAGTTGGCAATGGAAAGTCAAGATGCTGACATCACTTTGGCGCAAACCAATGATTTTGGCATCAACGAACTCATTGGTTTTGGAGAAAGTTGGTATTATGGGTCAATTGCCAGTCGCGTTTACAATGTTGACTTAACCAACAAAATTCTTAATTGGACCGTTGTTGAACCCGGTGAAGAGTTTTCATTTAATCAGGCATTGGGCGATGTTGATACTAGTATGGGGTATCGTGAGGCCTACATTATTAAAGATGGCGCCACGCAACTGGCTGCCGGTGGCGGAGTTTGCCAAACAAGTAGCACCTTATTTAGAGCACTGCTCGATGCTGGCGTAAAAATTACTAGACGTCTACCCCACTCTTACCGCGTCAGTTATTACGAGATTAATAATGATCCAGGCTTTGATGCGACGGTTTATGCTGGCGATGTTGATTTGCGTTTTATTAATGACACGCCAGGTCATCTCTTACTAGAGTTTAACAACGACTCTGAGGCTTTATACATGACTGTCAAAATTTATGGTACCAATGACGGACGGTCAACCGAAATCGTTAATTATAGAAAATGGGGCTACCAGCCGGCACCCGAACCAGTCTACATTCCAGATCCCAATCTTCCAGCTGGCACAGTTAAGCAAATTGATTGGGCAAGTTCGGGAATTAAAACTGAATTTACTAATGTCATCAAAAACCAAGCTGGTGAAGTCATTCGCGAAGATTACTACTACAGTAACTATCAACCATGGAGTGCTAAATATTTGCAGGGAATTCAATAAAATTAGTAAAGCATTCCCCAACTTTGCTTGTAATTTTATAACCTTGTTGGAAATTTGATAACCTTGATATTCTACTTGATATTCTATGAATGGTTATTTTTTCGTTTTCTTCAATTAATTAATTATTTTTTCTCAATATTAAACAAGCCAGACTTAACCGAAATCCTAGCTGGTGCTCGCAAATTAAACACTTTATAAAACTCTGTCCCGGCAATAGTCTTACTCCCTTTATTGGTTTGTAAAGTAACAGTGGCAGTGACCCCATTTTCTGCATATTGCACACTTGCCCCACTGACACTGGTGTAACCACCAATCGCTACTAATTCGGCTTTTGAATAGGGATTGCCACCCCAACAAGAAGATTCGGGAGTTACTCGGCTACTATCTCCTCCACCCTCATACATTACCACCCACGCGTTAACAATATCGGCCATTTCTTCACTAGTTAGCCAGGGATTATTCCGACCACAAGCATCACCAGATCGGGTTTTATACCAAGCCTTATAAAACCAAGGCGAACCAGCGATGTTTTCATAAGCAGCACTAGTCCAACCACTACGACCATTAGGTGTGTCCCAAAAACCCGGAGTGCTATAACCATTGCTAGTGTATGATTCTTGATAACCACCAGACGTAGAAGCATACCAAGTCGAGAAGGGCTGGCCATTGGCATAAACTACTTTGCCAGCAGTTGCATTTACTGCCGCTTCCCAATTGCCACCTTTTGGCTCACGTTTAACCACCTGACAAGCTTCTGTGGCACAAATCGACCCACCTCTGGCTAAAGCATAACTGCGAGCGGCGACTGCTTGAGCTTTAAGAGCTTCCATACCACCCTGATCGCCCCAACTACTCGGCATCTCGTAAATGCGCTTCACGTATTCCTCCAGTGTGTAAGATATGCCAAAATCAGTCACATAAATTTGAGCATTTTGATCATGATCTCTAATTTCTATACCTCCACCATAATATGCTCGCAGGATTTCTTGATAATTTTGTCCGCTCTTTGCCCGACCAAAAGCGCCATATTGGCTCATCCCTTTAAAATGTGGCGCACCAAAACTAAAAACAGCGAAAGCTGGTGAAAAGCCAGGACTGTAATCAGGCCGACTGGCAGGGTCATCGGCCAAAGGCACATCGCCAACCGTAGTTTGAAAAGTGCCAGACTTTTCCGATAAAATTGCTTGCTGTCTAACTGATAATTCCGCTATTTTGGTCCCCAATGTTTGTTGGTAATCCTTGGCTTTGTCAATTTCACCCTTAAAAAAATCAGCTTGCTCATCTAATTGAATTTGCAAAGCCGCCAAACGAGTTTGCGTTTCTTCTAACTCCCGCTTGTCATCAGCCAGTTGTTTTAATTCTTCAGAAATAGAGCGAATTAAACGATCGTCTTGAGCCTTAGCGGAATCTTGATAGGCTAAATTTTTACTCAATACAGTAGCATTAGCACTAGCAAAAATTAAGGCTAAAGGATTAAAACTACGCATCCGCTTATAGCTTTCTGCAATGCGATTAGCAAATAATTGATAATGATATGCTAAATCTTTTTCTCTTTGCTCAATATCTACTGCTAATTGCGCTGCTTCTTGTTTAGCATTATTGATTCCAGCCTGAGCCGAACGAATACGGGCTTCCAAATTTGCTACTTCGGCTTCCAGAGGAGTAGTGGCATCTTCAGATAGTTTTTTTAGATGAGCTAACTCATCAATTTCCTTTTGCAGGTCATCCACTTCACTAGCAACAACCTGTGGAGAGCCAAACAAAATACTATTGGCGAAAACGAAAGAAAGTGCACCCAATAAAATAATTAGCCCAAGCGCAAAAAATCGTAGCGAAAATAATCGTTTAGACACTCTTTCATTGTAACAAATTTTTCTATTGCTTTTGTGATTGAGATTTTTGAGGTAAAATAAAGCTCGTGAAAAGCAAGCTGTTAAAAATCTTTCAAGTTTTTTTGGTAACAATTAGTTTCCTTTTTTTAAAAAATCAAAAAATTTTGGCGGCCGAGATTGACTGCGGAACTTACATGTACAGAGCTAGTACCGGACAATTTGACTCGGACTGCAAGTGTGAACATGCCGAATTTGCCAAAATTGAAGTTGGATTCCTTGGAGGAGTAGAAAAATGGTGTTGTGGTTGGTACAACAAAACAGAAGATGTTTGTCAAGCAGAACCAACCGAAAGTGATGCAGCCTATGAGCTTTGCTCAATGCAGATTAATAGTGTAACCAATACACAAGCTTGGGCCAACTGTTCACAGTGTATGCAAGATGGAGGAATTTGGACAGCTGTCGGCTGCATTCCTCAAACTCCAGAAGCGATTGTAAAAACTTTAATCGAAATTGGGCTCATCATGTCAGGAGCTATTGTTCTGATTATGATTCTAGCTGGAGCATTTATGCTTTCAACTTCTCAAGGTGATCCCAAAAAAACTCAAGACGCTAAAGAATTAATTACTTCCGCCATTATCGGTCTGTTATTCATTATTTTTTCCATAACTATTTTACAATTTGTTGGTGTATCAATTCTAAGAATACCAGGATTTGGAGAATAAGAAAAAAATGAAAAAAAGAATACTTATAGCAGCCACCTTTATTTTAATAGCGCTCTTTTTTACTAACACCAGTTCACTAAAAAAGGTTCATGCTCAAAACTTTCCTACGCCAATAGTCGTTGGTTGTGGCACTATCTACACCGATGTATTCAATTTATTAGGTGAACCAGTGACAATTTATTCATGTACCTGTGAAGAGTTTAGTAAAATTAGCCAAAATTCTACCAGCCTTGAATATACTTATTGTTGCGGATGGTGGTATCCCAATACTTGTTACGCCACAGAGCCAGCCGGGCCAATTGCCACAACCCCCAGCCCAACTGCTCCTGGTTCTATTAATATCCCACCCGTTGATGAAGATTTATTGAATACTCTAAATCCGCTAAAAAATTACTCCACTAAAGCCGAGCAATTGTCGACACCTGGAGGCATTATTTCGGAAATTCTTGCCTATTCATTTCCTATTGCTGGAGTCATTTTATTCGTTATGTTAATTATGGCCGGTTTCAAAATGTTAACTGGAGCCAGTAATTCTTCAAGCATGGAAGAAGGTAAAAAAATGATTAGCACCGCTGTTATTGGTTTTATTATTCTTTTTGCTGCCTATTGGATTGCTCAATTAATTGAAATTATCTTTGGTATTAGAATTTTAGGTGTTCAATAACTAAACTAGCTGCTCGTTCTTTGTTCTTGTATAATTGGATTCGTGTTAAAAACAGTTAAATTGGTTTTTATTTGTTTAGTGGTTTTTTTTCTATCCCTAGTTACTAATACTGAGCTTGTTTTGGCTCAAACAGCCACTCAAGCAGCCACTTTCGATTTAAATCCAGAACAAAAAGACCCAGCTACTTACAACATCTTACCGCTAGTCTTAGATCCTAATGCTGGAAATAGTACTTACGAAACTCTTTTAACAAATATGCTGATGGATCAAGGTTATGAAGCACATTGTTCACAAAAGGAGTGGTTAATAGATGCAAAAGCTTGGGGGGACATCGTTGATTATTTTGCGGAATTTCCCAACAGTTCAGTCAATCTTTCTGGCACTAGCCCTCAATATGTCAATTTTGAAAATGCCCGCATTCCTTTACTTCGGGGTATGGAAGCAAGCGAACTGACCGATAAAAATGATTCTTTTGAAGGGATGTTTGGTGCCAACCTACAAGAGGTGTTTTCCGCTCTTGATTACGAAAATGCTACAGGTGTAGCTGGTCGCTTATTAAGTTCTTATTGGCAATGTTTTTACAAAAAAAATAATTTAGATGCAATTGCCGAATTATGCAACAAATTTTTTATCGATTGTTTTCTCAATAAAGAAGTAGAAATTGAAGCTAATCCCGATCTCAATATTCCCGCCGCTAATCTAGATTATTTAGGTATCAAAGAACGCCTGGACGAGATGCATCCGGAATTAGCTAGTGGCAGTAAAGAAGAAAAAATTGAAAAAAACTCGGCGATTTGCATTGACTTGTATCCACAAGAAGATGCAACGACAGATGCAGATCCAACCATTGCCCTCAATCGTGCTGCTATAGAAAAGGTTAACTTTGATCTCGATAATTTATATCGCTTAGCATTTTTAGTCTTAGTGCCTAGACAAAGCAATGCGGGTAATAAATTGAGTTTTTTACAAAGTGATGGAGGAGCTTACGAAAAAGACGCACCAATTTTTATTGCCTTTAAAATTCCTGAATTCGCTACTAACAAATCAAGATTATTGGATAATGTTGATAGTTCGGAACTAACCAAAATCGTTCTTCAATCTCAAGCCCAAAATACTGCAGATTATGAAAATCAAATGATTAAAAGGAATGAATTGCTTGAAGCCGCCTTAGAAGCGAATAATTTACCAGAAAGCAATAAAACTATTCAATGTGCGGGTATGCCGCAGTGTCAAAGAAGTCGAGACAACGTTTTGGAAAATGCTTTAATTGATATTATTAACGGAGCTGAACCAGTATGTCATACAGAAGCCATCAGCGTGATGGAGCTAGAAAATCCTAGTACTGATTTAACTATAGATGACATCGTCAACACCAACGATCTTAATTACGAACGAGCTGGTGACCTCTTTACCCCAGCTGTTAAATATTTTGATGACACCGCTCGCAACCCCTATAAAAACAATCCTCTCAATAACGAATTGCTGGATCGATTAGATAGCAAGGCAGAAACTAATTTTTCGTGGGGCGTTACCGTCAATAATCCTCAATTTGGTCTAAGTGATGGAGAAAAAATTCAAGTGAAAGCTTATTTGGTTTTACCCATGGGTGAAACTGTAAAAGATATTAATAAAGCATTTGGTATCTTTTGGAATCGAGATGCTTTTTTTGAGCTAGTAAAAACTAATGTTCTCGTAGACATGAATGGTAAAACTGGAGCTATTCCCAAGTACTATACTATTAAAAATAGTAATGCGAGTTTTTCTGATAGCGATGGTTTTAGTTGGAAAACCAACTGTCGCCTAGAACCTGATCCCAGTGGAGCAACCGATTTAGCTGGTAATCCAATTTATATTGAAGTTTGCGATGAAAAAACTTTTGGCGTAACTGTTGCTGGTCAGCCCGAGAAGCCACTCCTTTTCCCCGACTTTGGCTTGGGTTGGTTTATTAAAAAAATTCAAACCACTATTCGTAGTACCGCTGATGACGCCTACAAATATGTGGCATCTTGTAAACGGGTCGAGGATTTATTTTTGGGGAGATGTAGTGGTAGGCTTCCCGGTGAACTTGAAGCCACCTGTGACGGCACAGCCTTTGCTAAAGTTGAGGGTTTGCCAGAATATGCTGCGATACCAGATATTGCTAAGGAAAACTTTGAAACATATGTAGCTCCCAAAGTTACTCAAGAATTAATTGATGTTTATGGGCAAGTTGAAGCTGATACTGGTATTCCTTGTGAAATTATAGCTGGCGTTCACTGGATGGAGGGGGGAATGGATCCCAATCAATCACTTCACGACGGTGGTCCCCTACGAGGCACCCTCTTGGAGGATGCTACCACTGCCATGGAGCAACTCAAGGGCAAAATGGGCATGGAGGGAGTAG
>ERZ795048.1365-NODE-1365-length-22189-cov-56.634996_pt1 | contig 22189 bp, 17 predicted proteins | sample MGYA00375132_ERZ795048 | MGnify/ENA primary metagenome ERZ795048 (study PRJEB30177, sample SAMN05720225) | activated sludge metagenome | isolation source: Anaerobic digester | place: Hong Kong | collected 2014-12-17 ... | reverse complement strand
TTAACTTCAATTTCTGTATCTATCGCTGCAACTTCGTTAAGAATTTGACCTTCTAAATTAATAATTTGTGCGCTAATGACTCCATTTTCGTCAATTACTACAACAAGCTTATACCAAACATTGTGATAAAAATGAACATCAAAATCCTGTACCAAAAATGTTATCTCATTATTTATTTTCTTTGAGATGGACAATTGAGGCCAATCGCTATGTTGCGGATACATATGAATAGAATAATGATTATATGCATCTTCTGCCATAAAGCAAAAGAATGCAACCGAACTCATAAGTGGTTCATTCGGTAAAACTTTAAAATACAACCAATATGTTCCATAATGACAATTAATATCTTTTAATGCTGTAATGTAACCGAATCCATATGGAGCTAAATACAATGAAGCACTACCATCGTAATACTCCATATAACTTAATCCTAAATCCACATTTTCACCATCAAAGTCTGATAACCACACTATTGGCGGCTCATTTGAACCTAAATACCAAAATTCCCAATCATCTAAACCATTTTCAAAGTCTTCAATTAGTGTTTGACTATTCGTTAAAATTGGTATAAAAATCATTAATAAAAGAAAAAACTGAGTTTTCATAACAGATTTATTAGTTAAATTTAATTAGTACTTTTGCTATTACTAAAATGAAGACAATTTTATTAATAAAAAGCTTGCTTATCGCAATTGCAAATAGTTTTGCAACAATAATTCGTGTTTTTATATATTCCAAAAACACTAAAATCAAGAGACTTGATTCAAATAGTTCATGTGTAATTATTGGTAACGGACCATCTCTAAGCAATACGATTGATAACAATCCTGATTTTTTGAGAAATAAATCACTAATAGCAGTCAATCATTTTGCAATTACTGATTATTATGAACAATTAAAACCCGAATATTATATCGCAATAGCTCACGATTTGTATTACGATGATGTAGAACCTCAATTTATTGAAGCCTCAAACCTTTTATTTAAAACTATTTCGGGAAAAACTACATGGGAGATTACATTGTTTATGCCGGTAGAATCCCGCAAATATAAGCGTTGGCAAAGTTTTTTAACCAATAATGATAAAATAAAAATCAGTTATATTAATTTAACTCCTGCCGAAGGTTTCGACTGCCTTACACATTTCTTGTTTAAAAAAAATCTAGCTATGCCACGCCCACACAATGTAATGATACCTTCGCTTATAGTTGGAATTAATATGGGTTACTCTACAATTTATCTTATAGGTGCCGACCATAGTTGGTTAAAAGATATTTCGGTAAACGACAATAACGAAGCCTTAATAAACAACCGACATTTCTACGATACTAATAGTAAACCAAAATCGTTTGATAAAAAAGGCAAAGGAGCCAGAAATTTACCGGAAATATTATTTACATTAATGACAGCGTTTAACTCATATCATATAATCAACAATTATGCTCAAAAACGTGGAGTTAAGATTTTTAATTGCACACAAGGCTCTTATATTGATGCATTTGAAAGAAATATAATAGAATAATGAAAAAAGATTTTGTTTACCAAAAACCGAAAGTAATTGCCGAAATAGGATGCAATCACAAAGGTGAAATTAAAATTGCTAAAGAATTAATTGATTTGGCAGCACAATGTGAAGCAGATTATGCAAAATTTCAAAAGAGAAATCCGAAAGAATTACTTACAAAAGAACAATATGAAGCACCACATCCAAATCAAATGCACGCTTACGGAAAAACTTACGGTGAACACCGAGAATTTTTGGAGTTTACAATAGAGCAACATGCCGAATTAAAATCGTATTGCGAAAAGATTGGTATTGGTTATGCTACATCGGTTTGGGATATTACATCAGCAAAAGAAATAATCTCATTGAATCCTGATTTTATAAAGGTTCCTTCGGCTTGTAACAACCATTTTGAAATGCTGAGAGTTTTACGCGACCAATATAGTGGTTACGTTCAGATATCAATGGGGATGACAACAAAAGACGAAGAACAAGAAATAGTTTCATTTTTCGAAGAAACCGGAGCCGCAAAAGATCGGGTAATTATTTTCAGTTGTACCTCGGGTTATCCCGTTCCATTCGAAGATATCGGAATGTTAGAAATTAATCGATTATACGATAATTTTGAGAACCGTGTTAAAGAAATCGGTTTTAGTGGTCATCATTTGGGAATTGCTGTAGATATTGCTGCATATACATTAGGTGCGAGGTGGATTGAACGTCATTTTACAAAAGATCGTACATGGAAAGGTACCGATCATGCAGCATCGCTTGAACCGGGAGGACTCGGCAAGTTGATTCGTGATTTAAATGCTACTTTCAAAAGCTTACAATACAAAAAAGAAGATATTCTTGATATTGAAAAAGAACAACGAAATAAACTAAAATATCGTAAAAATGGCTAATTTGGCATTCATACCAATTAGAAGTGGGAGTAAATCTATTCCGGGAAAAAATACTCGCGATTTCTGTGGTAAACCACTTGTTAATTGGTTAATAGAAGCTTTGGATAAATCGGAGTATATACAGCGAATTGTAATTGCACTTGACGGAGAAGATCAAGAAAATATTATAAAAAGAATTAAGTCGAACAAAATAGAAATTTATAATCGTAAACCTGAAAATGCGAAAGATAATTCAAGTACAGAATCGGTAATGCTTGAGTTTTTGGAATATGATAAAACAGACAATAACGATATTTTCATTCTCCTTCAAGCAACTTCACCATTTACCCAAACACATGATATAAACAGGGCTTTAGAATTGTTTAAAACAGGAAATGCCGATTCTCTTTTAAGTGTAATAAAAACAAAGCGTTTCTTTTGGGACAAACATGCTCAACCAATAAATTACGATTACAGGAACCGGCCACGGCGACAAGATTTCGATGGTTTATTTATGGAAAACGGAGCATTTTATATAAGCACAGTAGAAAATATTTTTAATAGTAATAATCGCTTAAGCGGAAAAATAGAATTATTTGAAATGCCTGAGTACACAGGCATTGAAATAGACGAGCCAGCCGATTGGGATATGGCAGAATCATTGTTTAAACGATATCAACCCGAAAGATTAAGAAAAAAAGTTGAGGTTAAATTACTTCTTTCGGATGTTGATGGAGTACTTACGGATGCAGGAATGTATTATTCCGAAAAAGGTGACGAATTAAAAAAGTTCAGTACCTATGACGGTATGGGTTTTAAAACACTTCAAAAAGCCGGAATTAAGGTGGGGATAATTACCGGAGAAAACCGCAGACTCAATACTGCCCGTGCCGATAAACTAAATTTAGATTATGCTTTTCACGGAATAGACGATAAACTTAAAAATGCTGAAGAGCTATGTACAGAATTGGGAATTGAATTGAAAAATCTTGCCTATATCGGTGATGATTTAAACGATGTGGAATTATTGAAAAATGCAGGACTTGCAGCTTGTCCGGCTAATGCTGTTAAAGAAGTTAAAGAAATCTCAGGGATTATTAAACTAAAATCTTTTGGAGGTAGTGGAGCTTTAAGGGAATTTGCTGAAATTATTCTGGGATAGACATGGAAACTTGCCCGATTTGCAAAAATAAAGAATTAAAATTCTCTACACAGGTTTCAAGAGAAGGCAAAACACTAAATTTATTATTTTGCAAACATTGTAATTATCGATGGCTAAACGCATCTTTTAAGAAATTACATAATAATGAATCGATTAGCAAAATAGAATGTGAGAGTAATCCTGAGATTGATTCCAAAAGATTAGCTTATCTTGATAGAACTGCCTATAAAAGATTTGATTTTTATAAAAAGTATTTTCTTTCAGCCAATCGCTTACTAGAAGCAGGTAGTTCAGCCGGTTCTCTAATTGATGTATTAAAACTTTCAGGAATAGACGCAGAAGGGATTGAACCTGACAAAGCTTACGCCGAATTTAGTAAAAAACAATATGGATTTTCGCAATACTCTGATTTACTGGAAAATTTTGAAACTGATAAATTGTACGATTTAGTTTGCTCTTTTCATGTAATAGAACATGTTGATAATCCTACAATATTTATAGAAAATAATTATAGGCTATTAAATAAAAATGGTAGGATATTAATTGAATGCCCATCGTGGGAAATTCATAGTTTTGGCAATCTTAAACATACTATTTGGGAGCCTCACAGGCACTATTTTAGTAGAATATCATTGCACTTTTTACTAAGTCGCTATTTTAAGGATATAAAGACAGGGTTTTATAACGGAGCTTTGTATGCAACAGGGATTAAGAAAGATGATTTAAGTGAACCTAAGCTCCCGACATTAAGTATTAGGATTAAATCGAAAATGTGCTTTGCTTTTTTTAAAGTAGCGGGAATAGTAAATTTTAAAAATCCAAAAATTCAATTAGCCAAAAATTTATTTTTAATAGGCTTAACTCATAAAAATAGGTTTACAGAATATGTATTAAAATTTGGTAGATTTTTAAAGCATTATTTCAAGGAAAATAATTATCTCAAACAAGAACAAAACAAAAGAGGTAAGAAACCTCATGTAATACACTTTACATTGTATAAAGGATATGGTAACAATGCCGGTGATTTAGTTCTGTCGAAAGCAGTAAGAGATACAATTAACACAACAGAATATTACTCTTGGGATATTAGGAATCTACATTCAAAAATAAGTGAGAATACCATTTCAGAAATCAATCAATCTGCCGGAGTAATTGTTGGAGGTGGTGGATTGTTTCTACCTGATACTAATTTAAATACAATATCGCATTGGCAGTGGCCTGTAAGCAAAATAAATCTGGAGGCGATAAATAAACCTCTAATTGGATATGCTATTGGATATAATTACTTTCCGGGGCAGAAACCTATTCCCGAATTTGTAGATAATCTTGATGCTTTTATTAATAAATGTGATTTTATCGGATTACGTAATAATGGTAGTATTGAAGCAGTAAATAAACTACTCAACAATAAATACAAAGATAAAATTACGTTTCAGCCTTGCCCTACCACAATAATTAGCAAACTTCAAAAAACAAACAATAAAGTTTCTGAGCGTAAAATCGCAATAAACATAGCCTTCGACAGATACGAAAAGCGTTTTGGAACAAATAAAAATGATATTCTTTTAGAAATTGGAAAAGCTTTAAAAACTTTGAGCGAAAATTCTTATCAAGTTTATTATGCCGCACATTTGTCTTTCGATAATAGGTTTTTAGTGGTTTTAGACAGATTAGATATTCCGTACACTAAGATAAACTTACATCAAATGATTGCACCCGAAATCATTAAGTTTTACTCAAGCATGGACTTAGTAATAGGTATGCGTGGGCATGCACAAATGATTCCGTTTGGCGTAAATACAATGATACTTACATTGGGTACTCATAATAAAATGCGTTGGTTTTTGGAAGACGTAAATGCTCTTGATTGGTATATAGATGTGCGAAATGCCGATAGACTTGATGAAGTAATTGTAGATAAGACTATTGCATTGTTTAATTCCAGAAATACAGTAGAGGAAAAAATCAAAACAGAACAAACAAAGTTTTACGAAATAACCAAGAAAAATCTCAGTGTTATTAGCAATATTATTGGTATGTAGAGATTTATCGTTTTTATACATTTTGATTTAGACGCTCATGCAGATACCTCACTAATTATCGTATCAGCCAAAAGGCAGACAAGTGTAACGAGTTCATATTTATCTTTGCTTCCCGATTCCTATCCGACTTATTTAGTTTAAATAAGCACAAGTTGTTTTTTTAGATTTATTCTACAAAAATGGTAGTAGAACCTCTTATTTTTTTTATCAATGTTACATTATTTTGAGTGTAAACCTATTTTAGAATGAGACAGTTTAAATACTTAATAGTCCTATTCATCTCCGGTTCTTAAATAATTTGCCTACTGATGAGTAACAATATAGATATACTTTTAAAATTTTATAAATCTAAATACTATATTTGTAATAAGATAATCATTAAAAATAATAAGATGCACAATAATACAATTATTAAAGAAATAGGAATGTATTTTGAAGATTTTATTCCAGGAGATATAATTTATCATGCTGCCTCAAAAACTATTTTCGAAAGCGATAATAATATTTTTTCACTTATTACCATGAACCATCATCCTGTGCATACTAATATAGACTATGCTTCGCATAATCAGCATGGCAAAGTATTGGTAGTAGGTACATTAGTTTTTAGTTTGGTTGTTGGGATTACTGTTCCGGATATTAGCGGTAAAGCAATTGCTAATTTAATGTACGAGAATATAGAACATTTGTCTCCGGTTTTTTTGAATGATACAATTTATGCTAAGACCGAGATACTTGAGGCAAAAGAGTCGAATAGTAAAAAAGACAGAGGAATTATTTACGTTGAAACTACAGCCTATAATCAGGATAAAGAGGATGTTTTGAGGTTTAGGAGGAGGGTTTTAGTTAAGAGGAGGGGATAGTGAGTTGTGAATTGTTATTCGTTTTAAGTTATAGTTAAAAAATGATAAATATACATTAGATATGAAATACTTACTTAGAAGTTTAATGTTTGTGCCGGGACATAATGAACGATTACTCAACAGTGCTGTTAAAAGCAAAGCTGATGTATTATTGCTTGACATAGAAGATTCTGTGCAACCGGTAGAGAATAAATCCTTGGCACGCAAAATGGTTAAGCAGTTTGTGGAAGAGGGGAAATTTATAAATCATTTGGTTTTTCCCAGAATTAATGATAGAGAAAGCGGTCATTTGCTTAAAGATGTAGAATATTTGAGTATTAAAGGTGTTGATGGATTTATGTATCCTAAAGCAAAAACCGGACAGGATATTTATTTTTTTGATAAGCTTTTAGAAACTATTGAATACGAAAAAGGAATAGAAATAGGTACCTTTAAAATCATTCCTCTTATTGAAACAGCTGCAGCGGTTTTAAATGCACAGGAAATATGTAAAGCTTCGAAACGAGTAATTGCAATAGCATTTGGTTGCGAAGATTTTATAGCCGATTTGCAGGGTATTCATGATCATGAACACGAAAGCTTATTTACTCCAAGGGCTATGATAGCAATGGCAGCACGTGCAACAGGAGTTGTCCCTGTTGATACTGTTCATATCAACGTACACGATTTGGTGGATTTGGAAAACAACCTTATTATTGCTAAAAATTTGGGGTTTGAGGGCATGTTAATTCTTAATCCAAAAGAATTGGAATTAGCACATAAATACTTTTCACCTTCTACTACCGAAATTAGTAACGCGAAAGAAATGTTAAGGCTTTCGGATAAAGCTGAAAAAGAAGGAAAAGGTGTCGCCTTGATGAATGGTAAATTTATTGGTCCCCCTATGGTTTTAGCAGCTAAAAAAACACTACTCAAGCATGAACTTATTTTGAAGAAGATCATAAACTCGAATAATATTTGAGAACTTTTATAGTATTGATATTATATAATTGCCTCATACTATTTATCATACTCTAATTTAATATTTGTATGTTTGCAATTCAAAAACTGTCTGTACTACATACGGAATGAAACGATTTATATCAAACATAATATTATTAATCTCAATTTGCTTAGTTGTATTTTCTTGTGCAAAAATGGGAACACTCTCAGGTGGACTAAAAGATACTAAACCTCCGGTAATTGTTAAGTGTAAACCTGAAAATGGAAGCACTAATTTTGATGAAGAATCATTTACATTGTATTTTGATGAATATATAAAATTAAATAAAATTAATGAAAAGCTTTTAATATCACCACCTATAGAAGAGCAACCTGAAGTAATACTTAAAGGTAAAAAAGTAGAAGTAAAAATAGATTTAACTCAATTACAAGCCAATACAACTTATAACTTTAATTTTAGCGATGCTATAGCAGACAATAACGAAAATAATCCTATAAGCGGTTTTGTTTATGCCTTTTCAACAGGTCATGTTATCGATTCTTTAAGCGTTAAAGGTAAAATTCTTGATGCACATTTGTTTACTCCTATTGAGGGTGCATATGTGTCTCTTTATAAAAATGAAACAGACAGTTTATTTAAAACAGTAAGACCAGACTATCTTGGTAGAACAGATAAAAATGGAATGTTTGAAATTCCATATATAGCTGATAATGCATATAGTATTTATGCCTTGAAAGACGAAAACTATAATTATGTTTTCGACCAAGCAACTGAGGCAATTGCATTTTTAAATTATAGAATAAAACCAAGAATTATCTTTGACACAGTTACTAATGGAGACAGTATTAAAATTAATCGAAGAACAATTCCTGATAGTCTTGAGTTGTTAATGTTTACCGAAGACCATTTACCTCAGTATATTACTAAAACAGAAAGAAAAACACCACATTTTTGTCAGGTTGTGTTTTCTAGACCTCATGTTAGTAAGCCAATTATTATTATTGAACGTGAAATTAATAAGAACATAAAATTTAGTCAAGATTATGATACAGTAAGCATTTGGTTTGCTAACGATAGTTTATACTTAAGAGATAGTATCGAGATGATTTTTAGATATGTAGAGCCATTATATCCCGACACAATAAGAACTGATACTATATTCGCAATATTAGATGCTAACAGTAAAATAAAACCGGGACTTGAATTAATAAAACCAAAAGAAAAAGAAATTACAAAACCCTATACTATTAGATTAAATCACCCTGTCTTAAAGATTGATAAACAATTGCTTACGATTACTTATGCTCACGACACAACAGAAATTGAGTTGAAAGCTAATATCAATGTTAGTAAAGATAGTTTAAGCATTTTTATTGATTCAGATTTTTTATTAGGTGAAAAGTATGACATTAAAATAAGAGAAGGGTTTATAACCGATATATTTAACTTTAAAAACTTATCGGATAGTGTTTATGTCTATATTAAAAGTGAAGATGATTATGGACATTTGAAACTGTATATACCTGAATTTATGAATAAAAAAGCTTATGTAGAGCTACTCCAAAAAGATAAGGTTATTTATATAGAAAAGTTAGAAAGTTCTTATGCAGATTTTACATATATAAAGCCTGAAACTTACAAAATTAGATTAGTACGAGATTTAAATAATAATATGAAATGGGATCCCGGTAAATTCAGTTCTAAACTTCAGGCTGAGCCGGTATTTTATCATCCCGATGAAATAGAAATACGTAATAATTGGCAACATGAATTAACATGGACAATACATTAAAAAAAAGAGTTCTTATAATTTCGTATTATTGGCCCCCCGCAGGAGGAATTGGAGTTCACCGCTGTCTTAAATTTGCTAAATATCTTCGTGATTTCGGATGGGAGCCAGTTATATATGCACCAAAAAACGCCAACTATCCACACCTCGACCATAGCAATCAAAAGCATATCCCTAAGGATTTAGAAATAATTTATGGTAACATAATTGAACCATTTTCTTTGTTTAAAAAGTTAAGTGGCAGAAAAAAAACGGATGATGCAAATCCTGTTTATGTACGTGATCGCAAAAGAAAACTTATTGATAAAATAGGTATTTGGATTAGAGGCAATTTGTTTGTCCCTGATGCACGTGCTCTATGGATAACTCCCTCAGTGCGTAAACTTAAAAAATATTTAAAAAACAATCCCGTTAACGCAATTATTACAGATGGGCCACCACATACAAACACCTTGATAGGTTGCAAACTTTCTGAGGAGCTTAATATCCCTTGGATAGCCGATTTTCAAGACCCATGGACCCAAGTAGATTATTACAAAATGTTAATGATTGGCAAAATAGCCGATAAAAAACATAAACGACTGGAAAAGCATTGTCTTAATGTTGCTTCAGAAATTACAATTGCAAGTCCTACTTGGGCAAAAGACCTTGAAGAGGTTGGCGGCTACAATGCTAAAACAATATACTGGGGTTACGACGAAGATGATTTTCCTGAAATAATTCCAGAATTTGATAAATCATTTTCAATCGTTCATGCAGGGCAACTTGGTTTCGATAGATTCCCAAAAACATTTTTAGAAATTCTATCAGAAATAGCAAACGAAAAACCTGATTTTAAAAAAGATTTACAAATTAAATTTGCCGGTACAGTTGATTTTGAAATCGAAAATTATATTAAAGCCTTAGATTTAGTAAATAATTATCAGGCAATAGGTAAAATAAGCTTTCCTGAGGCAATAAACTTAACACTTAAAGCTCATTTATTACTCCTACCTTTAAATATTGCAAATAATGCAAAAGGAAGAATACCGGGTAAACTTTTCGAAAACATTAGAGCAAAAAGACCAATACTGTGTTTAGGACCTACTAATAGCGATGTGTCAAAAATATTAAATGAAACTAATACAGGCAAAACATTTGAGTACGATGATAAACAAGGAATTAAAAGTTTTATTTTAAGTATTTATTCAAATTACAGAAATAATATCAATACAGTATCGGCAAACGAAATTGAAGTTTATCAGGTCAAAAATCAAGTAAAAAAACTAGCCGGATATCTCGATGAGATTACTTAAATCAGCAAAAACGTGATGAAGAAAAATAAAATTGCATTTATACTTGTAACAAGCCTTTTCTTTATGTGGGGTTTTATTACCTGCATGAACGACATTTTAATTCCATTCGTTAAAGCAGTATTTGAACTTACAAGAGCACAAAGTATGTTTATTCAAATGGCATTTTTTGGAGCTTATTTTTTAGGTTCATTATTGTATTTTATTATTTCCGCCTCTGCAGGCGACCCTATTCAGAAAATTGGTTACAAAAAAGGTATAATTGCTGGGTTAATACTATCGGCAATAGGTTGCTTAATGCTTTATCCTGCTGCAGGTGCAAAAATATACGGATTGTTTTTAACTGCTTTATTTGTTTTAGGATTAGGTTTTACACTTTTACAAATAGCTGCAAATCCATACGTAGCTATTCTTGGTCCACAGCAAACAGCCTCTAGCCGCTTAAATCTGGCTCAGGGTTTTAATTCATTTGGAACCACAATTGCTCCTATACTTGGCGGATATTTAGTTTTTCACTTTTTTGCCCTGAAAGGTACTCCTCTGCTAAACCAAGCTGGTAAAATTATTACAATGAGTGATGGTAAAGCAATATCAGCTTTGGGAGTGCAATTACCATATATGATTTTTGCCGGAATTTTTGCTGTTCTTGCAATAATATTTGCCTTTACTAAACTTCCTAAATATACAGACGACACCAAAGTAGTTCCAGGTCTGGGAGCACTAAAGCATCGCCATTTGTTTTTTGGAATGTTTGCAATTTTCTTTTACGTAGGTGGCGAAGTTAGTATTGGAAGTATTATGATTAATTATTTAGATGAACTTATGGGCTATCCCGAAATGATTGCAAAATCTTTTCTTGCTCTTTATTGGGGAGGTTTAATGATTGGTCGTTTTCTTGGTGCATATACACTCGGACAAAAACAACTAAAATTTAAGCAAATTGCTATAATGTGTTTAATTTCCATTGTCGGATTTGCAATTATCTATATGGCTGTTTATGCCGAAAGCAAATTGCCTTTAAAATTGTTTACCCCATTTCTGTTGTTTATTGTGGCAAATATTATGGTATTTGTTCTTGGAAAATCTAATCCATCCAAAACTTTAGCATTATTTGCAGCAAGTGTAATAATTTTATTATCTGCAACAATGCTTAGTAAAGGGGAATTTGCAATGTGGACAATTATTAGTATTGGGTTATTTAATAGCATTATGTGGTCAAATATTTTCACATTGGCAATACGCGAGCTTGGCTCATATACAAGTCAAGCCTCATCATTGCTCGTAATGATGATACTTGGAGGAGCATTACTTCCCCCTCTAACAGGATGGATTGCCGATTTATTCGGAGGATATCATTACGCTCTGTTTATACCAATGATAGCATATATTTATCTTACATGGTATGGAATATCGGGAAGTAAAAAAGGAATAATAAAAGTATTCGAAAAATTATAATATGAGCAAAAATGCTGTAATAAGTATTGATATTGGTGGTACTAACACAAAAATCGGGATTGTGGATTTTGATGGTACAATAATCAATCAAACTGTGATTTCAACCACCGATTATCCGGATATAAATATATTTGTTGATACGGTAATAAATGAAATATCCCTGCTTAATAAGGGTAATAAAAATATTTTAAAAGGAATAGGCATAGGTGCTCCAAACGGGAATATTTACTCAGGTAGTATTGAGTTTGCCCCAAATCTAATATGGAAAGGAATAATTCCTTTAGCAAAAATGTTTACAGAAAAGACAAAATTACTTTCAGTTTTAACTAATGATGCTAATGCAGCAGCAATTGGCGAAATGAAATTCGGAGCAGCTAAAAATATTAAAAACTTTATTTTTATTACTCTTGGAACAGGCGTTGGTTCGGGTATTGTTGTTGATGGCAAACTTGTTTATGGACACGATGGTCTTGCAGGAGAAATAGGACACGTAATTGTTTTTCCTGATGGCAGAGAATGTGGCTGTGGACGAAAAGGGTGTCTCGAAATGTATGCATCCGTTAGAGGAATATGTATTACAATGAAAGAATTAATGCAAAAATATAATCAACCAAAACTATTACCTTTAAATTTTAATTCTAAAGATATTTTTTTACTCGCTGAAAAAGGCAATAAAATCGCGATAGAAGCATTTAAAATTACAGGTGAAATATTAGGCTTAGCTATAGCAAATTCTGTTGCATACACAAGTCCTTCAGATATATTCATGTTTGGTGGATTAGCACATGCTTGGGAGTTTCTATATCCATCAACTATAGATTCTTTTAATAATAATCTTCTAAAAATTTATAAGAACAAAATTGAAATTAAAAAATCTGAATTAAAAGATTCAGACGCTGCAATTTTAGGCGGGGCAGCAATTATTATCGATAAATTATCGGAATAGTTATTAATTGTAAATAATTTGTATTATTTTTCGTTAAAGATTTAATAAATTATTTTTGCAAAAATATTATTATATGATAAACAGCAATTCAGCCAATAAATTACTTGAAGTGATAAACGATGCCATTCTTGACAAAAAGGGTCTTGAACTTGTAAATTTAGATTTAACAAATATTATAAATTCGGTTACAGGACACTTTGTCATATGTCATGCCAATAATTCTAATCATGCGAAAGTAATTGCTGAATCGGTTGAAAGAAAAACACGTGAGATTTTACACGATAAGCCATGGATTAAAGAAGGTTACGAAAATGCTCAATGGCTGCTATTAGACTATTCTAACGTAGTTGTTCATGTTTTTCAAAAAGAATACCGTGAGTTTTACAATCTCGAAGAGTTATGGGCAGATGCTGTTTTTAAACATTTTACAGAAGATGGTAAACTTATTGCTAAATAATAGGTTCATTAATAAAAATCTCATATTTCACAGCTAATGGATAACGATTCAAAAAAGGGTTTCGATAAACAACCCGACAAAAAAAATACAGGTGGGAAAAAACCTTCAGGCTTTCCTAAATTCAGTAACTATTGGTTTTATATTATTCTTGCGGTTGTCTTTATTGTAATGACATTGGTAAATTTCGGAGGAGGTACTAAAGAAACCGATCGTAAAACATTTGAGAATCAGATGCTTACCAATCACGATGTTGAAAAAATTGTGGTTGTAAATAAAGAAAGAGTAGATATTTACTTAAAACCCGAAGTTTTAGGAGAAGAAAGATATCACGATGTTTCTGATGGAAAAGGATTTGGAGGAATATCAGGATCCGGTCCACATTATTATTTTACAATTGGCGACGTTGAAACATTTGAAAGGCAACTACTGGAGGCACAAGAGAGTTTTCCTGAATCGGAAAGAATATCAGCTCAGTATAAAACTGAAAAAAACTACTTTGGGGAAATATTGAGTTGGATATTGCCTTTACTGATAATAGTAGGATTATGGATATTCTTATTCCGCAGAATGAGTGGGGGAGGTGGAGCCGGTGGAGGAAATCAAATATTTAATATCGGGAAATCAAAAGCACAGATATTTGATAAAGAAAAAACTATTCAAGTTAACTTTAATGATGTTGCCGGACTAGAAGAGGCAAAAGTTGAAATTATGGAAATTGTAGATTTTCTAAAAAATCCCAAAAAATACACCGAACTGGGAGGAAAAATCCCTAAAGGTGCCTTACTAGTTGGTCCTCCCGGTACAGGTAAAACACTACTTGCAAAGGCTGTAGCTGGCGAAGCTCATGTCCCGTTTTTTAGTATCTCTGGTTCCGATTTCGTTGAAATGTTTGTAGGTGTAGGTGCAAGCAGAGTTCGTGATTTATTTAAACAGGCGAAACAGAAAGCTCCCTGCATAGTGTTTATAGACGAAATAGATGCCGTAGGAAGATCCCGGGGTCGTAACCCAAATTTTGGTTCAAATGACGAAAGAGAAAATACTCTTAATCAGTTGCTTACCGAAATGGATGGTTTTGCCTCTAATAGTGGTGTTATTATTCTTGCAGCTACAAATCGTGCCGATGTTTTAGATAAAGCACTTATGCGTGCAGGTAGATTCGATCGCCAAATACACGTAGAACTTCCCGACCTAAAAGAGCGTGAAGCAATTTTTAAAGTACATCTCCGACCTATAAAAATCAGTAAAAACTTAAATCTTGATTTCTTAGCTAAACAAACTCCGGGTTTCTCAGGTGCCGACATCGCTAATGTATGCAACGAAGCTGCTCTGATAGCTGCCAGACGCAAAAAGAAACATGTTGAAAAACAAGACTTCTTAGATGCAATTGATAGAATAATTGGAGGTTTGGAAAAGAAAAATAAAATAATAAGTTCTCAAGAGAAAAAAACTATTGCATACCACGAATCCGGTCATGCTACTGTTAGTTGGTTGCTTGAATATGCAAATCCATTGCTTAAAGTTACAATAATCCCTCGTGGAAAAGCTTTGGGTGCTGCATGGTATCTGCCCGAAGAGAGATCAATTACTACTACTGAACAGATGCTTGACGAAATGTGCTCAGCGCTTGGTGGACGTGCTTCAGAAGAGCTGTTCTTTGATAAAATATCAACAGGAGCACTTAATGACCTAGAAAAAGTTACTAAACAAGCATTTGCAATGGTTGCATATTTTGGAATGAGTAAAAATATTGGAAATCTTTCTTATTATGATTCTACCGGACAAAGTGAATATAGTTTTACAAAACCTTTTAGTGAAGAAACTGCCGAAGCTATTGATAAAGAAGTTAAGCAAATAGTAGAAAAACAATATAATAGAGCTCTAAAAATACTTAGAGAAAATAAAGATGGTATCGAAAAACTTGCAACTAAATTGTTAGAAAAGGAAGTTATCTTTAGTGATGATTTAGAAGAAATATTCGGACCAAAAGTAGGTGGAAATAAAGATGATATTATTGAAAATGGTAATGAGGTAACTGATGAACACTTACAGAAAAAGAGAGAAGATATAGAGAAAGAGCAAGAAAAAGCTAATAACAAAAAGGGTACTGAAGATACTAACGACAATAATGACAAAACAAATGAATGACAATAATTGGGTATCGGTATATTCTAACAAACAAATGTATCTTGTAGAAATGGCAAAACAGATGCTACTTGATCACGATATAAATGCTGTAGTTTTTAATAATAAAGATTCGGCATATTTATTTGGATACATAGAAATACATGTACCAAAAGAAGATGCTAAAACTGCAAAATACCTTATTGAGCAGTTCGAAAACAATCTACAAATTGACTAAACTATTTACAAGAAGTATTACAGGAATAGTATTTGCTTCAATAAGTATTGCTGCAATATTAATTGGCGAATATACCTATCTTATATTTATAATGTTTGTTTGCTCTACAGCTCTTTTTGAGTTTTACAATATAATTAGAAAAAACTCTAAATATGTAAGTCCCATTTTAGGAATAATAAATGCGTTGTTAATTATTATATTAGCTTATAGCTATATCAAGACTAATAGTAATCTTATACTTTTACTTTGTTTTTCTCCGATTGTTTTAATCCCTATAATTTCATTTATTATAAGTAAAAACAAAATAATTCTATCATCTGTTAATACTTTATTAGGACTTATATACATAGTTGTACCATCTGTTCTGAGTTTATCATTATTGTTTGAAGAAGGCACTTACAAACCTATATTATTATTAGAAGTATTAGTATTAATTTGGGTTTTTGATATTATGGCATACGTAACCGGTAGTTTATTAGGCAAAACCAAAATGGTTCCAAAAATTTCACCTAAGAAAACATGGGAGGGCTTTGCCGGAGGAGTAGTATTTACAATTGCTGCAAGCTTTTTAATATGGAAACACATTCCTACTTTAAGCTTATTAAATCATTTTTTAATAGCTGTAACTGTTGTAATATTTGCAACTCCTGGCGATTTATTGGAATCGTACTTTAAACGAAAAGCTAATATTAAAGATAGCGGTAATATTCTTCCAGGACATGGTGGTATCCTCGACCGATTTGATAGTTTCTTTATGGTTATACCTTTTGTCTGGGTAGTTCTAAAGATTGTAGGATAGCTGAATTACGAATATTGAACTTTTTATGTTTCAATCTTTATTCAGTTTTTGCTTTTCTATTTTATTTAATGTTAAGCTTTTGCAGTTCTTTTTTATCGCAACAAAAAACATTAATATCAACGGGAGTTTCTATGCCAGAAACAATTCCTCGATCAGTAAATTGCCAAAACATCCAGTTTTCGTTAATATCTGACGGATTCCCTTCTACATTATACCATGCTATCCAAACTGTGTATTTATCAAAGCGGCTATCGTTACGAATTTGATTTTCGTAAAAGCTTTTATAAGTATAGATAATTGGAGTAACTCCATAAAATCTTTCACAAACCATCAAAAATTTTAGCACTCCGGTAAGCAAACTACTAACACTTTGTATACTGCTATACCTTTCAATATCAACGACTGGGGGTAAATCTCCCTTCTTAAGCCTAACATGCTCTACAAAATTGGAAACCTGATCAAGCGAGTTTTCGTTTGGCCGATAGTAGTGATATGCACCGCACACAAAACCGTGTTTATGAGCCTCTTCCCAGTTGTAATCAAACTTAGTATCTTTTTTATTTTTACCGGCTGTAGCTCTTATAAAAACAAACTGTATATCTGTTTCGTTTGCAAGCTTTTCCCAATCTATATCTTCCTGATATTCTGACACATCAATTCCATAGTTTTCGTATTGCTTTAATTTAGACTGATACCATGCTAAATGTTGAGCACCCTCGCTAGGTCTATTTAATAGCTTTTGTATATCATAACGAAAAAACCATGTTGTTGCTAATGCAAATGCGAGTATCACCCATAAGATACCTAAGTTTCGTTTTTTTCTTTTTTTACGTTTAGCTGCGTTCATTAAACAAATTTACTTCTTATCAAGTAATTTGCTATCTGAACGGCATTTGTTGCGGCACCTTTACGCAAATTATCGGCAACAATCCATAAGTTAATAGCGTTTCTACAAGATTCGTCCTTACGAATTCGCCCAACAAATACAGCATCTTTGTTCTCTGCCCACAAAGGCATTGGATATATATTGCTATGAGGCATATCTTTAACCGTAATTCCGGGAAATTCTGACAAAATATTTCTGACTTCAGATACATCGGGTTCATTTACAAACTCAGCATTTACCGCCATAGAGTGTCCTCCTTTTACAGGAACTCTAACAACAGTAGCCGTTACTCCTAATTCGCAAATATCCATGATTTTACGAGTTTCGTACAGCAATTTTAATTCTTCTTCGGTATATCCATTTTGTTTAAAATCTCCTCCGTGAGGCAAACAATTCAAATCTATTTGATGTGGGTAAGCATCATTGTTTTTAATTCCTTCTCGCTCGCTTAATAACTGCCTTAAGCCTTTGTTGCCTGAACCTGTAACAGATTGATATGTTGACACAACAACACGTTTTAATTCATAATGCTTGTGAAGAGGCCACAAAGCCATTACCATTTGTATTGTGCTACAATTAGGATTTGCAATAATTTTATCGTTTGAATTAATGATTTCTGCATTAATTTCAGGAACAATTAGTTTAATATTATTATCCATTCTCCATGCCGAAGAATTATCAATAACAAAACATCCTTTTTCGGCAAATTTTGGAGCATATTGCAATGAAATAGCTTTACCCGCCGAGAAAATTGCTATATCCGGTTTTTTATCAATAGCTGAATCAATACTTTCTATTATAAACTCTTGTTTTTCAAAATCAATAGTATTACCAACATTTTTTTCGGATGCAACTAAAATAAGTTCATCATAAGGTAAAGTTCGTTCGTGCAGCACCTCAAGCATTTTTCTTCCTACCATTCCGGTAGCTCCAATTATTGCCAATTTCATAATATCCTCAAAAATTAGTTATTATTAGTCAATCACTTATCTTCTTTCAATCTTCAATATTTTGAACAATAAAATTAATCAATATTATTAATGCTGAAATAAATTCTACTAAGAAACTCCAAATAATCTCGAATATGTTTACCTCCTTTGAAGCGTAACGAAAGTTTATTGTTAGTTTCTTTTATTTGCAATTGATGAGGATTGTTTTGCACATATCTAATAATACTTGCAAAAACCTTTGAGTTATAATAGTTAGATTGCTGATTTAGTGGAAAATACGCAATAAACAATCCATTTTTTATAACAATTTTCTGAAATCCGAGTTTTATTCCTGTCCGGCGTAGTCTAACTACATTGAGCAGTTCCATAACTTCCTGCGGTGGTTTACCAAACCTATCAATAAGCTTTTCGGTAAACTCTAATAATTTTGTTTCATCATTAATATCATCTAATTGCCTGTATAGATTAATTCGTTCTGATGTACTTTGTACATATTCGGCGGGTAGCATAACCGGAAAATCGGTATCGATACTACAATCATCTATATATGTTTTTTCAGTTTGTTCGTTTTCAGTTTGTTCGGCATAAAATGATTTTAATTCATTTTCTTTAAGCTCCTGAAGTGCCTCGTTAAGTATTTTATTGTATGTTTCAAATCCTATGTTAGCAATAAAACCAGATTGGTCGGCGCCCAAAATGTCTCCGGCACCACGAATGTCTAAATCTTGTAAAGCAATATTAAAACCACTTCCCAATTCGCTATGTTCTTCAATTGCCCTCAATCTCCGTCTTGCATCAGATGTCATCATATTTAAAGGAGGAGCAAGTAAATAGCAAAATGCTTTTTTATTGCTTCGCCCCACCCTACCTCGAAGTTGATGTAAGTCGCTTAAACCAAAGTTGTTAGCATTATTTATGATAATGGTATTTGCATTAGGAATATCAACACCATTTTCTATAATTGCAGTACTTATTAAAACATCGAAATCGCCACGCATGAAACCCAAAACAACTTTTTCAAGAGTAGCACCGTCCATTTGCCCATGGGCAACAGCAGTAGTAACATCAGGGCACTGGCGTGCAATTAAAGTTTGTATTTCGTAAATATTTTGAATTCTGTTATTAACAAAAAATACCTGTCCGTTACGGTTTACTTCATAATAAATAGCTTCTCTAATAATATCAGCATTAAAAGTGTGAAGCTCGGTAATAATTGGCTGCCGGTTCGGAGGAGGAGTATTGATGATGCTCAAATCGCGGGCACCCATTAACGAAAATTGTAAGGTACGAGGAATTGGAGTGGCTGTCATTGTTAAAGTATCAACGTTTAGCTTAATTTTTTTTAATTTTTCTTTTACAGCTACTCCAAATTTTTGTTCCTCATCAATTATCAGAAGTCCCAAGTCTTTGAATATAATGCTATTACTGACTAATTTATGAGTACCTATTATGATATCAAGATTTCTTTCTTTTAGTTTATCAAGTACTAATTTATTTTCGGCAGAAGTACGGAGTCTGCTGATATAATCAATGCTAACAGGCAATCCTCTCAATCTTTCTTTAAAGGTTTCAAAATGTTGAAGTGCAAGAATAGTTGTAGGGACAAGCACAGCTACCTGTTTACTGTCGCAAACGGCTTTAAATGCAGCACGAATAGCTACTTCTGTTTTTCCGAAACCTACATCGCCGCATATAAGCCTATCCATAGGAATACTCGATTCCATATCAGTTTTAACAGCTTCGAGAGCTTTTTCCTGGTCAGGAGTTTCTTCGTATATAAACGATGATTCTAATTCTTGTTGCAGATACGAGTCAGGAGAAAAAGCAAATCCATCCTGATCTTTTCTTTGAGCGTATAGCAATATTAGCTCTTTGGCAATATCTTTAACTCTGCTTTTAGTCTTTTCTTTTAATCTTTTCCAATGTCCGGAACCCAGTCTGTGTACTTTTGGCGGTTCGTCATCTTTGCTACGATATTTAGAAATTCGATGAAGTGAATGGATATTTACAAAAAGTACGTCGTTGTCGCCATACATAATACTAACCACTTCTTGCATTTTGCCATTATTTTCGATGGTGGTAAGACCTCCGAACTTACCTACTCCATTATCAATATGAACTACGTAATCGCCTTGTCGTAATGCATTTAGCTCTTGCAAACTTATTGCATCTTTTCGGGCAAAAGCTTTTTTAACTTTAAATCGGTGAAATCTTTCGAATAATTGATGATCGGTATAAACGCAAATTCGCTTATTATAATCGATAAAACCTTCGTGTAAAACAAAATTCCCGGGAACGAAACTAATACTATCGTTTTTGGTAATTAAAATTTCTTGTATTCTTTGAATTTGTTTTTCGTTTTCGGCTAAAATGTAATGAGTAAAACCTTCTTCTTTTTTCTGAATAATATCCTGAGCTAAGAGGTCGAAATTTTTACCAAAAGCAGGCTGCGGTAAAGTATTAATATTTAGTTCATTAGCTTCTTTAAATAATAAATGCTGTCCCCATTCTGCCACAGAATATTCGCTTAATTGCTGTAAAATGTCATTTGCATTATTAAGATGTGTTTTGGGGTTTACCACAATTTCTGAATCATCTAATAGGTTTTCTTTATATCTGTTCAATGCAGCATTATAAGTATGTTCTATTTTGTCAATTAAAAATTTTCCATCGCAGATCCAAATATTAGCAGATTTACTTATAAAATCTAAAAACGGAACTCGTTTTTCGTAAATAAGCTTTTCGTGGATATTAGGGACTATTCGGATTTTATTAATTTTCTCGATAGACAATTGCGATTCGGCATCGAATGTTCTTATGCTCTCTATGGTATCGCCAAAGAAGTCGATTCTTACAGGATATTCAGAGCTGTAAGAAAAGACATCAATAATGCTTCCACGTACAGAATAAGTTCCCGGCTCGTAAACAAACTCATCTCTCGAAAAGCCATAAGTATTTAGTACCTCTATCACAAAATCCATTGACAACTTATCAGCTACCGACATTTCTAATGTGTTTGTTTTAAGTGCCTTACGATCAATTACCATTTCCATAATGGCACCAGGGTAGCTTACAATCTGCCATGGTTTGCGGCTATCGCTGATTTTGCTCAAAACTTCGGTTTTTAAGACAATATTTGTACTATCGGTTTTAACATATTCTACCGACCTTTTGTATGATGACGGAAAAAACAGTACATACTCATCGCCAATAAGACGGATAAGGTCATCTCTAAAATATGCAGCCGATTCTCTGTCGGGGAGAATGTATAAGCTTAAGTGTTTGTTATTTAGAAAACAAGCCGAAGCATGTATTGCTGCTACCGAACCTGATACTCCCTTTAGGCTTATAGTTTTTTCATCTTTTGAGTCGAAAAAACTATTTATTGTGCCTGTTTCAGAAGAATTTTGATATAGTTTTATTAATTGACTTTTCACTTTGCAAAAATAGTTGTGAAAGTTATATAGTCATATATTTTTAATAATTATTTTAGAATTTATCAAGAATTGTATAACCTACTATCAAACTTAAGCTACAAATACAAGCATACTTTCTATTTAAATCGACTTATAATTCGATAATAATTGAAACGATTAAATGTAATTATTTATTTGGATAATGTTTCGGTGCTCTGCACCTTTTGTTTTAACTGTCATTAGGAATTGTAAATGTTTCGTAGCTCTGCTGCTTGGCGTTGTAGTGTTTTATCATATTTGGAAATTATCTTATCTATAGTTTGAGGTGCAGAGCACCGAGATATTTATAAAAAATGTGCTTTTGCAGAAAATGTTTTTGGCATGTGTTTTTGCTTTTCTTCGAGGCAAAAAACCATGCCAAAAACCTTCGTTTTTATTC
>ERZ795048.1363-NODE-1363-length-22196-cov-6.172214_pt1 | contig 22196 bp, 15 predicted proteins | sample MGYA00375132_ERZ795048 | MGnify/ENA primary metagenome ERZ795048 (study PRJEB30177, sample SAMN05720225) | activated sludge metagenome | isolation source: Anaerobic digester | place: Hong Kong | collected 2014-12-17 ... | reverse complement strand
CTTTACGAAGCAGGTAAAATAACCTACATGCGTACCGACTCGGTTAACCTTTCGGCACTGGCAATCAATACAGCAAAAGCTAAAATAACCGAAGCCTTTGGCAGCAATTATTCAAAAACACGCCAATTCAAAACCTCGTCGAAAGGGGCACAAGAAGCACACGAAGCCATCAGGCCAACTTATATCGAAAACGAAACAGTAAGTGGAACAAAACAAGAACAACGGCTTTACGAACTGATTTGGAAAAGGTCAATTGCTTCGCAAATGAGCGATGCAGAACTCGAAAAGACAACTATTAACATTGCCATCTCGAATAGTAGCGAAAAATTTGTTGCTACCGGCGAAGTAATTGTTTTCGATGGGTTCCTGAAAGTTTATATCGAATCGACCGACGATGAAGAAGAAACAAAAAATGGTGAAGCACTTCTGCCTCCTGTAAAAGCCAACGATCAGCTCACAGCCAATCAAATAATTGCCGACCAACGTTTTACACAAAAACCGCCGCGTTACACTGAAGCCAGTTTGGTTAAAAAACTCGAAGAACAAGGCATTGGCCGTCCATCAACTTATGCCCCAATTATCACCACCATTCAAAACAGGGGTTATGTTGTAAAAGAAGATCGTGCCGGACAAGAACGTGAGTTTACAACCATAGTTTTAAAAAACAATAAATTAAGCGAAGCTGTTAAAATAGAAACATTTGGCAACGAAAAATCAAAATTATTCCCAACCGATATTGGCATGGTGGTGACCGACTTTTTGATGAAACACTTCGACTCCATTATGGATTTTAATTTTACAGCAACTGTTGAAGAACAATTCGACATTATTGCCGAAGGTAAAGGCAAATGGAACAATATGATCGGCACTTTCTACAAACCTTTTCATGAGCAAGTAGAAAAAACCCTTCAGGTTTCAGAAAAAGCCAATGGCGAACGTATTTTAGGCACTGATCCTGTAAGCGGCAAACAAGTATCAGTAAAAATTGGCCGTTTTGGCCCATTGGTTCAACTTGGTGAAACGTCAGACTCAGATGAAGACGAAAAACCCAAATTTGCCAGTTTACAACCAGGCATGCATATCGAAACCATTACCATCGAAGAAGCGCTCGAACTGTTTAAGCTGCCACGCGAACTAGGTAAATACGAAGATAAAACAGTAACCGTTGCCGTTGGCCGCTTTGGCCCTTATGTAAGACACAACAATAAATTCGTTTCGCTCGGCAAAACCGACGATCCGCTCTCAGTTTCACTCGACAGGGCCATTGAGCTAATTGAAGCCAAACGCGAAAAAGACCGCAATGCAACAATAAAAACCTTCGATGAAGAACCCGAGCTAAAAGTTTTGAACGGACGTTGGGGACCTTACATTTCATACAAAAAGAAAAATTTCAAATTGCCCAAAGGCACCGAAGCCGAAAAGCTTGAATTAGCCGATTGTATGAAAATTATCGAAGAAGGTGGAACGCCAAAAAAGGCAACACGTAAAAAGAAATAGCCAAATATTACTCGCTATCTAAATGGAAAAGGGGAAACTGGCCGAGGTATTAAATTTTTTCGATCCTGTTGAGCTTAACCAGTTCAATAGTGTTTCGTATATCGATAACGATTATTCGTTAGGGAGGAATATCTCAATTAATTCGCATACGAATACTATTGCCGACAATACCCGGTTCGATATTGTTTTTTTTGCAGTTAACCGCAATTTAAATAACGAACCCCATAACAATTTTGAGTTAAACAGCATACGCGAAGAACTATACCAACTCAGCAAATTTTCATCGGGGATACGCATTGCCGATTTGGGCAACTTGCGCACCGGCCAAAACATGAACGAAACCCTTTTTGCATTACAGGAAGCATGCAATTTATTGCTCCATCAACAAGCAACCATAATTGTAATTGGAGGCGATCAGTTGCTTACTTTAGGCACTTTTGCCAGCTTAAAAGAATACGAAAACAATATCAATTTAGCACACATCGATTCGCGCATCGACCTGGCTGTATCAAGCAAGTCGGCCAGCGAAAATGATTACCTGAACCACCTTATTGAAAACGAGGCTGCAAATTTGTACAACATAAGCTGTATGGCTTATCAATCGTATTTTACTTCCGGGAAGCAATTAAAAATTCTTGGCGAAAACTATTTCGACCATTACCGTTTAGGGGTTTTACGAAACGACTTAAGCCTGGCCGAGCCGGTTTTCCGCGACGCCGATATTGCAAGTTTCGACATATCGGCCCTGCGAATGACCGATGCTCCTGCACAATCAGATGGTTCGCCCAATGGCCTTTATGCCGACGAAGCCTGCCAGCTTACCCGATATGCCGGGCTTAGCAACAGGCTAAGAATTTTCGGGCTTTACAACATCGAACCAAACCGAGATTTAAACAAGCAAACAGCCAAGCTGGCGGCACAAATGCTTTGGTATTTTATTGACGGCTTTATGCACCGAAAAAACGACGAACCCAATAAAACTTCAGATAATTGTACAAAATATGAGGTTCAAATAGACGAAATTGATTTTCCTATCGTTTTCTATAAAAATGAACAAACCGATCGGTGGTGGATCGAGGTTAGCGCCATAAACACTGATAAAACAGGCGAAGAGAGGCAATTGGTAGCCTCAAATGAAGCTGATTATCGCATGGCCTGCCAAGGCGAAATACCCGATCGGTGGTGGATAAATTTTAAGAAAATGAAATAAACAGTTGCAATCGTGTGCATTTATAAAATATAATATCTTATTTTTGTTCACGATGCAACCTTTTTAGATAAAGGTGAAAGAGCTTGTATGAAAAAAAAGATTTCTTTTTTTATTTTATTTTTATTGGTTATTTTAGCAGCTAAAGCACAACAAGAACCCACATATAGTCATTATATGTTTTTAAAACCATATATTAACGCAGGGTTTACAGGTGCCAAAAAAACCATCAATGCCAGCATATTAAACAGCAATATGTTTGTTGGTATGGGAGAAGGAAGGCCGACTACTTCAGTATTTGGAGTTGAAGCACCTTTTGAAATGTTTGGAACGCGAAACGGTATTGGCCTTTTTATTATGAGCGATGAAGTTGGTTTTCAGCGCAATGTAAATGTCAATTTAAGTTATGCCCACCACCACAAAATGCAAGGAAGCAATTTAAGCGGTGGTATTTCGGTTGGTATTATGAATTATAACATTGTTAACCCCGAATGGATAGTAGTTGATACTGAGAGCGATGAATTCATTCCGAATGAAGAAATGTCGCAAGTTAACGTTGGTATTAACGTTGGTGCATTTTACGAAAACGACACATATTCGATTGGTTTATCGGCAACAAACTTAAATTTACCAAAAGTTATTTACGCTAATACTAATACATTAGAAACAAATTTATATTTTTACCAGCCAAACATATATTTAATGGGGGCATACAATATAGCGTTACCCGATCCGTTATTTGACTTACAACCTACATTTTTGTTAAGTACCGACTTGGCAGCATACGAATTCAAACTGAATGCTACAATGTTTTACAACAAAAAATACCGTTGGGGTTTGGGAATTAAAATTGATCAATATAAATTAGCAGCTTTAACAGTTCTGGCTGGAATGGAACTGATAAGTGGTTTGGATATTGGATACGCAATGAATATAAACAATGCGCTTTTTATGGGAGGTGCAACTTCGCACGAAGTACTGGTTACCTACTCGTTTAATTTAGAAGGAAAAAGAGACCAAAAATACAAAAGTATAAGATACCTATAGGATTAGAATATTATTGCTATGAAAAATTATAAATTAATCATTGCACTGTTGGTCATCACAATGATCGCAAGTTGCACCCAATCGGGAGAAAGCGGCGAATTGATCGGTGCTGCAAGCTCAAGGGGAACTTGGTTTGAGCCTGTGCCTTACGGTATGACCTTCGTTAGAAGAGGATCGTTAAGGATTGGCCCCAGCGATGAAGACCCCACCGGACAGTTAACGCCTACCCGAACCATCTCGATTGATGCCTTTTGGATGGACGATACAGAAGTAACAAATAATGAGTATCGCCAGTTTACCAACTGGGTGAGGGATTCAATTGCCCGCCACTTGCTCTACAACAGTTCTAATCCAAACGCACAGTATTATGGCCGACTCGATATCGACGGCAATTATTTGGGCTTAAACTGGGACGAGAAAATCGATTGGGCCGATACCCTCAGCCTCGAATCTTTGTTTATCCCTGTTCACGAAAGGTTTTTTGGCGCTCGCGAAGTCGATGCCCGAAAAATGTTTTTTGACTATGCTTGGATCGACTACCAAAAAGCAGCCCAACGCCGCAACAGCTACAACTACGAAACACAAAGTTATGGTGGCGGAATTACCGACCGTTCCGACTTTATTGTTCGCAACAGTGTAAATATTTACCCCGACACCCTTGTGTGGATTCGCGACTTCACTTATTCATACAACGAACCATGGACCAGCAAATACTACTGGCATCCCGGTTTCGACGATTATCCTGTTGTAGGCGTAACATGGGAACAAGCCAACGCATTTGGTCATTGGCGCACCAAAATGCAAAACGAATACTTCTCGAGTATTGGCGATGCTACAGTGCAAGATTATCGCTTACCTACCGAATCGGAATGGGAATATGCATCGCGCGGTGGACTACAAAACTCAATGTACCCTTGGGGAGGTTATTACTCACGCAACCAACTTGGCGAATTTATGGCCAACTACAAACCAATGCGTGGTAACTATGTCGAAGATGGCGGTTTAGCTACAATGAAAGTTGCCGAATACCCACCAAACGACTATGGACTTTACGACATGGCCGGCAACGTTGCCGAATGGACCAGCACAGCATACGACGACCTTTCGATGGCCTTGGTTAGCGAGCTTAACCCCGACTTTAAATACAACGCAAAACCCGACGACCCACCTGCACTAAAGCGTAAAGTAATCAGAGGTGGATCGTGGAAAGATGTTGGATACTACATTCAGGTTTCGACACGCACATACGAATACCAAGATACTGCAACTTCGTTTATTGGCTTCAGGTGTGTTCGTTCATCATTTGGTAATAATTTTTAACAATAAAAAAACAAGAACATGAATATTGGGGATTTTTTGCATTCAAAACGTTGGAAGCTCATGCAAAACTATATTTATAGTTGGGGAGCTTCGGTAGTGTTGATTGGAGCACTTTTTAAACTTGAACACTTACCCGGAGCCAGCGTCTTTCTTGGAGTAGGCTTATCAATTGAAGCCATCATTTTCTTTGTTTCAGCTTTTGAGCCTATGATGGAATTACCCGACTGGAAAATAATTTATCCTCAAATGCGTACAGGAGAAGAGAGCGCACGCGATAAAAAGAAATTCGAAAAAGCTGATATGCTGGCAAAGGGTATTGTACCTGCTAACGGTTCTGCACAAGGAGGCTCTACCAACACAGCTGTTGCCGGCCTGTCCGATGCACAAATGGCATCATTAAAAGAAAGCTTCGAGAAACTATCGCAAACGGCTAATGGCTTAAAGGATATAACAAATGCTGTTTCTGCAACCGAAGGTTTCGTTAAAAATATGAACGAAGCTTCTGTATCGGTTGGGTCAATGGCCGAAGCCAGCAAAAAGGCTACAAAAGCTGTTGAAGAAGGTGCCGAAGTAATGAGCGAAACCTATAAACAATCGGCTGGCAGCATGCAGAAATCAATTGCCGATATGAACACATCAATTGGAAAATCGACAAGTGTATTCAGCGATGCAGCCTCTAAAACAGCCCAATCGTTTGACCAATCGGCTAAAGAGCTTTCCGAATCTTACAAAAGCATGACTGGCTCACTCTCAAACGGTTACAAGGGACTTGAGAAGAGTGCCGACAAATATGTAAACGGACTCGAAAAATTGAACAAAAACCTTGCAGCTATAAATACTGCTTACGAGTTACATCTTAAAGGTGCAGCGAAGGTCGAAACTATGGTTAACGAATATTCAAAAGGAGTTGGCGAAATTGGCAACCTGTTGAATACTTCAATTGAAGAAACCAAAAAATTCAATCAAAACACAAAAGCAATTAACGATAATATCCAAGCACTGAACAACATTTACGGAAAAATGCTTGGCGCTTTAAACGGAAAAAAGTAAACCAGAAGTAGCGTATGGGAACAAAGAATTGTCCGGAAACTCCACGGCAGAAGATGATCAACATGATGTATCTGGTGCTTACGGCCATGCTTGCATTAAACGTAGCGGCCGAAACACTTAGTGCATTCAAAATTGTTGATGCCAGCCTTTTAAAAACCTACCTGAGTTTTACTGAAAAGAACACCTCGCTTATAAGCGACTTTGAACATGCCCTCGAAATAAACCAAGGTAAGGTTGAACGTTGGCACAAATTGGCTAACGATGTTCACGAACGAAGCGATTCGGTTGTAAAATACATCATCGATATTAAAGAAGAACTTACAATGGCTTCGGGTGGCGAGGTAAAATTACCAACCGAAGAGCTCGACCCTGCTTTTCCAATAGTAATAAATAATTCAAACGATACACTCATTCTTCGAAGGCAAGACGACCTAAACGTATCGCCAGAAATAATGCTTACTAAAAATCGTGGTGTTGAACTTCAAAATGCAATTAGAGAATACAAAACATACCTCGAAAGCTTGGTTGAGAATTATCCTCAAATTATCCAGAACCTAGAAAGTTCTCTCGATGTTGAAGATCCCAGCAAAGAAGATAAAAAAAGTGACCAATCTAATTACCGTACATGGCCTCAGCAAAATTTTGAATCGACACCGGTTATTGCTAGTTTAACTTTATTATCGAAACTGCAAATCGATGTACGTAACGCCGAGTCGGCAGTATTGCGCCACCTGTTTAACCAAATCGATGCTTCATCGTTTAAATTTACAGGCCTTACTGCAAAAGTAATCCCCGATGCCAGTTACATTTTTCAAGGACAAGAATACAAAGCACGCATATTCCTTTCGGCCGAAGATACCACTCAAGATCTCGAAGTGTTCATCGACGGACGTAACAACCCATTGCCGGTTGAAGAGAATGAAGCCATTTTTTCGATGGTTCCCAACGAGGTTGGTGACTACAAATTTTCAGGAAACATTAAGTACAGAACCCCCGATGGCGAAGGTTACGGAAACAAACCATTCAATTTCGAATTTCAAGTGGCACGACCTGCGGTAACCATATCGCCTACAAAAATGAATGTGCTGTATAAAGACCTTCAAAACCCGATAAGTATTTCGGTACCAGGCATACCAAATAACCGCTTAGAACCCGTTTGCACAAACGGAAAGCTTTATAAAGTTGGAGATGATTGGATAATTGAACCCAACGAGCTCGACCCAATAGGCGAAAAAACAAAAGTAATTGTTAATGCCGACCTAAATGGCGAAAAAAGGAAAATGGGCGAAATGATATTCAGGGTAAAAAAAGTACCCGACCCAAAAGCAACGGTAGCCCAACGAACCGAAGGATCAGTTCCTCGCGAAATATTAAGGGCACAAACAGGCGTATTTGCAAAACTTGAAGACTTCGACTTCGATATGGAATTTGTAGTTACAGGTTTTGATATGACAGTTCCAACCTCGGGAGGTATGGTAACAACTTTATCGTCAAAATCGCATATGTTTACGCCACAACAAAAAGAGCTGTTAAACGCACTTGGTGGTGGCGACAGGGTTACCTTTGAAAACATAAGGGCCCGAATTGAAGGCGGCGACAAAAATGAAATGGATCGTATGTTATCGCCAATAATTTTAAAAGTACAATAACGAAATTGCTAAAACCTTTTGGTATGAAAGCTATAATTAGAATTGCCTTATTTATTTTGATTCCGTTATACGGTATATCACAAGAGGGTGTCAGGTTTACCGATAAATTCGGTCCTTTTCACGATACCTATCAACAGGAAAACGATTTCTCGAACCGCGAGTATGCCCAATACCCTTTCGTTAGAGAGGCTGATGTGGTTTGGCAAAAAATAACCTGGCAAATTATCGATTTAAGGGAAAAAATGAACCTTCCCTTGTATTATCCAATTGATGAAATGCACCAACGTAAAAGCCTGATAAAGGTAATTCTCGATGGTATTGAACAAAATCAGTTCAATGCTTTCAGAAAACCTTTGCGCGACAATGCCTTTGAGTTCGATCCAAATAATATTTTCCTTAGCATGCAAGAATTGAAAGATGTAGGCATGAGAGAAGAAATTGTACCTATCGAAATTCGCCCTGGCGTAACCCGCGACTCACTGGTTTCAATTCGTTGGAGACCAGAAGAAATTAAGCAGATTCTTATAAAAGAAGTTTGGTATTTTAACCGTCGCGATTCGAGACTACATGTCGAAACCATTGGCATTTGCCCTATCAGGGAATATTTTGTTGATGGATTAATGAGGCGCCAACGTTTATTCTGGATATATTACCCAGATGCAAGGCCATACATGGCTACTGTTCCTGTTTATAGCATGAACAACGACAGGCCGCTTTATACCTACGACGATTTGTTTGTAAACCGTTATTTCAACTCCTACTTCATTCAGGAAGCCAACGTATATAACGACCGCACCATTACCGATTATGTAACTGGCCGCGAAGCCCAACTCGAATCGGAACGTATTAAACGCGAAATATTCGACTACGAACAAAACTTGTGGGAAAACTAATTTGATGTATTCTAACAAACTGCATAAAAAAAAGCCTTGTGGTTATTGCCATAGGGCTTTTGCTTGTACAATAGATACCGTTTTTATCCGTTCATAAAGCAATTATCATTTTATAAATCGTGCTAACAAAACTTTCAAATTACATATTATCGCTTCTCGTTTTGGCTTTGCTCTTTCCGGCATGTCAACCCGAAGTAGCTTTGCACGATTTGAAAGGCCAACCAAAGGCACCCTGGTTTGAGCCAATTCCTTATGGTATGAGCTACATTCCACAGGGAAGTTACACTTTGGGTATTTCCGATGAAAATATTGACCACTCACTGGCTCCTGCCCGCACTGTTTCGGTTCGTTCGTTTTGGATGGATCAAACAGAAATAACCAACAATGAATACCGTCAATACATCAATTGGGTAACTGACTCGGTTGCTGCATTTTTAACTTTTAAAGCCGGAATTGATTATTACCGGGCTACCGACGAAAGTAAACAATTAATTGAACCTGCAACTATCGACTGGTTCTTACTAAGCGAACTATGGGAAGACGACCGGCAAGATGTTCTCGATGCCATAGCCCCTATGCTCTATCAAGGAAAAGAGAAATTTAATCCCGGTAAAGAAATCGACTTTCGAAAAGTATTTTACCGATATGCTTACATCGACCTGCAAAAAGCAGCACAAAGAGCCAACAGCTACAATTACGAAACACAAAGTTACAATGGGGTAAACAGTCGTCAGGATTTTATTGTAGAAAAGTCAGTTCCGGTTTATCCCGACACCTTAGTTTGGGTTCGCGATTTCACCTACTCTTTTAACGAACCCTGGACCTTAAAATACTTCCATCACCCGGCTTTTTACGAATACCCGGTTGTTGGTGTAACCTGGGAACAAGCCAAAGCTTTTTGTCACTGGCGAACTGAACAAAAAAAGCAAATGTTGGCCACACATAAAATATTGCCTGTACACGATTACAGATTACCTACCGAAGCCGAATGGGAATATGCAGCACGAGGTGGAAAACATGGCAACAAATATCCTTGGGGAAGTTATTACACTTCGAACGAAAAAGGATGCTACATGGCCAACTTTAAGCCACAACGCGGCAATTATGTTGCAACCAGCCATTATTCAACCAAAACAATGCGTGTTGGAACATTCGATCCTAACGATTTTGGCCTTTACGATATGGCCGGCAATGTTGCTGAATGGACAAGTACAGCATACGAAACCAACGGCTACGAACTCATGCACGATATGAATCCCGAATTTCAGTACAACGCACAACCCGACGACCCTCCGGCCATGAAACGTAAAGTGGTTCGTGGTGGTTCGTGGAAAGATGTTGCCCACTACATACAAGTTTCGACACGCGATTTTGAATATCAGGACACTGCAACAAGCTATGTTGGCTTCAGATGTGTGATGAATGCCATTGAAGACGAACGTAAAACCTATCAATAATCGGCTAATTAGACTTTAGGCCACTTCGCTCCAATAAAGCATCAATTGTTGGTTCTTTTTTTCTGAAATTATGGTACAATGTATTCGGATCAACAGTACCCCCTTTTTCTAATATCTCTTTTCGAAAAGCCAATGCCGTTTGTGCATCAAAAATCCCATTTTCTTTAAACATTGCAAAAGCATCGGCATCGAGCACCTCGGCCCATTTATAGCCATAATAACCTGCGGCATAGCCTCCGCCAAAAATATGGCCAAACGATGTACTTGTACAACTGCCTTCAACATCGGGTAACAATTTCGTTGTAAGGGTTTTCTGCTTTTCAAAAAACCCCACATCACCTTTAAAAGGTTGTCCGATGCTATGCCAAGCCATATCGAGCATTGCGAACGAAAGCTGACGGACCGACTGATAACCTGCTTGAAAATTTCGGGAAACAATCAACTTATCGATTAATTCATCGGGGATTGCTTCGCCTGTTTTATAATGAACGGCAACATCTTGCAACCAAAGTGGTTCACACAACCAGTTTTCGAAAATCTGCGATGGCAGTTCTACAAAATCGCGAAACACGTTTGTACCCGATAAGGATGGATAGACAGTATTGGCCAACATACCGTGTAAGGCATGTCCAAACTCATGCAAATAGGTTCCTGCATCGTTAAAACTAAGCAGAGTGGGTTGATTTGCCGTTGGTTTGGCAAAATTGCAACATATCGAAATATGCGGACGTTTCATGTTTTCACCAATATTTGATTGTGCACGATACTCGGTCATCCAAGCCCCTCCCTGTTTGTTGTCGCGAGCATATAAATCGAGGTACAAAACCGAAAGGTAGCTTCCATCTGAATCGAAAACTCTGAAGACCTGAACATCGGGGTGATAGGTTTTAATATCGAAACATTCAGTAAAACTGATTCCAAAAAGCCTGTTAGCTAATTCAAATACCCCTTTAATAATTTTTTCGAGTTGAAAGTATGGCTTAATACTGGCCTCATCGAAGCCAAAAAGTTCCTCTTTCATTTTTTCGGAATAAAAACTAAAATCCCAAGGCATCAGGGGTAGCTGTGCACTTTGGGTTTCGGCAAACTTGCTTAACTCATCCAAATCGGCTTTGGCAAATGATTTAGATGCCAAAAGGAGATCGTTGATAAAATTGTTCACCTTTAAGGTTGTCGAAGCCATCCTTTCTTCAAGAACAAAATCGGCAAAATGTTTGTACCCCAGCATTTTTGCTTGTCTCAACCTAAGGTTAACAATCTTCTTAATCAGCTTATTGTTATCATTGGCATTTTTGCGATTACCCCTCGATGTATATGCTCGATACATTTTTTCGCGCAACGAACGGCTGTGTGCATATTTCATAAAAGGTATGTAATCAGGTGCTTGAAGAGTAAAAAGCCAACCTTTGGTATTCTTTTGAACTGCGTTGCTTTGAGCTCTTTCAATTAACTCTTCGGGCAGCCCTAGTAAATCTTTTTTATCGTTAATATGTAACAAAAAGTTATTTGTATCGGCCAAAACCCTGTCATTAAACCGCAGTGTTAATTTCGACAAACTCATTTGCAAACGAACCAGCATCATTTTTTTTAAAACCCCAAGAGCAGCGCCGTTGCGTTTCATATTTTGACAAGTAATTTCAAGCAATCGCATTTGCTCATCGGTTAATGTTTGATTGCCATCGCGGTAAAGCTGCTCAACCTTGTTCAAATATCTTCGATTTAGTAATAGCTTGGTTGAAAAACGGGTTAACAATGGTGATACTTTTTGGGTAACTTTTTGAATTTTATCACTGGTGCTAGCAGAGTTTAAATTGAACAATATATTGCCAATTTGAGCAATATCGTCGTATATTTTTTCAATAGGCTCAATGGTATTCGCAAAAGTTGTAGCATCATTAGCAAGCAATTTCTTTATCGTTAGCTTGGCATTTTTGATTTTTGTTTTTAACGCTGGCTCGAAGTGCTTAGCATCAATCAAATCAAACGGCACAACCTCATCGGGGGTATCAAATTTGTTTAACAAAGGATTTTTATTTGCAATCATTGTTTCTTCTTTCTTTTCTTTTTCTTTTCAACCGAAAAACCAAACTTCCCAATTTTCTGCCCCAGTTTAAAATAACCACCATGACTATAAACCAAAGGGTTGGCGCTTTCCAAATCGAAACGTCCGCTTTCTTCATCGAAGTATTTATCATCAACTCGCACATTTACTACATCAGCAATAAACATTATATGAGAGCCTAGGTTTACTTCGCTGTTCACTTTGCACTCGATAGCTACAGGAGCTTCGGCAATTATTGGTGCATTAACAAGCTTGGCCGGTGCAGGAGTAAGATTCATTTCATCCCATTTATTATGTTTTCGTCCACTACGACATCCACACCAATCGGTTTGTTTTGCCATGTTTTGAGTGGTCAGGTTAATAACAAATTCACCATTGCGTTTAATAATATCAAAAGAATGTCTTTCGGGCCTAACCGATATGTAACACATTGGTGGATTACTGCAAATGGTACCGGTCCATGCTATGGTAATGATATTATATTCTTCGGGTGTAGCACCACAGCTTACCATTACAGCCGGTATTGGATATACCATTGTTCCGGGTTTGAAATCAATTTTTGCCATAAATCAAAATGTTTTTACAAAGATAGCATTCTATAATACATTAATGAGTGAGCACAAGCATAGCTAATTATTTGAATGTTTTAAGTAAATTTGCATAAAAATAAAAAGAACATGGATTACAGGGCAAGTGCACAACGTTACGAACAAATTGAGTACAAACGCTGTGGCCGTTCGGGCATAAAATTGCCACTTATTTCGCTCGGCTTATGGCACAACTTTGGCGGTGTCGACACATTTGAAAATGGAAGAAAGATTTTACGACATGCTTTCGACAACGGTATTACCCATTTCGATTTGGCCAATAATTACGGTCCCCCTCCGGGTTCGGCCGAAGAAAATTTTGGCAAAATGATGGCCGGCGATTTTAAACCCTATCGCGACGAAATGATTATTTCGACAAAAGCCGGTTACTGGATGTGGGATGGACCCTACGGAGAATGGGGATCGAAAAAATACCTGGTTGCAAGCCTCGATCAAAGCCTTAAACGAATGGGGCTCGACTATGTCGATATTTTTTACCATCATCGCCCCGACCCCAACACTCCCTTAGAAGAAACAATGGCGGCACTCGATTTAATTGTTCGACAAGGAAAAGCTCTTTATGTTGGTATTTCGAACTATTCGGCCGATGAGACCGAAGAGGCAGTAAAAATCCTGAATAGTTTAGGAACTCCATGTTTGATCAATCAGGTAAAATATTCAATGTTTGAACGTTGGGTTGAAAACCAACTACTCAACACAGCCGACGAACTTGGGGTTGGTATTATTGCCTTTTCGCCATTGGCACAAGGCTTGTTAACCGATAAATACATTAATGGAATTCCAGAAAACTCACGTGCAGCAAAATCGTGGGGATTCTTACAAGAAAATGAAGTAGAAAAAGCTATCGACAAGGTAAAAGCGTTAAACGAAATGGCCGAAGTTAGAGGTCAGTCGCTTGCACAAATGGCTATTGCATGGCTACTTCGCCACAAACAACTCACCTCGGTTTTGGTTGGCGCCAGCTCGGTCGAACAGCTTAACGACAACTTAGGCGCACTTGATTATTTACTCTTTTCTGAAGAAGAATTGACTGAAATTGAATGCATTCTGAATAAATAAACCGATTATTAAGCAACAAAAAATACATATATGGAAAAAGAGAAAATCAAAAAAATTTATTGGCCCTTAATGTTGTTTTTGGCTACTGCAATGTTGTTTTCTGCTTGTGACAAAGACGATAACGATGACGACATTACACCAAAATATCTGGTCGATAACGAAACATTTTCACCAGCTATTCCGGCTACAGTTGAAAACATTAAAAGTGCAATGAATACTTTTGGTGTAACCGCGCTAACCGAGAATGTAAAATACGATGTAAACATCTATAAATTAATTTACAAAACATTATTCGAAGGCGATTCAATTCTCGTGTCGGGCGTAGTAGCTACACCGGTTCCGAAAAAAAACAACGAAGAATTTCCTATATTAAGCTATCAGCACGGCACAATTTTCACAAAAGCCGAAGCACCTTCGGTTAATACTAATAATGAGTTTATGACTTATTTGGCCAGTACAGGTATGGTTATAGTAATTGCCGATTACATTGGATTCGGAGCTTCAAATGCCGAATTTCACCCTTATTTGCACAAACAATACACGGTGAATGCAGTACTTGACATGATTAGGGCTTCAATTGAATTTGTGAAAATTGAAAAACCCTGTAAAATTAACGACCAGCTATTCATGTTTGGCTACTCACAAGGTGGAGGTGCAACTGTTGCAGCTATGGAAGCCATTGAAAACAATGCTGATAACAACGACCTTGCAGTTACTGCCGCATCGGCAGGCAGTGGAGCATACGACATGGCAGGCTTCAGAAGTTGGGTACTTCAACAACAACGCTACACTAAACCTTCGTTTTTGGTTTACCTACTCGAGTCGTTTAAAACTTATTCAGACATGAATATTGATTACTCGTTAATTTTTAAAGATGAATATGCTGAAAAAATTCCTGGCTTAATTGATGGTCAACGTACCGATAATGAAGTTAATGACGAAATCGGATCAGAATATGTACAAGGTCTTTTCAATTCCGATTTTATCAATAACGAAACATACTTAAACAACGATGCTTACGAACCTATGCGTATCGCTTTTGCCCAAAACAAAGTTAATGCATGGGCAACCAACACACCATTGAAACTTTTTTATGGAACAATTGATGAATGGGTACCGGGTGACCAAACCATGGAATTGCTTAAAGAATTCCGTAGCTTGGGAGTAGGTTCAAATGTTGAAATGAAACCACTAAACGGCATGGACCATTTAACCGCTTTTCCGCAAACTTTATTCGATACAATGAACTGGTTTTTGTCGCTAACTGAAGATTAAATCTTACATTTCGATAATAAAAATATTCAGCCACAGTTCATGTTGCATACAAACAACATGAACTGTGGCTGTTCTTTTTGTAAAATTATCGAGCTTAATTATTAACTTTGGCCGTTCAAATTTTATGTGTACCATGAAACAGCAATTATCGATATACAACACATTAAGCCGAAAAAAAGAAGTTTTTAAGCCAATAACAGCCGGTTTTGCAGGCATGTATGTATGTGGCCCCACTGTTTATGGCCACGCTCATTTGGGGCACTCGCGCCCCGCAATTACTTTCGACCTTGTTTATCGCTACCTGATGCACATTGGTTACAAAGTACGTTATGTACGTAATATTACCGATGTAGGGCATTTAGTTGCCGATGCCGATCAAGGCGAAGATAAAATTGCTCAACGCGCAAAAATTGAACAAGTTGAGCCCATGGAAGTGGTTCAAACCTACACCAACAGTTACCGGCGAAATATGGCTCAGCTAAATGTGCTCCCTCCTAGTATAGAGCCAACTGCAACAGGCCATATTATTGAACAAATCGAAATGGTAGAAACCATACTAGATAAAGGATTTGCCTACGAAGTTAACGGCTCGGTTTATTTCGATGTTGAAAAATATGCCCAAACCAACAATTATGGCAAACTATCGGGCCGTAAACTCGACGACTTGATATCGAACACCCGCGAACTCGATGGACAGGATGAAAAACGCTCATCGGTTGATTTTGCTATTTGGAAAAAAGCAAACCCCGAACACATTATGCGATGGCCTTCGCCCTGGAGCGATGGTTTTCCGGGTTGGCACACCGAATGCGTTGCCATGAGCACCAAATACCTAGGCAAACAGTTCGATATTCACGGAGGTGGCATGGATTTGCTTTTCCCACATCACGAAGCCGAAGTAGCTCAGAGCTGTGCAGCACTTGGCCACGATAGTGTTAACTATTGGATGCACAACAACATGATTACCATTAACGGACAAAAAATGGGGAAATCGTTGGGCAATTTCATCACCCTCGACGAATTCTTTAACGGCTCTCACCCAATGCTCGAAAAGGCCTACTCGCCAATGACCATCCGTTTCTTTATTTTACAAGCACACTATCGCAGCACACTCGATTTTTCAAACGAAGCACTACAAGCTGCCGAAAAAGGTCTCGAACGCTTGATTAAAGCTACCGAAAACATCGACAAGATTATACCATCTGAAAATTCTACAATCAATATCTACGAAATTGAAAAAGCCTGCTACGATGCTATGAACGACGATTTTAACAGCCCCATTGCTATTGCAAATCTTTTCGATGGGGTACGAATTATAAATTCATTGCTCGATGGCAAAGAACAAATTACGGCTACCGGTCTCGATCAGTTAAAAAGCTTTTTTTACAGCTTTGTTTTCGATATTTTTGGATTGAAAGCCGATTATTCCGAAACATCGAAAAACGAAGAAACCCTCAATAAGGTAGTTGACATGTTGCTGAATATCAGACTCGAAGCAAAAGCAAATAAAGACTGGGCAACATCGGACAAAATTAGGAACGAACTTACTGCACTTGGCTTTGAAATAAAAGACAAAAAAGATGGTTTTGAATGGGAATTAAAGAAGTAGATACAGGTTTTATTTAAACGTAAAGGCTACTCAATCCTTATAAACAAACTGTTTTCTAAACCTAATTCAATCAACACATTCAACGCAACTATTATTAAGCTTAATGCATCAGTTTTACATGTTTAATTTCAATACCTAACCATGTATAAATTGAAAAAACTGTTAATTGCATTGTTAATTGCATCTGCTGTAACAGCATGCGATAAAAGTGAAGATAATAATCTACCAAACAATATTGAATACATAAAGTATGGAACATCATTTGGAATGTGTCTTGGATATTGTAATAATTCCATTCAAATAACAAATTCACATTTCTATTTTTATAAAAGTGGTTGGAATTTAGAGGGTGTGTTACCTGAGATTTCATTTTCGGAGAGGGTAGATACTAAAATCATAACAGAACTGGCTCAAAAAATAAATTATTTTTCCTTTCTTAAATTAGATTCTGTAATTGGATGCCCCGATTGCGCCGATGGAGGAGCTGAGTGGATTGAAATAGGGAAACAAGGTAAATCACACAAAGTTATTTTCGAGTATTTAAATGAACCAGATGAAACCAAAGAATATATCGAATACTTAAGAACATATATGAAAAATTTTCAGATTGAATCAAATGATACTGCTTTTTCCATAACCGAATTCTAAAATACTCACAACAAGAATTTTGACATTAACACAATTGTCTTTTTAAAAGTACCCCTTTCGCGCAGAGGGGTACTTTAATTTTTTATACTAAATCCGAAAGATATGCCCTGTTTTTTTCGTTGTAAACGATTTTTAACGTACTTTTGCAAATGCAACCCCATTTCATATGGGGGCAAATCGGAAAAAATAGGCTTTTATGAAAAACATACTCATCATTAAATGTGGCACAACTTTCAAAAACATAAAAAAGGAGAATGCCGATTTTGAAGACTGGATCATTAAAAGATCAAATCTTCCAGAAAGGGTTTTTAAAGTATTCGACTTGCCCAATGGCGACCAATTAAGGCACCCAAGCGAGTACATAGGAGCAATTATTACAGGCTCGCATTACAATGTAAACCAAAAACACGAGTGGCTAAAATCGTTAAAAGACTGGATAGTAACCGCTTTTTACAGCAACATTCCGGTTTTAGGAATTTGTTTTGGGCATCAAGCCATTGCTGAGGCATTGGGCGGAAAAGTAGAACTTGACAAATGGGGTGGACAGTATGGAATAGGCAACATATCGATTACAGACCAAGGACAAACCGATAGCTTATTTAAAAATACAGGCAAAAGGCTCGAAGCATACAAATCGCACGAATATTCGGTTAGCGAACTACCATTAAATGCCGAGCTTTTGGCCATCGACGAGCAAAATAGTCGCATAGAAGCTTTTAAAGTAGGAAAAATATATGGGGTACAATTTCATCCCGAATTCAATTGGCAAATAATGAAAGCCTACATTGAGGAAAACGAAGGCACCCCCCCATCGCGGAAGCGGTACAAAATGAAATTAGAAGGCAAATCAGAGCAAATAATCCCAAATTTTTTAGACTTAGTGTTGAAATTTTGATCTTTTTGTGAACTATTTGTTAAAAAAATGAATTTTTTAGCGATTTTTTGAAAAAAAACACTCTAAGCATGGTGCTCCATTCCGATGAAAATATATTTTTGTAACTGTTTTAAGCACTAGGGCAGATTTTAGAAATTTATTTGCCTTTTAAGCTGACACTTTGATATAAATAATCAGAAATTAGGAAATATTGATTCACGAACTTAAAATTTAAAATTATGGCTAGTTTTCGTTTGGCAGCTTTTCAAAGATTATTGGAAAGGAAACCGGTTGAAGTAAAAAGGGAAGCCGATTTAACATCCGACTTTTACGCTTGCAATGTATTCGACCGTAAAAAGATGAAGAAGTACTTATCGAGGGATGCTTATAACGCAGTTATCGATGCAATTGACAATGGAAGTACCATTGACCGTAAAGTAGCCGATGGCATTGCTACAGGCATGAAAGCATGGGCTTTGGAAAACGGCGCAACCCACTACACACACTGGTTTCAACCTCTGACTGACGGAACAGCCGAAAAACATGATGCCTTTATCGATCATAGCGAAATGGGCGGAGTAGTTGAAGCATTTTCTGGTAAATTACTTGCACAGCAAGAACCCGATGCTTCGTCGTTTCCAAACGGCGGCTTGCGTCAAACTTTCGAAGCAAGGGGTTATACTGCTTGGGATCCTTCGTCGCCTGCATTTATTATTGGAACTACGCTTTGTATTCCCACTATATTTATATCGTACACCGGCGAAGCACTCGATTACAAAGCTCCTTTATTAAAAGCCTTGAATGCTGTTGACAAAGCTGCTGTTGGTGTTTGCCAGTATTTCGATAAAAACGTAACAAAAGTATATGCAAACCTAGGCTGGGAACAAGAATATTTCTTGATTGACGAAGCATTGTACCAAGCCCGTCCTGACCTTTCGTTAACCGGCCGTACTTTAATGGGACACTCTTCGTCGAAAGATCAACAATTGAGCGACCATTATTTTGGTTCAATTCCTGAAAGGGTTACCAACTTTATGATCGACGTTGAGAACGAAGCTTATAAACTCGGAATACCTTGTAAAACTCGCCACAACGAGGTGGCTCCCAACCAATTTGAACTTGCACCTATTTACGAGGAGTGTAACCTTGCCAACGACCATAACCAACTCATTATGGATGTACTGAACAGGGTTGCACGTCACCACGGATTCCGCGTTTTGTTGCACGAAAAACCATTTGCAGGCATTAACGGATCGGGAAAACACAACAACTGGTCGTTATCGACAAACACTGGAGTTGTATTGTATTCGCCGGGTAAAAACCCAAAAAGCAACATGCAATTCCTCACTTTTGTTGTGAATACTATAATGGCTGTTTACAAACATCAAGACCTGCTTCGTGCAAGTATCCTTACCGCATCGAACTCACACCGTCTGGGCGGACACGAAGCTCCTCCAGCAATTGTATCAGCTTTCTTAGGTACCGAAGTAAACAAAATGCTCGATTTGATTGAACAAAACGTTTCGGACAAAAAGATGACTCCAGAGGAAAAAACCTCATTAAAATTGAACATTGGACGAATTCCTGAAATTTTACTCGACAATACCGACCGTAACCGCACCTCACCATTTGCATTTACAGGCAACCGTTTTGAATTCCGTGCGGTTGGTTCATCGGCAAACTGTGCTTCGGCCATGATTGCACTTAACACTGCGGTAGCCGACCAATTAACAGAGTTCAAGACCGAGGTTGACGCACTCATCGAAAAAGGGGTGAAAAAAGACGAAGCAATTTTCCAGGTATTGAAAAGATACATTGGTATTTGCAAACCAATTCGTTTCGATGGCAACGGCTATAGCGAAGAATGGGTAAAAGAAGCAGAAAAACGTGGTTTAACCAATATAACCTGCGTACCTGAATCACTTCAAGGTTACTTAAGCGAAAGCTCAAAAGCACTTTTCTCAAAAGTAGGTATTTTCGATGTGAAAGAACTCGAAGGACGCGTTGAGGTTGAGTACGAAAAGTACATGAAGAAAATTCAAATTGAAGCACGCGTACTTGGCGACATGTCGATAAACCACATAGTTCCTACTGCAGTAAAATATCAAAGTGTTTTGGTTGAAAACGTTAAGGGATTAAAAGAAGTGTTTGGCGACGAATATAAAGCCCTTGCCGGAAACCGTTTAGAATTGATTAGAGAAATTTCGGAACATATTACCGCAATCAAAAACATGGTTAACGAAATGGTTGAAGCGCGCAAAGTGGCCAACCAAATTGAAGATGCTGTTGAACTTGCTTTTACTTACGACAAAACTGTTCGCCCATACATTGGTAAAATCCGCTACCACATCGATAAGCTTGAATTGATTATCGACGATGAATTGTGGCCATTGCCAAAATACCGCGAAATGTTGTTCAACCGCTAATTGGATTTTTCAATTCATATTTTTACGATAGCAAATTTAGAAAAAGGCCGTAGGAGTATAATCCTCGGCCTTTTTTGTATTTAAATAATTGTTATAAGATTAGTGGCTATAAAGCTTTAAACCTGATAGCTTGTCCGCCTCCGCCAACTAATTTTATGGGCAAAACGGTGTTCTTGTCAACTTCAACTTCAGTAATTTTTACTTCAGTTGGGTTTGTCTCGAGGTCGGCATTATCGCCATCGGCATATATTTGAGCCAGATACTTGCGCCCATCTTCAAGAAACGAAAGAGAAACCTCAAAATCACGTGCTTTTTCATTGCTTAAGCTACCCAAATACCAATCATCGCTGTGTTTATCGCGTCGCACCATGGTAATGTATTCGCCAATCTCAGCATTCAGCACTTGGGTATCGTACCAGTCAACAGGCACATCCAATAAAAACTGAAAGGCTGGGTTTCCTTCATAATACTCGGGCAAGTCAGACATCATTTGTGTTGGAGAAAGAACTACGACATAAGCAGCCAACTGCTTAGCAACAGTAGTGTGTACGCGACGTCCGTAACCTTGCTCTATCATTATATCGAAAGTACCGGGAGTGAAATCCATTGGCCCTGACAACAAACGAGTAAAAGGTAAAATTGCCAAATGATTGGGCGGATTACCTTCGCTCCAAGCATCGTATTCCATTCCACGGGCACCTTCGCGGGTCATCATATTTGGGTAGGTACGGCGTTCACCAGTATCTTTTATTGGCTCGTGAAAGTTAACGGCCAATTGGTATTCTGCAGCTTTTTTCAGCACATATCGATAATAGTTTACCCCAAACTGACCGTGGTGCCATTCTTTCATGTTTAACCTCGAGCCAACCTGACCAATTTTAATATCATGGATTCCCATTTCGCGATACAATGCAAAACCTGCATCAATTTGATCAAGATAGCTGATTAGGTTTGAGCCTGTTTCGTGATAACCAATTAATTTTACACCTTTTTGGTTACCATATTCTACAACTTCTTTCAAATCGAAGTCATCCACACTTTGGGTGAAGCTAAATTCGTGCATTCTATTTTCGTACCATGCAGGCGTCCATCCTTTATTCCAGCCTTCGATAAGCAATAATGGGATACCATGTTTTGAAGCAAAATCGATGTACATTTTTGAATTTTTAGTACTTGCGCCCAAATTAGGACTTTCCCAAAAGGTATATTTGCCAATGTGCATACCCCACCAAATACCTATGTATTTCGATGGTTTAATGTAAGATAGATCATCGAGTTGATTTGGCTCGTTCAAATTCAACACCATATAATTTGTAATTAGGTCGCCTGGTTTTTCGGCAATTGAAATAGTTCTCCAAGGACTTTGCATCGGAGCTTTTGTTTTTACCCTATCGCCATCGGCCCAAGGAACCAAATCGGCCTTCAATTGGTTGTTGGCACGAGGCGCAATGGTCATACTGGCAAAATAGACCAAAGCAGCTTCATGTATCGAAAGGAACAAACCATCGGCGGTTT
>ERZ795048.1358-NODE-1358-length-22257-cov-38.759706_pt1 | contig 22257 bp, 19 predicted proteins | sample MGYA00375132_ERZ795048 | MGnify/ENA primary metagenome ERZ795048 (study PRJEB30177, sample SAMN05720225) | activated sludge metagenome | isolation source: Anaerobic digester | place: Hong Kong | collected 2014-12-17 ... | reverse complement strand
CGCAGGGTGACAGGCCGAGACCTCAGGGAGACAGGCCTGCCCGTCCTCAGGGGGAGAGACCTTCCTATGGAGACAGACCCCGTCCGCAGGGAGACAGGCCTGCCCGTCCTCAAGGGGATAGGCCTTCCTATGGAGACAGACCCCGTCCGCAGGGAGACAGGCCTGCCCGTCCTCAAGGGGATAGGCCTTCCTATGGAGACAGACCGCGTCCGCAGGGGCAGGGGACCGGAAGACCGCAGGGCCAGGGTGGTGGAAGACCCCAGGGCGGTGGAAGACCTCAGGGCCAGGGCGGTGGAAGGCCGCAGGGCGGCGGAAGACCGCAGGGTCAGGGCGGTCGTGACGGAAGACCCCAGGGTGGCGGAAGACCGCAGGGCCAGGGCGGTGATATAAGGAAGAGATTCCAGGGACCCGGAAAAGAAGATGCACCTGTAGCACTTGAAATTGATGACCAGGCAGCAAAGAAAAGCAAAGGTAAGGAAAAAGAGAAAGAGAAGGAAAAGGAAAAGGAGAAAGCCTGGATCCGTCTTAACAAGAAGGAGAAAGATGAGTCTGAAAAAGCTCTTATCCTTAAGAAGAAACAGCAGGCTGCCGAACAGAGAAAAAGCTCTGTCCCTGAAAAGATCAGCATAACTGAGAGTGTTACAGTTGGTGAACTTGCAAAGAAGCTCAATATAAAAGCCAATGATGTAATAAGCAAATTGATGAAACTTGGAGTTATGGCAACAATAAACCAGGCCATTGACTCAGACACAGCTGCGATCCTTGCTGCTGAATACAATGCGGAAGTGGGAGTTGTTTCTCTTTATGATGAAACAGTGATTAAGACAGAGCAGGAGGACAGGGCTGAGGATTACATCAACCGTTCTCCTGTTGTTGCTGTAATGGGTCACGTTGACCATGGTAAAACAAAACTCCTCGATTCAATAAGAAAGACCAATGTCATAGACAGTGAACATGGCGGTATCACACAGCATATCGGTGCTTACACTGTTAATGTTAAAGGTAAAAAGATTACATTCCTCGATACTCCGGGACACGCAGCGTTTACCACAATGAGGGCGCGCGGAGCTAAAATAACTGACATAGTAATACTTGTTGTGGCAGCCAATGACGGCGTAATGCCGCAGACTATAGAGGCTATAAATCACGCGAAAGCCGCGAATGTGCCTATCATTGTTGCTATAAACAAGATCGATCTCCCTGAAGCTAACATAGAAAAGGTCAAACAGGAACTTACAGCCTACGACCTCATTGCAGAGGAGTGGGGCGGAACAACTCTTTTCGCCCAGATCAGCGCGAAGCAGGGGCTGAATATTGATGACCTCCTGGAACTTGTTCTTATCCAGGCGGAGATGCTTGAACTGAAGGCAAACCCGAAGATTCTTGCAAAGGGTGCTGTTGTTGAATCAAAACTCGATCCGGGACGCGGTGCTGTAAGTACGGTTCTTGTGCAGAACGGAACACTTCATGTCGGTGACTTTTTTGTTGTAGGTGTTTACTCAGGTAAAGTAAGAGCAATGTTCGATGATAAAGGGAAACCTATTGATGAGGCAGGCCCCTCAACTCCTGTGGAAATCCTCGGTATTTCCGGTGTATCTGCTGCGGGCGATCCTTTTGAATGTGTAGAATCTGACAAAATGGCAAAGCAGGTTTCACAGAAACGTATGGAGTACAAGCGAATTGAAGCAGCGAAGAAAGTCAGAAAAGTAACGCTTGAATCTCTCAATGAAATGATTAAAGAGGGAGAGGTTCAGGATCTTAATATTATAGTAAAGGGTGATGTTGACGGTTCAACTCAGGCTCTCACAGAGGCTCTTGAAAAGCTTTCCAACGAAGAGGTCAGGGTGAGAGTAATCCACTCAGGTACAGGCGGTATAAACGACTCAGACGTTATGCTTGCATCTGCATCGAATGCTATCATTATAGGTTACCATGTAAGGCCCACAGGGAAAGTTGCAGACCTCGCAGAGAAAGAGAACGTATCGATCAAGTTTTATAATATCATCTTTGAAGCAACCGATGATATTAAGGCCGCAATGGAGGGTATGCTTTCCCCGGTTATCGAACAGAAGGTTATGGGAACAGGTGAGATCAGACAGATATTCAAGGTTTCTAAAATCGGTACAATTGCCGGATCAGTATGTATGGGTGGAAAGATAACACGTAAGGCAAAGATGAGGCTTATAAGAGACGGAGTTGTTGTGTTCGATGGAAACCTTGCATCTCTTAAGAGATATAAAGATGATGTGACTCTTGTTGAAGCAGGGCAGGAGTTCGGATTTTCTCTCGAAAACTTTAATGATCTTAAAGAAGGGGATACATTCGAGGCTTACGAAATAATTGAAACAGCTAAAAAGCTGTAAGTAAATATAAGGTATGAAGCATAGAAAAGACAGACTTGAAGAACTGATTAAGAGGATCGTTTCGGAAATTATTTTCCGGGAGCTGAAAGATCCCCGAATCGGTTTTGTGACAATAACAGGTGTTGAACTGAGCAAGGATTTCGGCGAGGCAAAAATCGGCATCTCCATTCTCGGCAGTTCAACTGAAGTAAGGAAAAGTATGGAGGGGATAAGATCCTCCAGCGGATACGTACAGAAGCTTCTCGGTAAAGAGCTGAAGATTAGGAGTGTGCCCAGGGTGCATTTTTTCCTCGATAAATCAGTTGAAGAGGGAGTAGAGCTCGTCAACAGGATTGAAACTCTGGCCGGGGTTAAAAAAACTTCAGGTGAATCGGAAGATCCGGAGATTCCTGCTGATTCTGACGGCGAAGAGAAAGAGTAGTTTATAGATCTGTGAAAATTTCAGGCTTTAACAATGCGGTTATTCTTCTGGATAAACCTGCGGGACAGACATCATTTGATACGATTTCACAATTGAGAAGGCTCTCGGGTATCAGGAAGGTCGGACATTCAGGGACTCTTGATAAATTCGCATCAGGTCTCCTTGTAATCTGTACAGGAGGGGCTACTAAGCTCACGAGGTATTTTCTCGAAAGCGACAAGAGATACACCGGTATCATAAAGCTGGGGCTGGAGACTGACACCTGCGATATTACGGGTGAGGTTCTCTCTGAAAAGTCTGTTTCCGGGGTTACAGCTGATATGATAAAGGGAGCTGTATCAGGCTTCGCCGGCTGGATGAAGCAGATGCCGCCGGTTTATTCCTCACTTAAAGTGGGTGGTAAAAGGGCTTCTGATCGCGTCAGAGCAGGGGAGGAGGTAATCCTTGAAGAGCGTGATATCAGGATCGACAGGTTTGATATTACCGGAATTAACGGTGATACAGGCGAAGTTGAATTCGATATACTCTGTTCAAAGGGAACCTATATCAGGTCCATTGCCAGGGATCTTGGTGAAAAATTAGGGACCGGCGGGTGCCTTAAAGCATTGAGAAGGGTTCAGTCCGGCCCCTTCAGTATTGATAGGGCTGCTGACATGGATGCTGTAAAAAAATTTGTGGATGGAACCGGAGACGGCTCCTTTATACTCGAACCTGCTGAAGCACTTGAAGGTTTCGGGACCATGACTGTAAATGAAAAAGCGGCAGCAAAAATTATGAATGGCGCGCTTTTCAGCAGGCTGGATGTTGTTTTACATGAAAACCGGGGCTTAAAGCCTTACATGATAGAGGATGAAGAGAAAAATCTTATTGCAATAGCTGAAATAGATATTGAAAATTGGCAGATAACCTACCATTCTGTTTTTAAGAATTGAGTATAAAAGGTTTTGTTAGCAAATTCGATTTAATACAGGTGTACCGTTAAAGATGAACGCCTTCGCCAGCGGAAACACGGAAAAGCACCTGAGGTTAAATACAAGAATATAATTAAAAATGAAAAATGAATTAATCAGGAGGATATAAGATGACATCCAAAACAGAGATTATAGAAAAACACAAGAGGCATGATGGAGATACAGGTTCACCTGAAGTACAGATAGCACTGCTTTCAGACAGAATCAACGTCCTCACAGAGCACTTCAAAACTCATCAGAAGGACCATCACTCAAGAAGGGGTCTCCTTAAAATGGTAGGACAGAGAAGAAGGCTTCTTGACTATCTGAAGAAAAAGGATCTTGAGAAATACAGATCACTTATCAAGGAACTCGGTCTGAGAAGGTAAAAGTCAGGAGAGTAAATATTGGGAATATCATTGGAGTAAAGGTATAACCGGTATGAAAAAAGAATTAATGAGAGGTTATTGATGACAATAGATATAAAAGTGGAAGTCGGCAGAAATGCAATGAACTTCAATACTGGTTATCTTGCGAAGCAGGCTGACGGAGCCGTTGCAGTATCCTACGGTGAAGTTGTTGTTTTTGCAACTGCCGTTGCTTCTAAGGATGTTAAAGAGGGGCAGGATTTTTTCCCTCTTACAGTTGATTATAGAGAAAAAGCATATGCTGCCGGGAAAATTCCCGGCGGCTTTATAAAAAGGGAGACCAGGCCCAGCGACAAAGAGGTACTTGTTTCAAGGCTCACTGACAGGCCGCTTCGTCCTCTGTTCCCGGAGGATTTTGTTAATGAGGTTCAGATAATTATCTATGCCCTTTCTGCTGATAGTGTTAATCAGCAGGATGTCTTTGCAATTAATGCTGCATCAGCAGCACTTGTTGTTTCAGGGATGCCGTTTCACGGACCTGTTGGCGCTGTAAGAGTGGGCCGTATAAACGGAGAGCTGATTGTAAATCCGACATTCCAGGAATCAGCAGAGAGTGATATCGATCTTGTTGTCGCAGGGACAAAGAAGGCTGTAACAATGATTGAGGGCTGCTCAAAGAACGTAACAGAAGAGGATATGCTGGCAGCAGTAGTTTATGCACACGAAAACATTAAAAGAATCTGTGAAGCGCAGGAGGAACTCGGAAGAACTGTTAACAAGCCTGCAATGGAGTACAAGCCGTATATCCCTGATGCAGAGCTTAAAAAAGCCGCGAGAGAGAGATATTACCAGGATCTCGTTAATCTGAAAGCTATAACAGTAAAGAAGCCGAGAGAAATAGCAAGGGATGAAATTCTTGCCCGTGCGAAAGAGGAGCTTAAAGAACAGTTCCCTGACACAATAGGGCAGATCGGCGGAATCATAGATGCTCTTGATGGTGAAGTGATGAGGCTCAGATGCCTTGATGAAGGGATGCGTGCTGACGGCCGAGACCTTAAAGGTATCAGGCCGATAGATATTCAGCTTGGCGTTTTACCAAGAGCACATGGATCAGCGGTATTCACCAGGGGTGAAACACAGAGTTTAGGAATTACAACTCTCGGAACACTTTCTGAAGTTCAGAAAATGGATAATCTTGAAGGTTTTACAGAAAAAAGATTCATGCTGCACTATAACTTCCCTCCATTTTCTGTTGGCGAAGTGGGTAGAACAGGAAATCCCGGAAGGCGGGAAATCGGACACGGGATGCTTGCTGAAAGATCCCTTGAGTGGATTGTGCCTGACGCTGCAGTATTTCCTTATACAATAAGGCAGGTTTCCGAGATCCTTGAATCAAACGGCTCATCTTCAATGGCAAGTGTATGTTCCGGTTCTCTTGCAATGTGTAATGCGGGTGTTCCCATTAAAGCTCCTGTAGCAGGTATTGCAATGGGACTTATAATGGAAGGTGACAGGTACGCCATCCTCAGCGACATACAGGGGCTTGAAGATCACCTTGGTGATATGGACTTTAAAGTTGCGGGAACTGAAACAGGTATTACGGCATTCCAGCTTGATATTAAGATTGAAGGAATAACACCTGAAATCATGAAAGTTGCCCTTGAACAGGCAAAAGAGGGGAGACTCCATATTCTTAAAACCATGAATACATTTCTCTCCGCTCCTGAAAAAGAGGTTTCTGTTCATGCACCCAAGATAAAAACAATTAAGGTTAAAACCGAGAAGATCGGCGAGATCATAGGGCCCGGCGGAAGGGTTATTAAGAAGATTGTTGAAGATACAGGCGCGGAAGTCAATATCGACGATACAGGGAAAGTTGTTATATCATCTGTAAGTGCTGAAGCTATAGCAATGGCTGAAAAGATCATTCTCGGTATAGCTGAGGACGTTGAAATCGGCAATGTATATATGGGTACTGTTAAAAAGATTATGGAGTTCGGAGCTTTTGTTGAGATTGTTCCAGGCAAAGAGGGTCTTGTTCACATTTCAAATCTTGACACAGCAAGGGTAAAAGAGGTATCTGATATCTGCGCCGTTGGTGACAAGATGAAAGTTAAGGTAATCAAGATCGACCGCCAGGGAAGAATCGATCTCAGCAGAAAGGAAGTACTGGAAGAGAGTTAATGGTAATAAAATACAGGACGGACAAAAATATAACTGTCCTCCTTGAACCGGTTGATGGCGTGGTCTCAGTCTCAGTGGGGCTATGGATCAACAGGGGTTCGAGAGATGAAAAACCTGATCAGTACGGATATGCTCACTTTGTTGAGCATATGCTTTTTAAGGGGACAGAAAAATATTCAGCAAAGGATATTGCACGAATCGTAGACAGGGTGGGAGGGCAGCACAATGCTGCTACAAACAGGGAGTACACCTGCTACTATATAAATGTTGTATCAGATTATCTCGAAATGTCTCTCGATATTCTTTCAGACATGTACTATAATTCCGTCTTTGACACTGAAGAGATCGGTAAAGAGAAGAATGTCATCATTGAGGAGATAAGGATGTACGAGGATACTCCTGATGAGTTTATCCATGACTTTTTCATGGAAAAGATGCTGCAGGGGCACCCTCTGAGCCACTCAATACTGGGAACAGTTGACGGCATAGAAAATATCACTCGCGGTTCACTTACATCATTTTATGATGAATACTACGTTAATGAAAACGCCATACTTGTCATAGCCGGCAGTTTTGATCCTGAAAAGGCTAAAGGACTTATTGAAACATATTTCAGCAGAGAAAAGGTGAAAACAATTGATTCTCCTGTTATAGAATCTTCCGCACCGGTAAGTATAATCACCGAACATGTGGAGAAGGACCTCGAGCAGGTTCACTTCTGTATGGGACTTGAAGGGATTAAGAGAAACGACAGGGACAGGTGGAGCCTGTATATCCTCAGTACAATTCTCGGGGGGAGCATGTCTTCACGGCTCTTTCAGAATATAAGGGAGAAGGAGGGTATCAGCTACTCTATATACTCCTTTCATTCTTCCTATGCGGACTGTGGTGTTTTCGGGATTTATTGTGCTACATTACCGAAAAAGTTTCACTACACTGTTGATCTGATTATGAAGGAGTGCAGACAATTTTTTCATGACGGCATTACGGAAGAGGAATTTCTGGATACAAAAACCTATATGAAAGGGAATCTTGCACTCAGCCTTGAAAGCAACGAGGTAAGGATGAGCCAGCTTGCCAGGAATGAAATGACTTACGGCCGCTTTTTCGATTTCAATGAGATTGTAAATATAATTGAAAGCATCACAATGGATGACTATAAAAGGGTTGCTGAGCGTATTTTCAGGGATAAAAAATTCTCACTCGTTTCAGTGGGAAAACTGAAAAAAAAGGGGACCGATTCTCTTGACCTTAGAATATGATTTCCTTCAGCAGTTTTTTCTAAAGTTTTTGTAGTATTATGTCAGTTCTGAGGCAGTTTATCAGCCCTGTCGGGCTTTCTTTATTCAGAAAAAATTAGTTTTTATAACAACATAAGAATAATTTGATTTACATAGATCAGGTTTTTTAATATTAATCATAGCTGTGAATTATTTTCTTTAAATAAATGGAGTGAAATATGGCACCAAAACCTGAAGGGATGAACAGTACAATCGGCGAAGGTTCAGTATTTGAGGGTAAGTTTTATATCAGCGGTTCACTGAAAATTGACGGCAAGTTCGAAGGTGAAATAAAAACAGACGAGGAACTTGTTGTTGGTGAAAAAGGGCGCGTTAAGACTGATATTTATGCGAAGTCTGTTGTTGTTGCCGGTACGGTTATAGGTAACATAAACGCAGAGCAGGAAGTAAGGCTTCTTGAGACTGCAAAGGTTCTGGGTGATATTACAGCTCCCTCCATATCAATTCAGCGCGGCGTTGTTGCCCAGGGACAGATTATAATAACAGGGGGCAGCGTTAAGAGAGATCCGAAAAAGTTCATTGAAGAGGTATACAGCGGTTCAGCAACTCTTAACAGAACTCCGGACAGGAAATAGGATTAATGTTAATTCTTTTATATTCCGATAATTTGTAAAAGAGTGATATTCCATAATTTAAAGTATTATCAATGTTAAAAAAGGGATTTAATACATATAAGCTAAAGAACCTGACTATAAATGTCTTTACTCATGATGTAGTCTTTATATATGTAGGGAAAAAAGGGACTTACATAAGGAACATCTATAAAAAGGATATAGTCAGGTATTTCAGGCTTGCTGCCATGAGTCTTATTGTTGTATTGATATCCTCTCTAATTTTTACAGTCATCCCTTCAAGCGAAGCTTCAGCAGGCAGTCTTGCCGGCGATTATGAAAACAATACTGAACATGCTGAAAATGAAGCTGATGAGAACATCAGGGTCTACAGTACAAACGATATTAACAATATTCTTGAAGATGAAAAACTGAAAAATGATCTTCTCCTGTCTGCAAAGACTGATTATACCATTCCTGTAAATAATTTGCCTCTCCAGATAAAGACACATAAAGTTAAGCAGAATGAAAGCCTTGCCTCAATAGCTAAAAGATACGGCGTTTCCATTGATACAATATGCGGAAGCAATAATCTTAAATCTTATGACTACCTCCCTTCAGGAGTTACTTTAAGAATTCCAAACAAGGATGGAATCCTGTATAATATGAAAGAGGGGAATAATATAGTAAATCTTTCAAATAAATACAAGATACCGGTGGAGAAGATTCTTGCAGCCAATAATTTCAGGAATGCGGATTTCATTCCTGCCGGAGAGCTGGTTTTTATCCCTGATGCCAAACCGCAAAATATCTTTGACGGCTTTCTCTGGCCGGTTTCAGGAAGGAGAGTGACAAGCGGTTTCGGATGGAGGAAGAATCCATTTAATCACGCATATAAGGAATTTCATAAAGGTCTCGATATTGCTGCAAGGTATGAGTCTGTAAGGGCTACTAAATACGGTATGGTTTCATATGCCGGATGGATGGGTGGTTATGGTAATGTTGTTATCATTGCTCATCCCGGCGGATGGAAATCACTTTATGGGCATCTTTCGAGAATTATGGTCAAGACCGGGCAGTATGTTAAACAGGGGCAGCAGGTTGCCCGCAGCGGGAATACAGGGCGTTCAACAGGGCCGCACCTTCATTTTGAGCTTATTAAACAGGGCGGGCACACAAATCCCCGGAAATATCTGAAAAGATAAGCTTATTTCTTCATTACCGGCACTTCTCTAAAAATTTATTGACTCATTACCGCCTCTCTGTGAATTAATAATTGTACTGATCAATTTAAGCGTATGTGATGAATCGGAACTAAAGATCCGGTTTTTGATTAATATTTTAGAAGTTGCTTTGGACTAAATTAACTCAGAATGCCCCCGCACCCCCGGAGGGGGCAAAGCGTGATGAAGTCCCCTTAGGGGGTGCGGGGGAGGATACAGTTTATCCGGATTTTTCAAACTAACGGAGCCCTTTATGCTTAAGAATGCGAATTTTCTCTGCGAAATTGGAACTGAGGAGATACCTGCCGGTTATATACCTGTTGCCTCAGCTTCTCTGAAAAATATAGTGAATGATAAGCTCATAGAGGGGAGGATCGATTTCAGCGGTATTGAAGTTTATGCAACTCCAAGAAGATTCGCCATTATGATCTCTGATCTTGCCGAAAACCAGAGGAGTGAAACTGTTGAGCTGAAAGGCCCTTCGGCCCAGGCTGCCTATGATCCGCAGGGGAATCCGACTAAGGCACTGCAGGGATTCCTCAAAGGTAACGGTCTTGAGCCTGGTGATGTTGCAGTAAAGGAAACAGATAAAGGGAGTTATGTTTTTGCTTCAAAAAAGCTTGAGTCCGGGAAGACCGTAGATATTATCCCCGGAATAATTGAAAGCCTTGTACAGACACTCCCCTTCCCGAAGAGAATGAAATGGAGTGATAAAAAGGTTACATTCCCGCGGCCCATAAGATATTTTCTGCTGATGTTTAACGATCAGGTTATACCTTTTGAAATTGAAGGAATCAAATCCGGGAACCTTACCAGGGGGCATTTTGTTCAGTATAACCGGATGATTGAGATCAATAAGATCAGTGAGTACGAAGATAAATTGAGAGAAAACTGGGTTATCCTTGATCAGAATGAGAGGAAAGAGATAATAAGGAAAGGACTTATCGATGCTGCCCAGTCAGCTGGCGGTGTTCTTTACGAGGACGAGGATCTCCTTGACACAGTTACATATCTTGTGGAGAAGCCGCATATTATAGTTTGCGAATTTGAAAAGGCTTTCCTTGAGATTCCTGATATAGTTCTCATTGCCGAGATGAAGGAACACCAGAAATACTTTGCAGTTACGGATAAAAACGGGAAGCTGATGAACAAATTCCTGGTCACAGCGAATAATCCTGAAAATAAAAATGTTATTAAAGGAAATGTGAAAGTTATCTCCGCAAGGTTTACTGACGCGGGTTTCTTCTATAAAGAGGATGCAAAAATTAAGCTTGAGGATCGAGTTGATTCCCTTAGAAAAGTTCTCTTTCATAAAGAGCTTGGATCAATTTATGACAAGATTGTGAGAGTCGGTGACGCGGCCTCAATTCTATGCGATCTGCTTTCTCTGGACGCAAAGACTGCTGAGAAGATCAAAAGAGCTGTTCTGCTTTCGAAGGCCGATCTTGATACTGCAATGGTTTACGAGTTTGCTTCACTTCAGGGTCAGATCGGGAGAATCTATGCTCTCAATGAAGGTGAAGACCCGGAAGTAGCAGAAGCAATCAATGATCACTACAGGCCCAGGTTCAGCGGCGATAAAGTTCCAACAGGTATAGTTTCTATCGTGCTTTCAATTGCTGAGAAAATTGACAATATCTTCGGTTCTTTCTCTGTTGGCAATATACCCAAGGGTTCTCAGGATCCTTATGCCCTGAGACGGCAGGCCAACGCTATTGTTGAACTCATAATAAGGAATAACCTGAAACTGCAGCTTGCTGATGCTCTTGCCAAAGCGTCTGAAAATTATAAGGATGGCGCAGCGCTTACAGGGAAAATTATTGAATTTATAAATACAAGGGCTAAGACAATTTTTACCGATGACGGTTTCAGGTATGACGAGATTGATGCATGTATGCTTGAAGGGAATACCGATTATGTTGAACTTCATAGAAGGGCTGAGAGCCTCAACAGCTTCAGAAAGAATGATAAGTTTTCTGAACTCCTTCTTGGATTCAAGAGGATGAACAATATTCTCGCGGGCTTCAGAAAAGATAATAAAGAATATAAGCTTTCATTCAAAGAGGCCCTGATGGAGGAACAGGCGGAAAAAGAGTTACACGCTTTTTTCAGCAGCAAGACCGGGGAGATGGCAAAGCTTATTTCTGATAGTCAGTATATACAACTATTTGAGCTTATGACTGAGGCGAAGCCTCTTATTGACGCTTTCTTTGACAAGGTGCTTGTAATGGACAAGCGGATTGAGGTGAGGGATAACAGGCTCTCAATTATTGAGGGGATTCTTGGGAACTTCAGAAGCCTAATAGACTTTTCAAAAATTGCGGACACCCAGGTCAGTTAATTTCCACCCTGGCTGATCCGCTGATTGCGTCGATGTCGGTGTGGTTATTATAATCCACAGATTCACTTCCGGTATATCCATTATCGATTGTTCTTTCACCAACCGGTTCATCCCATTGTATAAAACCAACCCGGTAAAAATATATACCGGATGTTCCGGGCGGAGTTGTTGCTCCATCTAATGAAGGTTTGGGAACAGTGCAGCTTGTTGTTGTCCCTGTGTTAAGTAAAACGGTGTAACCTGCATCCCATCTATCTCTCACAGTTACGTATCCTGAATATTCATCATTAACCTTTCGTGTCCTGTATATCTCTATCCCCGCAAAATCTGTTGATAAATCAGTTTCACTCCATGTTATCACAACATCGTTGCCAACCTGCTGTGCCTGTATTGAAAAAGATGCTCTGTCAGTTATTGCCCCCTCAACCATGTCAGAGACGTAAGAACATCCTGTTAAAATAAACTGAAGCAGAGTTACATATATTATCGTCCTTATATATTTCATAATTTTCACCTTTATAACCTCAGGAACAGGCTTCCTTCGACAGCCCACTTATCTGTAGTTTCAATGAGTTTCTTTAAATCACCGGAGTAGTTGTATTCAGCTTTCATATCTCCGCCGAAGTGTATAAAGTCAAAATCGCAGCCGATAATCCATCCATAAACTGCGTTACTTTTTCCGGAATCTTTTCTGTGTATCCTTACTGCGGGATCCCAGTACCAGCTGACTCCGGTATATGCTTTCAGTTTTGCCTCATCATGTGCTGTTATCGGGTCGTAACTGAGAAGCAGGTACCACTCCTTGGCTTTTGAAATACGGATTTTTTTTTCATTTCCAGTCTCTTTTGTATAAAGGTCATCAGTAATATATTGCGCGCCGATAAAACCTTCAAGAGTGAAAGATTCAGCGAACCTCTGGTTTATTGTGAGAGAATAAATATTAAGTTTTGCCGAATCTTTCGGGTATGAGGCTGCTTCACCCTTGGATTCAGGGGTATTAACCCAAACAGGGTCATACAATTCATCATTGTAGGCAGCTGTATTTTCATAACCCAGAGTTATTACAGGGAAGTAGATGCTCTTTGTGTCCATTACAAAACCCAGTACAGGATTCACAGCAACAGTCGCTTTTGTTGACTCAGGCTTGCCATTATCAATATTCATGCTGAATGCCATGAATTTGTAGAGCTCAATTGCAATGAATTTCTTTTTATAACTTTCAACAGGATCCATGTAGTCCATTGTTCCGTCGTCTTTTGGAACATATTCATTGTTGATAATTAAGCCGCCGTGGAATGTAAAATACGGCCTGAATAAAACTGATACGGCATATATATCGTCAAAGAACTGTGAATGTTTGTAATCAGATACCGATTCTGTCCCGGCACTGCCGCGATCAATCTCTACATCCTTTGTGAGCCCGTAGTGAAAACCTGTAGTGTTCAATGCTATTATAAAATCACTGTCATCGGTTTTGTTTCTGAATCCCCCTACAGGCAGGGCAAGTGTCATGCTGCCGTAAGTCCTTGTGAGGCGGAGTTCAGTTGATTCATATTCCCCAGTTCCGGCGTTATACGTGTTTACATCAAAATTAAAAACCCAGTTTATTTTTCCGTATATATCGAAATAGAAATTTTTCTCTTTAAGTATATCCCATCTTTTCATATAGAGATCCTGAACTGTCTCGGCCCTTGAGACCGAGTTATACAGCGTGGATGCCTCGTAGACTGCGGAATGTGCCTGCATTAAAGGTAAAAGCAGGAGAACGGCAGTGAATATTCCTGTTAATTTATTCATAAAGTAGTACTCTTCTTTTTTGATATCATATGAATAATATAAAATGCAATGGGTGTAATCAAAAATTTATAATGCTTTAATTTTTTTATCAAAATTAAAGTTATTTAGTGCAATCAGTTATTATATACGTGTTATTATAATGCAAAGCGTAACTCTTCAGATATGATTAATATCTTTACACGGATTTAAGAGTCTGTGAAAAGTGATTTTATAAAAAAGCAGTAAGAGTGAATCCGGAATTTGGAAAAAAATAAAGAGAGATATAAACAGAATAACTGGCTCCCTGTTACAAAAAAGGAGGCAGAGAGGAGAGGGTGGACTGAACTGGATGTTATTCTTTTCAGCGGGGATGCTTATGTCGACCATCCCTCTTTCGGCAGCGCTGTTATCAGCAGAATAATTGAAAGCTGCGGGTTAAGAATCGGCATTGTGCCTCAACCTGACTGGCGGGGAGATTTCAGGGATTTTAAAAAATTCGGTGTGCCGCGCCTGTTTTTCGCAGTGACTTCCGGATGCATGGATTCTATGATTAATCATTACACTGCCGGTAAACGTCTCCGTTCTGATGACGCGTTTTCACCGGAAGGGAGAGCCGGTCTCCGCCCTGATTATGCAGCCTGCGTTTACACAAAAATTCTGAAAGAGCTGTATCCTGATGTGCCTGTTATAGCAGGGGGAGTTGAGGCTTCTTTAAGGAGGCTTACACATTATGATTACTGGAGTGATGCATTAAAACCTCCGTTTCTTATTGAGAGCGGAGCTGACCTTGTTGTCTACGGAATGGGGGAGAAACCCATAGTTGAAATTATAAAGCTTCTTTTAAAAGGGATTCCATTCTCCGCACTGAAGACAGTTGAGAATACTGCATTAATTGAAGATTCAGCTGAAGGAGTGAAAAAGCGGAAGGGGTGGAGAGATGTATATCTGTATTCTCACGAGGAGTGTATTGCTGATAAAAAAAAGTTTGCTGAAAACTTCGTCATTACCGAGAGAGCTTCGGTATCAGAAGAGCCTGTAAGGTTAATTCAAAAGACCGGGGATCGTTATGTTATTGTTAATCCTATATTCAGTAGTCTTAAAGAATCTGATATTGACAGAGGATTTGATCTTCCGTATACACGGCTCCCTCACCCGAAGTATAAAGATAAGGTGATCCCGGCATATGAAATGATAAGGCATTCGGTTACTGCACACAGGGGATGTTTTGGAGGATGCAGTTTCTGCGCAATCACCGCACATCAGGGGAAGAAGATTGTAAGCAGGAGTGAAGATTCTATTCTGCGGGAAGTAAAAGCTGTAACAGAGATGCCTGATTTCAAAGGATACGTTTCTGACATAGGGGGCCCCTCGGCAAATATGTATAAAATGCACGGAGAGGACGGGGCTCTTTGCGCAAAGTGTCTGCGCAGTTCCTGCTTATATCCTTCGTTATGCGGAAACCTTGTTTTTGATCATGCTCCCCTGCTTGAGCTTTATAAGAAAAGTGAAAGAGTTCCCGGTGTAAAAAAAATCTTTATTTCAAGCGGTATAAGATATGATCTTCTTCTCTGCGGAGATGAAGCTAAACGTAAAAAGTACTTATGCGAAAAGTACGCTGAGAAGCTGATAACTGATCATATTTCAGGGAGGCTTAAGGTTGCCCCGGAGCATTCATCAGCAAAAGTGCTTAAGCTTATGCGGAAACCTTCGTATGATCTATTCCTGAAATTTAAAAAGATCTTCGAAAAAATTTCGGCGAGGGCAGGGCTCAGGCAGCAGATTATACCATACTTTATTTCATCTCATCCGGGATCGCAACTTGAGGATATGGCTGAACTTGCGGCAGAAACAGCCGGGGAGGGATTCAGGCTTGAGCAGGTTCAGGATTTCACACCAACACCCATGACGCTTTCAGGTGTGATCTATTATTGCGGGTTTGATCCTTATACCGGGGAAAAGGTTTATTCTGCCAGGTCAAAGAAAGAACGGGATGATCAAAGAGGTTTTTTCTTCTGGTACAAGGGTGAATACAGGGAGAGGATAAAATTATTGCTCAGAAAAATTGGCCGTGAGGACCTGATTAAAAAACTGTTTGGTAAAACTTAAATTATCTGAATCTTAAATTCAAAATTTCATCCCAGAACCATTCCTTTTCAGCAGGATTTTCTCTGAAGGAGTAGACCCTCCACTCATCGGAACTGAAAACAGTTCCACTGTCAGAGTCTTTGTTCAGCAAAGAATAATCAAGGACCGAAATATCCGTTGTTTCTGTAACTACGGGTAAATCTGTAATAATTTTCATTCCGGTGAAACTTATACCTTCAATAGATGGAAAGAGCTTCGGGTTGCTCCGGAGTTTTTTTACTCTTTTGAAAAGATCATTTTTTTCTATCCCGCATAACAGGAGATACCTGCTGTTTATGCCCTGCGCCGTTGAATCATTAAGCTTAATAAGAATAATAAATAATCCGCAGGGGCCCACTTCAGGCATTAGAACCGGGACCTCTTTTAATTGTGTAATATCGAGATTGTCATTATACTCAATTGAAAGAGCCTTTATATCAATGAGTTTACTGCAGTTTTTAACTGTTTTGTAGAAGGTGAAATCTGTATGATAATTGGGGATGAAATAATTCATTTTATGTTTGAAAATTAAAAAAACAAGAATACCTTCTCCTGTTTCTGCGAGAAGCCTTACATGTTCCGATGCCCTTTCACTGACCGCATCAGGAAATGATGCGATATTATTATGAAAGAGGGTACATGATTTGAGCTCCAGAAATTTCTCTTTACCATCCGCTTCCAGAAGAAAATCAAACCTGTGATTGCCGATTGCCGGTTCTCTCCTGATCAGTTTAAAACCTTCAAGCCCGGGAACTTTTTTTTCAATCAGCAGTTTCTGAAAGAGCCGGTTGCTGTAGGTAGAGTCAATCATCACAGGGTAGTTGTCATTAATGATGTAAAGTATTTTGTAGCGGTACTTTCCGTTGATTGGAGATAACAATACATCTGCTCCGGGGAGAGCGAGTTCAGAGAGCCTCCCTGTATTGGGAACATAAACGGTTTCCGGTTTACCGTTTAAAATTACATCAGCAACAAAGCGGTTGTTTCTTTTAATAAGTGAGGCTCTAAGGAGATTGTCCGGAGTTTTTTTCATTCAGAAAGTATATAGAAAAAGGCGTATATTAAGAACCCCGCGTAAGCGGGGTTCGTGTCTGTTTATTTATCGTGATATACAGGTTTTCTTTTTTCGATGAAAGCGTTAACTGCTTCCTCTTTATCTTCTGTACCAAAGCAGTATATCGACTGCGCCTGCTCGAACATCAGGGCCGCGTATGTGTTACCCTCTGCAGCAACGTTGACACCCCACTTGCCGAATCTTAACGCTGACGGAGGAAGGTTAACCATTCTCTTCGCGAGTTTCATTACTGTATCATCGAGTTCTTCAGGTTTAACAAGGTACTCAACCAGTCCTATACGGTATGATTCAGCAGCATCTATCATTTCGCAGCAGAGGATCAGTTTTTTCGCCTGCCCTATGCCCACAAGCTTTGTAAGCCTTGTAGTACCTGTCTGGTCCGCTGTCAGTCCGAATCTTACTTCAGGAAGAGCGAGTGTAGCTCCTTCTGCTGCAACCCTGATATCACAGCTGAGCGCCAGTTCAAGTCCGCCGCCAAGACAGAATCCTTTTATCGCACATATTACAGGTATAGGGAGTTCCTGGAATCTGCTGAATGTTCTCTGGAGAAAGTTCAGGTTATCTTTTACAAATCTTGTATCAACAGTTTTAAGAAAAGCCGTGTCAACTCCTGCTGAAAAATGCGCACCGGTGGAATTAACTATTACAACTCTTAACTGGTTGTCCTGTGAAATCTGTTCCTGTATGTCGGCAAGCGTAAGAACAGTTTCTTTGTTCAGAAGATTGAGTCCGCTGGGGTCACAGAAAGTAACGGTCGCAATGTGACCATCTTTTGTAAGTTTTATGTTTGGTTCACCGCTCATGAGTTTACCTCATCCTAAAATATATTTTTCAGAAATGCCCCGGTAAATAGTTTTATATATAGGTCAGGTTTATAGCTTTCAGAATTTTATTCAAGGAATAAAAATATTAAAAATTAATTTTTATTTTAAATTCACGGCTGTTTTCCGTGTTTTCTATTACAACATTTTTAAAGAAGTGCTGTTCAAGGTGGTATTCAAATTCAGCAAGCCATTTGCGGAGCTGCTTAGGTTCAAAGAGATCGCGGTCAACTGAGAGTTCCATACTGAAATCGGAGACCGTGGCAAGAAGTTCAATATCCCTCCCTTCAGGAGATTTTATATTGGCTTTAAATTTTTTAAGATCAAGAGCTTCAACTTTGATATGAGATTCAGATTCCATTGCAAGCGCTGCAATATCGAGTACTTTCATATAATCTATGGATGTCATAGGGTTACCTCTTACCTGATTTTTTCCCGGAAAATATTTTCTGCCAGTAGGAGATCTCATCATCACTGACGGCAGGGTTCACCTTTTCAAGCTCCTCAATTTTCTCCTCCTCGGCGAGTTGTGAGGCTTTGAAAACTGACTGAACATTTTCGGCAAATTTTTCACTGCTTATATTTTTTGCCCCGAACCTGTTTATGTAAAATATAATATCCTTATCCGATGTTACAACTGTTATCATTTTCGGATTCATATCTTTTTTTATGAACTGTTTAATCAGGTAGTCCGCAGAGTAATCGAGTGAGTAGTAAACATCTATTGAACCGATTTTTTCACTCCGTACCTCAATGGAGGGTTCTTTTTTCCCGTCAAATACTACGGTTATACCACCTTTTCTGATTTTCTGGTAATCACGGAGAATTTCAAGGAGTCCTTCTCTCGCTTTATTGAGCTGCCCGTAGCACATTAAGCTTTCAAGTTCAGGAAATTTATATATGAGATTGAATCCGTCTATCAGTAAAGCCATGATGTCCTGTTTATGAATTTTTTTTATGGAGATTTAAAGTATTTTGAGATTGAACAAATCCCCTTTTGATGAAGAAGTTTAAAGTTTCCATGTTTTCCGCGGGGAGAGCAATAAAAAAATTTTTCGAACCGGCTTTTTTCGAATGCAGAGAAAATTTTTCAAGAAGGAGAGAGCCTATTCCGCATCTGCGGAATTTTTCTTTCACAAAAATTTTTTCAACAAAAGCATTATCTCCCTGTACATTGCCGAGGATAAATCCCAGGAGATGCTTTTTTCTCACCGCGCTGTATAAAACCGCGCTGTCTGACATAAAAAGATCAGCAAGCCTGTCTGCAGTTAAATCACCGGAACTGAATTCTGCTGTTCCTGAAACTGTGAGATATATATTCCGTAGATCCGATTCCACTGTTCTGCGGATAATAATTCCTTTTTCTGCTAAACTCATTCCCTGATTAGTTTCCTGAAATTTTCTGTGACAGCATCTTCAAGTTTTGAAACAGGAATCTTTTTCAGATCGGCAACAAACCGGTATGTATGCTTTATATATTCCGGTGTGTTCGGTTTTCCACGCAGAGGCACAGGTGTCAGGAATGGTGAGTCTGTCTCAAGGAGTATCCTGTCCAGGGGTACGTATGCTGCAGCGTCGTGAAGTTCTGCAGCGTTTTTATAGGTAACATTTCCTGCAAAAGAGATTATAAAGCCCAGGTCCAGTACACGCTTAGCAGCTTTTGAATCTCCTGCAAAACAGTGCATTATTCCCCCGCGTGTTTTTTTTGCTGAGAGTATTTCAATACCAGCGTCCATTGCATCACGTATATGTACAATGAGAGGGAGTCCGTGCTTTTTTGCAATATCAATCTGGTATTCAAAAGATCTGCGTTGTATATCTTCAGGCTGACGCATCCGGTAAAAATCAAGGCCGCACTCGCCAATACCAAGTAAAAGTTTATTCCTGTCAGAACTCATCTCTTTTTCAGTGAAAGCTTCAAGCATTTCAAGTGCAGCATCATCAGCTTTTGAAGAGGGGTGTATCCCGAGAGTATAGTAGATCCCCGCAGCCTGGTGTCTTTCTGCAAAATCTCTGGACCAGGTAAACCCCTTTGTTTCAATGGAAACCTGTACACTGTACTCTATATTATCATTCTTGAGAGATTTAATAAGATCATCCTCAGAAATTTTTTTATCTTCCAGTATCATGTCAAAGTGTGCGTGTGAATCTAATAGCATCAGTTTACCTTTTATTATAAATAGATTTTTACAGGTTTACTTTAGACTTTCTGTTAAAAAGGGTGTTATTTTCAAGAATAAAAAACCTGCCGGCTCTTATTAAGACCCGGGAAATGCGTGATTAATTGTAAAAAATATGGTTCCAGGTATGAATTTTTTCACCTTTAATTCATTAAAAACACACGTTATCTGAAAGGATGTGGATAGTAATTGTTTAAAGTAAAAAATTTAAAAGGATGGATCCTGTAATGCAGTCTATATTCTCATTTTCGGGTAAGAGATTTTTTTATAAAAGAAAGCATAAATTAATACATGATAAAACAACAGTGAGACAACCTGATATAATAGAAGGGGAAGATCAGGAGCCTGTTTACAGAGATGAGTATGTCACAATAATATTTTACAGAAAGAGCGGGATTCTCTGCCAGGAGTGGAGAGGATTTTGTCCCGGTACAGAGTTCAGGGCGGCAATAGATTTTATTTTTAATTTTATGACAGAAAAAAATATTTATAAAACAATATGTGATGTCAGGTATCAGAGGGTTGTTCCCCCTTCATGCCAGAAATATGTTGAAGAAAAAGTTCTCGGGTATATAAAGAGTTACGGCTCATTTTTTACAGCCTTTGTTGCGCTTGAAAAGTCAGTCGGAGGAGTCTGCGCCGGATTATATGACATGCATTTAACGCAGAAACTCGGTTACAGGATAAACGGTTTTTTTGACAATGTTCAGGATGCTGAAACCTGGCTCAATGAAAAGTAACCGGCTGTGTTTTATTAATTAGTATCAGGGTAATAACCAAGAGTTAAAGAAGTACCATTCCCTTTTATAACATAGCTGTTTTTAAGCAGGATTTCTTTTGTGCCGGATTTAATTGAAACCGGCGGAGTTATCTTTTTTGAACTCCATCCGAGCCAGCCGTATTCCGGCAGGAACCTGACAAATCTGTATTTATCTGCGGGATTCATCTCTCTCCTGTAGTTTTTCCTTGCTTTGCTGTACTGTTCAGAAGCAAAATCATATCCTTTGTATCCGCCGTACACGAAAACAGCAGCGCCAGCTCCTATTACTTCACTTGAATTCGCGTAAGCGCCCAGGGCTACAAGTCCTAAACCGGCCCCTCCAATTAATGTAAATATAAGTAAACCTCCTCCCACTGCCAGCGCGATATGCGAAACAAGTTTTCCGGAACTGACGCCGAATTTCTGTGTATACTTGAAGTCATCAATTACATCAGAAAGTTCACTGTTGCGGACTTCATGTCTTTTATACCAGTATGATGAATCAGGAGTGATGAAAAGATTTAAGGTTTCGTATTCACCGCCTGAGAGAGTTATACCGCTTCGTGTTCCCTTGCCCCTGAAAGAGACTCCACGCAATCCGCGTACAAGTCCCTTTGCGTCAGGATCCCAGTACGGTTCATACCCTGTACCTCCAAGGAGCAGCACCATATTCGATGGAGCTTGCTCCATATTAACAAGCTGCCTCAGCCATCTGATTTTCGGGTCAAGCTGAAGAGCACGTCTGAAGTCAGTCCGCGCGTCATCCCACTCCCCGCATATATTCCACATCAGCCCGCAGATTATGCGCATGAAAGGATCGTCAAATCTTCCCTCGTCACTGAATTCATTACTAAGAAGAACAGCAGCCCTGTTAACTTCGACCCGCGCGGATTCCATATCTTTTTTAAGTGAATAGCCCCAGCAGAGAAGAAAGTGCATCCATATTATTTCATGTTCGGATGCGTAATAACCGTCAGGTGTTTCTATAAAGAAGAAGGATTTAACACCTCTTGAAATTTTATATCTCACCTGGTTTTCAATTGTGCGTGAATATGCAGCAAGAGCATCAATCTCAGGTTTACCTGCAAGAAGATTAAGGTATGTGTGTTCCATGATTGTGATAAAGGTTTTACCCTCCCCGCGCGGCAGTGATTTCAGTGCTGAGTCTATGTTATTCGATGCGAGATGGGAGGTGGAGTTCATATAGTCGATTTTCATATTGAGTCCTGAACAGCCTGTCAGTACTATTGCAGGGATTAGTATCAGTGAAATCAATCTTTTCATCTGCTCTCCGGGATTTATTTACAATTTCTTAGCATATAGCTGATATTTTTTTTACATAAAGGAGGTTTATTCATCCGCAAATATAGGGGATAGCATGAATAATATCAACCATAATATCAGGGAAGTTCATACATTAAATAATTTCAGGAACTGTCTCGGTTTAAGAGAAGGGGTGAGTATTGACCCGGAAAAAATTCCCTATACCGGTGAAGATGCTACCTGCGGAATTGAGAATGAATTTCAGACAGCAGTGAAAGGGAGATCCGGAGATGTTGATCTGGCTCTTTATATCAGGGAATCCCGTTATCTCAAAAACCTGATTAAAAGAAGTGAAAGAGGAGACCTGCCGGGCAAGAGAGTAGAGGAGATATCTGAATTTATTGATGATAACAGGAGCTGTATCTGGGAAAACAGCTGGGTCAGGTTTCCCCGGAAAACATTGAGCAGGTATGCGGATGCTGTTTTCAGAGGTGATCTGAAATCTGATAAAGCAAATCCGGAAAGCGGGGAGAGGCGTGATGCAGGGAACTTTACA
>ERZ795048.1357-NODE-1357-length-22274-cov-15.581889_pt1 | contig 22274 bp, 26 predicted proteins | sample MGYA00375132_ERZ795048 | MGnify/ENA primary metagenome ERZ795048 (study PRJEB30177, sample SAMN05720225) | activated sludge metagenome | isolation source: Anaerobic digester | place: Hong Kong | collected 2014-12-17 ... | reverse complement strand
TTCAAACATAAACATCCAGCAAACGTCCAACGTTATCCTGTGACAGAGGTTGAGATTCCTGATTGTTTTTGTCTTGTGAAGTTCTTGTCTTCGATGAAGGGGTCTCAGAAGTCTTTGAACAGTTTCCGGCACGTTGTTTTTTCTGAGACAGTACCCTGATCTGTTCATCGATTTTGGCCATCTTCTTTCTGATGTTTTTTTCCAGCTTTGCAGCAGCATCTCTTTCAGCCTGACTGTTTTTCGACTTTGTGCTGACCGTCGCAAGCTGCTTTTGCAACAGCATTTTCTGCTGCCGCAATTGGGCAATCTGTTGATCAATTGCTCCGTTTGCAGATGTATAGGCACGATTTGTATCGGTATTTACCCTCATCAAGCGTCATCCCCTTTCATAGATTATAACATTTTTTATGCTTTTGAAACAATAAACCTACGCCTCCTTTTTCTTTAAAAATCTGTCCATAAACAAAGCCCTCTTTAAGAAGACTTTGTTGTGGCAATCTGTCCTATATCGCCACGGACTGCCAGGCGGATGAGTTCATCTACGATTTGTTCAAAAGTCATTCCGATACCTTTCAGCATGTTGGAATAGTGGCTGTTTGTAATTAAACCAACAAGACGTTCGCCTCACTGAAGACAATTTCATTTTCTAATGTCAGAAATAAACAATATAAGCTATTTGTTCAGAACCGTCATATCAATCAAATTTCAATATGGTATACTCAGGCGATTTTCAAGAAGTTTAATCCTGAAGTTTTATAATTTCCATACTGTGAAAGGATAGAGATTATGGCGCATAAAAAGATAAAATCAGATCATGGAGAAGTTCATTACTGGATTGAGAAAAACAAAAATTCCGAGGCAAAATGTATTGTGTTCACACATGGTTTAACGGCAGATCACTCGATGTTTGAAAAGCAGATGGAATTTTTCAGGGATCAGTATACCGTTTTGTCCTGGGATGTCCCCCTGCACGGCTTATCAAGACCGTATACGGATTTTTCATATTGGCAGACAGCCAATGAACTCAAGGCAATAATGGACAGGGAGCAGATACAGAAAGCCATCCTCGTGGGAATGTCTATGGGCGGATACCCCAGTCAGATGTTCGGGGATTTATACCCTGACCGAGTGGACGGCTTTGTGGCACTGGATACGACGCCGTTCGGACTTCAATATTATTCAAAAACAGATCTGTGGTGGCTTAAACACATAGAGCCTATGGCAAGATGTTTTTCAGAAGGTCTGCTCAGAAAAAGTATGGCCAAATCGACTACAAAAACGGAATACGCATACAACAAAATGATAGAGATGCTGAAGCCGTTGAACAAGGCACAGATTATAGAACAGATGGGCATCGCCTACGGAAAATTTGTCCTCGAAAACAAAGAGGTCGATTTTCCATTTCCCGTGCTGATACTGCTCGGGGACAGTGATCGGACCGGAAAAGTAAAACAATACTGCAAGACCTGGTCGGAGCATAAAGGTTATCCCCTGCATATGATTAACAACGCCGCACATTTTTCCAACGGTGATAACCCGGAACAGGTCAATGCGGAAATAGAATCGTTTATATCGGGATTATAAGGCAATTCCCTTCACTTTTCATAAAAGGGTGAGAGTTTTTTTATCATACAAATGAATTTGTGGACAAGTTCATTTACATGGTGTAAACTATTGAGTTGTTAAATCAATTAAAGGAGAGATGTATCATGGATGTCTATAAAAAGTGCCCGGTATTTAAAAAGGAACTGATCACACTGAGACAGACGATCATGGACGATGCCGAAGAGTTATTATGGTGTTATTCCGATGAACAGGCGGTCCCGTTGTTTAATTCGGATAATTGTGATGGAGACGATTTTCATTATACCAAGATAGACAGTATGCGGGAAGCCATTGATTTCTGGGATTTTTCTTATGAAAATGGCTATTTCGTCAGATGGTCCGTTATACTGAATATTAATTCACAGGCGGTTGGAACGATAGAGATGTTTCACAGGGCAATAGACGATGAGTTTGACGGCACCGGTGTGCTCAGGATAGACCTCAGAAGCGATCAGGAAGTAGAAGGGATCATCAGTGAGATCGTTGAGATTGCGGATGAACATTTCTATGAACTCTTTGACGTCAGCCACATTTTGACAAAGGCGATTCCGGAAGCTTCAACACGAATCTCCGTCTTAAAGGAAAATGGCTATCGTCCACTTGGGAAAAAACTCGGGCAGTTCGATCATTATTACATCAAGTGATCAAACAGGTTTATAGCCAAACATAACCATCACATATCTGCAGGTGAATGGACATGGAGCTAAGATTAGCCGTAAAAAATGATTTAACGCGGCTCAAAATGATGTATCGAGAGATAATCGAGCACATGGATAGAAATAATATACGGATCTGGGATGACGTTTATCCCTGTGAGTTTTTCGATGGGGATATAACAAATCAAAGACTTTATGTATTGACTGAAGGGGATGAGATTGCCGCCGCCTTTGCCTTAAGCGAATCAAACGCCGGTGAATCCTATCTGAAATGGAAAGATGTAAAAGGGAAAGCCTTATATATAGACCGTTTTGGTGTTAATGTGAAGTATACAAGACAGGGCATAGGCGTTCTTGCCCTAACGAAAGCCGCTGAACTGGCAAAACGGGTAAACGCCCGATATCTGCGTTTATTCGTCGTGGATATCAACCAACCGGCCATCAATTTATACCTCAAAAACGGGTTTAAGCGGGTTGATGGCCTCTATGAACAAAAAGTCGAAGAGATTATTTTGTACGAATATGGATTTGAGAAAGAATTGTGATCATCAGCTGATCGGATGATTTTCGTTCAATCTCTGCAGGGGCTCATACTTCCTCAGTTTCTTGTCCCATTTCGTTCCGACCAAACGACTCCAATACCTTCAAGAGATTTTTGGTCTCTAAATACTGCTTCATCGCCTTACATTCGAACAGCAAATCGGCCACGAGTTTACCGGCACGCTCCCAATCCAGTTTTTCTTCGGTAAACTGTTCCATATCACCGCACCCTTCAGTCACGTTATTGAAAAAACCGTTATGTACGGACATTTCATCAACGGCTCGAAGTGTCGACCAGGAACCGAATTTACTGCGACTAATCAATCCTTCCCCATCCATATAACTGCACAGGGCAAACATCTCCATTCGGCTCGCTGATTTTGGATTGATCTCATTAATTGCCACCTGAATTGTTTGTCTCTTTCCATCGTAATTAGTGGTAAGTTCTACAATCGGGTTTTCTTTGGTCGAGTTATCCGCATAAGCCGCTGTCATTCCATAACTGATAGATGTCCCCGGTTTTGCTATCGTGGTTAACCCTATGATCTTTTTTTCACCCCTCGGCTCATTCATCTTATCCTGCAGAAGGGCTTCAAATTCTCCCTCATCATTCCCCGTATAATCCCGTGAGACAGGTTTATCAATAGCTGTACGGGATCCGGGTATTTTAGAAATCTCCATGACAATCACCTCATTAACAAAATTATACTACAAACACTTTACTTATTGTACAAACAACTTTTTCCTTAAACTTTACAGTAAAAATTACGATATGCTTTTTCTACTAATGGGATGACAGTTACTCGTATACTAATCTCCTCTAAATCGTATTATCCGGAAATAAAATAGAGATCTGCAATTGACTATTCTCATATTTTGCAGACAGGGTTCCGTTCATCTGTTCGATCAGGGTCTTAGCGATTGCCAGGCCCAATCCGGTTGATTTTCTCGCGACCTCAACGGTATAAAACCGGTTGAAGAGCTGACCAACCTGCACTTCATCCAACCCTTCGGCCGTATTGGCAAAGGTGATTTCCCCCGTTTCGGATAAGATGATTTCCAGATCACCGTCGCTGTACTTAACGGCATTGCTCAGAAGATTTGAAAACACCCGTGAAAGAGCCGAGTGGTCCAATTGCCTGACTATTTTCTTTTCAGGTATCTGAATATGCGGAATAATCCGGTGTTCATTCAGAGAGGTATAAAATGCGGCAAGGCTCTCTTCCAGGACATGATTCAGAACAACGGACTCCATTGCCTTATTGGAGTCCGTTGTGATGATGACGGAGTATCTGAAAAGTTCCTCTGTCAGCTGCTTCATTATTTCACTCCGCTCTCTGATAATTTCAAGATATCGCTCTACCGCTTCAGATTTCTCCTCACGCTCAAGCAGATCCAGATAGCCACAGATGGCGGTAAGAGGGGTACGTAAATCATGAGAGATATTGGTTACAGCATTTTTCAGTTCCGTATCCCCGAGCTGAAAACGGTGGCGATCGTCACGCAGTTTCCGCAGCTGACCGTTGATGGCACTGGCCAGTTTCTTCATTTGCTTATCCCCGCAAGAGATGTCTATCAGTGTATTCGTTTCGGTTGTGAGCCTGTCGGCAAAGCCTTCTTCTATTTCACGAACGGCTTTCTTTAAAAGGAACAGTTTTATCAGTAAGGCGGTGATTATCACAATCATTATGCCGATTACGGCCCACAGTCCTATTTCCACAGCGATCTCCTTTAATTCAGGTCCTTTTTACGAAACAGTGCAATCCCACAAGCCGTGACAAAAATCGTAATAATTATGGAAGAGAGTATCATTCTCAAAGGGTGTACGATTTCCAGAAAAGCCATTCGAATCGCCTGTCCTGTAGACAGCAGATCCAGCAGAAAATCATATACTGTTCGCTTGAAGCCACTGACATAATTGGGATTGGGGACTGGTTCACCCATATCCAGGCCATTTGCAGTCACATAAACATGGTTTGTCATTTCAGGTTCCGCCAAGGCGTTATAAAAATAACTACTCAACAGTAGCAGACCGAAGAACAGAACACCGGAGATAACAACTGACGTCGTCTTGTTTGAAGACATCATTGCGATAAAAGTAAAAATTGCCGAAAAGGCTGCCGTAAACAACACGGCAATGATTAAATACAGTATCAGGTTTCCAACACTCATCCTAAAAAACCCAAAACCGGAATCCCCGCCATTAAACCAATCAACCATACCAGCATTATAAACAGCGTCGCCGAAAAACTGACCAGCAAATTTGAAAGATAAATAGTTGTCCGGGTGTGTCCCATAACGATTTTATTTCTGAGTGTTCCATCACCGTGTTCCGTGCCGAAAAACAAACTGGTAAAAAGGGCACAAAAGGCGCCAATAGACAACGCAAAATTAAAATAGTAATTATCCAGTTTGAAATTCCCCCGCATCTGTTCCGGAGTTGCCTGAACCGATTTATTCATGGCAAATACTACAACCACGGCATAGACAAGCATGACAAACATTTCCAGCCAGAATACCTTATCCTTCCAGAGACGGGAAAAATTTGCAGATAACAATTTAACCATTTTGATTCCCCCCAACCAGACTGACATAATAGCTTTCCAGGCTTTCATCACGTTCCTGCATGGTTAACAGCTCACAATGCTCTTTTGCCAGTGCCGATGTCAGCTGAGATATTCTGATTTTTGCAAACACATCCGCCTGTGTATCGGACAGTATCTGATAGTCGATCTTCATCTCATCCAGCACCCGGGATAGTGCCTTTGTACTGCTTACTTCCATACGGATGCACTTTCTGCAGGCAGCATCCAGTTCAGCCGCACTTATTTCCTTTACAAGCTGCCCGTTGTCGATAAACCCATAATGTGTGGCCAATTTAGACAACTCACTCAGAATATGGCTAGAAATTAAAACGGTAATCTGCCGCTCACGGTTTAATCTCAAAATCAATTCCCGTACTTCTATGATACCCTGCGGATCAAGTCCGTTTACGGGTTCATCCAGCACGAGAAAATCCGGATCTCCTGCAAGCGCGATCGCTATTCCCAGCCTTTGACGCATACCGAGAGAAAAGTTTTTGGCCTTCTTTTTTCCGGTATCCGCAAGCCCTACTAATTTCAGGATTTCGTTAATCCCGTCATAGGAGGGAAGCCCCAGAATTCTGTATTGATATCTGAGATTTTCCTCAGCCGTCATATCGTGAAAAACAGCCGGTATCTCGACAACAGCTCCCATTCGTCTTCTCGATTTCAATATACCCTTTTCGGTGTTCTTTTTCCCGTACAGCGTATAATCGCCGGATGAAGGATGCTGAAGTCCGCAGATCAGCCGGATAAGTGTCGTTTTTCCGGCGCCGTTCTTGCCTGCGAAACCGTATATGGCCCCTTTTGGAATGTTCATGGATACGCCGTTCAAGGCCTTGAAGTGTCTGTATTCTTTGACCAGCGCATTTGTCGTAAGAATATACTCCATAAAGATGTACCTCCTTTGTCAGATGCCGGTATTCTACCTGAGGGGAGTAAAGAAAAGGGTAAAGAAAACAGTCAGGAAATGGTAAAGATTTTATTCGGTCTTTAATCTGAACCCGATCCCCCAAACCGCTTCAATATAATCCCGGTTATTCACCTCACGGAGTTTTTTCCTTAAATTACTGACATGCATTTTCAGCGAATTTTCCGTACAATCCGGTGTATCCTCGCTGATGCGGTCCAGCAGCAGCGATTTGGTGATGACCTGCTTGGAATTCTGCATCAGCAGTTTCAGGATGGCGTATTCGGTTCTGGTCAGCTTCACATCTGTTCCGTTAACACACAACCGATGTTTCCCCGTATCCAGCATCAGATCATCAAAGGACAGTAGCGGATCGGTACAGGTGTTCGCGGCATTTCGGAGCTGCACGACAATCCTCGCTAACAGCTCTTTCGTGTCAAACGGCTTTGTGACATAATCGGCAGCACCTTCAAGCAGCAAGGCCACCTTGTTGTCAACGTCAATTTTTGCGCTGATGATAATAACGGGAATTCCTTTTATTTCGGGCAACACCTCTTCTCCGTTCAGGCCGGGCAGCATCAGATCAAGCAGCACAAGATCCGGCCTGATTTTTGAAAGCAGAAGCAGGGCCTCCGTCCCGGAATAGGCACGGATAACGCCATACCCCTCTTTTGTGAGTATCTCTTCAAGCACATTTCCGATATGTATATCATCGTCGATTATTAAGATATTTTTTTTCAAAACGATAGTTCCTTCCTTTATTTTCTGTTTTAATCAGCGGCAGTTGAGTACCGACAACCGTAATATCATACAACATAACCCCTAAACCGGCAATAAAAACTTTGAAGCAGTTGATTCAGAAGCCATTTCCCGAACATAAAGCACTTGTTATGCCCGACTGAAGATTACTATTTTTATAATGTCACAATTTTTTTGAGTGCTTTGACAACGGTCTCATCCAGTTGGCGGGGACACATCGAATCGAGGATTTCAAACACTTCCTGTAAGGAATTGCCTGAGAAGTATTTGAGGATTATTGTAAATAATGATGAATCTATAAATGCGTAAATCAGATTCCTGAAATAAAGAATGTGTTAATAAAAACATCTCTGTGCCTTTATAAAGCAGGTGTTCAATATGATACACAGAGAAGAAATATCGATGACAAGCCTGATAAAACGTATAAAAACAATTTCTTTAGTGGCATTGCTTCTGATAATTATATTTATCATATTTGTTGTTTATAAACCGATGATTGACAAAGGCTTATACGAGAAGTTATTTAAATGTCTGGAACGAATCAGTACGAAAACCGGATCAGACTTACTCAATAATTTTAAGTGATGTTGATCAATTTAAACACATTAATGATGCCTTTGAACATCTGACAGGAGACAGGATACTTTCAGAAATAAGTGCTCTGTTTATGAAAAATATCAGAAACAACGATTATTTTTTCCGATTTGGAGGTGACGAATTCTTACTGATATTTGAGGCCTTTCCCGGGGAAAAAATAGACAAAAAATTGAAGGAAATTCTTGATCATATAAAAAGGATTGAATTACCTGAAAGTAGTGTTAATATCTCTTACAGTATCAGTTTTCTTGGTACGGGAGAAGACCTTGAAGAAAAAATTCATTTGACAGACACTAAAATGTACAGGCAAAAAAATGAGAAAAGGTATCAGACTTAGAATTAACCGTCTCATTACACTTGTTGTTAATTATTTTCATAATACTTCTATTTAATTCAAAATCCTGCTTCGGATAAATAAAAACCTAAATAAAACTCCCTAAAAATGGCATGATTAACTCAGCGGAAGAATATCCCTGATCATACATCTTCTGCATGCTCTCACGACTTTTCGTCAGCGTCTTCATACCACAGCAGTCCTCCGGAGCGATAATCAATGCCTTCCCCTGCTTCTCATACGCCTTGGCAAGGGCAACCCCTTCGTTGTACTTCTTGTACCTCATCGCCATACTTCCGGCAACCGCCTTATATTTACGCCGTATAAAACGGGCCATTCGAACATCCTTATCAGGAGTCCGTACAAGATCTCTCGGTTTGGTCAGAATGACAACCACTTTATCACAACCATCCTCCATGGCCTTTCTGACCGGAACCGGATCGGCAAGCCCCCCGTCATAACAGGGAATCCCATTCACCTCATAGGGTTTGCAGGCAACGGGAATACTGGAGGAAGCCATAAATATCCTGTAGTCATCCTGTGAGATATTCCGCTTATCAAAATAAACCGTTTCACCGGTCAAGGCGTTCAACGCGACTATCTTCATTATTTTTTCAGAACGTGCAATCCCCTCATAATTCAGCGGATTTTCTCCGTCACTGTTCGACAGGCCACCATAAACATATTCCAAGTCTATATAGGAGCCCTTTAGTAAAAAGTTCCGAAAACTCATATACTGCGGACGAAATGAATATTCCATATAAAACTGATAGTTCCGGTTTCGCTGCTTTCCAATATACGAAGCAACATTTGCACTACCCGCAGAAATCCCCACGCAATAATCAAACTGTATTTCCTTATCCAGGCAGTAATCAAAAACACCCGCTCCGAAAATCCCTCTGAGACCACCGCCTACATCTATAACACCTGTCATCTTTCTATCTCCTTTTAATAAGTTCTAACCCATTTGTTTTCTATACTTCCAAAGTTTAGTTTATCACATAAAGTCGATTCACCTGTCAAAATCCCGATCAAATTCTGCAGCTGCATCCTTTTGAAACAGTTCATTGTATATCGGGGCCTCAATAAATCTTCTTTTCAACGGCAAAATGCTTATTAAGTCTAACCCAAATCATTCCTGTTGGTATTATACAATCTTTACGAATTAATCCAGTTAAGGTATAATTATTCGTTGAAGAAATACTTGCTATCGATGAAAATGTTTATGTCAATCCGGCAGGAAAATTATCTTTTCATCAGAAAAGAAGTTTTGCTTGTTATTTAAGCAAGTTTATTTCATTGATTTTGATTCAATCTGAGGTGTTGTAATGCTGAGAATCGGCGAATTTGCCACGCTTACAGGGATCAGCATTCATATGCTGAGACATTACGATCAAATAGGGCTGCTTGTCCCCAAACAGGTGGACCATACCAGTCGTTATCGTTATTATGGTGAAGATCAGATTATTACCGCCAACCGGATACAAATCCTCAAAGAACTCGGATTTAGTCTAAGAACAATTTCTGAGATGAACACTGCTTCGGATCATACCGTGCGGGAGCTGCTGGATGAAAAAATTGTTGAAAAGCGGGAAGAGGCAAAGCAGATTGAAAAACAGATCCGGCACCTTCAGCGGGCTTCAAAAAATCTGGAGCGGTACAGCGAACTAATTTTTTCGGTTAAGATAAAGAGTCTCCCCTCAAGAAAGGTTGTCTTTCTGAGGAATAATATTGCCCGATTTGATGAGGAGGGTTTACTCTGGGAAAGGCTTGACCGCGAGTGTACGGCAAATGGAATAATCCCTGTCAGCGGAGAATACGCTTACGCCATCACCCATAATATAGATGAGAAAAATGGGCTGATCGATACGGAAGTACAAAGGATCATCAGTGGAATTCCCGTTGGGAAATCAGGGCTCAGGTTTAGTGAATTTCCGGAAACCGAAGCGGCTGTTATCAGCGTCAAGGGTGTATACAGTAGAATGAGTGAGATCAGTGCCTATGTTTACCGGTTCGTTCAGGATACGGATTATGACATCTCCGGTGTACCCCTGCGCAAGTATCTTGTCTCCCCAGAAAGTGAACCCGACCCGCATCAGTTCATCACCGAATATTATTTCCCCCTTAAAAGGCGGTAAAAGACCGCTTGACTCTCGCATCGTACGAGAGTTTATAGTGTTTATGACAGATGACAATCATAAACAACTGAGGAGGCCCCTATGAAGAATCTAATAGACATCAGGCATCATGTACACGATTACGAATGTATGTGGAACGGCATCGAAGATATATACATGAAACAAACCGGCGAATTCCTTCCGGATAACTTTTTCTTTTTACTTTCAGGATTCGGCTCATTCTGTTATTTAAAAACGGAGAAAGCGGAGCTGAAAAGGATGGTGGCTCTCGGCGACGGACGGACAAAGAAGATGTATGAATTCCTGGCCCCAATCGTCGGATTCGAGTACAAACACTATCCCTACAAGACCTTCGGACAGGCTCTCAAAAAGGCGAAAAGGGAAATTAATATCGGTTATCCCGTGGTTCTGGGAGCTTTGGACATGTATTATCTCCCTTACTTTCAGAAATTGTATCATCGGGAGCATATCCCCTTCCATTATGTGCTCATGACCGGGTATGACGACGAGGCGGAGCAGATTTATCTGCATGATTGCAGCAGATCGGAGCTTCTACCACTCAGCTACGATGAATTACTGAACAGCATGAATTGCAGTTATCCCGGTTTGAGCAAACCAAACACAGTCTGTACCATCAGAATGACAGAGCCGAAAAGCAAACTGCAGATAGCCGTGGACTCCCTTGTCAAAAAGGGACAGCTGTTCTTAAACCCACCTGTAAACTTTCTCGGGTATAAGGGATTTGAGAAATTCATATCAGAGCTTCCAAACTGGAAACAGGAGATGAGTTGTGAAGACTACGACCGAATTCTGACCAACATGGTGATGTTCTTCGGAACCGTGCCTACCGTTCCGAACGTACTGAGAGGAATAGACGAACCGGACAGCGTTGTTTTCAGGGGCGGCTTCGATAAGATGAGCCGGATGCTCTCAACCATGGGAAATGACTATAAAAAAGGGAACTGGATAAAGGCGGCTGAAATCTTTGGAGAGGGAGCCGACGTTATCGAATCAATATCGACTGTCATCATCAACTATTTATCCGGAAAATCCGATGAGACAAGTGACCTTCCGGTTTTGTTTTCAGACGTTCTGAAGGTGATGAAAACAGCCTATGCACTCTTTCTGCAACCATCCATTTACTAATAAAAAAATGAATATCTCTTCACAAAAAGCTGATCCTGAGATCAGCTTTTTATTCACTGTTGACAAAGGCTTCTGAAGTGTGTATGATAGTAGTTGTTTACACAACTACTATCATACGAGGTGATGAAATTTGAATCTGATAGAAAATCTCAAGATCATCGGTTTTTCAGAATATGAGGCAAAAATATACCTGGCCTTACTGCAGTACGGGGAGCTAACGGGTTATTCCGCTTCAAAAAAGACGAATATCCCCAAGCCAAATGCCTATTCGGCTTTAAATGGGCTGGTAAAGAAGAATGCTGCATTAAAAACAGAGGGGAAAAACACGACCTTTTCGGCTGTTGACTTCGAGACGATTGAAAGAGTCTATCGAAGAAAAACCGACCAGATATTGTCCGATATCAAAAACAATCTGCCTGAAAGGAAACCATCCGCAAAGAAATTTTTTAATCTGGAGGAAAAAGAGAACCTCATTGCCAGGATAAGGGCGTTAATAGAAAATGCCGGAAGAAGTATCATCCTTGATATTCATCAAAGTGATTATGAATCAGTAGCCCACAGCATGGCAATTGCCTTAAATAAAAAGGTCAAGGTCTTCCTGATCTTAAACAACGGTGAAAAACTGACAAATGAAAAGGCGTTTGAATATCTCTGCTATCACCCGGAAACCCATTCAAGGGATATGAGCATGGTCGTTGACGGAGAATCAGCCATAAACTGCAATCTGTCCGATGACGTTGCATCTGGCGTCTTCTCACAGAATTCAAGCTTTATCGGGGTCATTCTCGAAGCCCTGACACACGATATCTACCTGCACGAGGCGGTTAAAAAGATAGACGGGGAAACCCGAAAAGAACTCCTGAAAATACAGGAGAAGATGGAGGTACTGGAAAATGAATTTTGACACTGCATCACGCTATATCGAATCCTTTTATCTGGATGATTCCAGATTGAACCGGGAAAATTATATCAAAAACACCGAGTTAAAAGAGTTCACATCGGTAATCGAAGACGATTCCTCAAGGCTGATACAGATCCTGCTGAAGATAAGCAACGCGAAGAAGGTACTCGAAATAGGCACCAGCATCGGTTATTCGACCGTATCTATCGCAACTACCTTAAGGGAAAACAACGGAAGAGTCGTTACGATCGAATACGATAAGGCCGTGGCCGAACAGGCCAAAAAAAACTTTGAACGAACTGGTCTGAGCAATTATATAGAATTGATCACCGGCGATTGCCGTGAAGTATTGCCAAAACTCAGCGGACCGTATGATGTCATCTTTCAGGACAGTGCCAAGCCGTTATATTCAGAACTCCTGGATGATTGTGTAAGACTTTTAAGACGCGGTGGATTCCTGATTGCAGATGATGTTCTTTTTCCGGTTATGGAAATCAACTCCGAAGAGATGACCCAGGCGATAGAACGATTCAACGGGAAAGTTACCCGTCACCCGGAGCTGGAAACGACCATCTTACCGGTTGGAGACGGCCTGCTGATTGCCGTGAAGAAATGACTCTGCCAACTTAAACGATAATACACTCAACGGTAGCCGGTCATAGGAACCCTTCCTAAAGACAAAAACTCACGAATATACGCTCTGCGGATTTCGTCTTAAAACAACACTGGAATTTCAGAGTGTTGTTTTTTCTTTAAGCTTCTGGAGAAAAAACAGAATCGAAAGCAAAGGAGAAAAAGTATGTTCGATAAAACAAAAAAGGTCCTTCTATCCTTCTCAATCGTCCTCTGTCTCATGGCTACTTTTATCGCATCAAACAGACCAGCACCCGTTCCTGAACAGAAAATCGAGGGCTTCCCCGTTCAAAAGGCTTCATACGCTTCTGTCGTCATCAGTTTCGAAGGAAAGACCATACAATTTGGCTTGAAAGTCTCCACATCAAATTAAACGACAGGGGGCCACGAACCACTTTGCAGTACATTACCAATAAAAATTCAATACTCATCTCTTATTCAGTATTCCATCCAAAGCTTAATTTATCCGCATACGAATAAAATTTTATTTATGCTAACATCTTCCCGAAGGGAGGAGATAGTATGTATCATCCAAGATTTAAAGGCACACCTTATGATGCCGGTTTACAATTCGGAAAGCTATTGAGAAAAAGTGGGGGAACTGTTGCGGAAGGATTTCCGTTCACCGATGAAAGGCAACGATTTGCAAGACAGTCACTGCCTATTTATCAGCAGATTTACCCCGAAGTGGTTGAGGAAATCCAGGGAGTTGCCGATGGACTCGGCGGTCGTTTCGAAGAACTGATCACCTTTCTGTTTTCGATGTATTGTTTTACACTCGATGTGGCCTGCAGCTGCTTCGCAATCAGTGATGGAAAAAACATCATCTTCGGGCGAAACAGTGATTTCATGGTTGCCATCGAAAAATATTACAAGAGCACCTTTTACAAACTGAACAATACCTATGCCTTTATCGGTAACACAACGGGGTTTATCGAGATGGAGGATGGGATCAACGAGCGAGGTCTTGCGGCCGGACTAACGTTTATTTATCCCGTGAAGACAAAAGCGGGGATCAACGCCGGAATGATGGTCAGATACATCCTCGAGAAATGTAGTACCGTCCGCGAGGCCGTTGATTTTGTCAAGTCTATCCCGATAGCCTCACAGAACACCCTCACACTAACTGATTCCACCGGGGATATCGCCGTTGTCGAGTGTAACTGTGAACAGGTTGAAGTAACTCAGCCGACTGGCGAAAGGCAATATGTCGCCATAACCAACGATTTTAAATCGGAAGCCATGCAGAAATATCGCTATCACGGAGAAGATGACATCTTTTCCGGTGTCCGTTATGCCACTCTGCAGAAGGCTTTGTGTGAACAGACCTGCTATTCCATTGACTTTGCCATGGAACTCCTGAGTGGAAAACACGGCTTTCTTTGCCAATATGACAGGAAACAGGGCTTCGACACCGTCTGGTCATCCGTCTACGATCTGAAAAAGGGTAAGATTTACCGGGCGGAGGGAAACCCCTCCCGTAAACAATTCAAAGAAGATGTCAGATTGTTTATCTGACATCTGTTATAAAATTCATTTAAGAATGCATTTAAAAAGGCGCAGACATCGTGAATCTCTGTCTCTCATTGTACTTTTCCTGATCAATGAAATAGACTAAAAATTCTTAGTTTTCAAACTTAGGTCAAATATACTTGACACGTTATCAAATATATGATACATTATGTATATAGAATCATACATAATTATAGGAGGAATACAATGACTTATCAGATCACAAGAACATTAATAAAAATTTTTGCAGGGGCCATAATTTTAATCGTTTATCTGCTTCAGGTCATTGGCAGATATCAGAAAGGGATTTTCACCCTGGATTCATTACAACCGCTGGCACAACTGATGTTTATCTTTATCGGAGTCAGTATCGGTATCCTCATCGCCGTGGAAATTCTCTTCCATATTCTGTTTTCTATCGGGGTAGCGGTAAAGGGGAGCATAAAAAACGGAGTCTATACCGAAGTAGAAAAGGATATAGAAAAAACCATCAAACAGGAAATGGTACAGGATGAGATGGGAAAGATGATCGATCTTAAATCGATGAAAATCGGTTATATTGCGGTCGGATTCTGTTCCATCGCCTCCCTCGCAGTCCTGGCAATTGGTTATCCGGTATTTCTGACGGTCAATATAATATTCTGTTCTATCTTCATAGCGGAAATCACGGAAGGCTTTGCGCGGATGTTTTATTACAAGAGAGGGATATAAATGAGCACACAATTTGAAATCACGAATTGTATCCGCAAACTGAGATTTTTTGCCGATATGACTCAACAACAGCTTGCCGAAAAAGCGGGGGTATCAAGGCAGACCATCGTCGCCATCGAGGGGGGCAAGTACAATCCCTCTCTGGAACTCGGCTTTCGCATTGCACATGCATTCAATGTATCAATCGACGAAGTCTTTCAGTGCAGTGTGAATGAAGATAAATAAATCGGTCAAAATCGATGGAAGGAAGTCAGGATAAGGGGTCCTGACTTCTTTTGTTAAAATCTGCTGAAATCCGAAGCTCTTATTTTTTATAATTCACTCCCCACCCGTTTGCTCTTTTTCTTGACAAAATCATATTTATAATATATCATATGATATATATCAGCTGATATACTAAAGGAGACGATATGCCACCGAGACAAAAAATTCATAAAGACCAGATCGTATCAACGGCAACTGAAATTGCACTTGAAAAGGGGATAAAAGAAATTAACATCAGAAGTATTGCAAAAAGGCTAAATTGTTCAATCGCGCCTATCTATGTAAACTTCAAAAGTGTCGATGAACTGATTGCCGAAGTGAGCATGAAGATCCAGCGAATCATGGAATCATTTATGAGTGTTCAATACTGTGATTTTCCACTGGTAAATCTCGGAATAGGGGTGATTCTCTTTGCAGAAAGGCACCGGTCCCTTTACAGGGAATTGATTTTCAGCCGGGTTGTTAACGATGATCAGGCCCTTTATATAAACAAGATGAAAGAAGATCCGCTGCTTCAGGGACTTCGTGAACGTGACAGAACGAATATTCTGAACAAATTATCCATCATCACGGCCGGTCTCGGAATAGAGGCAGCCTGCGGAGAAAATGACAAGGATATCTCACGTTTACTGGAACTGTTGTTTGAAATCGGAATGGATGTCATCAATAGTACAAGATTGAAGAACGGCCTACAGGAAGTACAACCGTTCTATGATAAAAATCTGATCCGAAGAATCGTAGAAGAGTATTTACCCGATTAAAATTCGTATAGAGGTGATAACATGTACATCAAAATGAATTATTTCACATCGACGGGTAACACCTTATGGGTTGCCAATACGCTGAAGGCCTTGTTTGAGAAATATTCTTCCCGTGTCGATCTGTATGACAGCGTCACCTGTGAAACCAACTGGCACGAAAAGGCCGATATGATAGGTTTTGTATATCCGGTCTGGGGATCAACTATGCCCAATCCACAGCGAGACCTGCTGAGCCATCTGCCGAATTCAAATGGCAGAAAATTGTTCTTCATCGGAAATGCCGGGGTCTTCAGCGGAGATACCGGCATCTTCTACAAGGAAATCGCCGAAGAAAAGGGATATGATGTCGTTTACGCCGACCATGTCTTTCTCCCTATAAATTCCGTATTCCCGGGATTTTCATTTTTCAGGCAACCGGATGAAAAGAAAACACTACGGATGAAAGAAAAGGCCGGACGAAAACTGGAACAGATTTGTACAGACATCATCGATGGAAAGAGAAGATACAACGGAACTCATTTCGTCCAGAAAATAGGCGGACGGGGACAAAGAGATCATTATGATCCAATCGTTGATGATTTTAAGAAAAAGATGTTTATCGATAATGAAAAATGCTGTAAATGCGGACTCTGTTATAGGATCTGTCCTCAAGGGGCCATAGAAAAAACATCTTCCGGATCCTTCAGGATCGATACGGAGAAATGTATTTTCTGTCTGAAATGCTATAACTTTTGTCCCCTGTCCTGCGCTTTGAAGGATAAGGAAAGTGCGGATACAAATAAATTCACGCGATATAAGGGTCTTGATAATACGGTGAGGCCTGTTATGTACCGATAGGACACCTGTTGGGATTTCAGACCCGCTTTTATACACCCCCGATACAAGAAAAAGGGAAGCCGACGTTATCAGCTCCCCTTTTCACACCTATTTCTGCAGTCAGAACCGTCTGAATTCCGAATTATTAATAGGCAACACCGAGTGATCCGCCATCCACCTGTATGTAATCACCGGTTATATAGGAGGCCATATCACTTGCGAGGAACAGGACGGCACCAACGGTTTCCTCAGGCTGTGCAAGACGGCCAAGAGGTGTTCTCAACGTGTTGAGCTTCATCCATTGTTCATAAGCCATCAACGGTTTAACCATGTCTGTCTCCGTGTAATGCGGGCAGACACAGTTGACCCTGACGTTGTTTTTCGCCCATTCGCCGGCAAGAGAACGAGTCAGGTTCAGTAAACCGGCCTTACTCGCACTGTATGCGGCACCACCGGGTATTCCTGAAAAACCGCCCATGGAAGCGATGTTAATGATATTGCCTCCGTTCTGAGGGATCATAAACCGCTGTGCAACACGGCTGCTCAGATAGAACGGGGCATCGAGATTTGTCCCGATGACACGCTGCCATTCTTCCGGAGAGACATTCACCGCCGGAATCTTGTGTCCCACACCGGCATTGTTCACGAGGATATCGAGTCTTCCGTAAAGGCGGTCTATCTCTTCTATCAGATGATCCATGGCCTTCGTATCGAGGACATCACAGGGAATAATCTGATAATCTTCACAGCCTTCCTGCCGAACAAGTTCTGCCGTTTCTTCCAGCATCTTTTCATCACGGCCGCTGAGGACGAGTTTTGCACCAAGTCCGGCAAATCCACAGGCATAAGCCCTTCCGAGGCCACGGCTGGCTCCGGTAACAAGAACGACTTTATCGGTAAAATCAAACTGATACTTCATCTCTATCACTCTCCTCAGTGAATCGGAACGACAACTGGAAGATCCATGGCCTGACAGAATCCCGGTTTTGCTTCGACGACAGCGGGAATCACATTGACGGTTGGTGCAGCACTCGTCACATAACTCTCATCGAGAGGCATCATGCCTTTCAGATCAACATCTATATCTCCCGGCAACCCTTCTATGTGGATATGATCCTGGATAGGCGGTTCTTTTGCCACATCATCGCAGATCTTATGCACGTATCGCAAGCTGACCTTTTCTTCCCCGTCTACCATTCCGCTCATCACAAAGCGATGACCGCAAAGCGTTCCCTTTGCCACCGTTCCGAATATTGGATGGAGTTCCTCGGGAGCCGTAAAATGCTCATGTGTCACCTTGACCTCATCAAATTTGAATCCAAGGCGATCTCCCATTTCGTAGACACCTGAGACATAATAGGAGGCGATACCGGCCTTAAGTCTTTCAAGCGGGAAGTTGGCGGGATCAACACCGTAACCGAATACCTTCACCCAGCTGGAATAATTGTGCTGATCATCTTCTCCACTTTCTACGACAATTTTATCGATACGGCCCATGATTCCCGCGATGACCATAGGTATATATGAAGCATAAGCGCCCGGAAGCAGTCCGGACGGCAGATAGGTAACGCCGTTCTCTATCGCACAGTCATTGATCATCGTGTAGAGTTCGGGTGTAAGAATCTTTGAATAGTAAATAGGCAGGGTCGTGATGACATTTTTTCCTGATTTGAGCGCCTTGCAGATATCCAGCGCACTTGGCGTAAAACCGCCTTTCTCATCTCTGACAAGTGGGGTGTAATCCAGTATGACATCGGCATCCATCGCAAAGACCTTGTCGACATCATCGCTTACCGTGACACCGGTTTTTGGAAATCCGAACACCTCTCCGGCATCTTTGCCGATCTTCTTCGGATCAACGTCTATTGCCCCAACGAGCTCCAGCGTCTCTTTTTCCTGTATCATACGTATTGCAGCACGTCCAACATTTCCAAGTCCCCAGACAATAACCTTGTACCTTTTCATGAAATATCCTTCCCTTCTGTAATAAAAGTCTTAAAACGCCCTATTATAGCAATATACAGCTGTTCAGAAATCATCAAAGCGAAGAAGATGTGTACTTTTTACACAAAATGAAAGTATTGTAAAGGATTTTCAGCGGGCAAATTTCCGTATAAAATTCTCAAGGCTGTTGTCGACAAGGCCACACCACCGTTCAACGATGTTATCCGGCGAATCCTCCATGTCCTGCTCAACCCATACCGAGAGGGTTCCGATGAAAGCGTTGTAATAGAATTCTATGATGAATTTCATGTCTCCATCTGAAATGGTTCTTCCATCCAGCAGCTCGTCTACCAATAGTCTGATCTGGCTGTCCGTCAGATCGTAAAGATATTGCTTCAGACTGTTCTGCCCTTCAAAACGGAGAAGATTGAGATAGAAGGTACGGTTGTCGTTCAGATAATGGCAGAGATCGTAAGATCCCTGTTTCCAGTTCCGAATAGTGGTCGTCGAGAGGATTTTCCCAAAGATCTCCTGTTTGAATATCCAATCCGCAAGCTGATATTTATCCTGAAAATGATTGTAAAAAGTCTTTCGGCTGATGCCACACTCAGACACGATATCCTGAATGGAAATATCCTTGAAGAGCTTTTTTTTCGTCAATTCTTTCAACGCATTTGCGATAGCAGTTTCCGTTATCTGACTGTTGGACATTTCTCACCCCTCCCATGGCCTTTTATAAGCCAAACGTTTTCTTGTGAATCTGTAACAAATCCCTCTTTCTCAAAACCACATCGATTATAAGAAATTGAATACATACGAATAAATTTATTAACTATGTTTCAATTATCAATTTAAACATATCACGATTAAATTGATATATATTTTTCGTAAAAGAAGTTGTGTTTTCAGAAAATATTCCATAAATTCTTTTCCTTCCGCTTTTTCATATACCCTGTTTTAAGATCCATCTTATGTTCTCTTCAACGTGTCTGTTCGTTATATCGTTGATTTTCCACCGGGCATATCAATAAAAATTATCTGTCAGACAAACAAAAAACACAGGAAAAATAATTGTTATTATTTGTTCTTAATGATATAATTATTTATGATTTATTTATATGGAGGTTTTAAATGACAATCGCAAAGAAACTTATTTTGAGCTTCAGTGTAATCATAGTCCTGCTTGCAATCATACTTTTTTTCTCCTATCAGGCACTTCAGAAGGCTGACACCGAAGGAGATGTGATTACCGGGGAAGTGGCCCTGTCCAGAACGGAGTTCAACCATTTCAGTCGGGTCAGTATCTTTTCAGAAGAGGTAAACACCCTGATTCGAATTGTACTCAGGATAGGTTATGCAAATGACGCTGAATCGCTTGAACCTTTAATGATTCAATTTGACAATTATTTCTACCAGCTCCTCGAAGATATGAACTCATTAAACCTGTCAGAGACATTATCCGCCGAATTTAACGAATTGAAATCCTCAGTGGACATCATTTATCGGAATAAGTTGGATGAATTTGAAAAACAGAATGAAATAGCACGACTTGAAAGTGAAAAAGAGGTCATTTTAACCGAACAGGGACAGATCTTCATCGGCAAATTCAAGCTGACAAATGTGGTGAATCAAAAATATATCAGATTCTCGGAAGCCTATGAGCGTATCATCGACGAGTATGAATCAATGTGGGCTTTCTCAGGCGCTTTGAATGCCGGCGATGAAAAAATGCTACAGGATAAGCTCAGGGATAACACCGGGTTGAATAATCTTCAGTTACTCGAATTGGAAACTCTGTGGAACAAGAACACGTTAACCCATACCGCCCAGATCTCCGATTTGCTTAAGATCGTGCTGAACACAAGAGATATGCTGATCAATCCCGGAAACGCCGACGATCTGTTTGAGGCATCGGAAGAATTAAAGAGCGATGTGCTGAATGAGATAAAGATAGAACGCGCAGAAAAGTTTAGGAGCGCCCGGACGATGATTTCCGCAAATCTCATCGAACTATCCCTTGAACAGTATTTTACAAAACTGGAAGAGCTAAGAGATTTACTGAAACGCTCAAATAAAGGGGACAACACCCTTGAAACGATAGAGAACGATCTTACATTCTACGAACTGTCTATCGATTCAACTCAGGGGATTATCGACGAAATGCTTAATACCGATATCAACACGCGATTCAACACGATATTGGCAAAGGCTGATGAGATAAATGAAAATCAGTCCAGCGCCTTAAACAACAGTTTTGATTCCGTTGAAGAATCCTGTTCAAGCAGCACCGAAGCGATAGTCAGCAACAACACGATCACCTTCTTCATCATCATGGCCGCCATCTTTCTGAATATCATAGTCGCCTTCTATATCACACACAGTATCAGAAAATCCATGAGAAATCTCATCAGGAAGACACAGCAGCTTCAGGATCTGGATCTCACCGTCACATTCAGTGAAAAGGTGAATAAAGATGAGATTGGAAGAATCGAAGACTCTATCAGGGATGTTGTTTCAAAGATGAAAGAGACACTCACGACCGTTCACGCCTCCATGGACAAGGTCACCGAATCCACCGTTCAACTGGAGGGGATTACGCTTGATTCCAACGGCATTGCAAAAGACCTTCAGGAGATCAGCGGCCACACCGATCAAAATGTCCAGGATACTTCCGCCGCCATCGAAGAGGTCAGTTCCGGTATTGAGGAGATAGCCGCCTCCGCGAAACATATCGCCGATATCTCAAAAGAACTCTACAACAAGTCGGAAGAAACCACTGCTTCCGCAAAACGGGGCGAAAACAGTCTTCAGAAGGTAACCGATATCGTCAAAGAGGCGGAAGAACAGGCCAACGAGACAACCCGTTACGTGAATAGTCTCATCAATCAGGCCAAAAACGTTGGACAGATCGTCCAAGTCATTTCCGGCATCTCGGAGCAGACCAACCTTCTTGCGCTGAACGCAGCCATTGAAGCAGCAAGAGCGGGAGAAGTCGGAAAAGGCTTTGCCGTAGTTGCCGATGAAATCAGAAAACTCGCCGAAGAAAGTAAAAAGGCAACCGGTGATATCGAAAAAAACCTCAGGGAGATCGGCATCGGCGTCAATTCCGTCAGCGTTGCTTCGGATAAAACTCTGAGTATTGTCAATACCATGAATGAAACCGCTCAGGAGGCGATGTGTCAATTCAGGAACATCTCCGATAATCTTGACAGTGTGCTTCATGCAGTGGAAAACCTCAGCAACACCTCGGAAGAGCAGAGTGCTTCCACGGATGAAATAGCCGCCGCCATGGATCAGTCCGCCCGTTCCATGGTCAATGCCGCGTCACAGATAGAGCTGATGGTGGCTCAGGTAGTTCGCCAGGGTAAATCCGCCAACACACTCGATCATTCCACAAAACAACTCGGAGATTACGCTGAGGAGCTGAAAGAGATGATCAACCAGTTTAAGATTTAGTCTGTAAAA
>ERZ795048.1356-NODE-1356-length-22312-cov-7.088152_pt1 | contig 22312 bp, 19 predicted proteins | sample MGYA00375132_ERZ795048 | MGnify/ENA primary metagenome ERZ795048 (study PRJEB30177, sample SAMN05720225) | activated sludge metagenome | isolation source: Anaerobic digester | place: Hong Kong | collected 2014-12-17 ... | reverse complement strand
AGATGGTACGAAGTGACTGGAGTTCAGACGTGTGCTCTTCCGATCTACACCACCCTGTCAGATTTTTCTGATAGGGTGGTGTTAAACACTTTTTTTAATTTTCAGGATAAAAAAGATTTCCCGGTTTCAAAAAATCGGCCTCTATCAGTACAGCCGGCCGATAATTGCCGGTATGGCATTTTCTACCCGGAGTATCCTTTCCCCCATGTTTACCGTGACAAAACCTGTTTCCTCAAGAAGCCTTATCTCAAAGTCTATCAGTCCCCCTTCCGGCCCGATTACAAGGGTTACCGGTTTCCTGATGTCACGCGGGCATTCATATTCTCCAGCCGGATGCGCGGTGAGCTTTACTGTCCCCTCCGATATTGAATTTAGTTCATCCTCCACGAATGGCCTGAACAGCTTTTTTATATGTATCTCCGGCATTACCGTGTCCCTCGACTGTTCAAGGGCAAGTATCATCTCCATTCTGAGTGTTTCGTTCTGCAGTACAGGTGAGTCAAAATAGCTCTTCTCCACCTTCCATGTGCGCATGATGAAAAATTTTTTAACACCCATGGCTGTTGCATAATGCACAGCTTTTTTCAGGCTTTTCGGCCGCGGCATTGCCATTACAAGGGTAAGGGGGAGCGGGGGCGGAGGGGTGTCTGTCAGAGATGTTTCCAGTGTGGCGTAATCAGCTCCTGTCTCTATAACAACAGCATTGCCCCGCGGTCCGTTAATTAAGCCGGCTTTCAGGGAGTCTCCTGTTTTGATCTTAACAATAGAACGGAGGTGGTTAAGACGCCTTTCTTTCAGTATTACCCTGTTTTCTGATATGTAGTCTTCCGGAAATAGTAGTATCTGGTTCATTGTTATTGTTTTTAAGTTAGTCTGCTCTGCGGATTTTTTTATCCCCGGTCTTTTTCACCTTTTCGGGAGGGGAAAAGACCGGGTACACCGTAATTAATTTCAGTTTGCGGATTTAATCCTGTCCCAGATGACAGAATACTTGGAATTATTCTCACCCAGGTCTTTCAGAAAATCGCTCTTTGTAAGGACCGATTTCGGCGGATTAATCGCCGGGTCTGAAAGAAACTCTTTGTCCATCAGCTTCTGAGCCGGAATATTAGGGGCAAGGTAGTAGACAAATTCCATGTTTGTTTTTGAATTTTCAGGATCAAGCATGAAGTCTATAAACCTGTAGGCAAGTTCCACATTCTTTGCAGTTGCGGGAATTACAAAATCATCCTGGCTCAGGGTGGTCCCTTCAGCCGGTGTCGCGAATGCCAGGTCGGAATTTTCACTTATGAGCTGAAGAGCGTCGCCATTATAAACCTGAATAAGGAAAAACTCTCCTGATGAAAGCCCTCTCTTGGCCTCGTCAACATCGAATTTCGCGATATTCTTTTTCCACTTGATGACAGTGTTCAGCGCCTTTTCGAGTTCAGCGTCATTTGTTGAATTGTATTTATATCCGTTGTATTTAAGCGCAGCCCCGATAACTTCGCGCAGGTCGTTGAGGAGCGTCATCCTCCCTGAAAGGTCCGTTCTTTCAAACATGGACCATGAAGCCTTGAAGTTCTTGACCTTTTTCTTGTTATAAGCAATTCCAGTGAAGGTCATCATATAGGGGACACTGTATTTCATCTCCGGATCGAGTCCCTTCTTTACGAAGTTCATGTCAATGTTTTTCAGATTTTTCAGTTTTGAGTGATCTATCTCCCGGACCATCTTCTGCTCATACAGAAGCTTTGACATGTAACTGGTAGGGAAAAGAATATCATAACCTGAAGCTCCCGCTTTAAGTTTGGCGTACAGGGCCTCGTTAGAATCGAAATAGTTGATTACAACTTTACAATTGTTCTCCTTTTCGAATTTTTCAATAAGTTCCGGGTTCATGTAATCGGCCCAGTTATAGATATAAAGTTCCTTTTTCCCGGAACCGCATGAGATGAAGATAATTGACAGCAGCAGGGCCGCAATCAGAATCAGGTTTTTTTTCATTCCTTGACCTCCAGAAGTTTTTTACTTATAAATACTATAATAAATGTGAATAAGACCATTATGACAGAGAGCGCGTTAATCACAGATGGGGAGCCGTGCCTCATCATGCTGTATATATAGAGGGGCAGGGTCGTTGAGTCCGGCCCTGAAACAAAAAAGGTTATCACGAAATCGTCAAGCGACAGTGTGAATGCCAGAAGTCCTCCTGCCGCGATACCTGGCATGAGGTATGGAATCATTATTTTTTTTACAGCTGTCCACCAGGTCGCGCCAAGGTCAAGGGCAGCTTCAAAAATAGAATAGTCGAAATCCTGAAATCTTCCCAGAACCACCATGGCGACGTAACTCATACTGAAGGTTATATGCGCAAAAAGAATTGTAATAAGGCCAAGCCCCAGCTTCAGTGATACAAAGAAGAGGAGCAGGCTTATCCCCATGAGTATATCCGGCATTACGAGAGGAAGGTATACCAGTATGTTATGAGTTATCTGCAGCCTTGTTTTATACTTGTAAAGCGCGAAGGCCGACAGTGTGCCAAGTACAACGGATACGGCAGTGGAACTGAAAGCGATTATGAGGGTGTTCGAAAATGCATGCCAGATGTTCCTGTCTGAAAACAGCCTGTAATACCATTCAAAGGTGAACCCCTTCCACGCCCCTCCGAACCGTGAAGCATTGAATGACTGGGTAAACACTATTATTATGGGAAGATAAAAGAAGACAAGTATCGCTATTGTCATGTAAAAAGGGAACCGGCTTCTCTTCATTATTATATCCCCAGTGAACCTGAATTTTTTTCTTTAAAGAACCTTCTGGTCAGTGCCAGCGCAGATGGTACAATTACAGCAAAGGCGAGTATAGCGGAGAGCGCGCTCGCGTGCGGCAGGTTCCTGTCGATAAAGGTCCTCTGAGCGATCTTGTTTCCGATCATTTCAGCTGAAGGGCCGCCAACAATGTCAGGTATAACGTAAGAACCGAGGGCCGGGATAAAAACAACTATTATTGCAGTGAGGAGACCCTGCCTGACTCCGGGGATAAATATCCTGGTAAATGCCTGCAGCCTGCTCGCCCCGAGATCGTAAGCCGCTTCCATGAGGTGAAAATCGAATTTTTCAGCAGCAGCGTAAATCGGTAAAATGGCAAAGGGAAGATATGAATAGACTATAACAACAAGTACGGCCTCAGGCCTGTAAAGCAGCAGAGAGTCGGGACTCGCTATATGAAGAAAAACCAGTATCTGCTTGAACAATCCTTCGGGATGGAGGAATACCTTCCATGCAAAAATTCTTATGAGAAAATTGATCCAGAAGGGGACAATTATAAAAAGCAGAATTATATCCTGGTACCGTTTTTTAATTCTCGCTATGTAGTAGCTTGCCGGTATAGCAGTGATAATGCAGATTGCCGTGGATGCCACACTGAGCCATACAGTCCGCCAGATAATAAGAGGATAGTTGGGGTTCCTCAGGTCCCTCAGCGTGTCAAGTGTCCACTGATCTCCGATGCCGCCGTACGGATCAGCGCTTCTGAAGGCCATTGCAATCACCAGGAGCGTCGGGATTATAAAAAAAAGGAGGAGCCATCCCATTGGAGAAGCGGATATGAGAAATTCCGCTTTACGTTTTCTGAAGTTGCGGAACAGCATTATTCCCCCTCTCCAGTTTCATTTTCAATTTCAGCCATTATCTCCTCATCCGGGAGAGCAAGGAGGGCTTCATCCTCCATCTTGTACTGTTCGAGCATGTAGCAGAAATCCGCATGCCACGACAGCCATACTTCATCCCCCCAGGTGATCATCTTCTCGTCAAGCATGTACCTGTTGTGCAGCCGCTTTGCCTCTATGAGATATTCGTTCACCCTTACCCAGTACTTGGTGTGATACCCCATGTAGATTATCTCTTCAACAACCCCTTTCACGGAATTGTATTTGTCTGAAAGTTCAGGTTTCTGAAGTGTTATGGTGAATTTTTCAGGCCTTATTGAGAGGTAGACCCTGTCTCCTGTTTTTATCTTTTTATCATTATACACTATGACATCGGTGAAGTCCTCTATGCGGAGTTTGCTGTAGGGCTCCTTCACTTCTATTACGTTCCCCTCGAAGAAATTGGTGTCACCTATGAAAGCGGCAACAAAGCTTGTTCTCGGGGCTTCGTAAATTTCAGTTGGCGTCCCTACCTGTTCAACAATCCCGTCATTCATGACTGCTATATTGTCACTTAAACTCATCGCCTCGCTCTGATCGTGGGTTACATAAAGGAAGGTAATCCCAACTTCATCGTGTATGTTATCAAGGTCAACGAGCATTCTCTGGCGCAGTTTCAGGTCAAGGGCTGCAAGTGGTTCATCAAGGAGGAGTACTTTCGGCCTGTTTATAAGGGCCCTGGCAATCGCCACTCTCTGCTTCTGCCCTCCGCTCAGTTTATCAGGTTTTTTCCGTGCGTGGTCTGTAAGCTGTATCAGTTCAAGGTATTTATAGACCTCATCCTTCAGCTCATTCTCTTTTATTCCCGAGATCCTGAGGCCGAAAGCTATATTTTCAAAGACTGAAAGATTCGGGAAGAGGGCATAGTTCTGGAATACGGTGTTGACCTGCCTCTTATTGGGGCTCTGTGATGTTATATCTTCTCCGTTGAGGATTATCCTGCCGGAATCAGGCTCCTCCAGTCCCGCGCATATCCGTAACAGCGTGGTCTTGCCGCACCCGCTTGGCCCGAGAAGAGAGAATATTTCACCTTTTTTTACTGTCAGGGATACATTATCCAGGACTTTGTTGTTCCCGAAACTTTTTGATATTCCGTCAAAAATCAGAAAGTCATCCATATTAAACCTCCCTGACATATATTCTAATTAAAGTTAAAACGGGAGTCCCGGAAATATCTGCTGAACACAGCCGCCCCCCTTAACACCCGTTAAGAGTCCTGTGATATATGGGGAAGAGAACAAAACTGAACATGTTCTATCCCGGACTTTCAGAATATCAAATTGTGACTACCCGGATATGGATAATTAAAGGGTTTATCTGGTAAAAGAATAAATCCTTTAATATATATATTATGGCAATTAAAAAAAGAAAAAAAAATATATACAGCAGTGGAACATTTTTCAAACAGGATACTGTTTATGTAGCAGGGGATGTCCCCTTGCCGATAAATCTGCCCCGGGGAGGCCCCTTTAATCCCCTCTGCCCGGATGCAGGGAGGAGTATTTGTCCCTTAAAGAGGCCTCCCCGGGGCAGAGGGTTGCCTGCCTGTTGGATGAAAAACCTGACAAATAATAAAGTAAATGTTCAATTAATTGTTGAAATATAAAAATTAAAATTTCATAATAATCCCAAAAAAAGAGGGGAGATTATTATGGAAAAACCATGGCTCAAATGGTATGACAAAGGCGTATCAGCATCAATTGATTACCCTGAGATCCCTCTCAGGGATATGTTTAACAGGAACGCGGAAAATAACCCGGACAGACCCTATCTGATTTTCGGTGACAGGGAGATCTCCTATTCAGAGGCAAATTTGTCAGCACGCAAACTGGCCAATGCTATAACGGCACTGGGGATTAAAAAGGGTGACAGAGTGGCCCTTATGTCTCCGAATTTTCCGGAGTATGTAATTGCACTTGAGGCCTGCTATAAGCTTGGAGTTGTAGTTGTGCCGACAAATCCTATGGCAACGGTGAGGGAGATTACTCACCAGTTCAGCGACAGCGGTGCGGTGGCGGTAATCGCATGGGCTGGTATAGCTGCCAAACCGGTAGAGGTGCTCAATGAAAAGATGGCCGCGCTGAAAAAGGTTATTGTTTTCGGAGATAAAGGAGATGGGACTTTTCCTTTTTCGGATGATATACTGAAATACGAGGATATATTAAAAGCCGCTCCAGATATTGAACCCGATGTGGCTGTCTCATCTGAAGACCTTGCCATGCTGCAGTATACAGGGGGGACAACCGGCGTGTCAAAGGGGTGCATGCTCAGTAATCGCAATATCCTCTCACAGGCACATCAGGACCATGAGTGGTTCAAGGGGAGCTACGCGTCGGAGGCCTACCTGAAAACACTCTGCTGCATGCCTCTTTATCATATATACGGATTCAATACCAACATAAACATAAACAAAGTGGCAGGGGGATGTTCAATAATAGTAACAGAGCCCACGGTGGACAACATACTGAACGCAATAAATCAGCATGAACCGAATTACTACTCCGCTGTACCTGCCATGATCTTCGGGCTTAACCAGCACCCGGCCACGCCTGAGTCAAAGATAAAGTCGATCAAGGGTATGATATGCGGTTCATCACCTCTGGCTGTTGAGGTAATGAAGAAGTTCGAGGAACTCTCAGGCGCAAAGATAACAGAGGGTTATGGACTTTCCGAGACATCTAACGTACTTACATGCACACCTTTCGGAAAAAGAAAACCGGGAAGTGTGGGGCTCGCATGGCCTGACATAGATATAAGGATAGTGGACATAGACACAGGGACAAAGGATATGCCTGTGGGAGAGCCTGGTGAACTTATAGCCCGCGGCCCGAATATCATGTCAGGGTACTGGAAAAACGAGGACGAAACAGCGAACGCCCTGCGGGACGGATGGCTCTATACCGGGGACCTGGCGTACATGGATGAGGACGGGTTCTTTTTTATCGTGGACAGGAAAAAGGACATGATACTCTCAAGCGGATTTAATGTATATCCCCGTGAGGTAGATGAAGTGATATATGAGCTTCCTCAGGTGTTTAAGACATGCGCCATAGGCGTGCCTGACCCGAAACGGGGTGAGTCAGTAAAGGCATTTATAGTACTCAATCCCGGTGCGGCACTTACAGAGGAGCAGGTGCTGAAGCACTGCAAAGAGAAACTTTCAGCGTACAAGGTGCCGAAATTCGTTGAATTTATAGATGAACTGCCGTTAACTGCTGTTGGGAAGCCTATGAGAAACGAACTGCGGAACAGGGAGAACGCAAAGAACTGAAGGCGTGACTCAACAAAAACAGGGGGGTTAAGCCCCCTGTTTTTATAAATGCATATTAAAAAAGCTTCAGCTGAACATCAGATTCAGGTTTTTTCCTGTCATCAAAAACAGTCCTCCCCCCAAGGTCCTTTGCTATCCTTCTTTCATGTATGATAAGTTTTTCCACGTCAGCTTCAGGAGAAAAGTCGGTTTCAACATGGCGCACAAGGAGATCGAGTTTCCGCATGGCATCAAGCCTTTCGCTGTTTCCAAGTTTTGCACTCTTTACAGCCTTTTTCAGAGTGGAGATAGATTCGTCAAAAACCTTAAGAGGTACAGGCGCCGGGTGTCCGTCCTTCCCTCCATGGGCGAAAGAGAACCGTGCAGGGTCGGAAAACCTTGAAGGCGCTCCGTAGATTACCTCTGACACAAGGGCAAGGGCCTGAATCGTGCGCGGCCCCACACCTTCAAGAAGTAGCGCGTCAGTAAAATCTCTGAACTGCATGTCATAGGCAGCGGCAAGAACCGCACCAAGTCTTTTCCTGTTAATGTTTGCCGGTCTTACATCGTGGTGTGACGGCAATGTCAGTTCTCTGGAGGAGAGTACAGCCTCGATCTCTGAACTCTGCCTGTCAGGGTGGAGCGCCATAAACCCGAGGATTCCTCTGCGTGATTCTTCAGCCCTTGAGTCGCTGAGGTTGAGAATCTCGCCCTGGTTTTCTCCCACAATGGCGCTGTGAGGGTCATCAACAAAAGAGGCAATATCTTCAGAGTGCCAGTGGTACCTGCGGGCCATGCCGTTATTATTGTTCATCCCCTGCTGCACAACGGCCCACTTCCCGTCAGAGGTGAGGATGAAATTGTGGAGGTAGAGCTGGTAACCGTCCTGTATGCAGGTGTTGTCGATCTTCGCCGATAATCTTGAACAGAGCACAAGCCTGTCGCCGTCAAGCCCGGTCTTCATTGAAACTTCGGTCAGCTCGGCAGGCGTGTTGCGTGAATGCTTTCCCCTCCCGCCGAGGATGTAAATACCGGTTTCATGCGACAGCGGGTTAAGCCCTTTGCGGAGAGCCCCCATAACGCTTGTTGTGATCCCGGAAGAGTGCCAGTCCATACCCATAACAGCCCCCAGGGCCTGGAACCAGAAAGGGTCTGAAATGCGGCGCAGAAATTCATCCCTGCCGAAGCTTTCAATAATGGCAAGGGTAATCTCTCTTCCCATCTCCCTCATCCTGTCCGCAAGCCACTTCGGCACATGGCCGTAGTGAAGAGGGAGGTTTGCTGTACCTGAACGTTTCATAAAAATAAAATACCGAACTACTAAATATTTGTAAAGTATATTTCATTCACCCCTTCGGGATTGGAAAAACCGCTTTTTATTCCGGGCGGCCCCTCCGCTTCGCTCCGGGCCGGGCTCTCGGTTTCTATCCCTGGCGTGTGGAGGGGTTCCCGCTGAATTTCCGTCCCGTGTATAAATATATCGAAACCGAGCCCGCTGCGGGATAACGCCTCCATCCCTGCCGCGTAGACATTTTCTATGTATAACCCTTACGTAAATGCACAACGGGCCGTTCACATGAACCGGAATCCTCATCCCGCAAAACAGATTGTTATGTGCCTGAATAAAATGGTTGAAATAAATGAACATGCAGGTGAGAATAGATGCTGTTAACTCGATAAAAAGAACCGCAGCAGAACATATAAATAAACTTTCGGCTTCAGATAAACATATTCCCGGAAATTGAGACCGGAGGGTACCTGCATGAATATTGAAGATGTGAAAAAGATAGCTGTAATCGGTTCAGGCGCAATGGGGCACGGCATAGCACAGGTATGTGCAGTGGCAGGGTATTCAGTGTATATGACAGACCTGAAGCAGGAGTATCTTGACAGTGCCCTGTTAAAGGTGAGTGAAAGCCTTGATGTCATGGTGAAAAAGGGGAAGCTTACTCCCGAGGGTAAAGAGAAAGCTTTTAACAGCAACCTGAAAACAACACTTGATCTCAATGAAGCGGTGAATGGAGCTGCTGTTGTAATTGAAGCTGTGCCTGAAATAATGGACCTTAAAAAGCAGGTGTTTAAGAACCTGTCCGATATCGCTGCGCCTGATGCAATCCTGGCAACCAACACTTCGACCATGAGTATTTCTGAAATTTCATCCGTTGTAAAAAACCCCGGACGTTTTGCGGGTATGCATTTTTTCAATCCCGTTACAATAATGAAGCTTGTGGAGATAATATATGGCGAAAAGAGCAACGGCGATGCGGTTGAACTTCTCTGTGAAATATCGCGGAAGTGCGGCAAGGTCCCTGTTAAAGTATTAAAAGACCGCCCCGGATTCATTGTGAACAGGATAAGCGCACCAAACCAGGCCCTCCTTAGTGCGATTCTTGATGAGGGTGAAATCAGTCCTGATGAGGTGGATTCTGTTATGAAAAAAATAGGTGTAAAGATGGCGCCCTTTGAAACAGCGGATTTCGTAGGGCTCGATGTGTTCTCTCACACACTGGAATACTATTCAGAGACCCTTTCCCCGCAGTATAAACCGGGCAGATACCTTAATGAGAAGATCAGTAAAAATGAACTGGGGATGAAAACAGGGAAGGGGATCTACGACTGGAGTTCAGGTAAAGCGGCAATAGACACCTCCGCCGAAAGCAAGGTTATATCACCGGTTCATTTTCTTTCCGTGCAGATAAATGAGGCTGTCAGGGTATATAAAGAGGGTATTGCATCCTCAAAGCAGGATATCGATGACGCGGTAAAATTCGGTATGAATGCCTTTGCCGGGCCCTTTGCCCTTGCCGCAGGGATGGAACCATCTCAGATATCCGATACCCTTAACTTCCTGGCAGAACGGTTCGGTCTTACCATCCTTAAACCTGAACCTGAGATACTGGACGGATCATTCAAGAGTATGTAAATTTCAAAGTGCAGACATGGACTCTGCAGCTTCCTCCAGACTGTGGTAGTAGGCCCTGAGCTCGTCAGGCTGAAGGGGCGGGCTGTAGAGAAATCCCTGGAAGAGATGACATCCAAGCCGCACCAGCTCACGCTGCTGCGGCTCTGTGTCAACATATTCCGCAATTACGTTAATATTCATTGACCGGCCGAGCTGAATAATAGAACTGATTATTTCTCCGCATTTTTCGTTTGTAAGTACTTCGTGCACCAGGGCCCCGTCAAGTTTTATCGTGTCAAGGCTGAGTTCTTTCAGGTACATAAGTGAACTGTGGCCCATGCCGAAATCATCCATTGCAAGCTTTATTCCCAGGCCTTTCAATTCGTTCAGCCTGCCCAGCCGTTCAAGGCCGCCAAGGGCCGCCTGTTCAGTTATTTCAATTTCAAGCGATGAGGGCTTGACCCCTGTGGTATCAAGTATTGATTTCACCTTTGATATAAGTGACGGGTCATCAAGTTGATATGGTGAGAGGTTTATCGACATGGAAAAGTTTTTAAGGCCGGCCCTGTTCCAGATGTTCATCTGCATGCAGGCTGTCCTTATTATCCAGGTGCCAAGATCGTATATAAAGGGGCTCTCTTCAGCAAGCGCGATCGTTACAGGTGGAGGTATAGGCCCGAAATCATTATGTTTCCAGCGCAGAAGGGCCTCCATGCCGAACATGCGGTTGTCAGAGTTTACCTGCGGCTGGTATACCAGCGATATTCTGCCGGAATTGAGGTCCCGTTCAAGGTCGGAGGAGAGGAGCCTTGCAAGGTTGCCGATGTTATCATTCCTGTTGAGGAGTATCAGTTCCTTTTTTTCATCAAGGTGCTGGACCTCTTTAAGGAGACTGTTCATAAGCTCCTCCTGCCCCTTTTCAAGCCCTTTTTCATGCATGCGTATAAAGGGGAGATATACGATTACACCGACAATAAGGTTGAATATCTGCAGCAGTGAACCTGCAAATGACCCTGTTGCCGTATAGCCGCCGATTATTACAGGTGTTGTCCATTCAACAGACGCGATTGTGAGAGGGACAAGTCCGAGAGACATGGCAGTGTATGTAATCAGCGTCAGTATGACCGGGAGAATTATGAAGGGTATTAAAAGATAAAAATTAAGAATAACCGGCACTCCGAAAATCATTATTTCATTTACGTTTATTAATGCGGGGGGAGTTGAAATCACTGCGATCTGTTTTGTATTGCTTCTCCGTGTGCCTGCCAGAAGGGCAATGATAAGGCAGAGTGTGGCGCCCGATCCGCCAAGCAGCACAAAAACGTCAAAAAACTGTTTTGTGAAAATTTCCGTGGGATTCAGCCCCTTTAAGAAAAGATTACGGTTTACCTCAAGTGCCGGGACAAAAAGGCTTTGCGTTACCGGTTCAAGTACGTTGCTCCCGTGAATTCCGAAAAACCAGAATATGTGTATGAGACTTATAAATATTACTGCAGTGAAAAGGGATGAAGACATTCCGCTGAAAAGATCCTGCAGCCCGCTGTTCATGGCCTCATGAAGATCTTCAATTCCCGAAAGGGCAAGTGAAAGATGCAGCAGCGCGAAGATCGAGACTGTTGCCAGCGCCGGGAAAAGGGCTGAAATTGACTGGGTAAGCGTCTGGTCTGCGGCATTACTGTACATCCGCAGTTTAAGTTTCGGGACTGATGAGAAGAAAATAAACAGAGGTGTGGCTGTGCAGGCCACGATAATAGCGATAAAAACACCGAGCGGCCCCATGCAGCTGAATTTCAGGAACCCCTCCTGTATATGCATAAGAGAAAAGAAGGATGCAAGTGATATGATTGATGCTGTTGCCGGGTTTACATGGTGGTTCCTGGCTTTTATGGAATTGACGGCCATTGAATGGCTGATTGTAAGCAGCATCCCCGCGGCCATTATGGCAAAAGTTCCTCTGTGGATATATATTCCCAGGTTTTCCCATCCCGGGCCGAAGAGGCCGAGCATGAATTCCTGGTATGCGTCAACCGGAATATTGTTGAAGAAAAGAGCAAACGAGCCTATCATCATAACCGGGATCATAAGCGTCAGTCCCTGGCGGATAGATCTCATGACCAGGGTGCTGCTGATTTTTTTTATGAATGATGATATTACACTCTTTATAACGGCCATTATATCTCCGAGATGTGAGAAGGGTTGCTGAACAGACCATATTATATATATTACAGATCGGGCTGTGTCAAGCATGTAATGGCTGCCGGGGATTAATTGGATTGAGGTGACAATGCTTTATAAAATTTTATGTCTCTTTCTCTGTGATTAATTTTTATGACGGCATCAGCGAAATCCGGTACAATCTGCTGTCCGGAATTTCAACGATGCCTGGAGTTGATAATGGTATGTCGGGTTATAGTTTTCCGTTATTTCTAAGTGCAAATACCACCATTTTCCGGTATAGCTTTTCTCTGAAAGATGCCGGCTTATCAAGCTCCATCCTTTCCAGGTGACGTTCTGCTGATTGAGGCACGGGCCTGAAAAATTCGGCAATAAGACCGGTAAACATTCTGACTTTAGATGACTCACCCAGGGCTTTCATCATTTTGAGAGAGCTCCCCAGAGCGACATCATCATCTGTCAGGTCAGTGCCGAAGGGGAAGGGGGTGAAATAGCCCCTGTCCTGGTAGGGTTTGAGAAGGGCCGATATCTTTTCCGGGTAGTTGTTTCTGTATTCTGCCGGGATCTGATAATCGGGTTCAATTTTGCCGGCTTTTTTTGCCTGCTCCATAAGCTGCTTCTGAAACCTTGAATCAGCAATATTAAGCATCCTTTTTATTACTTCACTTTCAGGCATGTCGCGGATATCGGCGATGCCATATTCTGTAACAATAATATCCCGGCTGTGTTTCGGTATAGTGCAGCTCCCGTAAGAAAAAACAATATTGGACTCAAGGCTTTTACCTGAACCTTTTGTGCTTTTAATCATAAGGATAAAACGTCCGTCGGGAAGAGCATGTGCCATTGCATTGAAGTTGTACTGCCCTCCGACTCCGCTCACAACTGCACCGTTATCAAGCTGATCAGCAATAACGGCTCCGAAAAGAGTCGCCTTCATCCCCGCGTTGATAAAACGGCCTTCCTTTCTCTGTAAAGAACGCAGTGTTTCATCGCCGTAAAGCTGGTTGACCTTTCCGACTCCCGCCATGCCGAACTGGCTCCGCTCCTCTTCAGTCATGTCGTTAAGGGCCTGGTAGAATGATTTTGGTCCTAAAAAGAATGCGGCAAGGAGCACCTGCCCGTTAAGAAGCCTGCTGCCGAGAATATTTCTTATTGCCTTAAGGTTTGTCTCGTCATGCAGTTTTGAAGAGTACACCTTCTCTCCATCAATGATGTCCCCGTCTTTAAATTCAAGTCCCGGTTTAAGTATACCGAAGTAAGAGAGGTGCTCAAAGTCCTCCTGATTCAGGGTGGAGTGTATTGCTTTCATTTCAATCAGGGTTTCGATAATATTTTCAGAAATATGGTCCTCTTTCAGTTCGCCGCTGTTAAGCAGTTCCATGAGAGGCGCGCTGTCATATACTTTTCTTTTCAGAATCTTATTTTTATACATCTGCATAAAGGGATCAACAAACATCTCTGATGCCCCGTAGAGCCCTTTGTTGAAAGTACCGGTTTCACCCCAGTTTCTGATCAGGTCCCTGTTCCTTTGCAGCAGGCCGGAACTTTCAAGTATTTCATAATACTCCCTGTTATGTTCGTTGCGCATAATAAGGCCGGCAACGATGGCGTCCCCCAGCGCACCGATACCCACCTGGATCGTTCCCCCGTCTTTTACAAGGGGGCTGACGTTAAGGCCTATCATGTGATCTGTCAGGGCCACGGGGTCTTTCGGAGGGGCGAATAAAGGATAGTTATAATCCTCACCATGTAAGATGGCATCAAAATCCTCAGGGTGCATTACCGCGTCACCGTACATGAAGGGCATATTTTTATTTGCCTCTGCAATAATAGCTACTTTCTCTCCTTTTTCCCTTGCTTCCGTGAGATTGGCGTGGGATTCAAGGGTTATGTCAGGATTGCATGCGGCTGAGTAGATCCTTTTCCCCTCTATCTCCCTGCATGCCAGAAGCATTGTGCCCACGTTGCATTTCAGGGCTTTCGCGCATCGGGGAACGTGAGTGTAATGGTTTGCCAGGTGATTCATCTGGTAATAACGGTTGTTAAGGTTGCTTCCCGCTTTACAGTAGAACTCGTATATATGCACGTTTGGGGGAAGGGTGCCGTTCCGGAAATCCTTCATGTAATCAAAATCCGGCACTCCCCCGAAGATCCTTTCGTTAAGGTCCCTGACAAAACGTGCTTCCAGTTCAGACTTTCCCTGCGGCTTTTCCAGGGAAAGAGCTGTTATAATTTTAAGGCTGAGTTCAGGGTCCTCCTTTGCTCTCCTGTAGAATTCGTTAAGAATTTTTACAGGCTTACCCAGGGCCAGCGTAACTCCAAGTACAATATCCTTCCCTACATAATTGATTGTATCATTTACAATTTTTTTTACGTCATTTTCAATTGTGCCGGTATTATGTGTTATTCCGGTGGTGTAGTTCATTTCTGTCTAATCCTCCCCTTGAAATAGTTGCTCGATTTTTTGTATATTGCTTTTTTTTATCTATATAACGATAATCGATTATAGATTTTTGGTATTTTTTAACAGTGGATGTAAACCGGTCAATAATTATTTAACTTGCAATCCGGAATTTTAATCTGATTTTCAGGCGGCATTGTTTTTTTTCGCCGGCATCTATCCTTTTATTGTTCTGTCAGGGTATTTTATGGTTGTGTCAGGGATAATAAAAGGGGACGCACTGCCGTGCGTCCCCGGAGTAACCTGTGGTTTTATCCTGTAAAATTATCCTATTTTGTTTGTCCTTGTCCAGATTTTGTTCTCCTCGGCTGCCTTTATAAGATCCTCCCTGAAATCGGGGTGGGCGATTGAAATCAGTTTTTCAGTCCTCATCCACATGGGGCAGAGTTTGAGGTTAACACATCCATATTCAGTGGCAACAAACTGTACTGTCTGACGCGGGATGGTTACTGCTGTGCCCGGCTTGAATGACGGAACAATACGTGAAATTGTTTTTCCGTCAGGAAGGGTGTATGTGGAAGGTATGCATATGAAACTTTTTCCGCCCTTTGACCAGAATGAGCCGAGTACAAAGTCGAGCATTCCGCCGTTGCCCGAGATCTGCTGGAAGCCGTTACTCTCCGCATTGACCTGTCCCATGATGTCTACTTCAATAGCGGAATTTATTGATACGAAATTATCGATCGCTTTAATTACATCAAAATTGTTGGCGTATCCGACGTTATATGAAGCAAGTGAAGGGTTGTTGTGTATCCAGTCGTACAGTTTTCTGCTTCCCAGTGCGAAAGTGTAGACTGTTTTCCACCTGTCAATATCCTTCTTTGAGTTGTTCAGTCTTCCGGAGAGTTCCATCTCCATGAAGGCGTCAACGAGCATTTCTGTATGGCCGCTCAGGTTTTTCAGGTCACTCTGGGCTATCATGTGCCCCAGAGTATTGGGCATACCTCCGATTCCCAGCTGTAAACAGCATCCGTCATAGAGGTATTTGAATACATGCTCCGCGATTTTTTTTTCAACTTCAGTTGCTTCTATATTCGGCAGTTCAAAAAGCGGTTCATTGTCGCCTTCAACAATATAGTCTATCTGTGAAACGTGGATCGATTCTCTTGTTCCTCCCAGAGCAACAGGCATATTTTTATTAACTTCAACAATTACCTTGTGCGCCCTGCACCAGCCCAGCATACATGCGTTGCTTATCCCGAAGTTGAAGTAGCCGTTTTCATCCATGGGGGCGACTCTCATTATATGTACATCCTGCAGTCTTATCCCTGTTTTAAAAGGGTCATTATTGTAGTAATTGTCATTTGAGAGTATGGTCTGCCAGTCTATATTGTCTTTCATTTTAAGAGAAATATCGTCCTGGCTGACCAGGTGTTCACATTGCCAGTCTGTCTCGCCGAAATGAAGCGGACAGTATGTAACCCTGTCAGGGAACTGCATCTTCATAATTCTTGTGAGGAGTGAAAAGTGAAAGTCTCCATACCTGAAAGTTTCTCCTTCAGGATCGTTTGTAAGAATAGCCGGAATTGGCGGGATAGTAACAGCTCCGTATACATCTACATTTTTGAGTTCCCCTTTGCGTTTGGCAAGTGCAGTGTCACACGCCACAGGCTTACCGTTAAAAAAGGCGTATGTTACCCAGTCGCCTGACTTGACGCATTTGACGGCTTCGTCTGCCGTACAGAGTTTTTCCCTGTACTGCTGCCAAACGTCTTTTTTCAGATTGTAATTCATAATATTTCCCCTGTTTACGGTTTTATTTTTTTACGAGGGCTGTTATGAGAAGATTTTCCGCGTATTCCAGAACCGGCTTCAGGAACCTGCTTATACCCTCTCTCCCCCATTTATTCTGTTCCACCTGTACAATACCCCAGAAGGATCCCCATACAAAGTCTGTGGTGTGGTGTATATCGATCTCCCGAAACAGACCCTGTTCAACCGCTGCGGCAACAATAAGGTTCCCCTCTTCGAAACTTTTTTTGCCCCATTTTTTTATGATCAGGGCCGCCTCTTTATTCATTTTATTAACAATCCCGACCTGGAGGAATATATTAAAGAGCCTGAACAGATCGGGATCTTTCTCGAAGGTGCTGTAGTATACGTTGAATACGTCCTTTACTATGGTCTTCCCTGTGATGTATTTTTTACCGGATAGGTTGTTTCTTATTTCCTCAAGCTTCGTTGCCAGTGATTCAATCATGGGCTCAATCATGCGGACGAAAAGTTCGTCCTTTGTGCTGAAATACTGATAAATCGTAGGTTTTGTTATTCCCGCCTCGGCAGCTATGTCATCCATTGTTGCCCCGGAGAAATTTTTATCCAGAATTACATTTCGTGCGGCCTGTAGAATTTCCTCAGTCCGCCTTTCCTTTTCTCTTTTGAGTCTTTTTTCAACAGCTGGTTTTCTGCTTTTATTCATCAGTTTTTCCGGTGTCAGGTTTAGAATTGATTAAAGATTGACGTGTATCTCTTATAATATCATGTAATAGTAATATTTAATACTATGTATAATAATAAAAGTCAATAAAAATTTAACTCTTGGTAAAATAAATTAACTGCAGGTTTAGTTTGTATAGGTAAAATCCGGGAAGTGTCAATTTATAAGAGTTTTTTATGGGAAGAAGATTCTTAAAAATTCAGAGAACCGGGGTATCTGGTAAATTTAAACACAGATAAACACAGATTTTCGCAGATATGTGACCTGATGCAATAGAACAATTCAGATTTATCTGTGTCTATCCGTGTAAAATGTTCTGTTTTTTTGTGCCTTTGCGGGATGCTTAAGATTTTCAGCAGCAGGGGAGTTTCAGTTGTATATCTTCTTCGCAGCTTTCTGGGGATGTGTTGAGGTGGGAGAGGGAGATGCCAAGGAGTCTGACCTTTTTTACTCCTGCTTCGGTAAACTGAATCAGGTTCATTATGTTTTCTAAAATAATGTCAGCGGAATCTGTAAACATCTCAATTGTCGCGCTTCTTGTTATCTGCCTGAAGTCGTGGTATTTGATTTTCAGGGTAATGGTTTTACCCCTGATATTTTTTTTTCTGAGAGAGCCCTCCAGTTCGGATGCAATCTCTTTTAATATGGAGTGTATCCGGCCAATATCAAGAATGTCCTCGTCCAGGGTGATTTCTCTTCCGTATGACTTTCTCTCCCTGACCGGCTCAACCGGCCTTTCATCAATGCCCCGCACTATATCGTAATAGAACCTTCCCGCCTTGCCGAAGTGTTTGACAAGCCTTTCAAGGGGCGCTGCTTTCAGTTCAAGACCGTTTGTAATCCCCAGGGATATCATTTTTTTTTCGCTCACTTTACCTATGCCGAAAAATTTTCCGATTGGGAGTTTTTCAAGAAAATCCCCGGCTTCGTCCGGTTTGATAACAGTGATCCCGTCAGGCTTGTTTATATCAGAGGCGGTCTTTGCCAGGAACTTATTGTATGAAACACCTGCCGAAGCTGTTAAACCGGTTGATTCAAAAATTTTCTTTTTTATCTCCAGCGCCAGTATTGTAGCGGAGGGGTTGTCCATCCTGTTTTCAGTGACATCGAGAAATGCCTCATCAAGGGAGAGGGGTTCGATAAGGTCTGTATATTCTGAAAATATATTCATGACCTCTTTTGAGGCTTTCGAATATGCTTCAAACCTGGGGTAAAGGAATACCGCTTCAGGGCATAGCTTCAGGGCGGTTCTGGAAGGCATTGCTGAATGGACTCCGAATTTCCTTGCCTCGTAGGAGCAGGTTGACACGACACCCCGCCTCTCGGGGTCCCCTCCTACAATGACAGGTTTGCCCTTAAGGGACGGATTGTCCCTCTGCTCAATAGCTGCATAGAAGGCGTCCATGTCTATGTGGATGATTTTTCTGCATTCCATGAGAACAATGTTAGCAGATAGCGGGATATATGTCAACATATGTTTAGGTTGGAGATGAGGGGGATAAAAGGATGGAGATAGGGGGATGGCTTTATTGTCAACAGCTGGAGCAGCAGTGCTATGCTGGTCTTTCGGTGCCGGGTTCAAATACAGGAGGGGATGAGGGGGATGTGGTTCGGCTTCGCTCACCAACCGGGATGGAGATAGGGGGATGGCTTTATTGTCAACAGCTGGAGCAGCAGTGCTATGCTGGTCTTTCGGTGCCGGGTTCAAATACAGGAGGGGATGAGGGGGATGTGGTTCGGCTTCGCTCACCAACCGGGATGGAGATAGGGGGGATTAATTTAAAAAAGTCTCTCGCAAAGGCGCAAAGCTGCGGAGTAAAGACTTTAACACAGATAAACACTGATTTTTACAGATGTGAATATCTGTATAATGATGAAATAATTAATAAGGTTTTATATTTAAATTATAACTTCAATTTATCATTTCGTAATTTGCTATACCCTTATCATTTATCCGCGTTTATCTGTGTTCATCTGTGTAAAATTATTACTTTTCTCTTTCGAGTTTATGAGGTTTTGCGGGATATTTTTTTACAAATTATGGTTGCTTAATACGTATTGTTTGTTATATTTAATACGTATGAGGTGTATTTTATGAATACTAAACTTACTTTAAAACTGGATAAAACTGTCATTGAGAATGCCAAAAAGTATTCTCTTCAGAGAAAGGTAAGTCTCTCTGAGCTGGTGGAAAATTATTTCCGCTCACTGACGGAATATAACGAAGAACAAAACTACTCCTCTGTGGTGAGAGAACTTTCCGGTATAATATCAATTGATAATACAGATGACCTTAAAAAAGAATACACTGACTACCTGGTGGAAAAATATAAATGATGAAAAAGGTATTTATCGATACAGATGTAATACTTGATCTATTCGGCAGGAGGGAACCGTTTTACAGGTATTCAGCTGAACTGTTCACGCTTGTTGATGCTGGTAGAGTTAAAGGATATGTCTCCCCGGTAATTGTGGCAAACCTTCACTATATACTATGCAGGCTTCAGAACAGAAAACTAGCAGTGATTAACTTACAAAAGCTTATGGCTCTTGTCAACATCCTGTCTGTAAATGAAAAGATTATAAAACTGGCTCTGGCCTCAGACTTTAAAGATTTGGAGGATGCGATTCAGTATTACACAGCAGTGGAAAACAACCTGAAATACCTGATAACACGGAATAAAAAAGACTACAGGTCAGCTGAAATAACAATTCTAAGTGCAGAGGAATATTTGAATTTATATAAACAATATAAATAGTTTCCCGCTAAGGCGCCAAGTCGCGGAGAGAGGATTGAGGGGTTAAGGATTTTAACACAGATAAACACGGATTGTCACAGATTTGCACAGATGTGGTAAGGGAGTGGATAATGAAATCCCTTATGATCCCTGTCCATCTGTGTTCATCCGTGTAAAATTATTATTTGCCTGATAAACAGGTGTTTATTTATATTGATAAGTAACAGGAGTGACCGCATGAGCGGAACCGTTTTTAAAAAGCATTATGAGTATTGTTAATTTGAATAAGCCATCCCCCTCATCGCTCCTTTTGTATCCCCCTTATCCCCTCAAACCTCGATCCCAAGGAACTGCCTGATTACAACTCCGATAAGGAATGTTATTGCTGAAACTCCGAGACTGATAAAAGCCATTTCGAAAAATCTTGCCTTGAAATTAAGGTCTTTGGCAACTGATATATAATAATTAAAGAAGAAAATAATAAGGATTGCTATTGTAAGAGTAGCAGCGAGACAGAGCATGAAGTGAGAAATGAGAAGATATGGGAGTATAAGCAGAATAACGGTTATAATATAAGCCATTCCTGTATATATGGAAGACTTTAAGGCATTTTCATTCTCGTCCGATTTCTGTGAAAGATATTCGCTTGCAGCCATTGAAAATGAAGCAGCGATTCCTGTTATAAGCCCCGCAAGGGCAATGAGCCTGGTGTTCTGAAGAGCAAAGGTGAGACCAGCAAGGGCGCCTGTAAGTTCAACAAGGGCATCGTTAAGGCCAAGTACTATTGATCCTACATAGTCAAGCCTCTCCTCCTCGATTAAGGCTATGAGCTGTTTCTCATGGGCATCCTCATCTTTTGCTATCTGTTTGGCGTCCTTTACATAATCAGAGATGGCATTGTAATTCAGCTGGGCCTCCTCCTCCCCGTTTTCCATCAGTTTGATTCCGAAAGTGAGACCGAATATCCTGGCAATCCAGAAAAATATAAATATTTTCCATCTGGATGGTTTTACATCAACGCCGGTGTATTTTTTCCATACTTCATAATGTTTAAGTTCGTCGTTCCCTATTTTGGAGAGTACTTCACTGTTTTTCCTGTCTTTAATTGCAGAAGCCAGTCTCAGGTAGATATGGTGCTCTGTTATTTCATTCCTCTGGGCCCTCTTGAGTTCCTCAAGTATCTGCGGCGGGATCGCTGCCTGTTTCATTGTTCTCTCCTTATTATGACTGTCATTATTATAGGGGATTTAATATAACAGGTTTACGGGGAGGTCAATTATTTATTCTCTGCAGGAGGGGGAATTGTCCATGAGGTCGGAAACATTAAAGAGAAGAATATAACCGCAAAATAGCCGTTTATTTATACTCTCTGAAAGCAGGAGGGTAATACTCAATTTAAAATCTGAATACAGCGGGAATAAAGCCTGAATATAAACTGAAAGGAGTATGAAAGCTCTTTTGGTTATGCTGCCCGAAGCTGGAATTGCCTATATTTCATAAAAAAAGAGTTTTTGATGGGATTTTTCCGCCCATAAGGGCTAATTTCTTTAAATTCTTGTTGAAATATTGGAGTCTTTTTGTATTTATGATTTCCGTATTGAGAGTTTAAATCTGTTGCTGTAATGAGGTTCAAATAATGAAAGGGATTATTCTCGCCGGAGGTTCAGGGACCAGGCTTTATCCTGTAACCCAGGTTGTCTGCAAACAGCTTATGCCTGTGTATGACAAACCGATGATATATTATCCTCTATCAACTCTGATGCTTGCGGGGATCAGGGATATACTGATTATTTCAACTCCGGAGGATACGCCTGTATTTAAACGGATTCTTGGTGACGGATCGCAATACGGTCTTTCGTTTTCATATGCTGTTCAGGAGAAGCCCCGGGGGCTTGCTGACGCTTTCATAGTAGGGGCTGATTTTATCGGTAATGAACGTGTCTGTATGATTCTTGGAGACAATATATTTTACGGGAACGGCCTTTCAGAGATGTTGAGGAGCGCGGCACAGTGCGATGAGGGGGCAACTGTTTTCGGTTACTTTGTAAAGGATCCCGAAAGGTACGGTGTTGTTGAATTTAATAAAGACTATAAAGCCCTGTCAATTGAGGAAAAACCGTCTGTTCCGAAATCTAATTACGCTGTTGTGGGCCTCTATTTTTACGATAATGACGTCATTGACATTGCCGGGAATCTTAAGCCCTCCCCCAGGGGTGAAATTGAGATAACAGACCTTAATAATGAATACCTGAGGAGAGGAAAACTCAATGTTAAAGTCATGGGGCGCGGGTATGCCTGGCTTGATACAGGAACACATGATTCAATGCATGATGCATCGACCTTTGTCAAACTGATAGAGGAAAGAGAGGCTATGAAGATAGCGTGCATAGAGGAAATTGCGTACCTCATGGATTATATTGACGAAAGTCAGCTCAGGAGACTGGCAGAACCGCTTATGAAATCAGGATACGGCCGGTACCTTATAGATATACTGGAAAAACATTAAAAAAAGCGTTTTTTGCAAAGGTGCAAAGAAATAAAGTATAGGGAATTAAAAAATTTTTTACACAGATGAACAAAGATAAAAACGGGTATAAAATTTAATAACTTGAGTTAGGCGTTTTATTATTAACATTTATCATATTAATCGGTCATTGCGAG
>ERZ795048.1351-NODE-1351-length-22353-cov-6.256705_pt1 | contig 22353 bp, 14 predicted proteins | sample MGYA00375132_ERZ795048 | MGnify/ENA primary metagenome ERZ795048 (study PRJEB30177, sample SAMN05720225) | activated sludge metagenome | isolation source: Anaerobic digester | place: Hong Kong | collected 2014-12-17 ... | reverse complement strand
GTCTCCATGCCGTGCCTCGATCTCTTCGACGAGCAGGACACGGCCTATCGGGAATCCGTCCTGCCGAACGCCGTTCGCGCACGCGTTGCCGTTGAAGCGGGTTCGTCCTATAGCTGGGACCGTTATGTCGGCCTCGATGGGAAGTGCGTCTGCCTCGACCATTTCGGAGCGTCCGCTCCCGCGTCGATTCTCTTTAAGGAGTTCGGTTTCACTGCGGAAAACGTAGCCAGGGCGGCAAAACAATCCATTGCGAACTGTAAATAACGAATACGGGCAGAGGAACGCGACGATATGAACCGCATTCTTGTAACAAACAGCGTCGATCCGTATGAAAACCTTGCGCTTGAAGAACTGCTCTTCGAGACGCAGGGTGGCGGCGCGACGCTCTACCTCTGGCAGAATCAGCATACGGTCGTGATCGGGCGCAACCAGAACGCCTGGCGCGAATGCCGCGTTGAACTGCTTGAAAAGGAAGGCGGGTTCCTCGCGCGCCGCTCGTCCGGCGGAGGCGCGGTCTTTCATGACCTCGGGAATCTCAACTTCACGTTCCTTTTGCCAAGAGACGATTATGACCTTGTGCGGCAGCTTTCCGTCGTTCAGAAAGCGGCCGGACGGTTTGGCATCGACACGTCGTTCACCGGACGCAACGACCTTGTGCTGACGGACACGCAGGAGAAATTTTCCGGCAACGCGTTCAAGTTCTCCCGCGGGATCGCGCTGCATCACGGAACGATTTTGATATCGGCCGATATGGAAAAACTCTCGCGATACCTTGCCCCGTCCCAATTAAAGCTGGAAGCCAAGGGCGTCAAGAGCGTGAAAAGCCGCGTCACAAACCTCGGCTGGCATAATCCGGAGCTCGATGTCGAGCACATGAAGACAGCATTGATCGAGGCGTTTACCGAAGAGTACGGAGAGGCCGGGCCGCAAAACACGACGTCCGTCGACCTTGAGAAGCTCAACGCGATCCGCGAACGGTACGCCTCCTGGGGATGGCGGTTCGGTGTTACGCCGTCGTTCAACGTGTCGTTTGAAAACCGTTTCGATTTCGGCTGCCTTGAACTGCTGCTGAACGTCAAAAACGGCGTGGTCGCATCCGCGGTCTGCTATACGGACGCTATGGACGATACGCTTGCGGCGCGGATTCAAAATGCGCTGACCGGATGCGCTTACGGAAGGCGGCCGCTCGGCGAACGCCTGCGCGCGGATTCCTGCGCGGAAACGGGCGCCGTTGCGGACTGGCTCGAACGGCAATCGTTCTGATCGTGCTTGTTTCATCGGGAAATTCCCTTTATTTGCGGTCTATGCCTGCCTTCGGGCAGGCTTTTTTACAGCAAATCGATAACAAAATGCAGACCGGCTATGATATAATGCTTTGGTATGATGAATAAAGGAACGAATGCCATGAAAATGACGGCGGTGCTGACCGGAGTGACCGGAAAATCCGGACGATATGCGATTGAACGGTTGATTGAGCGAAAGGACGAACTGCACGAATGTCGATTCCGCGCGATCGTCCGTTCGCAGGAGAAGGCGGCGTTTATCGAGCAAAGCGGACTGAACGTCGAGCTTTGCGTCGGCTCGATCGACGACGAAGCGCTGCTGCTCAACACGATGAGCGGCGCGGACACGCTTTTGCACATCGTCGGCATCCACACGTCGCCGCGCGTCGTAGACGTTGCGATTCGCGCCGGCATCCGCCGGATCATCGTCGTCCATACCACCGGCGTTTACTCGAAATACAAATCCGCAAGCGCCGAATATAAGCAAATCGACGAAGAAATCGCAAAAATGTGCAGGGAAACGGGCGTGGTCTTAACGATCCTGCGCCCAACGATGATCTACGGCGGACTTGACGACGAAAACGTCGTCAAGTTTATTGCGATGATGGACCGTTTCCCGGCCATGCCGGTCGTTTCCGGCGCGCGCTTTGCGCTCCAACCGGTCCACAGGCGGGATCTGGGCCGCGCCTATGCGGACGTGCTGCTCAGCGACGCCACCGCGGGCAAAGATTATGTGCTTTCCGGGAAAGAACCGATCGATTTGCGGGCTATGCTGGAGGTGATTGCGGGTTATCTGGGCAAGCCTGCAAAATTTGTTTCTTTTCCATATTGGTTTGCGATTGCGGGCGCGTGGGGATTGTATCTGCTTTCGTTTACAAGGGCCGACTATCGCGAAAAGGTGCAGCGTCTCGTCGAGCCGCGCGCATATCCGCACGACGAAGCGACAAAAGATTTCGGTTACGATCCGCTTTCGTTCAAAGATGGCGTGAAGGACGAAGTGGAATCGTATCTGGACCGAAAAAAAGCACGATGACAGGAGCCGTTTTATGAGCAAAAAAAAGGCGTTGAACGAACGTCTCGGCAATTTATTCGAAACATTGATCGCAGCATTCTCGTTGCTTGTTTTTGCCGTGCTTTCCATTGTCAGCCTGATCCAGACCTGCCATATCGACATCGACTACTCAAGAGACAACCATGAGCACGTTTCGTTTTTGAGCGACAATATTCTGCTCAATATCCTGATTCTGTTGATTCTCGTCGCCCTGGCGGTCCTGCTGATGCGCGTCCGGGTAAAGCGCCGAACCGCCCGTTGGGTCGGAGCGATCGCGATCGCGGTTTCGGCCGCGATCGGCGTGTGGTGGGTGCTCGCTTCAAAGGCGCTTCCCGTTGCCGATTCAAACAGCATCATCACCGTCGCGCAGCAGCTCGCGCAGGGCAAGACGGGCGCGCTGACGAAAAACACTTACTTTTACGTGTTCCCGTTCCAAACAGGCTATCTTTTGTATGCGGAGGGTTTCTTCCGGCTGTTTGGAACGGACGCGATCACGCTGTTCCAGCTCAGCAACGTCCTGCTGGTATGCGCGGCGTATATCGGCGTTTTGAAACTCTCGGTGATTTTATTCGAAGACGCACGCGTCGAACTGCTTACGGCGGTGCTGCTCGGGCTTTGCATTCAGCCGGTGCTGCTCAGCACGTTCCTGTACGGTACCATCCCCGGAATGACGCTTTCGATCTGGAGCATCTACTTCACGGCCAAGGCAATGAAACAAAAACGTCTGGTTCAGCTCGTACCGGCGGCGGTCCTGATCGCGCTTGCCGCGCTGATGAAGAAAAACTTTCTGATCGTATTGATCGCGGAGATCATCATGCTGCTGATCTATGCCCTGCGAAATAAAAAGGCGGTCACGCTTGCGTTTGCAGCGCTGATGGCGGCGCTGACGTTCCTATTGCCGACGCTCGTTCAAAAGCAGTACGAGTCCCGCGCGGACACCAGCTTTGGCAAGGGCACGCCGCAGATGGCGTGGCTTGTAACAGGATTTCGCGAGTCGTCGCTGTGCGCCGGCTGGTTTGGCAGCTATACGACAAGCGTGCTGAGAGACAACGATATGGACTATGATAAAACGCTTGCGCAGAACAAGGCGGATTTGAAGGAGCAACTGACCATGTTTGCATCCCGACCCGCGTATTTTGCTTCGTTTATGTATAAGAAGATCACGAGCCAATGGAACGAACCGGCTTATCAGTGCATCTGGAGCAGCGCGGTGGGCAAGCGCAGCGGGGAAATATCGGACCTTGTAACCAGCCTCGGCAAGGGCGAGGCCGGCGAAACGCTCAACGCTTACTTCAACCAGATCATGCAGTTCGTCTATGTCTCGCTGACGATCGGGCTGGCGGTGCTGTGCTTTCAAAAGAACGAACGCAGCGAAGGTCGCATGATCGTTCCGCTTATTCTGTTCGGCGCGGCGCTGTATCACGCACTGTTCGAGGCGAAGGCGCAATATGCGATCATCTACGTGCCGATGATGCTGCCGTATGCGGCGTTTGGCATAAAGCGCCTGCACGACCGGCTGACGCGCAAGCTTTTTTCGAAAAAGAGCGACGGTACAGAACAGCCGGATGCCATAGCGACGCAAAATTGACAAAATAATGCTGAAAGGCGGGGGATATCCCCGCCTTTTTCGCCTTTTTTACGCGTCCCGATCTTATTCGCCGAGCCCGACGTCGATCAGCGTGTCGCTGCTTCCGGTAACTTTGGGGAGCGCGCCATCCCAATTTTGCACCGTTTCATAACGGATTAGCAAATCGTTGAGCGATTCCGTGATGATCCGGTTGCTTTCCGCGTTCGCTTCCGCGAGCAGCTTGATCTTGTCCGCTTCCGCCTGCGCGGCGATGACCTGCTTTTCCGCGTCCGTATTAGCGACTACAAGCGCCTGTTCCTGCTCGGTTTTGGTCTTAATGAGGTTTTGCTCGGCGACCTGCTTGGCTTCCACGGCGCTGATATACTCTTCCGAGAAATCCCAGTTGATGATGTTCAACCCGTTCACATAGAGGCCGTATGGGTTGAGCTTGGTATTCAGACCCTCTTCCAGCAGGATACTGACGTCGCCGCGGCTGCCGACCAGCTCCTGCGCCGTGTAATTCGCCGTGACCGCTTTGAGCACTTCGTTGATCGCCGGCACGACAAGGACGTCGTCGTAACCGAGGCCGACTTCCTTATAGATATCCGAGCTGGAATCCTTGTTGATGTGGTAATTCACCGCGATTACGGTGGAAACCGTCTGCAAGTCCTTGCTGAACGCTTCCGTTGTAACCTCCGTCTTGACGATTCGGTTGTTGATCGTTACGATCTTCTGCGCGAACGGAACTTTCAGGTGGATACCTTCCTGCAGAACGACCGGGCTTGCTTTTCCGAACGTCAGCACGACGCCCGTATGGCCCGCGTCGATCACAACGACGCTGCTGCCGATCAGGACGGCGATCAGTACCACCAGGACGATGGCGCCCGTGATCTTGCCCATCGACGGATTACCTGCTTTATCCCTGAACATATAACACTCCTTTTTTTTGATTTTTATCCAGTATAACATATCTCCGGCAAACGCGCGGGTGCGGAAAAAACGAAGTCACGATTTCTTTGCTTTTCTTCAGCCTGCGAAAGAAAGAAACGGCCAAACGCCGCTTCTTTTCCGGAGGATATGGACGCAGTTTGCGACTTGCGTCAGTCATTTTTTCTTTTTGCTGTAGGGCGTGTCGTCCAGCGGCAGCTTCGTGCGGAATTTCCCGTCGTACAGGTAATACGCCAACTGCACCGCGGGCGCGGTCGGGATCGAGCAGATTTCTCCAATGCCCTTTGCGCCGCACGCGAGCCCGTCTTTGCTGGCCTTGCCGACGATAATCGCGTCCACGTTCGGCGTGTTGCTCGACTTGAACAGGCCGAGCGTGCCGAATCGGAGTTTCGGTTTGCCGTTTTCAAGCGGAAAATCTTCCGTAAGCGCATAGCCGAGGCTCATGACGACGCCGCCTTCGATCTGGCCTTCCAGAGAGAGCGGATTGACCGCCGTTCCGACGTCGTGCGCAGCCGTCACGTTCCTAAGCCGGCCGTCGTCGTCCAGTTCCACAACGTGCGTTGCATAGCCGTAAGCGATGTGCGAAACCGGATTGGGCTTGTCCGAACCGAGCGGGTCGGTCTTGCCTTCGTATTCACCGAGGAAGCTCCTGCCTTCCAGCGCGTCGAGAGAGCCGGCCTGCTTTAACGCTTCCATGACCTGCTTGGCCGCGCGGACGGTCGCTTCGCCGGTAAAGAGCGTCTGCCGCGACGCCGTCGAGTTGCCCGCATTCGGGCAGTCCGCCGTGTCCGGCGTGTGGTATATGATCTTTTCGAGCGGCAGCCCCGTAATCTCTCTTACAAACTGCGTCTGCACGGTCCCCATACCCTGGCCGATGCAGGCCGCGGAGGAATGCAGATGCACTTTCCCGCCCTTGATTACAATGCGGCAGCGCCCGATGTCGGGCACGCCCACGCCGAGGCCGCTGTTTTTCATCGCGCATGCAATCCCGGCCTTCGGATTGCGCTCCATGACCGGACGGACCGCGTCGAGCGTTTCGACCAGGGCGGTGGTTTCGTCCGCAATCTGGCCGTTCGGCAGCACCTGTCCCGGACGAATGGCGTTTTTATAGCGGAATTCGAACGGCGTCATGCCGACCGCTTCCGCAAGCTGATTCAGATTGCATTCGGTCGCAAAGCAGCTCTGCGTAACGCCGAATCCGCGGAATGCGCCGCCCGGCGGATTGTTGGTGTAGTACGCGTAGCCTTCGATATCGACGTTTTGATAATTGTATGGCCCCGCCGCATGCGTGCAGGCGCGCTGCAATACCGGGCCGCCGAGAGACGCGTATGCGCCGGTGTCGGCAATCAGGCGGGCGCGCATACCGGTGAGGTTTCCGTCCTCGTCGCAGGCTGTAGTGAACTCCATCTCCATCGCGTGCCGTTTCGGATGGATCAGCATGCTTTCCGCGCGGGAGAAACGCACTTTGACCGGCCGTTTGCTCAAATAACTCGCCAGAGTCGCATGGTGCTGAACGCTCATGTCCTCCTTGCCGCCGAATCCGCCGCCGACCATCATTGCGGAAACGCGCACTTTTTCCAGCGGCAGGCCAAGCATCGCGGCGCATTCTTTCTGCGTCTGGTAAATGCCCTGGTCCGCGCTGTAAACATGAACCCCGTCGCCTTCGATTTCCGCAACGGCGCACTCCGGCTCCATAAACGCATGGTCCGTGAACGGGACGCTGTAATGGTTCGTTACGACATGCGCGCTGTTGCGAATCGCTCCGTCCGGGTCGCCGCGCTTGACGGACTGAAACGACATCAGGTTGTCGCGGTCGGCATGCACGCGCTCCGCATCGTCTGCCATGGATTCTTCCGGCGAAAGGATAGGGGTGAGCGGCTCGTATTCGACCCTGACCGCGGCTTTGCCCGCTTCCAGCGCGTCGTCCGATTCCGCAACGACGAGCGCGACCGCGTCGCCGAGGAAATGCGTGATTTTTCCGGCCGGGATCATCACGTCGTAATCCTGAACGATGTGGCCGATGATTTTTTCACCCGGAATGTCGTCCGCCGTGTAGACGGCGACGACGCCTTCGACCGCCTTGGCCGCCGCCGTATCGATCGAAAGGATGCGCGCGCGCGGGTAAGCGCTGCGCACCGCGGATGCGATCAGCATCCCGTCTAGATGCAGGTCGTCGGCATACATCGCCTCGCCCAGCGTCTTTCCGTTTGCCTCGATCCTCCGTATGCTTTCGCCGAGCGTGCCCGGCAGTTCGCCCGTTGGCACCGGCGTGTTCTCGCGAAACATCTCCGCGGCGAGCAGAACGGCATCTTCGATCTTTTTATAGCCCGTGCAGCGGCAAATATTGTTTTTCAGCGCATCCTTGACTTCGTCCGGCGTGGGGGACTGATTTTTGTCGATCAGCGCTTTTGCGCTGACGACCATGCCCGGCGTGCAGAATCCGCATTGCACGGCGCCGGATATTGCGAAGGCATAGGCGTAGACGTCCCTTTCGCGGGCAGAAAGCCCTTCGACAGTTACGATGTTTTTCCCCTCCAGCCTGTCGGTCCGCTGGACGCAGGATTTCATCGGCTTTCCGTCGATGAGGACCATGCAGGTTCCGCAGGCGCCCTCCGAGCATCCGTTTTTCACGCTGGTCAGATGCAGCGTGTCCCGCAGATAGACGATGAGTTTTTGGTTTTTTTCAACGGATACGGTTTTCCCGTTGACGGTGAAAGTGGACATGGAATTTCCCCCTTGATTCGGCAACTGCAAGCTAACGTTACGGCGCCGACGATTCGAAACCGTCGGCACCGAACGGTCGCGCTACAGAAGATAGCTATAATCCCAGATGACGGCGTTGATGATCTTTTCGATATCCGGATCGATTTCGTTTTTGCCGAGACGAACGGTGGATACGTCGTCCAGCCGAAGCTTGACCTTCCCGCCGCCGAGTACGAGGAACCCCTTGTTTTCGCTTTCGTCGAATTCTTTTTCCGTCGAAAACAGCGTGAATTTTTCCTTATACGGCGAACTGTCGTACGGGCAGAACATCGTGCAGTTCCCGCATTCGTTGCACATGCGGTCCACGTGCAAAATCTGCGGCATGCTGGTTTCGTCGATTTTGATGGCGATGTTCGCACGGTTCGGGCAAACCTGAACGCAGCATTCGCAGACCGTCGAACAGGCGAGGCAACGCTCGGTTTCCTTGCCCGCGCTGTCGTAAACGGCGATGGAGCCCTGCTTCAGCAGGCAGTTGCCCTCGCAGGCTTTCGCCTCTTCCGGAACGGTCACGCTGTACGGGCCCACGATCGCGTCCGCGACCTTGCGTGCGTCGGCAATGGCTTCCACGACCGTAGCGGGGCCGCGGTTTGCATCGCCGATGACGAATACGCCCTTTTTGCTGGTTTCCAGCGTTTCTACGTCCGCCCTGACCCTGCCGCGTTCCGTCAAAGCGATCCCGTTGTCCGCAAAGTCCGACGTTTCGACCTTCTCGCCGATCGCCGAAATCAGCAGCGTGCATGGAATCCTGACGATTTCGTCCGTTTCGACGCTGGCGGGCCTGCCGCTTGCATCCGGCTTGCCGAGCGTACATTTTTTGCAGGTCAGCACGCCGTTTTCCAGTGAAACGGGAACGAGCAGTTCGCCGAATTCGACGCCTTCGTCCAGCGCAAGCTGTAGTTCCTCTTCGTCCGCGGGCATATAGCGGCGCGTACGGCGATAAACGATCGTGCTGGAAATCACGCCCTTGGTGCGCTTTGCCGCGCGCGCGGCGTCCATTGCGGTGTTGCCGCCGCCGATGACGACGACGCGGTCGCCGATGTCGGGCAGCGTTTCCGCCTTGTATTGCTCAAGAAAGTCGAGCACGTTTATGCTTTCGCCGTTTTCAAGACGGATGTTGCCGTGCGCCCATGCGCCGGTTGCATAGATCACGTGCGTGTAGCCGCTCTTTTGCAACTCGGCAACGGACGGCGCCGCGGTGTCCGTTTTGATCTCCGCACCCATCATTTTCAGCAGTTCCACATCGTGGTCGATGCCGTATTCTCCGATGCGGAAGCCGGGAATCACATAGCGGACGATGCCGCCGAGCTGTTCGCGTTTTTCAAATATCGTCACCTTCGCGCCCTGACGGCAGAGAAAATAGGCAACCGCCATACCGGCCGGACCGCCGCCGATTACGGCGACCCTGGCGTTCGATTTGCCGGAGGGCTTCAGTGTATCGATCACGCTGTCGAAACCCTTGCGCGCCGCAAGCAGCTTGCAGTCGCGGATGTGTACGCTTTCCTCATAAAAGCCGCGCGTGCATTTGTCCATGCAGTGGTGCGTGCAGATCCTGCCTGTGATGAACGGCAGGGGATTGCGCTCCAGAATCAGGCGGAGTGCAGCGCCGTACTTCCCGTCCCCGACAAGCCGGACATATTCCGGAATATCCTGTTCGATTGGGCAGCCGTGCGAACAGGGCGCGATGAAGCAGTTCATAAGCGGGACTTTCCGGTCGATCTTGCGTGCGGGCAGCGGTTTGACCGCTTTGGTATGTCGTGCGTCGGTGCGTGCGTCGCGCGCAAGGTATGCGACCTTGCCGACGGATACGCCGTCGAACGGGACGTAGTCGCATTTCACCAGCGCGTCCGCAATCTGCTTTGCGCGCTGATAACCGCCGGGCTTTAAAAGCGTGGTCGCCAGCGTGATCGGCCAGATGCCGGCGTCGAACAGGTCCGTTATATTGTTGATGTCCGCGCCGCCGGAGAACGAAAGGCGCATTTTCCCGTCGAATTCATGGCTGATGCGGTGCGCCAGCTCGATCGTCAGCGGGAAAAGGGCGCGCCCGCTCATGTACATCTCGTTTCCGGGCAGTTCGTTTCTCGCGATGCCGACGGGGAAGGTGTTGGTCAGCTTCAGCCCGAAGGTAACGCCTTTGCCTTCCGCGAGCGAAACGAGGCGCTTGAACATCGGAATCGCGTCGCGGTACTGCAGGTCGTCGTTGAAATGAAAATCGTCGAACACAAGATAGTCGTAGCCCATGTCGTCCATGGTCTTGCGCGCGAACTGATAACCCAGAAGCGTGGGGTTGCACTTTACGAACGTGTTGAGTTCCTTCGTTTCGATGAGGTAGCTCGAAATGCGCTCGATCTCCTGCGGCGGACAGCCGTGCAGCGTCGAAAGCGTGATGGACGAGCAGATGTGCGGAGAAACGCCGTCGATGTACTTTGCGTCGACCTTCGTAAAGCGCGAAAGGTTGTCCTTCGCCCAAGCGCGGCATTCCCGCCAGACTGGCGTTGAAGACGCGTTTTTCAGCCCTTCGATGAACGCGTCGATCTTCGGACTGGTGATTCCTTCATAATTATAGCCGACGCTCATGTTGAACATGAATCCGTCGGGACGGCCGAGATCGAACTCCCAGCTCATGAGCTTGATGGCGAACCACGCCTTTACGTACTCGTCGAACGCCTGCGAAACGGTCAGTTCGGTCGACCATTCGACATTATAGCATTCGTCGACGGCAAGAATGCAGGGCTTTGAAACCGGCAGGTCTTCGCCGTCGAGCGTTTGAACCGTCTTTAATTCGAAGAAACGGCATCCGGCATAATAGGCGGCGATCAGATTCTGCGCAAGCTGCGTATGCGGACCGGCGGCCGGGCCGAACGGCGTTTCAAGATGCTCGCCGAAAAGGTCGAGCCGCTTGCCCTTCGGCGCGGTAAACGCGCGGCGAATGCCGAACACGCTGCCTTGCTTGCGTTCTTCGAGTATCCAATTCATTAAATCCGCAAACGGAATTGGGGTCATACGGTCTGACATTTGGAACCTCCTGTATCCTATTATATGTAAACTGCCTTCGGTAATCGTTTTTTAACCGTTGATCGACTTCCAGAGCTTCGCCGCGCTTGCGCGGCACTCCTTCATCAGCGCCTTTTCATCCGCAACGAGCACCTTGCGGTCTTTCATGAGAAGCTTGCCGTTGCAGACGGTCGTAACGACGCTGCGCCCGTTCATTCCAAAGAGGATGTGGCCGTTGACGTTATTGCCGTCCATCGGCGTCAGCGGATCGTAATCGGTTACGATCACGTCGGCATACGCGCCCTTTTTCAGCACGCCGAGCGGTCTGTTGAAGAAGCGCCCCGCGATTTTCGGGTTATTGTCGAACAGCATCGCCGGGATCTCGCCCCATGCGACCGTCGGATCGCATAAGTTGTGCTTGTGGATGATGTTGCCGACCTTGTAGCTTTCGAGCATATCGTTCGTATAGCCGTCGGTGCCGAGACCGAGCAGGATGCCTTCCTGAAAAAGGCGGATCGTGGGTTCGCAGCCGACGGCGTTGCCCATGTTGGATTCCGGATTGTGCACCACCATCGTGCCCGTCTCCTTCAGCAGCTGCATTTCGGCGGGGCTGACGTGCACGCAGTGGATGGCGAGCGTCTTTTCGCCGAGAATGCCCAGCTCGAACAGCCGCTCGACGATGCGCTTGCCGTATTTTTTCAGCGAATCGATCTGGTCGCTCATCCCTTCCGCGACATGGATATGGAACCCGGTCGTATCCGGCGTGTGCGCTTTGCACAGCTCGAGCGTTTCGTCGGAGAGCGTGAACGCCGCGTGCAGTCCCATCATGCCCTTGAGCATATCGCTCCCGTCCGCCTGCGCGCGATGAATCAACCGCTCGTTTTCCAGAACGGACTGTTTCATCTTTTCCTCGCCGTCGCGGTCGGACACTTCGTAACACAGGCAGGTGCGCACGCCGAGGTCCTTCGCCGCGTCCGCGAGCGTGTCCAGACTGCCGGGAATGTCGTAGTAGCTCGCGTGATGGTCGAAGACCGTCGTCACGCCGTTTTTGATGCAGTCGAGATAAACCGCGTATGCGGAAAGGCTGTCGTTTTCCTTTGTGAGCAGCCGGTCGATCTTCCACCACATGCCTTCGAGGATGTCGTTGAAGTCGTGGGGATCGTATCCCTTGATCGAGAGTCCGCGGGCAAACGCGCTGTAGATGTGGTTATGCGCATTGATCAGCCCCGGCATGATCACGCCGCCGTTTGCGTCGACGAACTCCGCTTGCGGGTATTTTTCCTTCATCTCTTCCGTGGCCCCGATATCCTGGATCAGAGCGCCGTCCGTAACAACCGCCCCGTCTTTAAGAAACAAACCGCTGTCTCTGGTTACGAGTCTTCCGTTTCCGATAAGCAACATAAGCCATGAATCTCCCTTCGCGAAATGCAATGTTATGTGACCGATTACATTGTGTGGTTTTAAATTCTGCGAAACAATATGAAAACAGGCCGTTTCCAACAGATTTACAAGGGTATTATACTATACGCTTTCCGAAACGCGCAATACGATGGGCCCTTGAATTACAAAAATATTTCGGCCATAATAATTTTGTTCAGCACACTATTTTTTACTGTACATTTTGAAAATCTTGCGGTATGATGTATCTGTCAATTGTTTTGGCGCAACCAGCGCGGGACGCAATCGACAGAATATTGCATCTAAGATTCGAGGTGTCCTTATGAAGCGTATTGCCGGATATCGCTGCACCATCTGCGGCAGGGAATATCCATTTGGTCCGGAGCTTATGACGTGCCCGTCCTGCGGGGAAAAGGGAATACTGGACATCGTTTACGATTATTCGGAAATCAAGCGCGTATTTTCAAAGGAAACGCTAAAAAAAGATACGGACAACAGCATGTGGCGCTACCGTGCGCTGATGCCGATTGCCGGCGAGTCTCTCGCCGACTTTCTTAGGATCGGATGGACGCCGCTGTACCGTTCTCTCCGGCTTGGCCGGCAGATCGGCATTGAAACGCTGTATATAAAAGACGACGGCCTGAATCCGACCGGCTCGCTCAAGGACCGCGCAAGCGGCGTTGCCGTCGCAAAGGCGATCGAGCTCGGTTACGACACGGTTTCCTGTTCTTCAACGGGTAATGCGGCGAGTTCGCTTGCCGGCAATTCCGCGCGGATGGGCCTTAAAACGGTTATCTTCGTCCCGGAACGCGCGCCAATGGGCAAGGTCGCCCAGCTTCTGATCTTCGGCGCGAACGTCGTCAGCGTAAAGGGCGATTACCGCCAGACGTTCGAGCTCAGCAAAGCCGCTATCGAAAAATGGGGCTTTTATAACAGGAACGCCGGCATCAACCCGATCCTGACGGAGGGGAAGAAGACCGTTGCGCTGGAGATTGCAGAGCAACTGAACTGGAACCCGACCGACTGGGTCGCGGTGTCCGTTGGCGACGGTTGCACCATCGGCGGCGTGTACAATGGCTTTTACGACCTGCTGCAGCTTGGAATGATCGATCGCATCCCGAAAATACTCGGCGTACAGTCCACCGGATGCTGTCCGTTTGTCGACGCGGACAAGCGCGGCGGGGAACTGACGCCGACGCCGGAAAACACGCTGGCCGACAGCATCGCCGTCGGCGTTCCGCGCAATCCAAAAAAAGCGCAGCGTGCCGTTTACGCCAGCCATGGCGCATGGATCGCCGTTTCGGACGACGAGATTCTGGACGCAATGCGGCTGCTCGGCCGCACGGAAGGCGTCTTCGGCGAACCGGCGGGCGTCACCGCAACGGCGGGGATCAAACGCGCGGTTGCGGAGGGCATCGTCAAATCTAACGAAAGCGTAACGGTCATTTCGACCGGAAGCGGGCTCAAAGACGTGAAAAACGCCATGATCGCCGCGGGGGAGCCGTTTAAATGCGACCCGGATATCCGGGCCCTTGAGGCAAGCGGGCGGATCCGATAGGCAAAGCACACCACACTCAGACAAACGCGTATATACGCCAAACGAAGGAAGAACTGACGCAATAACGAATATTTATACATTTTATTCGCTCCATTTAGTAATAATTTGTATAAAAAGCGAATGTTATTACATATTTTAGGTTGTTTCACCGAACAAATGGTGTTACAATAAGTGTCATCAAACGCGTGGTTGTTTCATCGTTTCTTGCGGTGTTGCAATAAATCAATTACAGCAGGAGGATAACCATGAAAAAAATCATTGCTCTGATTCTGGTTGCTGCATTGGCTTTTGCCTTTGTCGGATGCGCAAAAGAAGCCGATACCGGTGATCAGGAGCTCAAGATTGGCGTCATTCTTGTCGGAGACGAGAATGAAGGTTACACCTATGCCCATATCGAGGGCATCAAGGGTGCTATGGCGAATCTTGGCATCAACGACGACCAGGTCATCTGGAAGTATTCCATCCCGGAAGACGAAACGTGCTATGACACCGCTGTTGACCTCGCTGAGCAGGGATGCCAGATCATCTTCTCCAACAGCTATTCGCATCAGTCCTACATGGTGCAGGCTGCCGAAGAGTATCCCGACGTCGTATTTTGCCCGGCGACCGGTGATACGGCTGCTGTCTGCGGCCTCGACAATGTCGTCAACTTCTTCCCGTACACCTATGAATCCCGCTATGTGTCCGGCGTCGTCGCCGGCCTGAAGCTCAAAGAGCTTATGGATGCGGGCACCGTAACCGATCCTTACATCGGTTACGTCGGCGCTTATCCGTATGCCGAAGTGGTCAGCGGTTACACCGCGTTCTACCTTGGCATCAAGTCGATCGTTGCGGATGCGCACATGGACGTTCTTTACACGAACAGTTGGTTTGACATGACGAAAGAAGCGGAAGCCGCCAACACGCTGATGTCCAAGGGCTGCGTCATCATTGGCCAGCACGCAGACTCCACCGGCGCGCCCTCCGCAGTTCAGGCCAAGCTTGACGCGGGCGAAGTGCACTACAGCATCGGCTACAACGTCGACATGCTCTCCGTAGCTCCGAGCGCCGCTCTGACCAGCGCCCAGAACAACTGGTCCGTGCTGTACACGGATATCCTGCAGGATTTCATCGACGGTAACGGGATGCAGTCCGATTATTCCGGCGGCTACAATGAGGACGCCGTTATGATCTCCGCGCTCGGCGACAGCTGCGCAGCGGGAACGCAGGAAAAGGTTGACGAAGTCATCGCCGCCCTCAAGGACGGTACCCTGCATGTCTTCGATACCTCCACCTTCACCGTCGGCGGCGAAACGCTGACGAGTTCGACGTTCGACTTCTCCACGATGAACGCCGACTACACCGCTGTCCAGTACGAAGGCTCGACCGAAGAGTGCATCTCCGACGGATATTTCCATGAGTCCGAATTCCGCAGCGCTCCGTACTTCTCGCTCCGTATCGACGGCATCACAGAGTTAAGCTAAAAAATCTAATCGAAACGGGAGAAGCGGCCTTTCGGCCGCTCCTTCCGTTACACGCAGAAAGGATTGACACGTTTGGAAACGAGAACAGCGGTCCGAATGGAGAATATCACCAAGACCTTCGGGCCTGTGGTGGCAAATGACAAAGTCAGCATCGATATCTGCCATGGTGAAATCCTATCGCTGCTTGGTGAAAACGGCAGCGGGAAAACCACGCTGATGAACGTACTTTCGGGAATCTATCTGCCCGACAGCGGGAGGATTTTCGTCGATGGCACCGAGGTTTCGATCCGATCGCCCAAGGATGCGTTCGACCTGCATATCGGCATGATTCATCAGCACTTTAAGCTGGTGGACGTGCTGACGGCCGCCGAGAACATCATCCTCGGCCTGAATGAGTCGCGCCTTGTAGACTTAAAAAAAGTACGCGCCGTCGTCAAGGATATCTGTGACCGCTACGGGTTTGTCGTGAATCCCGACAAGAAGGTTTACGACATGTCCGTTTCGGAAAAGCAGACGCTTGAGATCGTAAAGGTCCTTTATCGCGGCGCCGACATCCTGATACTGGACGAACCGACCGCCGTTCTGACCCCGCAGGAAACGCAGAAGCTGTTTTGCGTGATGCGCAATATGAAGGACGACGGCAAGTCCATCATCATCATCACCCATAAGCTGCACGAGGTGCTGGAAATTTCCGACCGTGTTGTGGTTTTGAGGAAAGGCAAGTATATCGGCGACGTGCCGACCTCCGAAACTGACGCGCTGAAGCTGACCGAAATGATGGTCGGCCGCGCCGTGTCGCTGGATATCGAGCGCTCCGAGCCTGTCGATCCAAAACCGCGTCTGATCGTCAACGGCCTTACCGTCTGTGATGCGGACGGCGTCAAGCGCCTCGACGATGTGAGCTTTACGGCGTACAGCGGCGAAATTCTCGGCGTTGCCGGCATTTCCGGCAGCGGACAGAAGGAACTGCTGGAATCCATCGCAGGCCTGCAATGCTGCCAGGACTGCAGCAGTATTAAGTTTTTGCCGGGGGAGGGGGACCCGGAGGAGCTTTCCGGCATGCATCCGCTGGACATCAAGAACCTCGGCGTCGCGCTTGCGTTCGTTCCCGAAGACCGGCTTGGAATGGGACTTGTCGGGAGCATGAACCTCATCGACAATATGATGCTCCGGAGCTATTCGAACGGGTCGGGACCGTTTGCGGACCGTAAAAAGCCCAAAAAACTGGCCGAAACCGTTGTGGATGAGCTTGAAGTCGTAACGCCCAACCTGAACACGGCCGTGCGCAAGCTCTCCGGCGGCAACGTTCAGAAGGTACTGGTGGGCAGGGAGATTTCCATGGAACCACAGTTGCTGATGTCCGCTTATGCCGTGCGCGGCCTGGACATCAACACTTCATATAATATTTATCATCTTCTCAGCGAGCAAAAGAAGCGCGGCGCCGCCGTCATCTTTGTTGGCGAGGATTTGGATGTGCTGTTAGAGCTCTGCGACCGCATTATGGTCTTGTGCGGAGGTAAGGTCAGCGGCATTGTCGACGGTCGCAACACGACGAAGGAGGCCGTCGGCTTAATGATGACACATCTGGGAGAGGGAACGCAGGATCATGAAGAATGAATATAATGAACCTTTTATGCGCATCAGCAAGCGCAGTTCGATTCCGTTGTGGCGCGCATGGATGATTCGCCTGATCGCAATCGTTCTTTCGCTGTTCATTTGCGGCATCATCATCTATGCAATCGTCAAGCTGGACCCGATCGAAGTCTATAAGGCGATGTTCAGGGGCGTGTTCGGCACGAACAAACGCATCTGGGTCTGGATTCGCGATATCATGATGCTTCTGTGCATTTCGGTCGGACTGGCGCCCGCGTTTAAAATGCGATTTTGGAACATCGGCGCGGAAGGCCAGGTGCTTGTCGGCGGCATCGTCGCCGCGGCTTGCATGATTTACCTGGGCGATAAAATACCGCTCTTGCCGCTTCTGCTGCTCATGCTTCTCTGCAGCGCGCTGATGGGCGGCATCTGGGGTGCGATACCGGCCGTTTTCAAGGCGTACTGGAATGCGAACGAAACGCTGTTTACGCTGATGATGAATTACATCGCCATCCAGTTTACGTCCTTCTTTGTTGCAAAATGGGAGCACCCGTACGGCAGCAACTCCGTCGGCATCATCAACCCGACGACCAAGGCGGGGTGGTTTCCGTCGATTTTCGGACAGTCGTACACACTGAACGTGATCATCGTGCTGGCGCTTGTGGTGCTGATGTACGTCTACCTGAAATATACGAAACACGGATACGAAATAGCGGTCGTCGGCGAAAGCGAAAACACCGCGCGCTATGCGGCGATTAACGTAAAACGGGTCATCGTCCGGTCCATGCTCCTTTCCGGTGCGATCTGCGGCGTGGCTGGTTTTCTCGCCGTGGCAGGCGCGAGTCATACGATTTCGACCAGCACGGCGGGCGGTCGCGGATTCACGGCAATCATCATCGCATGGCTGGCAAAATTCAACAGCTTTGTCATGATCCTGATTTCGGCGCTGATCGTGTTTCTGGAACGCGGCGCAATCGAAATCGCGTCGCAGTTCCAGCTAAACGACTACGTTTCCGAGATGATCACGGGCATCATCCTGTTCTTCATCCTCGGCAGCGAGTTCTTCATCAACTTTAAAGTTATATTCCGCGGGAGTGCCAAGGAGGATGACAAATGACAGAATTCATCTCTTTATTTCAGGCCGCAGTCGTCTTTGGCACGATCATTATGTTCGGAGCGGTCGGTGAAATTTTAACCGAGAAATCCGGCAACCTGAACCTTGGCGTCCCGGGCGTGATGTATCTTGGCGGTATCGCGGGACTGGCCGGCGTCTTTTTCTATGAAAACGCCGTGACGGAGCCCAGCAAATTCCTCTGTATCGTGATTGCGCTCGTCTGCGCGTTTGCCGTGGCCATGCTCGGCGGGTTGATCTTCAGCTTCCTGACGATTACGCTGCGCACGAATCAAAACGTCACCGGCCTTACGCTCACGATTTTTTCGGGCGGCGTCGCCAATTTCTTCGGCGGCTCGCTGATGAAACTTGCCGGCGGCGTCGGGCAGATTTCCGTTTCCACGACGAGCGCCGCATTCCGTGCGACGCAGCATTTAACGGACGGGTGGGGCATCGTCGACAAGCTGTTCCTGAGCTATGGGTTTATGGTGTACCTTTCCATTATCCTCGCGATCTTCATGGGATGGTTCATCAACAAAACAAGCGTCGGACTGAACCTCCGCGCCGTAGGCGAAAATCCGGCCACGGCGGACGCGGCGGGCATTTCCGTTGCGAGATACAAGTACCTGGCCACCTGCCTCGGAGCGGGCATTTCCGGACTGGGCGGCCTGTACTACGTGATGGACTACACGAAAGGGACCTGGGCGAACGACGGCACGATCGAAGCGCTTGGCTGGCTCGCTGTCGCGCTGGTCATTTTCGCAACATGGAAGCCGAAGCGGACCATCTGGGGCGCGTATCTGTTCGGTGCGCTGTACTGGCTGTTCTTCTACATCCCCGGACTTACGAGGAGCTCGCAGGAGATATTCAAGATGCTTCCGTATCTCGTCACCGTTTTCGTTCTGATTATGGTTGCGCTCAGAAGAAAGCGCGAAAACCAACCTCCGGCCAGCCTCGGCAATGCATATTTCCGAGAAGAACGGTGATTTCCCACATTGTCGACACACATCGGCCTGCGTCTATTTTACGGACGCAGGCTTTTGCATGTTCCATAATTAAAGTTTGCCATACTAAAAATATTTTTTCAAAATGCGGCATTTTTACCGGATTCAAGGTTGAATTGCGGCCCATTGAAGGTTATAATGTAGTCGCTAGTGGTCAAAAAAAAATAATTATAATGAAAAAATCTATTAGGAGCGTGTTGTATGAAGTACGAACGGATTTACAATTTTTCAGCTGGTCCGGCGACAATGCCCGTCGAAGTGCTGGAAGAAGTCGCCGCGGAGATGATGAACTACAAAGGCAGCGGCATGTGCGTGATGGAGATGTCGCACCGTTCCAAGGTATTCCAGACCATCATCGACGAAGCGGAGGCGGACCTTCGCGAGCTGATGGGCATACCGGACAACTACAAGGTGCTCTTTATTCAGGGCGGCGCGACGCTGCAGTTCGCCATGATTCCGATCAACCTCATGAAAAACGGCGTTGCGGATTACATCCAGACCGGCGCATGGTCGAACAAGGCGATCGCGGAAGCTAAGAAATACGGCAAGATCAACATCGTCGCTTCGAGCGAAGACAAGAATTACACGTATGTGCCGGACGGGAGCGACCTGGCGATCGACGAAAACGCGGACTACGTCTACATCTGCGAAAACGAAACGATCCACGGTCTGACCTATCCGAAGCTGCCGAATACCAAGGGCAAGATTCTGGTTGCCGACCAATCGTCGATGTTCCTCAGCAAGCCGTGTAACGTCAGCGACTACGGCCTGATCTACGCGGGCGTGCAGAAAAACGTCGGCCCCGCGGGCATGACGGTCGTCATCATCCGCGAGGACCTGATTCGGGAAGACGTGCCCGCCTGGACGCCGATCTACATGCGTTACGACACGCACGCAAAGAGCGGCTCGATGTACAACACGCCGAACTGCTGGTGCATCTACGTGTGCGGCAAGGTGTTCAAATACCTCAAAAAGATCGGCGGGCTTTCCGCCATGCAGCGCATAAACGAAGAGAAGGCGAAGATCGTGTACGACTTCCTCGATTCCAGCAAGATGTTCACCGGCACGGTCGAACCCGGGAGCCGCTCGCTGATGAACGTTCCGTTCGTGACGAAAAGCAAGGAACTGGACGCGGAGGTCGTCGCGGCGACGAAAGCGGCCGGATTCGACAACCTCAAGGGTCACAAGAGCGTCGGCGGGCTGCGCGCCTCCATCTATAACGCAATGCCGAAAGAAGGCGTGGAAGCGATGGTTGATTTCCTCCGGCAGTACGAAGCCGAGCATCAATAAAATTTTAAGCGGATTGGACGGAAGGAGTAACATATGATTAAGATTCTTGCCAGCGACGGCATGGACAAAAGCGCGATTGCAACGCTGGAAGCCAAGGGTTGCCAGGTCGACGTAAAACACTACGAGCCGGACGAACTCTGCGAGGCCGTGAAGGATTACGACGTGCTGGTCGTGCGCAGCGCGACCAAGGTGCGGGAACAACAAATCGACGCCGCATGCACGAGCGGCCGGCTCAAGCTCGTCATCCGCGCGGGCGTCGGCATCGACAACATCGACAAGGTCTGCGCGGAGGGACACGGCATCAGCGTATGCAACACGCCGCGCGCCAGCTCGAACGCGGTTGCGGAGCTTGCGCTTGCGCATATGTTGTCCGTTGCACGGCATATTTCGATCGCGGGGCATACCATGCGCGAAAACAAATGGGAAAAGAAATCCTACGTGGGCTTCGAACTGTCCGGCAAGACCATCGGCATCGTGGGATACGGCAGAATCGGCCAGGCACTGGGCAGCCGCTGCCAGGCGCTCGGCATGAACGTGCTTGCGTATGATATCTACAAGGTACCCGAACTGGAGTGCGAAACCATGCGTTACGTCGAGATGGACGAACTGCTCGCCTCTTCGGATATCATTTCGCTGCACGTGCCTTCGCTGCCCGGTCAGCCGCTGGTGAACAGGGACACGCTCGCCAGGATGAAGGACGGGGTGGTGATCATCAACACCTCGCGCGGGACGAACGTCGACGAGCAGGCGCTTCTGGAAGCGCTCGAAAGCGGGAAGGTCTACGGCGCGGGACTCGACGTCTATGCCGAAGAGCCCGCGAAGAACGCCGCGCTCTACTCGCATCCGGGCGTAAGCTGCACGCCGCATATCGGCGCGTCCACGAAGGAAGCGCAGCAGCGTATCGGCGAGGAGATCGTTTCCCTCATTGTCAAACAGTTCGACCTGTAAGGCGAATACCTCCTAAACCGGCACCGGCGCGTTTTCAGACGCGCCGGTGCTTCCGTTTTGGTTGGAATCTGTATGTCGTGGGCGATACCACAATATATTGGTTGCATTACGCGGACCACATACAAAATATTGTGGACAAAGATTCGTTGAAATATGAAATCTTTTTAAACAAAATACATGAAAATGCACTGTGGCTCATCGATATACATTATTTCATTTTTTGCGCTTCTTGCAAGACCGCTGAAAAGCCGCATATTTTACGCGTTTTTTACTTTTGGTTTCCATTTTGAGTGAATTGTCCACAGATTATCCACAGAAAATATCAACATCTGGTATGCATCGCCGTCCCTTGACACAAAATATGCCTGCCGGTAAACTGGTACTGCGACACGAAAAAGGGGGCTGACAGGTATGTTTCAGGAAATTATCAAACGCAACGGTCGAAAGGAAAGCTTTGACCGCAATAAAATAAAAAACGCCATCTGGAAAGCGGCACAGGCGGTGAACGGCACAGACGAAGAGCTGTCCGAACGACTGACCGACGAGGTAATTCGTCTCGCCGAGCAGAAGTACCCGCAGACGGTGCCGGACGTGGAGGGCATTCAGGATCTCGTGGAAAAAGTGCTCATCGAAGCGGGGCACGCCAAGACCGCCAAGGCGTATATCCTCTATCGTGAAAAGCGCCGCGGCACGCGCGACATCAATGCGCTGATCGGCGCTACCATCGACATGTTTGGCGACTATCTGGACGACCGCGACTGGGGCGTTAAGGAAAACGCCAACATGCAGCGCAGCGTAAACGGCCTCAACAACTATGTCCGCGAAGCGTTCACCAAAAAGTACTGGCTGTACGAAATCTATCCGATCGACATCTGCAAGGCGCACGAAAGCGGAGACGCGCATATCCACGACCTCGGCTTCTTCGGTCCGTACTGCGCGGGGTGGGACCTTCGCCAGCTCCTTTCGGAGGGATTCGGCGGGGTGGAAGGCAAGGTGGAAAGCAAGCCCGCAAAGCATATGCGTTCGTTTCTGGGGCAAATCGTCAACTCCACGTTCACTACACAGGGCGAGACGGCGGGCGCTCAGGCATGGAGCTCGTTCGACACCTACTGCGCGCCGTTCGTGTATTACGACAATATGACGTTCGAGCAGGTTTGCCAGTGCCTGCAGGAGTTCGTTTTCAACATCAACGTGCCGACGCGCGTCGGGTTCCAGTGCCCGTTTTCGAACCTCACGTTCGACATCAAGGTGCCGTCCACGCTGAAAAACGAGCCGGTCATCCTTGGCGGGAACTATATGGACAAGACCTACGGCGACTTTCAGGAGCAGATGGACCTGTTCAACCGGGCGTTCTGCGCCGTTATGCTCGAAGGCGATGCGAAAGG
>ERZ795048.1349-NODE-1349-length-22367-cov-10.085246_pt1 | contig 22367 bp, 15 predicted proteins | sample MGYA00375132_ERZ795048 | MGnify/ENA primary metagenome ERZ795048 (study PRJEB30177, sample SAMN05720225) | activated sludge metagenome | isolation source: Anaerobic digester | place: Hong Kong | collected 2014-12-17 ... | reverse complement strand
TCAGCAGCGAGATCGGATTCGAAGACGACCTGATGCGGCGCCTGATCGAAGGGACCCTGGACATCGGCGTCATGTATACACCCAGCCATGCACCGGGGCTGATCGTCGAGCATCTGTTCAACGAGACACTGGTTATGGTCAGCACCCGTCCGGACACGCGCTGGCCTGGCGAGGACTATGTCTATGTGGAGTGGGGGCCGGGTTTCTACGCCAAGCACCGGGAAAACTATCCCGATCTCGAGCGGCCTCCGCAGGTCGTCAACATCGGTTGGCTCGGCGTGCAGCTGATCCTCGCCAACGGTGGCTCGTGCTTCCTGCCGATTCGCATGGCCAGGGCGCTGATCCAGGCGGGACGCCTGTTCCAGGTCACCGAGGCCCCGGAGTTCCCGCACCCTGCCTACATGGTGTTTCCGCGCAAGGCCGACAGCGAGGTTCTGCAACAGGCGGTGGAAGGTCTTCGCGAGTTGGGACGCGAAGAAAAGGCGCGGGCCTGAATGGCCGATCTCGGAGGTTGCTCCGGCAGGTACCGTCAGACCAGGCGGTGACACCTGTGCGCTCAGTGCTCACCCTTGGTGCGCAGCAACCCTGCCACGCGATTGCCCTGCTTTTGCGGACCGCCGCGAGGAAAAATCCTGTGCAGGTAACGGCTGGAGCCTTTCTCCGGACCCCAAATGTTGCGGAAATGGCGGATCATGTCGCGCACGCTGGCCTGGTGTCCGTGATTCGAATAATGCTGACGCAGGAAGCGGATCACCTCCCAGTGGTCCGCCTCGAGTCTCAGGCCCTCGCGTTCGGCCTGTGCCCTGGCGAATCCTTCTGACCACTCGGCCGGGTCGACCAGATAGCCTTCGCTGTCGGTCAGCACGCTGCGGCCGTCAACGTCGATCAGGCGGGTCGGCATGTCGGGATAGGCGTTGCTGCCGGCCGGGAATTCACCGGGTGCCCCGGCCGAGTTGAGTTCAGACTGCGTGATCGACCACAGGTCCACGAGGACCTCGCCGTCCAGGCGCCCATGGAAACGCTCGACGCCCGAAACCAGGACCTTGCCGCTGCCGGCCGGCAACTCGAAGTGCGCGACGCCACCGCGGTCGGTGAGAACGGGCGGGGTCTCCACGCCGTCGGCATCCATCCGCAGTACCACCGGGGTTCGCTTCAGCGGCTCTCCCGTGACCTTCATTTTCACTCTGACCGAGATCATTGCGTTTTCCCTCGCTTGTCTTCCAGCTGCCCGATGTACGGCGACCGCCCGGGATCGGGGCCCTGGAAAAAGGATGTCGTGTTGCGTCTATAAATACACTGCGGTTGTTGCAGACGACAAACGAATGTTTTTGGCATCGCTTATCGATGTTGACGATATGAAGAACCCGTTTCAGGTACGCGCACCATCTGACCTTGCGGTTCTGCATCAGGCATCCGGTCGGTGCGAGGAGCAAACAGGGATGACCAAGTCTGAACAGATCGGCCTGGCCGAGAAGGTCCGAGACGCCTGCCTGCGTGCAGCGCTGGAAGCCCACGAAGATGCGGGTATCAGCGGTCTGTGCGCTGAAGGTCGGTGGGAGATCGCGGTACAGGCCATACGCACGCTGGATGTACAGGCGCTGCTGATGCCGCCGGATACAACCGCAGAGCGCTGAATCGCCGGCCTCTACCCCTCCTTTCACCTCGCCCGCTGATGCAGCCGGGTCAACTATCGGGTGGCGTGAAGCCTTCCGGGAATTTCCCGGCGAGTATGTAGGCGAAGGCGATCACCTCGGCGATCGCCTTGTACAGGTTGTCCGGGATTTCGTCGCCGAGGGGGATCTGCGACAGGATCATCGCCAGCTCCGGGTCCGGGTACAACGGGACACCTGCCTGTTCGGCGGCCTCGACCATCCGGTCGGCAAGCTGATGTTCTCCCTTTGCCGTGACCCGCGGCGCGTTCTTGCCGTCATAGCGCAGCGCGACTGCAATATCGCTGTGGCCCCCGACGGTGCGGTTTCCGCGTTTCATCTCAGGCCCGCTCGTCCAAAAGCGAATCTGGTATCGGCACCTTGATCAGCGGTTCCGGGGGCGCGCCGAGTACGCCGGCAAGACGGATCACATCGAGGCCCTGTGCCTCGAACGCCTGCCTCAGTACCGGCAGCCGCTGTTCTACGTGCGCCAACGTCGTGGTGCGTTCGCACCAGAACGTCGCCGAGACATGATCTCCCGCCAACGCGATACGGCACTGCAATGTGCCGATGGTGTCGAACTGGAAGGCGAGGTTGACTGCCCAGGTGGATGGTGTGCCGCCGGCCTTGCCGGCGTCGTCACGCTCGATGCGCAGCATCGCTTCGTGGGTCTCCCCTGGCAGCCTTATCGGCAGGTCCAGCTGCCAGGCCTGACGCTGGCCTTCTTCTGCCGGCAACGCGACAGCCTGTTGCAGCTGGATACGGGCGATCGACCCTTCTACCAGCCGGATCAGACGGTTGAGCAGCGAATCGACACCCATGTCGCGCGCCGGGGCCTGTTGTTCGATGGCCGCGCCGGCCTGGCGCTCGGCTTTCGGCGGCAGTTTCAGGTCCTCACGCAATACGACCAGCAGCCTGAGCAGCTGAACCTTGGTGTCGGCCGGGTTCGCCGGCAATCCGGCGGCCAGGCGCGCTTCGTGAAACACGCCGCTTTGCGCGATCGCGCGCTGCAGTTGCGTCGCGGCGGGCTGGGCCGGGCGTACACCGCTTTCCTGCACAATTGTCGTGAGCTGACGCAGCGCCTCGGCCTGGCGCGGTGTGCTTGCCTGGGCACGCAGCTCGCTGACTGCCTGTCGAAGCTCCTGCGGTGACAGCTGGCGCGCCATCGCTGATCGCACCACCTGTTGCTGCCGCTGCTGTGCATCGGGCTCACGCAGTACCCGCAGTTCGGGCAGGGGCTGTCCCTTGACCACTTCGAGCTTCAGACGGGTACCCGGCGCGATTGCCACCTGGCTGCGGGCCAGTACCTCGGCGCTGGCGATCTGCAGGCGCAGCAGGCCTGGTTGTATCTGATCCAGTACCCTGGCCTGCAGCAGCTGTCCGACCTGCAGCTGTTTGAGCAGCGACGGGGCGTCGCGCCGGGTGGCGTCGATCAGCGGTTGCAGGGTGGAGGGGATCTTCAATGTCACAGTTTTCCGAGGCGCATATCGCACAAGTTATCGGCGGTATGGTCGATAAATCCAGCATCTTGCGGGTTTGGAGTGCAGATGTCGTCAGCCAGCACTAAGGGTAGTGGGCTCGAGTGGTTCGTGCGCCGAGGCGCCAGTGTGCGCGGCCCGTTCAGCAGCACCAAGGTTCGACACTTCGTCCTCGAAGGCAAGCTGACTCTTGATGACGAGGTCAGTGCCGATCGTAATGCCTGGCAAGCAATCGGTTCGGTGGACGAGGTGGTGCCGCTGCAGATGCGCACGGATGCCCAGACGCTTGCACCACAGCGGGCGGCAGAGCGTGCCGGCGACCGACTGCGTGCGTTGCGTGCGATTGTGATCGCACTGCTGGTCGTTACCGCACTGGTGGTCACCGTGACCATGGTCGGTCCGCAGGAGGAGCCGGCCACACGAGACTGCGCTGCGCTGCCTGTGCCGGGTGTGGTGCTCGAGGGCTGCCAACTGGATGGCGCACAGTTCGCCGCGGCGCGCCTCGGTTCGGCACGGATGGCCAATGTTTCTCTTGCCGGTGCCAAATTGAGCGGCGCTGATCTGAGCGCCGCCGATCTGCGGTACGCCAATCTGTCAGCGGCTGATCTGTCCTATGCCCGGCTCAGCGGTGCAGACCTCAAGGGCGCCAACCTGCGTGCCGCCGACCTGACCAATACCGATCTGTCGGCGGCGGATCTGAGTTTTGCCGACCTCGGTGGCGTGCGCCGTGGCGGGGCACGCTTTGATGGTGCAAGGCTGGAGGGGGCGATCTGGGTCGATGGTACACGCTGCGGCAAAGCCGACTGCCCGCGCTGAGTTCCGACTTGAGCGCGCGGTCGCAAACGGTTTAAGATCGCAGCCGACGCCCGGATTGGCGTCGCATACGTTCAAAGGAGAGAACACCATGCATTTGCATTTCACCAATATTTCGCTCGTCCCCTTCCATGCGGCACTTTTGGCCGCGGCGATGATCACTCCATCAGTCTCCAGCGCGGCGAGCCCATGCAAGGGTTTGGCGGTGGATGCCTGTTCGGCGGACACTCAGTGCACCTGGGTCAATGGCTACGCGCGCAAGGATGGCCGATCCGTTGTCAGCCATTGCAAACTCAAACCCTCCGGGAAGGGTTCGGCCATGGCGGATGACGACACCGTGAAGCTGAGTAAGGCGAAGTAACGCCTGGCGCCTCGATGAGGCACCCGGACAGCGAAACGCCCGCCGTCAGGCGGGTGTTTTTTTTCTGTACCGTTGCTATCGTGCATTACCAAGTGCCAGCCCGCGGTACCATCCGGCGATGCATCAAGACCCGATTGTTTTCACCATTTTTCTCGTGTTTACCGGTGCTGCGGTATTCGCGACGATCGCGTTGTTCGCGCGCCAGTCGCTGCTGGTTGCATACATCGTGCTTGGCGCTCTGTTCGGCCCCTCCGCATTGGGGTTGGTGTCCGACCCGGAGCTGATTCGCAACATCTCCGAGTTTGGCATCATGTTCCTGCTCTTCCTGCTGGGCCTGAACCTGCAGCCACAGGAACTCGTGCGCATGGTGCGCAAGACCACGCAGGTCACGCTGCTCAGCTCGCTGGTGTTCTTTGCCGTCGGCTTCCTTGTATCGAAGGCATTCGGTTTTACCTCGATGGAGGCGCTGCTGGTTGGTGGCGCGGCGACGTTCTCCAGCACGATTGTCGGTCTCAAACTGTTGCCGACGACCATGCTGCACCATCAGCGCACCGGCGAGGTCATCATCAGCATCCTGTTGATGCAGGACCTCCTCGCCATCGTGCTGCTGCTGGTGGTGCAGGGAGGTGCGAACGGTGGCATGCAGCTCGTCGATATCGCCAGGTTGTTTGTCGCCCTGCCGGCGCTGATCGGTTTCGCCTGGATGGTCGAGCGTTATGTTCTGATCCGTCTGATACGCAAGTTCGACAAGATCCAGGAGTACATCTTTCTGGTGACGATCGGTTGGTGTCTGGGTATGGCCGAACTGGCCGGTCTGCTGGGTCTCTCGGCCGAGATCGGGGCCTTCATTGCCGGCGTGGTCCTGGCATCCAGTCCGATCGCCATGTTCATCGCCGAGAGTCTGAAGCCGCTGCGCGATTTCTTTCTCGTGTTGTTCTTCTTTTCGCTGGGGGCGGGGTTCGACATCAGTGTCATCGACAAGGTCATTCTCCCGGCGCTGATCGTGGCCACGGCGATGATGCTGTTGAAGCCGCTGGTTTTCCGCTGGTTGCTTCTGCGTACCGGGGAGTCGGAAAAGCGTTCTCACGAGGTCGGCTACCGGCTCGGGCAGATGAGTGAGTTTTCGTTGCTGTTGGCGGTGCTGGCATTTGAGACCGGGGTCATCGGTGCGGAGGCCTCGTACCTGATCCAGCTGTCGACGCTCCTGACCTTCCTTGTATCGTCTTACATCGTGGTGCTGCGCTTCCCCACACCGATCGCGGTCAGCGATGCGCTGAGGCGCGACTGAGGGGATGTTTTTTTCTTTCTGTCATGCCATTTTCATATATAACGTCTAGACTTAGGGGCGAAACATAAGGGAAATAAGAGCATGCAGAAGTGTCGTCCACGCCATCGAGCCAACCGGGTTGCCGCCAGCCCCGGGCGTCTGCGCGAAGAGATCGCGACCATCGAGAAACGCCTTGCGCAACTGGGGCCGGATGGTGACTGCGGTTACGAAAACGCGATGATCCGTTTCTACGAGCAGCAGTTGGGGATGCGCCGCAAGCTGCTCAGTGCCGGCGAACTCTAGGGTCTGGCCACCCGCCCACTTTGCGCCAGCGTCCAGGCCGACGCTGCGCAGGTCTCACCTGTCTGGACACACGGTCACTGCATCAATTCGCACACCTATTTCCGCAGTGGCATACGCTGGCTGCTGTGGCCCTCGACCCGCGGCGGCATGTCGGCCAGCGCATAGAGGTCGGCGCTGAAGCGGAGTTCTTCACGGAAAGTCGCACAGGACATCGGTGGGCGGCCCAGGTATCCCTGGTAGTAGGTACACTCGGCATCACGCAGGAACATCAGCTGTTCGCGGGTCTCGACGCCCTCGGCGATGACCTTGAGGCCGATGTGTCGGGCCATCGACAGGATGGCGCGCACGATCGCGGCATCGTTGGGGTCGGTGCCGAGGTCGCGGACGAAGGAACGGTCGATCTTGAGTGTGTCGATCGGCAGCCGGCGCAGGTCGGCCAGCGAGGAATAGCCGGTGCCGAAGTCGTCGATCGCGAAACGGATGCCCATCTGCTTCAGGGCGTTCATCCGATCGATTGAATCTTTGACGTCCTTGATCAGGATGGTCTCGGTGATCTCGAACTGCAGGCGCTTCGGATCGGCGCCGGTGTCGCTCAGTATCTGTTGCACGCGCTGCACGAACTCCGGCTGATGGAACTGCTGGTGACTGATGTTCACCGCCAGACAATCGGGTGCCGCCACTTCGGGATCGCGTTGAATCCCCGCGAGCAGTTGGCAGGATTCCAGCAGTACCCAGTCGTCGAGCTTGAGCATCAGTGCGCAATTCTCGATGTAGGGCAGGAACTCTGTCGGTGCGATCATGCCACGGGTCGGGTGCCGCCAGCGCAGCAGGACCTCGGCACCCAGAATATGGCCATCGCGGATCCCCAGCACCGGCTGCAGATAGAGTTCGAACTGGTGGTCGCGCAGGCCGTTGCGGAGCTCGTTCTCGATGCGCAGGCGTGATGTCGCAACCTCGTCCATGCGGCGTTCGAACACGCGTGTTCCGTCTCGTCCTGCCCCTTTCGCGTGATACATCGCGGTATCTGCATGACGCAGCAGCGTGTCGACCGTATCGCCGTCATGCGGGAAGGTGACCAGCCCGATGCTGGCTGTGACGTACAACTCGTGACCATCGAGACGGTATTCGTCGGCAAACAGGCCGCGCAGCTTTCCGGCGATCTCCATCGCCTTCTCGACTGCGCGCTCCTGGTGCTGACCGAGCCCCTCGAGCAGCACGACGAACTCGTCCCCACCGAGGCGTGCCACGGTGTCTTCCTCGCGCAGCGCATGGCGCAGGCGGTTCGCCAGTTCCTTTAGCAGCTGGTCGCCCACCGAGTGCCCCAGCGAGTCATTGATGCGCTTGAACTTATCCAGGTCGAGGAACAGCAATGCACCGATCTGCCCGGTACGACGCGCACGCACCAGGGCACGACTGACCCGGTCGGTCAGCAGGGTACGGTTGGGCAGGTTGGTGAGAGTATCGTGGTAGGCGAGGTGCTGGATGCGTTGCGCGGCGTCCTCGCGATCGCTGATGTCACGCGCGATGCACAGCAGGAGATTCCCGGTATCGAGTTGGATCCGTGATACCGATGTCTCGGCCGGGATGATGCGGCCGTCCCCCGCGCGGTAGTTGATTCGGATGGAGCGGCCCAGTGGCTGGTCCATCACGTCGTCGATCAGGCCGCGCAGGTAGGCCTCATCCTCGTCGTGCAGCGTGATCAGACTGATGCCCAGCAGCTGCGAACGGTCCATCCGCAGGTACTCTTCGGCCCGCGGATTGCAATCGACCAGGCGGCCGTCCGTTGGTTCGAAAATCAGAACCGCATCGTGCGACTGGCGGTAGATGGCCTTGAGCCGCTCCAGCTCACCGCGCAGTCGGCGCGTGTATGCAGCCAGCCGTTTCTGCCGGGCGCTCAACAGCGTGTCCACGCCGGTGCTGTCGCCTGCGGCGTGTGCCTGTGGTGTGCCGGGAGTGCTCCGCGGTAGTGAAAGTTGGCGTATCCGCCGCTGCAGGCGCCCCATGCCGTGCCGCACCGGACGCTGCACGGTGAAATCCCAGGCCCAGACGATCAGGGCAGCGACCGCGGTGAGCAGTGCCAGGTGTTCGGCGGTCAGCGCCTCGATCCCGGCGGCACCGAGCAGGGTCAGCACCTGACCGGAAAGCACGAGCAGGAACAGGGCCAGGGGTTTGCGCAGGGATTGCAGCATCAGGTGCGTGGCATGTAGCCGGGCGAGGGTTGCGAACTGGCCCGCGGCGTCTGTGCCCTGGTCATGGTGAAACCTCCTGATTCAGGCCAATAGCGACTGAATCGTCGATAGCTTTAGGGCACACTTGCGGGAATCCGCAGATCGTTGCCAGGGAGACAAGATACCGCAGCCTGGCACCTCGATCTGCGGTAATTTGACCACCCATCCGATAGGCCTGTACCACCAGGCGCCGATGAGCTCGATTATGGATGCCATTCAGGAAATAAAGCTCGAACCGGTTGCCGTCATGCGTTCGCCGTTCGAGGAAAAATTCGCGGTCCCGCGCCAGTCCGGGCTGGTCTTGGAGGCCACCGGAGAAGTCGTCTTCCTGCCCCCGTTCGACGACCCGGCGATGCTGCAGGGGCTGCAGGGTTTTTCCCACGTCTGGCTGACCTTTTTATTCGACCGTTGTGTGGATCAGGGATGGCGGGCCAAGGTGCGGCCGCCGCGCCTCGGCGGCAACCGGGAGGTCGGCGTGTGGGCGAGCCGTTCACCGTTCCGGCCCAATTTTCTCGGCCTGTCGGCGGTGCGTCTGCTCGACGTCGTGAGCGGCCCCTCACCGCGTCTGCGGGTATCCGGGGTGGACCTGCTCGACGGCACGCCGATCCTCGATATCAAGCCATATCTGCCGTACGCCGATGCGATTGCCGATGCGGCCGGTGGGTTTGCGCCTGAGGCACCGGTGCCACCGTTGCAGGTGGCGTTCTCTGCCCGCGCCGAGGCCACGCTGGCGCAGCTTGCGGATGGTGCCTCGCTGCGGGCCTTGATCAGCGGGGTTCTCGCACTCGACCCGCGGCCGGCATACCGCCGCGGTGCCGAGCCGGAGCGGATCTATGGCGCACGTCTGGCCGGCCGCAACGTGCGCTGGGTGGTCAATGAGGCGGGGCTGCAGGTGCTGGATCTCGACCTCGCTGAAGCCGATTGAGTGGTCAGTGCAGCAGCGTGAACATGCGTGCCCGGTAACGCCTGATCGCCGGGTCGTCGCCCAGCATCTCGAACAGCCGCAGCAGCGCGTTGCGCGCGGCGTCGTCACCGAATTTGCGGTCCGTCTGCATGATCTGCAGCAGGTCCTCGAAGGCCGACTCGATATCGTTCGCCATCACCTCGTGCGCTGCCAGCTGGTAGCGCGCGGCGCTGTCGTCTGGCGTCTCTGCGACCCGTCCTGCCAGCGTCTCCATGGGTTCGGCATCCAGCGCGATCCGGTCGAAAAACAGCTGGCCTCGCAGCCGCTTGGTCTCGGGGGTGTCCTGCTCAGCGGCGGGCAGTGAATCGAGTGCCTGCTCGGCCGCAGTGATATCGCCGGACGCGGCATGTACCTGCGCCATCGTCAGGATGATGCGCGGATTGCCGGGATCTGCCGACGCAGCCTCTGACAGCAGTTCGAGTGCCCCTGCCGCATCGCCGGCCAGCAGACGTTGCTCTGCCTGAGCCACCGATCCATCCGAGGGCCGTGGCAGATGCTTTTCGAGGAAGGTGCGGATCTGTGCCTCCGGCAGGGCACCCATGAACTCGTCCACCGGCGCGCCATTCTTGAACAGCTTCACCGTGGGAATGCTGCGGATGCCGAACTGGGCGGCAATCGCCTGCTGCTCCTCGGTATTGATCTTGGCCAGGACGAAGCGGCCCTGAAACTCGTCGGCCAGCTTCGCCAGCAAAGGCATCAGCAGTTGGCAGGGCTGGCACCAGGTGGCCCAGAAGTCGACCAGCACCGGGACCTGGTGTGATCCCTGCAGCACGATCTGCTCGTAGTTGCTCTGATCGACGTCGAAGACGAACGGTGAGTCGGTCATGACAAGGCTGCTCCCGGGTTATGGCGATCGCGCGAAGGTGCGGGCCGCGGACCACAATTGCAAGTCCCGCACGGCACTTGATTTGCGGACGCTGCGCCCGCATCTGAAGTTCAGTCCCAGGTCAGCCGGAGAAAGTCGTGAGTGATTCCAGGCATGTCGTTTGTGCACATTGTGGTGGTGTCAACCGGGTGCCGGTCGAGCGACTTGGCGCCGGGGGCAAGTGCGGGCGCTGCAAGGCGGCGTTGTTCGAAGGCCATCCCGCGGAGGTTGGGGCGAGCGGATTTCAGACCCAGTTGACGCGCAGTGACATCCCGCTGCTGGTCGATTTCTGGGCGCCCTGGTGTGGGCCCTGCCGCGCGATGGCGCCCGCTTTCGAAAAAGCGGCCAGGCAGCTCGAACCCGGTTACCGTCTGCTGAAGGTCAACACCGAGGAACAGCAGGCGATTGCCGCGCAGTTCAATATCCGCAGCATCCCGACGATGATCCTGTTTGCGCGCGGCCGCGAGGTCAGCCGGATGTCCGGTGCACTCGATGCCGCCGGCATCGTCGCCTGGGCGCGGCAGCAGCGGGCCTGATCTGTCTCAGAACGGCGTTCCTTTGTGGGTCATGGTTGAATCCCGCGGTCCTTAACGCCCGTCAAATAACCTTAATTGTATCGGGGTTAACCTGAACGCTGAGGGCTGTCCATGTCGGGCAACCCGATGCCGGCCGGTCGGATGTCGCCCGGCCCCCTGGGGGACGAATGCAGCGTTGGGGCAAATCCCTCCCTGGCACTTTGGGTGAGATCACACGCGCAGTGCGCTTCGCCTGGCGCGCCTTCCTGCTGCTCCTGCTGTTGCTTGTCGCCGTGCCGCTGCATGCCGACCCCCTGGGCGCGTTTCTGCTCGAGGCCATCGTAAAAAACCCGGGCAAGCCACCCTCTGATGCGACCCTGCTCCTGCTGACGACCGACCTCGGTTGGTACGAACAAAACATGTCCAGGCTGCCGCAGGCGATCCAGGATCAGGTGCAGCAGCTGCGTGTCCGCGTCGTGGGTGAGTCGGCGCGCCAGGCGGCGGAGTCCCTCGGCGAGTCGGCCGATGTGTTTCTGGCCAGCGGATCGTGCAAGGCGGGGCGCGATATCGACCTGCTGTATGTCGGCAACAACACGAGCAAGGCGCGGTCGAGCATCGATGCCGCAATAGGGGAGACCACGGCGGCAATCCTGGCCAACGACGCCGGCGATGATTTTCTCGCGGCGGCGCGCAGCAATGGCCTGACGATCCCCTCCCGACTGAACAGTGATGCGCTGGAGGTGGTGGCCTCCGATCTGCCCAACTTCGGATACGCGGATCTCAAGGACGCACTGGCCAGGGCCAAGGCGGCCCAGCAGGCGGGAGACGCGAACGCCATCGAGTTGCTGGAGAAGGAACTGCGTGAAGCACTCAAGAAGAACCTCGAGGCGCAGGTGAGGTCGTCGGCCAAGGACATGTACCGCGGCGGCGCAGGCCAGCGTTTCTTCGTCCTCGATTATCTGGGCGACGAAAACAAGGTCCGATGGATCGCCCAGGACGCAGCCGGCAACTGGGTGCTGAAGCCGGGAGGGTTCGAGGCCCTGTCCGACAACCTGCGTGAACAGGTGATGGCCCTGATGCCGACCAGCCGGCGCGCCAAGTTCGCTAAGGTCGCCAGCGATTACGCGATGTTCTTCAAGCACGGCGAAGGTGGATTGGGGGGTACCGCAAAGTACGTCGACCGGATCTGGGGCGATGTCGACGACGTCGCACTGTTGCTGCACATGGATGCGGACGAACAGGTCGCGTTCATGGTGGCCCGTGGTATTGCCAGGAACCCCGAGAATGCCTCGGCGATGCTCTCCCAGCTCGGGATGTGGGAGGAGCAGGTAACACAGGGCGTGCAGCGGGCGATGCGCCAGGCGGTGCAGAATCAGCTGATCCTGGATGTCGACCGCCTGGTAAAGGAACTCGACCAGATCCAGGGCGACGGCGCGCTGGACGCGCTGGACGTCCTGTATCGCAAGCACCTGCTCCAGTTTGACCTGAATGACATGGCCAACGGCCTGGCCGCTATCGCCGACGTGCCCGGTGAAGACGCCAAAGAAATCCTGAAGGTCCTCAGCGGCAAGTTCGGCGGATCGGAGTCGGGCAAGCGGGTACTGGGCTATATCGAACGCCAGCTCGATCTGCTGCGCGGCGACGGTGGCAGCCATGTCGCGACGCGCCTGCTGCGACACCTGTGGGCGACCGGGCAGATCGAGCCGGCCGATTACTACGAGGCACGGATGCACCTCTCGACCGGCCAGAGCCTGCCGGACGGGCCGGTTGCCAGGAAGCTGCAACAGGCCAGGCAGGAGATCCTGGTGCTCGGTGCGGTCGACATGATGGACCTGACCGATGATCCCAAGTCGATCGAAAACCTGATCGAAGAGTGGAAGCGCCAACGCAGTGGGGCCCTGATCGTCACCGGTACGCCGGAGGTCCGCCAGACCATCAGGGAGCTGGGCACGTTGCCGGCCGAGGATCTGAAGAAGCTCGGCTGGCTCGATGTTGAGATCCAGCTGCCGATGGAGATGCGCCTGCGTCTGAAGCTGCTGCCCGAGCAGGTGGTGGATCTCGGGCAACGACTGGGACGTCGCCTGTCCAGGCAGGCTATTGCACTGGCCGCCTGGCAGCGCCGTACGCGCGAGTACATCTTCAGTCTTACCCCGACCCAGTTTGGCTCGGAGGGTGACCTGGGGCCGATGGACGCGGTGTTCGCGGTGGCCAGCGGGATGTTGCAGACCTACATGATCCTGAACAGCGATCCACCGATGACGGCGGAAGAGGAGAACCTGGCGCTGGCAAACGCCTGGGTGACCTCATTGCCGATCGTCGGTGATTTCGCCGACGGCATCATCGGTGGTATCGAGGCCGGTTTCAGCGGCGATCGGCGCAAGGCGCTGGAGTCCGGTCTTTATATTGCCATCGGGGTGATGGGCGTGGTGCCCGGTGGCCAGATCCCGGCGATGGTCACAGGTCTGCTGATGGCGACCGCGCCTATCGCCGAGGGTGTGCTCGACGCGCGCAACGCCCAAAGCCTGATCCAGGCATGGATCGCGTCCGGCAGCTGGGAGGGTGGCGGCGACCAGCCGCTGGTGCTGAACGGCCTGTTCGATCGTGCGCAGGCGTTTCACGACCTCACCTACCAGGACCTGCTCAGTGAAAAAGGGGACCGTCCCTATCAGTCGGAGCTGGCCGATGGCCTGTTCACCGTGCCGACGATCAACGCCTCGATCCGCGATTATGCCGAACGTTACGTGTTTCCCCAGTACCCGAGGATCGCGGTCCTGCGGGATACGCTGAAGACGGTGTTCACCGACACCGATGAGCAATACTGGGACCGCCTGTTCGGTGTGCGCCTGATGGACAACGATGCCGGAAAACCGGTGTTGCGGTTCGATACTGACTGGGTGGCGAAGAACGGGGGCAAAGGGGCTGTCCTGCTGGTCCGCGAGTATGCGCAGCTGCGTATCCAGGCGCTGAACCAGACCATCGCCCGCCTCAAGGAGTGGGCCGAGGAGGAGCGCCGGGTGGCGCAGAACTACGACGGCGAGGTCGAAAAGCTCAGGCAGAAGCTGCGCGAACTGCAGACAGAGCTGAACATCGGTTCGCTGGTCGGACACGCCGAGCGCAGCGCCGACAGCTACGCCAAGGTGATCAAGAACGCGATGGAGCATGAGACCCTGCCGCTGTCGCGCTACCGCATCTACAAACACTACGTCCAGGAATATCAGCAGATCGTACAGTTGGTGCGCAGGATCAAGGCGCGTATGGCCGAGATCCCGAACGGCTATCAGCCGGCCAACTGGTTTCTGACCGGTTACCCGGAATTCGACCGGCCGCGTATCACCAAGTTGGCGGCGATGATCGAGAACGGCCGCAAGGGCGTCGTTGAAAAGGTCACCAGGCTGATCGATGACTTCGGTTTCCGCGGCAAAGGTGGATTCGATCCGGGAAATCCCTGCCACAGTGCTGCGTTCAATACGCTGGCCGCGTTGCGCCACAAGGTTTCGTTCATTGAGAACCTGGCTGAGTACTACCAGACGCTGGCCGACAACGAGTCTGCCTGGAGTGACGCCTACGAGGCGGCGCGGGTGCGTTATGTCGAGGTGCGCGACACCTACGCCGGGCTTTTGCCGTTGAAAGCGAGCGAGGTCGAGAACAAGGCGCTCAGCGACGCTGCGATGACCTTCGTCTTCGCGATGCCGTACGCGCTGGCCGCCGGTGAACGCGATTTTTATCGGCGCACCGCCAGCGATTACGCGATCCGCCTCGAGACCGCCAAGAGAGAGTACGAGTTTGCGGGGTTCCTGACCGGCGATGCGGGCAAACCGCTTGAGCTCTGCCTGCTGCAGTCGCTCAAGGTCGAGGTCACGCTAAAACCGTACAACCCGCTCAAGGGTAGTGCCACGATTGCCACGGCGAGCCTGACGTCGGGCTCGCCGCCGTCGGAGTACTACTGGCGGTGGCAACTCGATGGCCCGTTGAGTTCGCAGTCACCTTACGGTGAAAAGATCGAAGTCAAGGTCGACGGGGCCGGTATGGTGGTGGCTCAGTTGACCGACCACTTCAATCGCGAACGGGCCAAGGTGCTGGCAGAGGGCCGCGCGACGGTCGTGCCATCCGAGCTTGGGGACGAACCGGGAAAGGGCGATCCCGACAGCGGGAAGGAAGGTGGCAAACCGGCTGATGATGACGGCGGCAAGGTCACGGCGACCGCAGCCGCAGGTGACCTTGCGGCAGCAGTGGCGGCGGCGCGACAGGCACGCGACTGGCAACGGCTGACCGATCTGCTTGAAGCGGAGAAGGCGACTCGCCGGGAGCAAAAGCCCGATACGTACCTGGAGCGTATCGGCACCATCAACCAGGCGTTGCAGGATATCAAGCAGGATCGCCTGGCGTGGCTGGTGAAGTGGAAGGCCTATCTGGTCGCGTTGCAGCAGGTCAATGACGCCAGCTGGAACCGGATCTACCACGCGATGGAGCGCAAGCGCGACGAGTTTCAGGAAAAGTGCAACGCCGGCTGCAGGGACTGCCGGGAGCAATGCGAAAAGCAGGCCTACCAGTACCATGAGGACTGCGTCGGCAGACTGAAGGAGGATCACTGGGCGGAGGGCCGGCGGATACGTGAGTCGCTGAAGGTGCTTCCGGACATCGTCTTCCGCCTGGACAGCGCCGGATACGAGCATGAACAGTGGTTCCGTGAGGTCGAGGAACTGAGCAAGGCGCATCGGCTGCCGTTCCCCTACCCGGATCCGGTTGTGCCGCAGATCGCCTATGTGACGAAGTGCCTTGATCAGGAGGCCCCCTTGGTGCCGACCAGGCCCGAGCAGCCACCTGTGCTCACGGTGAAACTGGGCGCACCGGCGGATGCCGTGGCGGTCGGCAGGCCGGTGTCGCTGAACGCCTCGATCAGCGGTGGCAAGCCGCCTTACAGCTACAGCTGGTCGGGTGCAGTCGGCAGCGGCGCCCACGCCACCCTGACGCCTCTTTGGGCCGGCGACTGGAGTGTTTCGGTCGAGGTGGCCGATGCCGACGGCGCACAGGGCACCGGGCTGGCCACGGTGCGTGCGGCACCGGCGACGATGAAGCTGGAAGGTCTCGATGGCCAGGTGTTCTACGGCAGCACTACCGTGCTCAACGCCGCCGGGCTGGGGGTGGGGCCGCGCGCGCCGGTGGTGGACGCGGGTCCGAACTGCCCGCCGCCTTATACCAGTCCGTTCTGCGTCGATACCTCGATCCGCATCACCAAGCAGGTGACTACGCCGCCCGAAGACCTCGGTCGCGGCGAGATCTACATCGTGGACCCGGACAAGGAGTTTCCCGACGAGCCCCCACCAGCGACCGCAGACAAGGTGATCTGGCAGTCGGAACCCGGGCTCACCTTCGAGCCGCCGGAAAGCAACAGTGACATCACCACTGTGACCTATGATCGTATGGGCGAGGTGAAAGTCTGGTGCGAGCGTCTGGCACAGGTCGAGGGTGCCTATCACACGGTCGGTGAGTGCGAACAGGAGACCACGAAGGTCGGGCCGCCGTCATTCGTTGTCAGCTTCGAACCCGCCGACGGCCAGGCACACATCGGGCAACGTGTGATTGCGACCGTACATGCCAGGCCCGGCGTACCCGAAAGACTGATCGACTACCGCTGGTTCGATCCGCCGTCATCCAACCGGTGGGAACTGGACGCCAATGCCGGCCGGATCGCGTTCACCGTGCTCGACACCAGGCCGATCAAGCTCAGCGCCCTGGCGCGTGTGCCGGTGCATGGCGACGAGATCGCCGAGATCGCGTCGAGCTACACCGGGGTCGGGTACTCGGTGAATGCCTGGGTGGTCGAACCACCCAATCCACCGATGACCTGGGACCCGGTCAAGGGAGGCCTTCAGCCGGTACCCCGCGGCCAGTGCGCAACGCACGAACGGATCACCCTGCGTGCCGAGTTGCAGGGGGGCGTCGCGCCTGACGGTCTGCGCTGGCAGTGGTCGGTGAACGAGGGCACCGGCCTGAGCAACCCGATCTCGCAGACGCCCACCGTGTCACGCAGCGAACCTGGCGACATCCAGGCGCGGGTAACCGCCAGCGACAGGGATGGCCGCAAGCTCGGAGAGGCCGAGGTGGGCTTCTCCGTCGTGGCGTTGCGCAGTGCACCCGCAACCGGCCCTGAAAAAGCAGCAGCAGCGGCGACGTCGTCGGAAACCGCGCCGGCTGCGGCCGTCGCCACCGCAACGCCGTCAGCCCCGACGTCGAAACCGGCCTTCGACCAGATGGTCCAGGAAGCGCGTGATCAGGTAAGGCGTGGCGACATGCAGGCTGCCGAGCAGGCCGTGATCCAGGCGCGCAAACGCGATCGTGCCAAGGCGGTGGGGGTCGTCAACGAGGTCGCACGGGCCGCAGCCGACAGCGGCTGGAAGGCGGCGCATGCGCGCGATTTCAACACCGCCTTGAACGATCTGCGGGTAGCGAACCGGCTTGCACCCAAGGCGGGCAAGATTGCGGAAAAGCTCGCCAGGACTGAACGTTCCGCGAAACAGTGGCCCACGGTCGAGGCAAAGGCCGCGGAATTCGACCGGCTGCTGGCTGACAGGCAGGTCTGGTCTGCCCACGCGGCGATGCGCGAAATGGAGGAACTGCAGTTCAATATGCCCGGCCAGATGTCCAATCCACTGTCTCAGCGCGTGATGGACGATTTCAATCATGCGCTCGAGGCCTACAACGCCTTCATGCAGGAAAAATCGGAACTGCACACCCGTTACTTCAGGGAACAGAACTGGCAGGCCATGCTCGACAGTGCGCTGGCCACACGGGGGGTGTGGGAACTGAACGCGAACGGCGACAAAGACGTGCAGGGTCGGATCGATTTTGCGCGCCAGATGCTGCGCGAACAGTCGGCCGGTAGTGGTAAGTCCGTGGGGCCTGAGGGGTCGAACATGGCCGATGCCGTGGTTGCGGCCGTTGTCACGGCCGCGGCCACGGCGGCGGTCGCGGTCGAGTCGGCCGCCTCCGTACCGCCGCCAGATGAGGCAGCCGCGATCGCCGCGCAGCAGATCGAACAGGGTCCTGGGCAAAAGGCCAAGCAAAAAGCCGAGCAGCCCGCGCCGGTCCGCAATGGCAAGTCGGCGACACTCACGCCGGGCTGGGACCGGACCGATAGCCCGCTCGCCTCAGGCAAGGTCGAATGGGAGAGCAAGGACCTGCGCAACGGCCAGCGCAGCTTTGCGGCGACCTTCGTGTTGAAAGGGGCTGAGCCCAACCACAGCTATACCGTCGGCGTCCATTTCTTCGAGCCGCCCGGCACCAGCCTGCCGCCGGTCAGCCAGTTCGGTGGCCGCATGCTGGGGAATACACGTACCACGCTGTCGCGTGAGGGACGCACCGCGACCATCCTGGGTGGGTGGGACTTCGGCCAGTTGACGACCAATGCGAAAGGCAATGGTCGGGCGACCTTCCGCTTTGAGATTCCGGCTGCCGAATACCATCTGCAGTTCACCGTCAGACAGGGCGAGTGTGATCCGACTCGGGGAGTGACTGCCGGTTGCGATGCCGTGTACCGCAGCGGCGGCCGGTTTGCTGAGGCATTCGAATCAATCGAGGCACCGAGACAGGTCGCCAAGGCGGCAAAGGCGCAGCCTGCCACCCGAGAGGCGGTCAAGCTGGGACCGAAGAAACTGCATCCGATCGAGACAGGTGCCGGTGTTTACGAGGTCAGGCAGAAAGGCGGTGAGGTCCGGGTCCGCAAGACCGGGCCGAATCCGGGTGGATTGCAGCATGCCGGGATGGGCCTTGGCGTGGAGGAACTGGGTGGTCCCGTGGCGGGTGACTTTGAGGTTTCAATCGCATTCGACAAGGCGAAGATCGACGGTGACGGCCTGAACCAGATCGAGCTTCAGACCCGATACGAGGGCGGTGCGGTGTTCTACGTGGTACGCGACCGGGAAGGTCGAGGTTGTCATGTCTGGGCACCTGGGATCCAGGGCGACGGTGTTGGCGGCAGCAGCGGGAGCCTGCGTATCGTGCGCAGCGGCGGCCAGGTGACCGGCTACTGCAATGATCAGGCGCTGTGGTCGACCCGCATCGACGCGCCGCTGGTAGGCCTGCAGTTCGTGCTGCAGAACAATGACAGCTCAAACGATCCGACGAGCGTCACGTTCAGCAAGTTCCGTTTCAGGTCCATCGCCGGCGGTCAGCCAGCCACCGATGACCCGGTCAGCGCAAGCCCAGCAGCCGGGATCGCCGGCAACTGGAAGACCAGCTACCAGCTTGCGACGCTGGCGCAAAACGGCGATCAGGTCACTGGCAGCTACCGGTCCGACGGCGGTGAGATCATCGGTACCTATCGAAACGGCGTGCTCGAAGGGTTCTGGATCGAAAACCGTTCTGACAAACGTTGTGCGACCCCTAAGGGGGCCCAGGGCCGTTTCCACTGGGGGCGCCTGCGTTGGGTGTTTACCGGCGACCGCTTCGTCGGTGACTGGGGTCACTGTGACGGTCCCCTCGACAAGAAGGGTGACTGGACCGGGGCCCGCGAATGATGGGCTGGAAATACTGCCGCGCCACCCGGACCCGGGGGCGGCGCCATGGAGATAGCCGATGACCACTGAACTGCCGCCGATCGAGTGGGAGGTCAATATCCCGCTGGTCACCAATCCAATGATCCTCGGTGCCTGGTTGAAGGCGATGGGGGCTACCTACCTGCTGTCGATGCTGATCGTCGGCACCGTTTTCGTCGGCACCGGACAGGCCGATGCTCTGCCGCTGCTGGCCGGCTGGTTTGCATTGGTGACGGCCGGTCTCGCATTGCTGGGCCTGCTGATCATGCTGCTGGTGTTCGGCAACCGCTTCACGGCACGTTTCGCGTTGACCGACAAGGGTGTCGTCTACGAGGGTGTGGACAAGCGTGCCCGTTCATTGGCGCGCCTGGCGGTGCTGGCCGGCGGGTTGCGGGGCAGCCCCGGGACGGCGGGCGCCGGGCTGCTGGCGATCTCCACGGAACAGGTGGCCCTCGACTGGGCAGGCGCATTTGGCGCGCGCTACTCCCCGCGGCACCACACCATCGCGCTGCGCAACCAGTGGCGCGATCTGCTGCACATCTATTGCCGTGCCGACAACTACGAGCAGGTGCGGGCACGGGTCGAGGCGATGCTGGCAGACAAGGGCACGACCGAGCGCCTGTCGCGGACAACGTCGCCCCTGCCGCAGGCGCTGTTGGCGACGGGACTGGTAATTGCGTCATGCCTGCCGCTGTTCGCGCTGCAGGATATCAGCGACCTGGATATCCTCTGGCCGTTGCTGATCATGGTGTTTTCACTCGCCACCGTGTGGTTGATCCCGTTGTTCGGCTGGGTCGTCCTGCCGCTGCTCGGTGTCGTGCTCGTGCAGCTGGTTTTCGCATTGCAGGAGGTGCGCGAGTTCACCCTGGTCAGTACCTACCGCTACCGGCTTTTCGAGGCGCTGGACGCTGGCGAGTGGCTGCTGTTGGGTCTCGCAATGGCCGGTATCGTTTACCTGGGGCGGACGGCGTGGCGTGCGGTGCGCGGTCGCCTGGTACCGGTATTGATGCGCGACGGGCAGGATATGAGCGGATGAAACGGGGCCGAGGGCGCCAATCGGGAGACTCGAAGCCGACGATTCGCCGGACCTGTGCTCCCCGGGCTGATAGAATAATGCCCTGGACGTGGACAGCGAATCCCTGGTTGGCGTAAAATACCGCACTGCAACATGGCGTTGCCGGTCCACACGAATCAACTCAACGAACGACTGGTAGAGATAGCCGAAGGCAATTCTCTTCAGCCTTTTTGCGCGCGTACAAATGACCAAATCGGCAATTTTAGTACTCGAAGATGGCAGCGTGTTCCACGGCCGATCCATCGGAGCCGAGGGGCAGACTGTCGGCGAGGTTGTCTTCAACACGGCGATGACGGGTTACCAGGAAATCCTGACCGACCCTTCGTACAGCCGTCAGATCGTGACCCTGACCTATCCGCACATCGGCAATACCGGCATCAATGCCGAGGACGCCGAATCCACTGCAATTCACGCTGCAGGGCTGGTCATCCGTGACCTGCCGCTGCTGGTCAGCAATTTCCGCAGCGAGATGGCCCTCGATACCTATCTGCAGAAACACGGCGTGGTCGCTATCGCCGATATCGACACCCGACGGCTGACCCGCATCCTGCGCGAGAAAGGTGCGCAGAACGGTTGCATCATGGCCGGCGGCGGCGACGAGGGTCGGGCGCTCGAGCTGGCACGCGGGTTCCCGGGGCTCAAGGGAATGGACCTGGCCCAGGAAGTCACCACCGGGCAGACCTACAGCTGGAACGAAGGCACCTGGCAACTGGGTGCCGGGCACAAGGCACATGACCCGGAAGGCGCGCGTTTCCACGTCGTTGCCTACGACTACGGGATCAAACGCAACATCCTGCGCATGCTGGTCGACCGCGGCTGCCGTATCACCGTGGTCCCGGCCCGGACGCCGGCCGCCGAAGTGCTGGCGATGGCGCCGGACGGGGTGTTCCTGTCGAACGGCCCGGGTGACCCCGAGCCCTGTGACTATGCGATCACCGCGATCCGCGACATCGTCGAGACCGGCATGCCGACCTTCGGCATCTGCCTGGGTCACCAGTTGCTTGGTCTCGCATCCGGTGCCAAGACGGTCAAAATGAAGTTCGGGCACCATGGCGCCAACCACCCGGTACAGGACCTGGCTGCCGGCACGGTGATGATCTCCAGTCAGAACCACGGCTTCGCGGTCGACGAGCAGAGCCTGCCGGGCAACCTGCGACCGACCCACAAATCACTGTTCGACGGTTCCCTGCAGGGTATCCATCGCACCGACCGGCCGGCATTCAGTTTTCAGGGCCATCCCGAAGCAAGCCCGGGGCCGCACGATGTGGCGCCCGTGTTCGACCATTTCATCGAGCTGATGGAAAACCGCTGACGGCCGGGGTGCCAGGTTCAGCGGTCAGTATTTTTCGAATTTCCGGCGCCCCGCGCCGACTGCGGTTGACACAACATGCCAAAAAGAACAGACATCCACAGCGTCCTGATCATCGGTGCCGGTCCGATCGTGATCGGCCAGGCCTGTGAGTTCGACTACTCCGGAGCCCAGGCATGCAAGGCGCTGCAGGAAGAGGGTTTGCGCGTCATCCTGGTGAACTCCAACCCGGCCACCATCATGACCGACCCGGACATGGCCGACGCGGTGTATATCGAGCCGATCACCTGGCGCACTGTTGCCCGCATCATCGAAAAGGAAAAACCCGATGCGCTGCTGCCGACGATGGGCGGGCAGACCGCGCTGAACTGCGCATTGGACCTGGTCCGCGAGGGCGTGCTCGCGGCGCATGGTGTCGAGATGATCGGCGCCACCCGCGAGGCGATCGACAAGGCCGAGGACCGCGACCTGTTTCGCCAGGCGATGCGCAAGATCGGCCTGGACATGCCGCGTTCGGCGATTGCGCATTCGATCGAAGAGGCGCACCAGGTGCAGGCGCAGATCGGATTTCCGACCATCATCCGCCCGTCGTTCACCATGGGTGGCTCCGGCGGTGGCATCGCCTACAACCGCGAAGAATTCGAAGAGATCTGTACCCGCGGCCTCGACCTGTCGCCGACCTCCGAGCTGCTGATCGAGGAGTCAATCCTCGGCTGGAAAGAATTCGAGATGGAGGTCGTGCGTGACCGTAACGACAACTGCATCATCGTCTGCTCGATCGAAAACCTCGATCCGATGGGCGTGCATACCGGCGACTCCATCACCGTTGCGCCGTCGCAGACCCTGACCGACAAGGAATACCAGGTCATGCGCAACGCCTCGCTGGCGGTGTTGCGGGAGATCGGTGTGGATACCGGCGGGTCGAACGTGCAGTTTGCGATCAACCCCGACGACGGGCGCATGATCATCATCGAGATGAACCCGCGGGTCTCGCGCTCCTCGGCGC
>ERZ795048.1348-NODE-1348-length-22368-cov-7.737328_pt1 | contig 22368 bp, 18 predicted proteins | sample MGYA00375132_ERZ795048 | MGnify/ENA primary metagenome ERZ795048 (study PRJEB30177, sample SAMN05720225) | activated sludge metagenome | isolation source: Anaerobic digester | place: Hong Kong | collected 2014-12-17 ... | reverse complement strand
CAGCGTGATCTGCAACCCTTTTTTCCACACAGGCAATATTATAATGCGAAGGTATACTTTGATACCGCAAAATATCAACTTGATGAAGAACGCAACAATACTCTCGCATCATTTTATGCCGTTCTTGCATTAGTTGAATTAAAAACAATGCATATGATTGCGATGACCAGGCAGATGGAAAGTAAAAAACTTCTATATGAACGTGATCAGTATAAGTCTATTGCAGACAGTGGAACAGTCCGCAATAGAAGGAAAGCTGCTATTACCGGGTCAATACTAAAACGTCACAATGGGAGATACACCTGCGTAATTCCCGAATATATTATTTTTAAAAAAAATTCTGATGAGCTTACGACTGCCGGCATTGATATTTTCAATACAATAGGAATGGTTATATATCTTAATCCCGCCAGCCGTATTTCAATTAAAGGGGTTACCGGAAATAGCTCGAAGATACCTGATATTCTCGGGAAAACAAAAACAATTGCCAATTTTCTTCATAAAGAAAAACGAATTGGAACTAACAGAATGATTTCCAGTACTGAGGCAAATGAAAAAGACTTTTCTATTGGGACAGAGAAAAATAATTTTGATAGAATAGAAATTATCGTGACAGGTATTCGATAAGTTTCAAAAATCAATGTCCATGATTATCATTCTCGGAGTAACAAAACCATTATATTCATTCACATCGACCTTGTAAACAGCGTCAAATTCCATTCCGGGGGAAATGGCTTCTGCAAGATGAGGCATATTCCATCCAACTGCCTCAAGACCATCACAGCCTGAAATGCTGATTTTCACATGGTTATTATTTTTCCCGAAAGTCCTGACGGCCCCGGCCGTTACTTCCCTGCTTAGAAAAACCGGTAATTCATTATGGTGGCCATGCGGTTCAAGTATGGAAAGTGAATGTATAAACCCGGAATCAATACTTTTGGCCTCTAATTCCATATCAATTTCAATTCCAGTGGGGTCAGTCGTTTTTTGTATTAACGAATTTGAAAGCCTGTTTTTTATCTCCAGCAGATTGTTTTTATGAGCGGTAAATCCGAATGCCTGGGCATGACCGCCAATTTTTTCAAAAAGCTCAGACATCGGCTCCATAAAAGAGAAAAAGTTAAAACGGCCCCTTACCCGACCGGAGCCTTTAAAGTACGTTTCATCTATCGGCGTTGCTACAATGACCGGAATATCAAGATAATCAGCAAGACGGTTTGCGAGCAGCCCCGCAAGGCCATCCGGGATTGATTCTGATTCAAAAAATAAAAAGTTGCCGTTAACTGAAATGGCCCCTGCCTCAATATCCTCAATTATACTGGTATAGAAATTATTGACTAAATTCTTTCGTTCCTCATTGAGCTTTTTAATAACCTGCAATGTGTCTTCATTATCATCATGGAGTAAAAAATCTGCAGTAAATTCAGTTTTACCAAATCGACCCGGAGAATTCAAAAGAGGAGCAATCTGCCATCCAACTGTTTTGGAAGTAACAGGTTTATCTCCAATAATCTGTGCAAGGCCATTGTGATTCGTTTTTTCCAATGATTTTAAACCAACAGATGTCATGGTTCTATTTTCTCCGACAAGAGGTACAATATCGGCGATAGATCCCAGTGACACCAGAGAAAGCATATCTTCGAGATGATCACGTATACGTTGTGTTAGTTCAAGCTGAACCGTAAGGAATGCATCACGAAGAAGTTCAATTCGGGAAGGTAATACCCGTGCAGCCACTTGTAATCGCTCTGAGGAAAGTATCCGGGAAATCTGAGCTGTCATGTCAAACAGATTGTTTCCGCATATTGATGACAATCTTTCTTTGTCTTCACCGGATATACAATAAGTTATTATAATATCAACATCAGTCATCATCCTGCATAATTCATCGATGGTGCCGCAGGGTGGATGTATATCATATATACCGTTTATATCCGAGAATGAATGATAAGAATCAGAATAATATGAAACAAAATAGAATTTTTTATTAAAACGGTCCAGATAACTGAGCAACACTCCATGATACAGTTTAAATGCGACACCAACACCCGCAAGCTCCCTGAAGGGATATGCACATTCCATCTGTTTAGGATTTATGATAATTGCATCCGGAAGAATTGAATCGGTTTCATGATGATCACATACGATAACATCTATGCCCTTCTCTATTGCATAATATATTTCATCAACATCACGAATGCCGCAATCAAGAGTGATGATGAGTGTAACGCCATTACCGGCAAATTCATCAATGACCTGTTTTGTTAAACCATATTGTTCGATTTCTTTGGGGAATCGATATATGAAATTATTGCCATTCATGATTTTTCTGAAAAGATTTACAATCACCGCAAGTGATGATAATCCATCAAGGTCAGAGTCAGAAAAAATACCGATTGTTTCATTATTTTCAACTGCACACCGAATTCTGGATACTGCTTCATACATACCCTTCATGAGAAAGGGACTGTGCAGCAGTGAAATATCATGATGAATAAAACGGTATGCATCGGAAGGGGAAATAATTCCCCGTGATACCAGAAGTGATGCCAGATTTTTATTCAGGCCCAGCGTGCGCGATAATTCATCAGCAGCCGCATCATCAGTTTCTTTTAGTGACCATTCAGGTTTCATCAGCTCAACAGAGACTCCAGGAATTGCGATACAATCAATAACGTATGACATCCGCATAAAGGCCGCAAACATGTATTTCGATGCAGGCCCCTATTCTAAGCGGGAGAGGAAACATTCACTATTTATTAATCCAGCGAAATTGACTTTTTGGCAAGATAATCAGCCTTATCATTGAGGCTTCTCGTTACATGCTCTATTTTGAAATTATTAATTTTCTGCTTTAATTTCATTACTTCAGAATACAGGCCTTTAATCTTTTCATTTTTTATCTCATATTCGCCGGTTAACTGCTTAACGATTAATTCAGAGTCAGTTCTAATTTTAAGAACACGGGTTTTAAAATATATAGCGATCTTAAGTGCTCTTATTATAGCAGTATATTCGGCATAGTTATTTGTTCCATTACCGATAAAATGTGATACTTTCCCCACCTGCCTGCCGTCCGTATCGTAGATGACAATCCCGATACCTGCAGGACCGGGATTTCCGCTGCATGCCCCATCAGTATACATAACTAAAGATGACTCAATGGGAACAGTAGTTATTTCTGATCCCTCAAAGATATCATCTTTCACTTCTGATGAATGAGGTTTTTTAATAATTACCTTTTTTCTCATCTTTTCTTTATCAGTTTTCATCAGCATTTGCCTGGCTTCATCAATCATTGTATATACATCATCGATGGATACATCACCAAGCTCAGCGATTTTATCCGCACTTTTCCCCTCGGAAAGCAGTTTTAAAACTCTTTCAATGCTTAATATCATTTTAAATTCCGTGTGATATAAATTAGTTTTTCATGACGGATACAAAGGCGACTTGAATTCAATAGTATTACTCTCCTCAACGCTTCAATACGGTAAGAGTAATACATGAAATTTCTTTTCAGGTTTTTAGACGGCAATAATTGTTCTTATAGTGTACTAATACGTATGGTGGCAACTAAATTTTTTTTTATGAAACAATTTACTGTTTTTTATACAGATATTTACCGCAATTTGTACACGATATAAGAGAATTACCCTTTGCGATCTCAAGTGCAAGGTGCATTGGTATCTCGAAATGACAACCACCGCAGTTTCTATCTTCAAGAGGTACTATTGCTTTTCCATCTTTTGATTGTATTAGTTTGCGGAATTTTGACTGATATTCTTTTGCAACACCGGTAATCGAATCTTCAAAAAGTTTTTCATTATTACTGATGTTCTGCAGCATACCATCAATTTCATCATTCAGCATTTGTATATCAGAATCAGATTGTGATGCAGCAGTTTCAAGTTCCTGCTTTTTAGATGCCGATTCATTCTCTTTTTCACTGAGTGTTTCCATTTTTTCAAGTAGATCATTCTCGAGCGTATCACGCTCACTATTAATCTTTTCAAGTTCATGTTCTATGGCTAACAGTTCTTTTTCTGTTTTGACAGACAATTTCCGCTCATCCAGCTTTTTCGAATGGGCGTCCTTTTCGGAGAGATCAATTTCGTGTTCTTTAATATAGGCTTTCAGCCTCTTAATATCATTATCAAGCTGTGTAGTAACCTTTTTGATATCATCAACTTTTTGTTTCCAGAATTGAATCGCTTTTTTATTACGTTCGATACTATCCCGGTCCTTAATAACTTTATCCCAAATATCCTGCAACGCGATCATTGAATGTATGCTTTCATTCATAATAATTCTGATGTATCCTTTATTGTAGATTTTTCATTTGCGTAAGTACTTCACGAAGCTTTTTCAGTTCCTCACCATATTTGCTCCAATTCCCCTGTCGCTGATATTTTTCCGCTTGAATGAAATAAATATATGCCCGCCCGGCGTAATCTTTCAAAGACGCACGTACATCCTGTGGTGTATCATTTTTACGGTTGATAAAAATACCATCATAAAAAAGTTTTTCCAGAGCTGAATCAAGATTTTCCTCCATCACCAGTCTGTCGCCGAAAGACACAGAAACCCTTCTAAGTTCCGGCATTTCACTTGTTTCAGCTTTCAGATACAAAGGTTCAATAAACATCAGGGATTCTTCTATCGGTATTACAAGCATATTGCCACGAATAACATTGGAACCTTTCTGACTCCATAATGTAAGTTGTTTTGAAATTTCCGGATCCTGATTTATTTTTGCTTCGATCTGCATCGGGCCGTAACTGAGTTTGTCTTTGGGCAACGTATACAGTGTCAGCTTGCCGTAATTCTGAAGATCACATTTAGCCGTAAGGAATGCTACCATATTATTACGTTGTATTGGAGTAAAGGGTAAAATTAAAATAAATTCACTCTGCGCCTCCTTGGGAAGCTTTGTTACGAGATAATAACTTTGCACCTTCTCTTCGGAGTTTTCATAGATTTGCTTTGGAATTGCCCAGGCGTCTTCATTATTGTAAAACACATTCACATTGGTCATATGGTAACGCAAAAGCATATTTGATTGAATGTTAAAAATATCCTCAGGATAACGGACATGCGCACGAATACCTTCCGGCATTGTTGCAATATCTTTAAACAGACCTGGAAAGATTCTGGCATATGTTTTCAATATTGGATCATTATTGTCAGCGATGTAATAATCGATTGTGCCGTTGTATGCATCAATTATTACTTTTACCGAATTTCTAATATAGTTAATTGACCTGCTTCGTCCAACCATAATTGGTGTTGAATAAGGGAAGTTGGAGGTTGTGGTATATCCGTCAAGTATCCAATATAGTTTTCCCTTTACAATAACAAGATATGGATCATGATCAAAATCAAGAAACGGTGTCATGGTACGCACCATTTCCGTAATATTTCTTCTGAAAAGCACACGGCTTTCACTGGTAATGTTATTGGAAATAAGAATGTTGATATTATTGAAGGACACCGCAAAGAGCAGACGTTTCATGAATGAACCAATTTTTGATCCGCCTTTTCCCTTATATCGTGTATACTTGTTCTCGTTTCCGTGGGGATAGTCGAATTCTCCCGGGGTAACTGATGTGTCAACAATTACATAGGGATTCTTATGTTCACTATAGTATAGTTCCGGACGATCAACGGAAATTGAAATTTTTGATTTCGGGGGGATATCATAAATCAGCATTTCGGGCTGTCCCTGCGGGGTCACTCTGTCCACTCTGCTCAGAACAAGTCCGTATCCATGGGTATATATAAGGTGCTGGTTAACCCAGGAAGTACTTTCACGCCCGAGATTCTGCATCGAAAATTCACGGGCAGAGAGATTAACCGCAATTTTACGTCCGTCAATTATATAGCGGTCCACATCCACATCATTAAAGTAATAATATGGTTTTAGTTCCTGCAGTTGTTTATAGGTATTTTTAAGCGGCCGCCAGTCCCAGAGACGGATATTTTCCAGGGTGTTACGGTTTCTCTGAATGTCTTTATACGTAAGAGTGAGATTGTTTGCAAATGACTTTTCCTCTACTCTGTCAATATCATAGGCTAATCTTGTGAAATGAATATTGTTTTGAATATACGGACGCTCTTTATCCAGTTCATCCGGTTCAACAATGAAACGCTGCTGGAGAGAAGGATACAATGTGCCGAGAACAAAATATGCCGGTATTAGCGTGAGAAGTACGATGGCAGGGAGCTTGAAACTTCTTTTCACAATATTGAAAAGCAGTAATGCCGCCGCGATAAAAGAAATCACCATACACACATTGTAGGCGATGAGTTGTGCGTTAACATCTGTATATCCTGCGCCGAAAAATTTACCCCGGTCAGAAAACAGGAGCTGGAACGCTGATACCCTGTAGCCGATACCATGAATTATCACAATTATTGCAATTAATGAAGACAGGTGCGCTCTTGAAAAAAGAGAAAAATCCACTCTCCCGGCACGGAGTGTTATCCCCCCGTTAAAAACATGAAAAACAAATGAAAAGGCTGTTATGATAAACATGGAAATCATAAGCCAGCTTAGAATAAATTCATAGAAAGGGAGTTTGAAGATATAAAAACCGAGATCAAGATTAAAGATCGGGTCATGGGGGAACCCGGTAAAAGGTGATGCATTGGTAAACATGAGGTACTCTTTCCAGTATGACGCGGCGCCCATCCCCATGAATATGCCGAGAACGACCACACCTACAACAAGAAGAATAAGAAGGGCCCGCTTGGGTGTTCCGAGTACAGGTATCTGAAGACGGTCAAGAATATTACGTGTGAATATTCTCCCTTTACCGCCTATGATTCTTATCAGCAGAAAGTTCATGAAAAAGAGAAGAATGAATACAACAGTGAAAATGCTCTGGACATTGAATTTCGTTAAAAACAGAGTCCAGAATGTGTTCAGCTGTCCATAGATACGAAACCATTCATAATCCACATAAAAACCTGAAATCATTTGAACAACAAAATAGATGAAGATAAAAACAACTAATCCTGAAATCAGTTTTTTATTCATGACACTCTCCTGAAATATTTACGTAATACTCCGGTGCAAATATTTTTCCTCTGCATTTCATAATGGCAGGTATATCATAATATCGTAATCAATATAATACAATCATTTACATCCATGTAACAATTACGCCACGGCAGATCAAGAAAATTCTTTCAGAACGCGGTTAACGCGGCCCGTAAAAAACTTGTAATAGGAGCCTGCTCCCGAGTGTCCTCGATAGCATCTCTGAGTTCTTTTACAAGGCCATCTGCATTATCGTGTATACGGTCATCATTTATCAGCTTGCCAAGGGTACCCTGCCCTGAATTAATTTTATGTGTAATATCCCGGATATTCTGAATTGTGGCATATACATTTTCACGGTTCTCAGAAATGAATTCCGACAGCATTGAAAGCGGGTCAGGTAATGCTGTTCCATTGAGATATTCACGTGAATGAATTTCTTCATTCGCGACATCATCAACAACGGACTTTCCGGGATTGATTCCAACATATCTTCCCCCGAGAGTACTTTCGCTTCTGATTTTAATTGTGTATCCTTTATATAACCGGAACTTCCTGTTCATGGATAATGACACAAGCACCCTGCTGTCATCCATCAGATCGATATCGGTAACTTTTCCAGCGGTCACACCATTGATTTTGACGCGGTCTTTTTCTGAAAGCCCTTCAACATTAGTGAAAAGAACTGTGACAGTATACGACTGATCACTTTTCAGAAACTCTCCTGTCATAATAATAGTATAGTAACCGAGAATGGTCATTGCAATAAGGAAAAAAATCCCGACAGAAATTTCTTTTTTCATTATGAGAAATCTGTGCTCCAATTCATTATAAACATGGTATACCAGAAATAAAAACGATGATACACGCAGTAGAACAAACTTTTATCAATAATGCAAACAAAATATCTTTTCACTACAAGTTCCTGATATTCAGGTTTACATACAATCACTACTGTTGTTCAACGGCTATTGGCCCGGAAAGCCTGCCGTTGATAAACTGCTTCACAATATTATTTTCACTGTTCATAATCCGTTCCGGTGTATCACATTGTATGATTTCACCATTATACAGCATCGCGATACGGTCTGCGATGTCGTAGGCGCTGTTCATATCATGTGTTACTACTACAGATGTTACTCCAAATTCCATCTTCATCTTTTTTATAAGATTGTTTATGAGACTGGACATCACAGGATCAAGCCCCGATGTCGGTTCATCATATAATATTATTTCCGGATTCCGGACAAGTACACGGGCAAGTCCTGCCCTCTTTTTCATTCCTCCGCTGATATCAGAAGGCATTTTGTCCTTTGCATCCAGCAGCTGCAGTATTCTAAGTCGGTCATGTACAATAGAATCAATTTCATTTCTGGGAATTCTTTTGTTTTCCACCAGAGGAAGGGCAACATTTTCTTCAACGGTCATCCAGTTAATCAGAGCACCTGACTGAAACACAATTCCCATTTTTTCACGCAACTTGTTTTTTACTTTTCGATTTGCATTATTCATCTTTATGCCGTCAATTAACACATCACCGGAATCTGGATCAATGAGACCACCTATATGACGAAGCGTGACAGTCTTTCCGGTTCCCGACTGACCAATGATCACAAATGTTTCACCCTTCTCGATATGAAGTGACACACCATTGAGAATTGTTTTTTCGCCAAATGATTTATACACCTGTTGTAGTTGTATCAAAGCGATTTACCATAAAATATTGATGTAATAAAATACCCGACAATGATTACCATTAAAAAAGAAATAATAACTGAAGACCTTGTTGCATGCCCCACGCCAATTGCACCATTTTTTGCACGAAGCCCCCGGGCACAGCTGACGCCGGATATTATAACGCCAAACACATATGCCTTCAAGAGCCCGACATATGTTGCCTTGAATTTTAATGATTCAATGACATGAGCATAATATACATCGTATGAAACGCCAAGCTGATATTTTGCAACTATTCCGCCACCGAAAGTTCCGAGGGTATTTGTATATATTGTCATGACAGGAAGCATTATAGACAATGCAACAACCCGGGGCATTACAAGAAACTTTACAGGACTGATTGCCATCATATCAAGGGCGTCAATTTCTTCAGATACCTTCATGGTGCCGATTTCTGCAGCCATCGCTGATCCTACAGAAGCTGTAAGTACAATCGCAGTCATGAGGGGGCCCATTTCCCTTGTCATGGACGCAATAACGAGATTTCCTACAAGGGCTTCCTGTTGATACACCGCAAACTCTATTCCCGCCTGCAGGGATAATATCATCCCGGTAAACAAAGCGACGAGAGAACAAACCAGCAGACTTTTTACGCCGGCAATATACATTTGTTTGAATATCTCACCTCTTTTGGAAATAATGTTTTTTAGATAAAACAGTGTTTCAAAGAGAAGGATAATGGTGAAACCGGCATCATGAAGCATCATAATGATGCCGTTACCGATGAAATCGAAGAGATCAACTGCCCATTTGGATAATGTTCTTCTCATGGTAGCACTAAAAAACCCTTCCAGTATAATAACAGCCCGGTGTGTTGAGTCCAGTATCGTATAATTCATTATAACGAAGGTTCGTATAGGAGTACACTGGTGTATTTACTCCGGAATCATTATGCTCACAACGGAGTTGAGACCGGTGGGGACATGATGGATCACCGTTACCTATTCTCAGGGGTATCCACAACAGCCGCAGATATCTACCGGCAGGTGTATTCTCATATGAAAACATTGATAAAAGAATAGAAATCTCCCTCACCCGGTTGCCGCTTTCGGAATAGGTGAACAGTATTGGAATTTTAACATGAAGATAATGGTCTCCCCACCGCTGATAATAAAGCCGCAAAAGCAGCCCGAGCCGGCGTTCTCCGCACTGAAAACGCCGGTATTCAAAAAGTGTCCAGAATGGCTGATACATACGTTCATACCCTTCGGGGTCCCTGAAGGGCAACAGTGACAGCATGTTAAATGTCATATTTCCCCTGTCATCATGCTCGTACTGGAAAAGAGGCCATATTTTAAAATATCTCCACTTGTTTCCATATACAGGATGTGTTGTAGTGCGGTAATCCCGTTTAAAATACCAAATAATGAAACAATTGATATAATATTCCGATCTGAAATTTCCTGTTTCTGTAGTAAGGCTGAAGTACAGAGGCGTAATAAAAAATGCGCTCTTGTTTCTATACCTGTAGCTGCCATAGAAAGGGAAATATATTCTCTTCCTGATATACGGGTTCATGCAGTCCTGAATCTGAACCAGCGGCCACGGGAAATTGATTTCAAAATTCACCGTTTTTTTATTATATCCCCATGAAAAAAACGGCCATAAAAGTGCGCTTGAACCTGTCTTCCGCGACCTGCTCCATCGCCTGCCGTAAAAAGGAACAGCGAAAAAAGTTTTCTGAACGTCATTTCTGGAAAACACATTCTGGTAATTAAACAGCAGGAGATATGAATAATTATCATAGTAATTACGTTTGTAATTATGCGCATAAAAGGGAAGTATCCGGAAATCATCTCTGTTCGGGCTCCTTCCCCTTTGAATTAGAGGCCACAGTATACCCCAGGCCCGATAATCTCCTGATTCATATTCCACATATAACGGAATTAATGACGCAACGAGGACCGCGATCGTGACCCAGCTCGGAGGAAAGGTCGGCGGGAAATAATAGAATAGCAGCACTCCGGGAAACACCCATGCTTCAATTCGGTCCTGTCCCAGTTTGCCCCTGATGGTTCCACCGATTGGCCAGACATGAAGATAACGGTCCCGTTCATCAGGAGAATTACCACATAAAAGAAACGGAAATGCGCCGAAATCATAATCGCGGACTCCATTGCGGTGAGTGTAGTCAACAGAACCCATGAGGCCGAAAAGGGATTTCCATTCATAGGAATTTGGTTTTTCATAGCCCCAGAATACAAGGGGCATAAGTGACGCGAAAAATCTTTTGTTACCGGAATTATACGTGGTGGTCATATAAAAGGGTCTGCATGGAACAGATGCGTCGTACCGCCTGGTCTGTTCATGTTCATAAAAAAGCCACCACCAGTTGTAATCAACTATTTCCTCGCTGAAGAGATTTCCCCCCGCTGTAAATAACATCACAGTCACCAGAAACAGTTGTACTATAGCAGGGCGTTTCATCATGTAGTATATTCAAAAATACAATTGGTATACTGCTGCATATCAATTTTTTCTCCAGCTGCTTTATTGCCAGGCTGCATTGCATGTTAACCCGCGGTATTGTTTCGGATAGTCATAAGGATATTATGCAATGCAATTCTGTCCTCCGGCGCCATAACAGTGAATTGTATTCCCCCCTGAATTTTACAGCGGTTTTCTCTTCTGCTTATATTGCTCCATACCAGCCGGGATTCAGCAAAAATCTCAACATCATTGATATGGAGCACAGTAAAAAGTGTTTCCAGGGCAGTAAAAGTTCCGGCTACATCTTCATCAATATCATTAATACTGAAACCGGCACCATCAAGACTTATATCTACGACATTTGCAGTGATATCGGGCAACGTTTTGAGTTCAAGGATGAAGTCCGAAATTACATATCCGCTTTGTATTGAATCTTCAGGTGATAACCTTTGTTCTTTTCTTTGATCCATTATTATATCTTTTTTTGAAATCCGGTATCAACGTTACAGTGCATTCATTCAATTATTTAGTACCAAAAAATGAGACAGTCAATCATAATACTATGTAATATGTCGAATCGTATAAAATTTTGATAAAATATTTAATTAGTAAAAAGGTTATTTTGTTAACGACAGCTTAAGCAGATAAGGCTGATAATCAAGGGGATTGATGTAAATTGCGTATATGAGATTTTTCCATGAAAAAATTTCCTTTCCTGAATAATATACCTGCATGGATTGTATTGCTTTTTCAGGTAGTGAAGGCATTGTGAATATGACCTTTTTTTCAGCACCTGCAAGCTGCGAGAAATCGTCAAAGGTGACCATAATCATCCGGTTTTTCCATGTCTGGCAATACAGTATAACATACTTATTCAGCCAATTGTTGTATGATAATGAGCACTCTCCCTGTACGTCTCCCAAAAAAGAATCTGCCGCTGAAATATCCCTGACCCAGGTTCCGTTAGATCTGAGAAATTCATACGCATTTCCATCTTCAATATATTCACATCGTACCCGTGCAATCTTTACCGGTGAGGAAAAGTTTTTATCAGCATACTGACCCACGGTATAAATATACCCGTCTTTTTTTATCACACATGCCCCGAAAGCAGGGTATTTGTCCCCGAAAAGATACGGGAGCCTCCGGAAATGGACCGGGTCCCCGATTTTCCATCCACGGGGTACATCCCATCGGGCAAGGCCGATTTTGTCGACCCTGAAGGAAAGTAGTTTTGATGGATCGGTAATTACGATATGAAGATAATACACATATACTCTGTTCCCCATCCGTATTCCGTCAAGGGCCCACAGTCTAACCTTTTCAGGAGATTCACTTTTTTTATGTCTGATGAACTGCTGTACCTTTTTATTCTTTTTATAATAGGCAAATGATAGAGTATGGACTGTTTCCGGAGTCAATGGACCTGTGAATGCAAGGGAGTTTGATATCATGGTCGATATATCGGCCCTTTCAGAAAATGTCGCCGCGGTTGATACATCACCTTTCCATGAGCCGAGGATAGTGTCGGAAAAGGTCCACATGGTTACAGAGGGGCTGAAATCAACCGGACTGACACCGTCCTGTCCGAGCACGTGCTGCAGACGTGATTTCCCGAAGACTCCATACGGTGTAACAGATACCGTATCCCCGCAGGAGGATATCAGAGCGCCCGTAAGCAGTATTATTATTGCACAGCGTAATCCTGCGTACAACAAGGCCGGTGATTCTTTTTTTACAATAATTATTATCGCCCCCAAAATAGTTTTCGATAGTATTCTTCTGTACTTTTTTAAATTTTTCAAGTAGTTATTATACAAGAAAAATAATTTCTTTATGGACCTTTACATGGTATATTGATATTACATAGCTGCAATAATAAAGTTGTGTCACGTTTTCATTGAAACGTGTTATAATGTTACCTGGTAGTGCAAAGTGCTTATTTTTGAACAGTATTATGTCGATACTATGCTATAGAGGGAAACTGTATAATGAAAAAAGAAGTAATACTGATTGCATATATTGCATTATTGTTCGCGGTCAATCCCGCTTCACATATATATTCACAACAGAATAACAGTCCCGCTGAAACTACATTTAAAAAAGCACAGAAATACTTTTTTCAACGCAAATACGAGATGGCGGAACTGCTTCTTCAGGAATCACTGAAAAAGAACCCGGAAAACCAGCTTGCGTATTCATATCTCGGCGATATCTTCCTTAATAAAAAAAGATATGACGGGGCCATACATCTTTATAAAAAGGCTCTCGATATTAACCCGAATAACGCTGAGAATTATTTCAGACTTGGGCAGATATATTATTATAAAAAAATGGGAAACCCGGCAATTGAAAATTACAGAAAATCACTTGAACTTGATGAGAGCCTGAAATTTTCATATTACCAGATTGGCCTCACCTATCTTATGTTATTACGGGACAAGCAAAACACAATTACAAACTGGGAAACATATCTTGTCAAAGCTCCCGAAGATCCCCAATATGAAAAGATACGAAGGGTAATTGAGTTATTGAAAGATCCCAATTTCATAATACCTCCTGAAGGAAGTGAAATTTCTATAGAAGAGGCTTTGCATCTCGGGGGTTCGGTGCTGAAAAATACAGAACGTGACGCGAAGCAGCAGAAAGCTGAGCACGAAAAGCGAAAGACAAAGGATTCCATTGAAGAAATTTACCGTGATGATGATCTTTAGGAGGAAGTAATGAGCTATTACAATGACAGGGATAAATATATAAAAACCGCGGCAATTGGATTAATTGCCGCCCTTATACTGTTATCAGGATATTTTATTATAAAAAACATTACCAGTGATTCAGTTGATGTTCCCGACCTGCGTGCCCGGCAGATAACGCTGTACGAGGAACTTCTTGAAACTGATCCAAACAATGTTGATATACTTGTGAAAATAGGGAATATTTATAAATCAATGGGCGAATACTCCCGTGCAATTGAATACTATCGCCGTGCGCTTGAAATTGACCCTAATAATTATATGGCACTTAACGAACTCGGCCACGCATATGCGTTGAACGGTGATTACGAGAATGCGATAAGTACATTTATGCGCGCGAAGAAAATAGGCCCCAGATATCCGTTGGCATATAATAAGCTCGGGAATGTGTATGATCAGCGCCGGCAGATGCTCAAGGCATATCAGGAATATGTCCTTGCGAAGCGTGTTGCGCCGTCAGACCAGGAAAGTTACTGGAATATTGCAAAACAGCAGCTCAAGAAGAACAACCCCCAAAAAGCAATCGCAGTAATTCAGGAAGGAATTGAGGCAGGTCACGGAAGCGCAGAAGGTTATTACAATCTTGGTACACTGCATCACAGACGGCAGGCCTACCGGAAAGCGATAATAAATTATGATAAGGCAATTTCCATTGATCCCAATAAATCCAGATATTACCGGTCACTTGGAGAGGCGCATATCCGCCTTGGCGAAAAAGACCGGGCGATTGATGCCTTCAGAAAGGCACTTCAAATTGACCGTTCTGACGCGAAATCCGCGGAAAGACTCGGTGATATATACGCAAAATACAGTGATCATGAGAACGCGGTGAGTAATTACCGTACTGCCCTCGGCTATAACAATAATGACCGCCACTTACGCAGGAAATACCTGAACTCCCTTGCAATGCTTGAAAAAAAGGCAGAATCTGTTGCGAATTCTTCATCTTCACTCGGCGGCGGCAACGGTTCTTCTGTTTCAGGATCAGAGAGCGCAGGCGGAACAGGCGGAACAGGTGGAGCCGGACGTTCCATGATACAGGATGATCTCACGGATAGTTCACAATCAGCAGTGAATTCAAAATCAGGCAATGCCTCGAAACGGGAAATAACAAGCCCCTCTTCTCAAAAATGGAGAGAAATCGGAGACAGGAACAGGCGGCAGAAAAAATTCAATGAAGCGGTGAAGGCATACCGGAAAGCAGTTGATATCGACAACAATGACGACCATTCACATTACTGGCTTGGAAGAATTTATTACCACAACAGGATGGAAGAAGAGGCAATGAAGTCTTTTAAAAATGCCCTTATCGCAAATCCCCGCAATGCAGATGCACATTACCGCATGGGTCTCATCCATTATCAGAATAAACGATATGGTGATGCGAACCGCTCATTTTCAAAGGCAATACATTTGCAGTCAGTTTTCCCCAAGGCATATTATTCCAGGGGCGTATCAAACCTCAAGCTTAATGATAAGTCCCGTGCGATTCAGGACCTGAAAAAATCACTGCTTCAGGACCCTTCACTTACACGGGCATATTACAATCTCGGGAATATATATCTTGAATCAAAGAATTACAACATGGCATTGAAGTATTTTACGAAAGATCGTGATTTGAGGCCGAATAACCCTGACACGAATTTCAGAATCGGGGAAACATACGACGCGATGAATTCCTATGGTAACGCGATTACTTTTTATAATAAAGCTATTCAGCTTAACCCGAATCACTACCATGCATTATTTAACCTTGGACTGCTCTACTCCAAGCGTAAAAACTTTACATCATCAATAGAAACACTGAATAAAGTCTTAAGTATACGCAATAATGATTACGCAACACTTTATGAGCTTGGCAATTCATACTATGGCCTTGGAAATGAGAACAAGGCAATTGATTATTACAAACAGGCAATATCGGCAAATCCCGGCGATTCAAAAGCTTATATTAACCTTGGTAATCTTTATGCAAAAAACAGATTATATGAACGTGCGATTGATCAGTACAAAAATGCATCAACAAATAACCCGCGTTCTTTTATGGCCCATTATAATCTCGCAGAAGCATACAGGAAGTCAAAACAATATGATGAATCAATAGAAGAATACAAAGTTGCCCTGAATCTTCAGCCGATGAATTCGAAAGGTCATTTTTTTCTCGGCATGGCCTACAGGGACAAGGGCAATTATGTTGAATCATCACAATCTTTCGAAAGAGCGCTCCAGATCAACAAGCGGCTGTACAATGCACACGAAGAACTCGGGATGCTGTATTACAGGAAACTTAATGACAACAACAAGGCTGTATATCACTTTGAAAAGCTTTTATCACTGCAGCCCAATAATCCGAATGCGGATAAAATTCAGAACATTATTAACCTTATAAAAAACAGATAAGCAGTACTGTTTTAACGGATTCCATATTCAGCAATAATTGTATTGACACTATGCCGCAAGACTTTTCAATAGTATAAAAAAACGTCCGGGATTTCTATGAATAGATTTGTATCATTTTTTATAATTATTACAACATCAGCAGTTCTTTCATGTTTTACAACGACAAAAGTACCTGATTCTATACGATTCAATTATAAAACTGAAGGGTTTCTTGACAAAAATAATTTTCAGATTCTTGCGAAAGGAACTCCTGACAGCGGATTAAAATCACTTGTTGAAAAAAGAGAAAGCGCCCTGCGAAATGCTGAAAAACTCGTTCAGTCCCGGTATATGCAATTGCTGAATGAATACTACCTTAAAAAAAAGCTTCCTGATTATTCGCCTGTTACATTCCCGTTGTTAAAATATTCCTCAGCAATTCAAAAAGATCTTACCAGGGAATTGTCAGAATATCCGGGATACGGAAAACAAATATGTACATACTATAATGAAGACGCCTCTGCTGTAATTGTACACCGTATTTCAAGGAGAAATCTTCAGGATGATATACTCGGGATACATATTGATTTTGAGCATAAAGATAAAGAAAAGAAAAAGAAATAGCTATGAGAGGATTTGAGTAAATCATCAAAACACATTTTGAAAAGACTGAACTATATTGAAACATCACAGGAGTACTGTATGAAACATTTCAGGATAGTAATGTTACCATGGATGTTGGTTTTTTTCTCATCAGCTATATGCTGCGGTATATTTTCCTGCACAAGTACTATTGAAAGACATGATTCAGGCGTCCAGACAGAAGCAAAGGATTCATTACAAGAGGTTTTCAGCCGTGAAGGTTTCATCTCACGAGATCTTTTTAGAGTTGTTATTGTAAGACCTGCAGAATCAGACGGGAATCATATATCTCAAGTGGAGAAACTGGGTCAGAAAAGGGCGTACATGACATTAAAAAATCACCTGCTTTCACAGGAAAGAATCATTACACCAAATGTTGAAGCGAAACTGCTAAACCTTGTGAACAATTATGGAAAAGTTAGTTGCATGAACAATGATACATGCGTAACAAGGAAAGTATTCTATTTTGAAATAAGAAAGGAAAACCTGCAGAGTTATATCGACAGGATGGCACAACGCAGATAGTTATTGAGACGCTATATAATACGCAACATTCTTGAAGATAAAGAGATCAAGATTCTCTTTATCTTCTTTATACACACTGCTGAACATAACACCGATTCCATATGTATCATTTTCAATAATATCTTTTCTTAAAACCATCGCCAGCGCGTCAAGCGAGCTGAGTTCCTTGTCTATAAGTGACAGATCAATATTAACTTTGATTATACTTGATACATTGAATGGTTCCCTTGATTTAAAATAGAACCCTCCCCTGCTTATATTGACGATTGTTCCGATATAGTCAAATTCCTCACTTTCAGGTGTGCCGGTTTCTACAATTCGATCAATCACTTTTACAGGTATCTCTATATCAAAACGAAAAAACTTTCTGCTGCTTTCCTTCACTGAGCTGTAACGCTCAATTAACCATTGATCAAACTTTTCATTAAACCATTTCGTCATTGCCTCCTCCTTTGTCAAAGAGGGGGTTAATGAATTGAGACTACTGTAATATGTATCAATTTCGTTCTTTATATCATGTGATAGTTCATTATAGTTAATACTGTTATACATATGTTTCTTCTCGTTGAGAAATTATTTAAATCATATATTGCCTATTACGTACACCTTCTGCTTCATTGTAAAATATAATAAATATTTTTCAATAAAAAAGCATTATTTTGCTGGAATAAATTCGATATTAATAGTAGAAGCTTACTATATAATACAAAAATAAACATACACATAAAATAATTTACAACGCTGATAGTATTTATATGATAAAAAAAACTATTTTTTCAATCCTTGCAATCGTATGTATATTTCCCTCCGCTATACTAAACGCGGATTCGAATGATAATCCGTATAATCCCGGTGATCAGCCTGCAATAATTCGTAAAGTCATTACGATGGAAAGAAGTATACGTCATTCAAAAGGATTATACAGCATTGTGTCCAAACTTGACAACATGTATGCAAACCTCTACGATAAAATCAGAGATGGTAAAAAAATCAGAATATATATTGACCCTGCCCATGGGAAACTTCATGGTACATGGAGAGGTTTATTGTCCGGGCGTTATTGTGTGTTGGGTAATTCTGAGGAATATTATTCAATTTTGATGCTTCGCGAACTGTATAAACATCTTTCGAATAATTCCCATATAGAAATTATCACACCGGAAGATCATCTAAAAGCAATGAAAGGCGAATGTGATTCCTATAATGATATTACTTTTAAAGAATCAATTCGAAAAGCTTTTGAGACGAACTGCCAGATTATAATAAGTCAGCATCTTAATAATGTTGCGATGTGTCATAAAGCAACAGGAACAAGTAATATTAGTGGTGTCCATATTATTCATGGAGGCCGCGGCAGAAAGTATTTAGCGAATATTACAAGTATTTATAAAGGATTTCTTACCCTTTATAATAAGCTTGATGTATCGGGTTTCTCAAGAAAATATGCATATAATCTGCGAAGCAGCCTTATCGACTGCGGGCTTACTCCAAACAACTGGGAACGTGGTGCAGTTGCTGATGACAGGTTTGAATACTTTGTAGATTTTCCGATTTCCATAATATATGAGTCAGGTTTTATTTCAAATCCTGACGATCTTAATATTATACAAAATCAGGAATCAAGAAAAAAAATTGCGGCAGCACAGTATGAAACACTGATCAGGAGTTTAAAGAAAATATTCTGCGTTGATATTTCCGGTTCAACAGTGAAGAAGTGTGATTCAGATCAATCGATGTATGACCTCACGCTGCTCAAACTTTCAAGGATGTCGCTTTATTATTTACGTCACGGGAAACCGCGTAAGGCATGTACCATTATTGATATTATGAACCGTCATTATGGAAAAACCCGTTTCAAATCTTTAATTGAACCGTATCTTCACATGAAAAATCGTGCATTACAGGCGGAACGGTATTATAGTAAGGCAAAATATTATATTAAAAAACCTGCCCGGAACAGAAGAGCAAAGAGAAGATATATCCGTGAAGCGAAAAGATATTTACATGCAGCAAAAAATATTGCACGCACAAAACCATATTATTACGGATTATACCGCCGTTATAACAGGACATATAAAAGTTTATTTCCGAAAAGAAGAAGATCAACGGCACGGATCGCGAATAATAATTCAAACAGAAATATAGAAAAATCAGTTCCACGTTATATACCATGCTATGAAAAAGTTGTACAGGCACCGGTAGCCAGGCCTGTTATTTTTGTCGTTAATTCTGAAAATGATCTTGCTGATGCGATTCAGAAGGCGTTTGAAGCCGATTCAGCGACACATGCTAAGCTGATGAAAAGTTTTAAAAATGCGTCAACGGTAAAATGGGTAAAAAAAAGAAAATGGTCGCGGAAACGAAGGCGCAGGATTACATATTGGAAAAAAATAAATGAGAAAATTTCTTTTACCTGCGGTATATATATTGTAACATTACACAATAATCTCACTATAAAAAGCGCAAAAAAAGTACCACGGGTAACACTTGATGACAACAGGTATCAGAATCAACTTTATCTGAAGAATTCCCATTTTGCACATGTCCACAGAGATAAATCACTATAAGGTAAATAACTGGAACGGGAAACCATATAATTTTTTCGGTGATTACCTCTGGAAAAAATTCAACTGCCGGGTCCTTAAACTCCCCATAAATGCGCATCTTGGCTGTCCCAACAGGGATGGTACAGTAAGTACAAAGGGTTGTATCTTCTGTTCTGAGGAAGGATCAGCCTCCCCTACAACCTCAGGGATACAGGACATTCAACAGCAAATGAAGAATGCCCGCGAAAGTTTCATAAGATCTGATACGTTAACAAAATACATTGCGTATTTCCAGGCATACACAAACACCTATGCTTCACCTGATATTTTAAAAAACCTCTTTGACACTGCATTATCAGGTGATGATATTGTAGGATTGATGATAGGTACAAGGCCGGACTGCCTGCCTGATGAAATACTATCACTGCTTCATTCATATCAAAGAGATAATTTTGAATTCTGGCTCGAAATAGGCATGCAGTCAATTCATGATACCAGTCTTCATCTGCTAAACAGGGGACATACATATCATCAAACCCGTGATGCGGTAATGCGTGCAGCAGATTACGGATTGAATATGTGCCTCCATGTGATACTTGGGATCCCCGGAGAGAACTGGGACATGATGATGGAAACTGCACATGAAATTTCCAAACTTCCCGTACAGGGTGTAAAACTTCATCATCTCCATGTCATTAAAAATACTATCCTGGAAGAGATGTATAATACCAGTGAATTCGAACCTATAGGTTTTAGGACATATATATCATACCTGTGTGACTTTATCGAGCGTTTACGGCAGGATATACTGATACACCGTCTTATGGGTGACCGCAGTGAAGACACGCTTATCGCCCCTAAATGGGGACTCCATAAGGGAACGGTATTAAACGCTATCGATGATGAATTTAAAAAACGTGGATCATTTCAGGGATTACTTCTATAATACAATACCGTTATACGTAAGGTAATAACATTGACAACAAATCCTGCATACATCATATTTTGTACACTTTTCAGGTCGATATAACACTGTTCCAGAAAATACCAAATCATTCCAGAGGTCAGGCATGGATAAATTAACAAGGCCCGATACCTATGCACGTAATACACTTGAACGGTATACCGGATCACAGGTGTCAAATTTTGGAAGCTATATCATTCTTGTAAACTTTCAGCGTTATGTTGAACAATTTGCGCAGATAACAAATACTGAAATACATACAGGATACTGGACTTCTGCGCATGACAGGGAAAATGACATCTCAATAATCAATTTCGGTGTCGGCTCCCCGTCTGCTGGCATCGTTACTCATTGTCTTTCATACCTGGACCATATACAGGGTGTGTTAATGCTTGGAATGTGTGGGGGAATCGATGATGAACTTGAAATTGGCGATCTCCTCATTCCAACGGCAAGTGTGCGTGATGAAGGGACAAGCAAGCATTATCTTCCCAGGAATGTACCGGCGCAGCCGAATTTCTGGTTTAACAGAATATGTGAAGAAGTTATTCGTGGTGAGTTCGATGTTATACCAAAATCAGGCATTATGATGACAACCGATTACCGGATGTGGGAATTTGATGAGAATTTTATTAATTATATAATGCGTCACAGAATTCTTGCGATAGATATGGAAATAGCAACACTCTTCTCTGTGGCTTACGCGATGAATGTTCCTATTGGAGCTATAATGCTGATATCCGACATGCCTTTGAGAAAAGGGGGAATAAAAAGCAAGGACAGTGCACACGAAGTATTTCAATCTTATTCAGACAGGCACCTGCGTGTAGGATTGCGGGTGATAAATGAAATCAAAACTCGAAATACAAAAGGAAAACCTTTTAAGCTCAAAAACGAATGGTAGTAGATAATCGGAGAGGACCGTAAGCCGAATTCTGTACAATGCAGCTATCTATCTTGAATGAACGTTACCGTTCATTTCCTTGCGATCTACCCGCAACCTCGGGCGGACAACCCTCAAACAGTTGCTTACTTGATCTTGCACCAGGTGTGGTTTACCATGCCGTCTGCCTCACGGCAGACGCGGTGAGCTCTTACCTCCCCATTTCACCCTTACCTGTTGAAAGCAAAGGAAACTCCCCTGTTCCCAACAGGCGGTATATTTTCTGTTGCACTTTCCGTCGCCTCACGGCGCCTGGGCGTTACCCAGCACCCTGTCCTGCGGTGTTCGGACTTTCCTCACTGCCCTTTTCAGGCACGCGCAGCTGCCTGGTCCTCTCCAATTATAATATATCAATAGTCTGAATGAACCAATAGCTTTTCAACTAGTTTTTACTATTATCTACT
>ERZ795048.1346-NODE-1346-length-22386-cov-11.975371_pt1 | contig 22386 bp, 18 predicted proteins | sample MGYA00375132_ERZ795048 | MGnify/ENA primary metagenome ERZ795048 (study PRJEB30177, sample SAMN05720225) | activated sludge metagenome | isolation source: Anaerobic digester | place: Hong Kong | collected 2014-12-17 ... | reverse complement strand
ACGAGGTTGTCGCGCAGTTCCTGCTTCACGCTGCGGCTCTGCCAGCCGCTTTGCTTCAACTGTCCGAGGGTGGAGATGTCAGGTCGGTCCATGTTCGGTCGGTCGACCCGGGCGGTCGACGGTGCGGGTGATGTTCAGGAAGCTCTCCGGGAGGCGGCATGATCGCGGAAGACCATATCGGCAAGGCCCTTGAGCCCGGTGTAGAAGGCCCGGCCCTGGTTCACCTCGGTGAAGCGCTCGATGAAGCGCTGGAGGTAGGGATCGCGGGCGATCATGAAGGTGGTGATGGGGATGCCGGCCTTGCGGGCGCGGGCGGCGGCATCGAGGGTGCGGCCCACGATCAGGTCGTCCAGGCCGAAGCTGTTCATGTAATAGTCGCCGTCCTTGCGGATGCAGCTGGGCTTGCCATCGGTGATCATCACGATGCGGCGCTCACGCACCTTGCGCCGGCGCAGGATGTCCATGGCGAGCTCCAACCCGGCCACGGTGTTGGTGTGGTACGGCCCCACCTGCAGGTAGGGCAGGTCCTTGAGGCTCACCTGCCAGGCGTCGTTGCCGAAGACCACGATGTCCAGGGTGTCCTTCGGGTAGCGCCGTTTGATGAGCTCGGCCAGGGCCATGGCCACCTTCTTGGCCGGGGTGATGCGGTCCTCGCCGTAAAGGATCATCGAGTGGCTGATGTCGATCATGAGCACCGTGGCGCACGCGCTCTTGTGCTCGGTCTCCACCACCTCCAGGTCGCCCTCGGTCAGCTGCAGGTCATCGATGCCGCGCTGCTGGGCGTTGCGGATGCTGTCGCTCATGGCCACCTGCTCGATGTTGTCGCCGAAGCGGAACCCCCGCCGATCGCTGGTGGGCTCGTCGCCGCGTCCCGTGCGCCTGACCCCGTGGTCGCCGACATCGGAACGCTTCAACTTCCCGAAGACCTGCTCCAGGGCGCGCTGACGCAGGAGCTGTTCCGCCTTGCCGGTGAGCGGGGTGCGGCCACCTTTCCGGGGCCGGTCGCCGATGATGCCGTGCTTCCGCAGGTCGTCGCGGAAGTCCTTCATGGAATAGCCTTCGGGGAACACGTCGTGCTCCTTGTCCAGCTCCTGCATCCAGTCCAAGGCCTCCTCCACATCGCCGCTGGTGTGGGTGAGCAGTTCCAGGAACAGGGGCAGCAACCGCTCGAAGGGGGTGCGGTCGTCGCGGGGTGGGATGTAGCGGCTGAATCGTACGCCCAGCATGGTCGGAAAGGCCCCGAAAAGGTAGCCCTACTTTTGCAACGCGCGACCATGTCCCTTGTTCTCCAGGTACCTTCCGGCATCAGCGATGCGGGCCTCCAGCTCGAGGCCTGGGTGGACGATGTGCTGGGCCGCGCCGCCGACACGGGCTCGCTGCTGCATGAGAGCATCCTGCTCGGGATCGTGCTGCTGGTCGGCCTGGGCGTCTGGTGGGCGCTGAGGCTCTTCCTGATCAAGGTGCTCTACCCGCTGATCGTGCACAGCCACACGAAGTGGGATGATGCGCTGATCGAGAAGCGCTTCTTCCGCAAGCTCACCAAGTTGGCTCCGATGCTCCTGGTGTACCTGATGCTCCCGGCCATCCTGCACCGGCACCCGGGCACGCTGGACATCCTCCTGACGGCCTTCTCCGTGCTGATCGTGCTCACCGTGCTGCAGGCCTTCTTCGCCGCGATGAACGCCACGCGCGACGTGTTCTCCAAGCTGGAGAAGTATCGCGACAAGCCGGTGGCCAGCTACACGCAGCTGGCCAAGATCATCGGTGCGATCATCGCCGGGGTCATCGTGATCTCCCTGGTCTTCGACCGGAACCCGATCTACATCTTCAGCGCCATGGGCGCGGCCAGCGCGGTGCTGCTGCTCATCTTCAAGGATTCCATCCTGGGCTTCGTGGCCAGCGTGCAACTGAGCGTGAACGACATGGTGCACGTGGGCGACTGGGTGCAGCTGGACAAGTACGGTGCTGATGGGGAGGTGGAGGAGATCACCCTCACCACCATCAAGGTGCACAACTGGGACAAGACCTTCACCACGGTGCCCACCTATGCCTTCATTTCCGATGCGGTGAAGAACTGGCGGGGCATGGAGGAGAGCGGTGGGCGCAGGATCAAGCGGGCGCTCTTCATCAAGGCCGGCAGCATCCGCTTCTGCACGGAGGAGGACCTGCAACGCTACGAGCGCTACGACCTCGCGCGCGACTATGTGAAGGGCACGCAGGACGAAGTGGCCCGCTTCAACGCCGACCGGGGTGTGGACACCAGCCTTCCGATCAACGGGCGCAACCAGACCAACGTGGGCATCTTCCGCGCCTATGCCTTGGCCTACCTGAAGCAGGAGGACCGGATCAACCAGGACATGACGCTGATGGTGCGCCAGCTGGACCCCACTCCCCAGGGGCTTCCGTTGGAGGTCTACTGCTTCAGTGCCGACAAGAGCTGGGTGAACTTCGAGATGCTGGCCTCCGACATCTTCGACCACCTGCTGGCCGCCGCGCCCTGGTTCGACCTGGAGGTGTTCCAGAGCCCCACGGGATCGGACATCACCGCCGCGGTGAAAGCGGCCGCCGGAACGTGAGAAGGCCCGCACAGCGGCGGGCCTTCTCGTTCAGGGCACGTTCCGTTCAGCGGATGATGAGGCGCTTGGTACCGGTCTCACCGGCCTCGTTCCGGATGCGCAACACATAAAGACCGGCAGGCTGGCCGGCGATGTCCACCACGTCGCGGTGCACACCGGGCGCGCGTTGGCCCAGTTCCCGCACCTGCACCGTGCGGCCGGTGGCATCCACCAGTTCCAGGGTGAGGCGGCCGGATGCGCCGTACACCACCTCTATGCGGTCGCTGGCCGGGTTGGGGAACACATCGATGCCGATGTCCTGCGTCAGGGCCTCCGCGATGCCCACGGCGCTGCCGTCCAGCCACTGCGTGCGCTGGTCGTTCACCGTGATCAGCGTGGTCACCGTGTAATCACCGATCTGCACCAGCGGTGCATGCAGTCCGGGCTTGTAGAAGAAGTCGGTGATGAAGTCGTAGTCGATGTTGACGATGGTCTGATCGGTATAGTCCTCCACCAGCCGCACGCGTAGCACATTGTTCACCGTGCCGAAGGGCATGACCACCGACCCGAAGCCGTCGGCGTTGCCGGTGACCGACCCGGACCTGTTCACCGGAAAGCCGGAGCTCGAGAAGCTGGCGGCCAGGTTGTCGCTCCAGGTGGTGCCAAAGCTGCAGGGCACCTGAAGCCATTGCTCCGGATCCTGGTAGGGCACGAGGATCCCGTCAGCGTCCACGCCCAGCAGGAGCATGTCCGTTCCGGAGGTCTGGAAATAGGTGTAGCTGTTGTCCTGGTACTGGGCCACGGTGGCCCCGGGGAAGCTCGCGGCCATGGGCGTACCGGCCGGGTCCACGAACTGGATGGTCTCGGAGCTGTCGGCGGACAAGGTGCTGAAGTCCCAGGTCATGTTGGAACCGCCGGAGGTGGCCACGTAGGGCCCGTAGTTGATCAGGAACTGGTCGCCCGGCACGGGCATGTCCGCCTGGGTCATCGTCTGGGCCGACAGACCCAAGGGGATCAGTGCTGAGATCGAAAGTGCGTACAGAGGCTTCATGGAAGGAAGGGTTTGAATGAAGCCGCAAACAACTCCGGAACGCAGGGCCGGGCCATGGGGCGTTCTCCGTGATCGCCTACGGTGATCACCGTGATCCGATCGCCGGGTGCGATCTTTGCGGCCATGGTCCTCACCGCCACGCGTCCGATGCCCCTGGGAGGGGAAGCCCCCCCGTTCGAATTGCCGGAACCCTTGACCGGAGGCACCACAGGGCTCTCCGCGGTGCGCGGTGAACAAGGCACGGTCGTGCTCTTCATCTGCAACCACTGCCCCTACGTGCTGCACGTGATCGACCAACTGGTTGAAGTGGCCGGCGACTACGGTCCCCGCGGCATCGGCTTCGTGGCCATCAGTTCCAACAGCGTGGACAGCCACCCCCAGGACGGCCCGGAGCACATGGCGGTCTTCGCCACCGAGCACGGCCTCCCCTTCCCCTACCTGTACGACGAGGACCAGTCGGTCGCCCGGGCGTACGATGCGGCCTGCACGCCGGACATCTTCGTGTACGACCGCGAGCTCCGTTCCGTGTACCGCGGGCGGTTGGACGGCTCCCGGCCGGGCAATGACGTGCCCGTGGACGGCCGCGACCTGCGTGCCGCCCTGGAGGCGCTCCTGAACGGGGCTGCGATGCCGTCGCCCCAACTGCCCTCCATGGGCTGCAACATCAAATGGAAGCCCGGCAACGAGCCGGCGCAGTGACATGAAGTTCAGCGTCAGCGAGATCACCGACCTGGTGCGCCAGCGGCGTACCATCTATCCGAAGGACTACACGGACCGGGTCGTGCACCGCGAGATCGTGGAACGGGTGCTGGGCAACGGCACTTGGGCGCCCACGCACGGCATGACCCAGCCGTGGCGGTTCAAGGTGTTCATGGGCGATGCCCGGGAGCGTCTCTCCACCTTCCTCGGAGAGGCCTACCGCCAGAACACCCCGCCGGACAAGTTCCTGCAACGGAAGTTCGACAACCTGACCCGGCGCCCGCTGCAGAGCACCGTGGTGGTGGCCGTGTGCATGGCGCACGACCCGCAGGGCAAGATCAGTGAACAGGACGACCTGCTGGCCATGGGGTGCGCCGTGCAGAACATGCACCTGACCTGCGCCGCCTACGGACTCGGTGGTTTCTGGGCCACCGGGGCCATCCTGCTGGGCGGGGCCATGCACCAGTTCCTGCAGCTCGGCGAGAACGAGCGTCCCATGGGACTGTTCTTCATGGGCTATCCCGCCGTGGAATGGCCGAAGGGCTACCGCAAGCCCCTGGACCAGGTCGTGAGCTGGTTGGACTCCTGACATGTCCCTGATCGACATCACCAACTGGGGCGACCACCCGACCGAACCCGGGTGGCTGGTGTTCCGGTACGGGGATGTGGAGAGGGCCCTGGCCATGCGCAGGGCGTTGGAGGCCGAGGGCATCCCGCACGAAGTGGACGAGGAAGGCCCGCCCTGGCTGATCGGCGTGCGGAAGAAGTACCGCGAACGGGCAGAGCTGCTCAACTACCGGGCACTGGGTGGCGATCGGCCGCGGTTCATCGCGGACCGTGCGCTGCGGTGGCTGGTGCTGGGCCTGGTGGGGGCGGTGCTGCTGCTCGCCCTGGCCGGCATGCTGCTGGGCTAGGCTGGGCTTGGACTTTCAGCGGGCGGGGGTATCTTCCGCGCTTCCTTTTCCGTAGAACGGGCATTGACCTTCGTGAAAACGACCCTGCAAGGAATGATCGCGAACGTCGGACGGCTGGCCTGGTGCCTGCTGGTCCCTCTCGTTCCCGTGTCCCCCTGCCTGGCGCATGACCCGCCGGGTGGTGGCGGCGTGGACACCGTCTCCGCGGTGGTGATGTACGGCGACGAGACCCTGCTGGAAGGTGGTGTGGCCCTGAGCGACGACCGGCTCGCGGAACTGCTCGATTCGCTCTGCTCCGTGCCAGATGCCCCCGCCGACCTGGTGCGGGACCTGCGGCTCTTTCAGCGCATCCGCAGCATGGACGAGGAGCACATGGTGCTGTTGATCGACTCGCTGTTCGAACTGGACACGGTGCCCTATGCCCTGATCAACGAGATCAACCTGTACGCGAGCGAACTGCCTTCCCAGCGGGAGGTGGACGGAGGTGGCCTGCTGGACTGGCACGACGGCGCGGACACGCCCATGGGATCCCTTTACGGAGCTTGGAACACCACCAACCCGAACGCCTACGGGCCGGCACCCGACCCGAACGACAGCCTGCTCCTGCTGAAGCTCACCGACCCGGACTGGGCCTGCGGCTTCTCCATGCCCATCGAAGGCATCGTCACCTCGCGCTTCGGCTGGCGGGACGGACGGAACCACAACGGGGTGGACATCGACCTGGAGGTCTGGGACCCGGTGCGTTCGATGTTCCCCGGCGTGGTGCGTTTCTCCGGCTACTACGGGAGCTTCGGCCGGCTGGTGGTGGTACGCCACCACAACGGGCTGGAGAGCTTCTATGCCCACCTGCACCGTTTCAAGGTGAACGTGGGGGACGTGGTGGAGGCCGGCCAGGTGGTGGGCCTCGGTGGAAGTTCCGGGCGCAGTTCGGGCAGCCACCTGCATTTCGAGCTCCGCTTCAAGGGCGTGCCGATCGATCCGGGACGTGTCATCGACCTTTCCTCGGGCCAGCTGCAGGCGGACACACTTGTGCTGAAACGGACGCGTTGGAGCTATGCGGCGTATCCGCGCGGCACCCGCTTCCACACGGTGGAAAAAGGTGAGCATCTTTACGCGATCGCCGAACGCTATGGCACCAGCATCCACAAGCTGTGCGAACTGAACGGCATATCGCGGCGCTCCATCCTGCGGGTGGGGCAGCAGCTGCTCGTGGCCGAGGCCGGTCCCTGACCGCCTGGGCGAACGCCCTCTTCCTGCTCGCGCTGCTTCCGGCCTCCCTGGCCGCCCAGGTGGGTGTCACCACCTTCGGCCTGCAGGTGAAACCGGTCCTGCCCCTGGAGTTCTTCGACCCGCTCACCGTGACCGAACGGGAGCATGTGCAGGGCAGCATCGAACTCACCGGCGGCGTGGCCTTCGGCATGCTCATCCGCCATGGCATCACCCGTTCCATCTCCCTGGAAACGGGCATCGCACAGATCCAGCGCCGGTATGACATCGGGATCATCAACGACACCAACGGCTATGCGGGCTCCGGCAGCATGCGCTGGGTGGGCTACGAGGTACCCGTCACGGCCCTGGTGTTCATCCGGTTGGGCGAACGCACCTGGATGAATACCGCCCTCGGACTGTCTGTGGACATGTATCCTGGCGACGCGGTGAAGGAGTTGGAGCGCGGCCGCGCCTACATGTTCCGCAACAACTGGGCGCAACTGGGCGTGCTGGGGAACCTCGGGGTGGAGTACCGCACGGAGAAGAGCGGCATCTTCTACCTGGGCGCCACCTTCCGCCGGCCCTTCGGGAACATGAGCACGGTGGACCTGACCTACTACGGGGAGAACTTCTTCCCCTACACCATGCGCACCGAACTGCAGGGCAGCTACCTGACCGTGGACATACGGTACTTCTTCCACGAGGAGGCGGACAAGGACCGCGTCCGTCGGGAACGCCGGCGGCAGTAAGCCGTCAGTGCTTCACCACGCGCTGCACCGAGCGGCCCGTGGCACTCTCCGCCACCACCAGGTAATTACCCGGGGCCAGCGCCGACAGGTCCGCGAACACCCGGCGGTCGGCATGCAGCGGCCCTGCGTGCAAGGCCATCACGTCGCGGCCCAAGGCATCGGTCAGGCGCACACGCAGCACGGTGCCCGGCTCCGAGGCCAGCTGCACCACCAGGAGCGAGGAGGTCGGATTGGGGAACACCTCCGCGATCCGCGGCCCATCCGCGTCGTCGACACCCGTGTTGATGTCCAGCACCCGGAACCGCCACCAGCCGTCGGGTGCGACGATCGGGCGCACCTGCACCTTGCCGCTGTTGGCCTCGCCCTCCACGTAGTAGAAGACCTCGGTGCCAGCGGGCTGGGCCGGGATGTCGGCCGCCCACATCCCATTGCCCACATCGGTCATGGCCAGCGCCGTGAAGCCTTGGGCCGTGTCCGTGGTCCAGTGCAGTTGAGCCTGGGCGATGCCGGAACGATGGCGCACGTAGGCCTCCACCGTGTATCCGTTCTGCGTGTCGTAGGTGTCCCGCAACCGCTGGTGACGGATCAGCAGGGGATCCTCCACCCCGATGCACTTCGTGATGCAGTGGATGGCACCGCTGGCACTGATGATGTTCTGGCCGTTATCGTCGCAGTCGATCCCGATCACCCGGTATCCCGGCAGGGACTCACGCAGGATGCGCAACCCCGTGGTGTCGTACTCCTCCCGGTAGGTGGGCACCAGCACGGTACCGTTGATGAAGAGGTTGTTCGCATAGGTGCGGTAATACCCCTGGGGGGGATATGCCCCACCGGTGCTGGGCGGCATCGGGATCCGGACCAGTTCGTACGGAGTACCGTAGGTGCTGTTGTAATTGCTCGCGATGAACTGAAGGTTCTGCTCCAACTGCGGACCATCGGAAACACCCACGGGGAATTCGCCCACCAGCAGGGTCTCCTCGTCCAGCAGCTTCATGTGCATGTCGATGTGATGGATCCCGTCGTAGGGCAGGGTGCTCATGCGCACATAGCGTTCGATGCCCATGAACCACTTCATCATCGAATCCACTTCCGCAGGTGTACGGACGGTCTGGTTGAACTGGCCCGAGGGTCCGTTCTCCTCCACGACCAGTTCACTGCTGAACGCCGTGCCGGCACCGTCGCTCATGAAATTTCCTCCCGTGTGCACCAGATCGTATGGCGCCTGGGTGGTGCTGAACATGGGGATGCCCAGGTAACCGGAGATGGCATCGGGCAGGGCATCGTCGTCGGGACGCGGCCGGTTGTAGATCCAATCCAGCAGCACCAGGGAGTCCACCTCGTTCCGGTACATGGTCTCCATGCCATAATCCCGCACCCAGATGCTGTTGAAGTCCTCCTGCAGGAAGGTGACGTCGCTGAGGTCCGCGATGGGGCCGCCGAAGCTGCTGTTCTGCAGGTAGGCCGTCACCGCGGCCGGATCATCGCAGGCGATGATGACCGGGCATTCATCGAGGACATACCGCACGATCTGTTTCAGGATCCCGGTGTAGCTGGTCCAGGTGATCACCAGCGCCTGCACCTCCTCCCACTCGGCCATGGTGCGCACGGGATAGGTCGGCGGTGTGTTGATGCCCCTGGCTGCGGAAGCCCGGCTGTCCCGATAGGCGGGGATCAGTGCGTGCTCGTGCGGGGCCAGTGCGTGGGGAAGACCCTGCTGGGCGGAGACCATGGAACCGAGCAGGATGGAGAGGAGCGAAAGAGACTTGCGCATGACCGTGGATTGAGGTCGCAAAATAGTCCATCACCCACGGGAGGGTGGCGCCACATCCTGCCTGTTCTTGTGGTCCTGCTCGGAACAAGTACGCCCGGCCGGTACCGCTCAAGCCGGCGCGTCCTCCTTTCCCGCGGGATCACCCGCCAGTTCACGCAGGCTTCTGAAGCGCTGATAGGTGCCGACGATATCGCGCACATAGAGGAAGGTCAGGCTGCCGCGCACATACCCGTTCCTCGCCTCGGGGCGCGTGAAGAAGCGCGGTTCCGCCAGCAGGAGCAACGCCCGTTCCACATGGCCTTCCCATGCGGCCGGGTCCAGGCCCAGCCCCCGGGCCAGCCGTTGCGCGTCCAGCACATGCCCGGGTCCGGCATTGTACGATGCCAACGCGAAACGCAACCGTTGATCGGGGTCCTTCACCGACCGCATCCAGATGCTGTCCAACTGGGCCAGGTACCTGGCCGACGCACGCACATGGTCGGCCAGGGAATGCGCACTGTCGAGCCCGAGCCCTTCGGCGGTGGAAGGCATCACCTGCATCAGGCCACGGGCGCCGCGTATGCCGATGGCCAGCGTGTCATACCGGGATTCCTTGAACGCCAGTGCCGCCAGCAGTTCCCAATCCCAGGGGATCAGGCTCTGTTGGGCCTGGAAGAGGCTGTCGTACGGGCTGATCGGGCCGCCTTGGGCCGGGCGATGGATGGAGCGCAGCACGAGGGGACCACGCGGGCGCAGGTCACCGCCATACACCTGGGTGAGCACCTCCCGTGCCTCCTGTTCATCGGGATCCTTCAACCACCGGTCCAGGGCCTTGCGCAGGCGGTTCGCATTGCGCCTCACCCCGAAGGCCAGCGGCACCTCGGGACCCAGGGTCCTGCCGAACTCCAGATGGGGGAACCGGGCGGCTTCCGCGCGCAGGGTCACGTCCGGCAGTACGGCCCGATCCACGCGGCCCAGGATCACCTCGATCAACAACTCCTCGCCCTGCCGGGCAGCATCCCGGATCAACTGCAGGCTATCCGGACTCCAGGCGTAGCCTTCCGCATCGAACGGGAAGGTGGCAGGCAGAAGCGCCGGTCCTTGGGGCGCTACGGTCTCCTTTCCCAGGCGGCGGTCCTCGCGCAGCTGCACGAGCACGGGCGCGGTATGGCGGTAGGCCCTGCTGAAGGACAACTTCCCTTCGTACGCACCGTGGGGGTTCAGCAGCCCGGCGGCGATGTCGGCCTCACCCCGTTGAACGATGGGTAGCAGGCTGTCCGGGGAGGGCGCCACGACCACCGCCAGCGGCAACTCGACGAACGCGGCGAACCGTTCGAGCAGTTCGTACTCCAGGCCGGTGATGGCGCCGGGCCGCTCCTCGTAAACGAGCGGATCACGCACCACGGCAATGCGCAGCGTGTCCTTTCGGATGGCGGGAAGGTCCCTGTCCACCAGCGGCAGCGACCATGGTTCGGTGGCTCCCCTGCGGGCGGGGAGCCCACCCGTCCAGAGGAACAGCACCCCGAACACGAGGAGGGCCGCAAATCCGGCCCGCCACCTGCGTGCCAGCTTGGATGGTCGTTCGGTCCTCATGCCTTCAACGCCTCTTGCAGGTCGGGAAGGAACTCGAGGAACTCGCTCTTGTAGGCCTCGTAATGCCGTTCCACCACCCGCTCCGCCCCCCGCATGGGTGCCCCGGCCGTCACCCGGCGGGACAACCCGTCCAGGGCACGGCCGATGCCTTCAAGGGTCGCGTAGGAACGCAACCAATCCCCGGCGATCATGTACGGGAGCATGTGCCGTATACGCGGCGGCATGTGCTGCTGATACAGGGGCAGCAACCCGTACATCCGTTCAACGAAGGCATCGAGGGGTTCGTCGTGCAGATCCGCCCATTCGACGGCCAGAACGTGGTCAAAAAAAATATCGAGCACCACGCCCGACCACCTTCCCGCATGGGGGCGGAGGCGTTCGCGGCCCTGGAGGGCCAGGGGGTGCCTGTCGGTGAACGAATCGATGCGGCGATGCAGGCGGATCCCCTCGCGGATGCCCGGGGTGAACCGTTGGAGGTCGCGGCCCTTCACCCCATCGCCCATGAAGTTGCCCACGATGACCTCGGGTTCGTTCCCGGAGAGGTAGAGATGGCCCAGGAAATTCATCGCGGGGCGTTGAAGATAGCCCGCCCGCACCCGGCCGCGTCCGTTCATGTGATCGGCCCCCGGGGCACCCCGTGGCCGGATACCTTCGCGAAGCATGGCCGCGCGCAGGACCCGGGAGTTCGTGTACTGGTCCACCCAGCTGCTGGGATGGGGGCTGTACACGGCCACCATCGTGATCTGGAACCACCTGCAGGGCGGTTTCGATCCGGGTTCACTGGGTGCGGTGTTCAGTGTGTTCGCCATCGGCGTGGGCATCAGCCACACGTTCCGCTCCATCATCCGCAGGCAGGGGTGGTTGAGGCTGGGCATCGGACCGATGGTCCTGCGGCTGCTGCCGGGGTCGTTCGTGCTCGGTCTGCTGGCCTTCGCGCTCCAGGCATCGATCAACGACGTGTTCCTGACGCACATGGAACCGATCCTTCCGGCGCCGCCGATGGAACTGTTGAGCCTGGTGCTGAACTGGACCGTGCTGCTCCTGTTGTGGTCGTTCGGCTACTTCACCTATCACTTCTTCATCCAGAGCCGCCGCGAGGAGGTCCGCAACCTGCGCCTGGAGACGGCCAACCGGGAAGGACAGCTCGGCAACCTGCGTGCGCAGCTGAACCCGCACTTCATGTTCAACGCGCTGAACGGCATCCGGGCGCTGGTGGACGAGGACCCCGCCCTGGCCAAGCAGGCCATCACCCAGCTCTCGGCCATCCTGCGCAACGCCATGAGCTCCGTGCGGAGGAAAGTGGTGCCCCTGGGCGAGGAGATCGACATCGTGAAGGCCTACCTGGCGCTGGAGGCCATGCGCTACGAGGAGCGGCTGCGTGTGAGCTTCGACGTGGATCCCGCCCTGGAGCGTGAACCGGTGCCCCCCATGCTGCTCCAGACCCTGGTGGAGAACGCCGTGCGCCATGGCATCGCCACCCTGCCGGGCGGCGGCGACCTGCACATCGTGGCGGCCGAAGGACCGGAAGGACTCGTGCTCACGATCCGCAACAGCGGCACCTACAGGCCCGGCACCAGCAAAGGCAACGGGATCGGCCTGCGCAACACCCGGCGGCGGCTGGAACTGATCTATGGACCAAAGGCTTCCTTGAAGATCTCCGAACGGAACGGAACGGTGGTGACCGAGGTGGTCCTGCCACGAACCAAGCAGCATGAAAGCACTGATCATCGACGATGAGCGGCTGGCCCGCAAGGAACTGACCAGCCTGCTGGCCCCCTTCGAACACCTGCAGGTGGTGGGCGAGGCCGCGAATGCCGACGAGGCCGAGCAACTGGTGGCCGAGCTGAAGCCGGACCTGTTGTTCCTGGACGTGAACATGCCGGGACGCGATGGCTTCGAACTGTTGGAGGCCCTGGACCCCGCACCCCACGTGATCTTCGTGACGGCCTACGATGAGCATGCGCTGCACGCCTTCCAGGTGAACGCCCTGGACTACCTGGTGAAGCCCATCGATCCGGAACGGCTGGCGGCCGCGCTGGAGAAACTGCCCGAACCGGAAGCCGGGGACGGCCCCACCCGCGAGATGTTGCACGAAGGCGACCAGATCTTCCTGAAGGACGGGGAGAAATGCTGGTTCGTGACCCTGAAGGACGTGCGCCTGTTCCAGAGCGAGGGCAACTACGTGCGGGTGCTGTTCGACGATCAAAAGCCCCTGGTGCTCCGCTCGTTGAACACCCTGGAGAAGAAGCTCGACCCCCTGGTGTTCTTCCGGGTGAGCCGCAAGCACATCGTGAACCTGCGCTGGGTGGAGAAGATCGAGCCCTGGTTCAACGGAGGCCTGATGGTGAAGCTGCGCAGCGGGGAAACGGTGGAGGTGAGCCGAAGGCAGGCCTCCCGCTTCAAGGAACTGCTGAGCCTGTAGGTCGCGGGGGACCGTTATCTTGGCGTGTACCAACGTTGCGCCATGATCCGGAACATCTCCCTTCTTCTCGGGCTTGCCGTGCTGATCGGTGACCTGAGCGCCGCCACCGGCGGACCCGACACCTATGGTTACATCTGGAAGGACTCCGATGAACCGGACGGACCCGTGTACAGCTGGATCGACATCACCGGCACGGGGACGTTGGTGACCGGCCTGGCGGACGACAACTACGTCGGGCCCTTCACCATGGCCACCAGCCTGGACTACTACTGGTATGAAGCGAAGAAGGTCTGGATCGGCAGCAACGGCTACCTCGCGTTCAACGGGGTGAACATCGCTGCGGCCTTTCCCACCATTCCCCAGGCGGGCGGCGCCAACGACTACATCGCTGGCATGATGGCCGACCTCACCTTCACCGGGGCCGGCAATCCGGGGGCATGCTACTACTTCGACGATGCCTCCATCACGGTGGTGAGCTACATCGACGTGCCGTTCTGGTCGCCCACCGCTCCCAACTGGACCGGTTCCAACACCTTCCAGATCATCCTGGACAAGAACGACAGCACCATCACCTTCCAGTACGAGGCCCAGACGGGGACCACCCAGAGCAACAACCTCACCATCGGCATCGAGAGCATCACGGGCGACATCGGCCTTCAGCACTCCTCGAACCTGTATCCGCCGGTGGGCTATGCGGTGCGGTTCTACAACCCGGCCACCCCGCTGATCGATGTGACCGACGGGGCGGTGGCGTGGAACACGGCCGAAGGGACGCAGGGCACCACCCTCGGGCTCGCCGACGACCTGGCCATGACCATCCTGGTGAGGAACACCGGCAACATGCCGCTGGCCGGGTTCACGGCGCAGGGGCGCGTGCTCAACTCCGGAGGGACCGCACTGCTCACCGACGCCGTTCAGGTGGGAAGCCTCAATCCCGGCCTGGACACGCTGATCACCTTCCCCAGCACGTGGACACCCACCAGCCCCGGCACCTACCGCTTCGAAGGTTCCGTGAGCGGCATCCCGAACGAGCTGGTCACCAGCAACAACATCCTGCTGCAGGAAGTGACGGTGTACGACACCACGGCCAGCGTGATGAACATCGATTGGGCAGGCGCCTCCGACGATGGGATCGGCATCGGATGGGACGGCGGCAATGGGGGCGTGGCGTCCTACGTCCTGTTCCCCGGCTACCCGGCACATGTGACCGCGGCCACCATCCGCATCGCGTCCAATGCCGGGAACAGTCCCTACTCCTTGAAGATCTACGATGATGATGGACCTGACGGCGGCCCCGGCACCCTCCTGGACTCCCTGTTCATTCAGGCCCCACAGGCACAGCCCGGCGACCATGTCCATCCTCTAACCGCGCCCATCGATGTGCTGGACAGCGGCCTGTACGTGCTTTGGTCCATGCAGGGGGTGAACGTGAACATCGCGCAGGACGTCCAGCCGCCCTTCAGCCGGAGGAGCTACGAGGTGCTGGACGGCACTTGGGCGGAATACCGTGACCGCGAGACGGCCGACTTCCACCTGGGACTTCAGGTGACGCCGCTGCCGGTGTTCGATGCCGGGGCCACGGGGTTCTTCGGCCTGGTGAACGGCCTGAACGTGAGCACCACCACCACCATCAGGACCTGGGTGCGCAACTATGGCAACCAGACGATCAACAACTTCCCCGTCGGTTATCGCTTCACCGGCGAACCGGAGGTCGTGCAGACCTACGCCGGGCCACCGATCGCGCCCGGCGATTCATCGCTGTTCAGCTTCACCACCGCCTTCACCCCCACGGTGAACGGCCCCGGACAGATGTGCAGCTGGGCCGACCTGCCCAACGATGCCGCCCCCACGAACGACACCGTGTGCGTGAACATCAACATCACGGTGGGGCTGGAGGAAACGGCAACGGTGCGGTTGCAGCTGGCACCGAACCCCGCCACCGACCGGGTGGTGTTGCATCACCTGCCGGCGGGTCCCGTGCGCTTGTGGGTGCGCGACCTCACCGGCCGGGTGGTGATGGAACGATCCTGGTCCGTGACCGGCGACCGCTCCACCGTGCCCGTGGACGGCCTGGCGGCAGGCACCTATTCCCTGCTGCTGAGCACCGCCGATCGCATCTACGGTGGCCGGTTGGTGATCGAGCGCTGATCGGGTCAGCGCCGCAGGAAACGGCTCATCCAGCGTGCCTCGCCGGAACGGACCTCCAGCAGGTAGGTCCCGGTGGCCTGTTCCGACACGTCCACTTGGAACGTGCCGACCCCCTCCGCGACCCGGCCTTGCTGCACCACCCTGCCCAGCGCATCCCTGACCCACCAACGGGCTGCTGTTCCGCCGGCCGGCAGGTCCACGAACAGCAGGCCTTCCGTGGGTGAAGGCCGGAGCGACAGTTCCGTACCCGCCACCTGTTCCACTGCGGTGGCCAGGACGAAGAGCGTGTCGGAGTTGGCCGTGCAGCCATTGGTGTCCGTGATCTGCACGTAGTAGTTGCCGGTGAAATCGACGGTGTAGGTCTGGTCGTTGGCCCCGCCGATCGGTGTGCCTTCGAAGAACCACTGGTAGGCCAGCGCGGACGAGCTTTCGAGCAGCGATCCGTTCTGGGTGATCGCGGGTGCGGGCGGAGGAGCCACCTGTACGAACTGCAGCGTATCGGAGATGCCCAAGCACCCGGAACCGTCCACCACCACCAGGCTCAGCGGGCCGGGTTGGTCGTGGTAGAACACCTTCACCGTGTCCCCGCTGGACCAGAGGTAGCTGTCCATGAACGCGGGGCCGGACACCAGCACGCTATCACCCAGGCAGAGCACCGTGTCACCGAACACGCTCAGGTCCATCATGGGGTTGCTCAGCACCAGGGCCGCAAAGGCATCGAGCTTGCCCCGGCCCCAACCCGTGTTCGGCAGGGTCCCGGTGAAGGCGTCCGCGCGGGCCGTTCCCTCGATGGCATCGCGGACCTCCAGGTGCGTGGCGCGCGAACACTTCTCCAGGTAGAGCGCCGCCGTGGCGGTGACCACCGGGGAGGCCATCGAGGTGCCGCCGTTGCGCATGTGCATGCCGCCCGGGGCCACCTTGAACGGTTCGTTGGCGATCAGGCTGGCCAGGGTGGCCAGGGGGCCGGCGCTGAAGGTGATGTCACCCGTGGCCGCGACATCGGGCTTCAGCCGGCCATCGCGGGTGGGGCCGTGGCTGGAACGCGGCACCAGGTCGCCCTCGGTGCCTGGCACGCTCTGCGCATTGCCGTTCACGTCGGTGTAGGCCACCTCGTTGAAGTAGTTGGCCACGGTGATCACCTGCTCGGAGCAGGCCCACGAATCCACGATGTGCTTGTTCCGGTCGGGCAGCACGTAGTGTGCGATGTCCGGATACTGGGCCACGGTGGGCAGTCCGGAGGCGATCATGCCGGACATGCCGAAGAAGCTGGCGCCCCAGCCATCGAAGCGGCCGGTACCAGTGCTCATGAACCGGAAGCGGTAGGCATTGGAATCCGGCTGTTGCATGTGCACCTGCAGATGCACCTGCCCCCCCCGCAGCTCGGCGAACCAGTCCACCACGCCCAGCAGGTCGCCGTCCAGGCTCCAGAGGCTGTCACTGGCCAGCTGACCGAGGTGGTCGGCCATGGTGCGGAACGGGGTCCTGCCACGGAACTGAAGGCTGGGGACCACGCGGTCGGCGCCCACGGCATACTGCACATCACTGAAGTCCGCCGTGTCCGCCCATACATCGAAGTACACCACCCCGTACCCGAAGTTGTTCGGCGTGGGCTTGTAGGTGTACCAGGTGAAGGAGGTGTCGCTGCCCACGAGGGTCTCCACGTGGTAGGGCGGGAACTCCCCGCTGTTGCCGGCAGCGCATACCATCACCCGGCCGGGCTGGGCGATCAGCAGGCTGTCGATGAACAGCGCCGCGGCGTCCTGCCCATCGTGCGAGCCCAGGTAGTCGCCCAGGGAGGCGTTGATCACCACCGGACGGCCCAGGGCCTCGGCCTGCGACACCAGGTAGTGCACGGCATCGGCCACGGTGGCCTTCCAGTTGGGCGCATCGAAATCGCTGGACACGATCAGCAGGTCGGCACCGGTTGCGCCACCGGTGTAGGCGCCCGTGGCCAGCCCGTTCCCTGCCGCCGTTCCGGTAACGGTGGTGCCATGCCCGAAGAAACCCGGTTGTTCGCCCGCCGGGCAGAGGCCCGCATTGATCGCGGTGCTGTCCCAGGCCTGGCCGTAGCCCCACGGCATGGGGGTCAGCTGCGCATCGAACGGAAAGGTCTGGTCCCAGTACCGGAGCACCCGGGTGCGGCCCTGCGCATCCTGGAAGTCGGGATGGTCCAGGTCCATCCCCGAATCGATGATGCCCACCAGCACGCCTTCACCGGTGAACCCGCCGGGCAGGGGCGCCTGACCCGCGTGCACGGGGTCGATGCGGTTGTGCACCCGCATGGAATCGTTGAGCACGCGGCCCTGGGAAAGCGAGAACTCGATGCCTTGCACCGCAGGATGGGCCGCGAGGGCCGCGACCCGTTCCACCGGCACCCGCGCCGAGACCAGCCCCTGCATGCGCTGCTTCACCACCCCTCCGCTCCCTGCCACGGCACGGGCCAGTGCGGCATCCTGACCACGCAGGAACAGGTGCACCTCGGTGCCCGGCGGATGCGGTCGCTTCAGGAAGGCCTGGAGCTCGAAACCCATGCGATCAGGAGCCTGGGCACTGGCGGGAGCGGCACAGGCCAGCAGGCCCGCGAACAGGAGTGCGGTACGCGACATGACCCAAAATTAAGCCGATGGAGAGGCGCACAGACCGGCGTGATCGGGCACCCGATCAACAAAACGGACGGAACCCTGCGCATGGTCCACTTCGCAGCAGTAGTGCGTGTGCCCGTTGGTGACCAGCAGCCAGCGCACCTGGAAGGCCCGGTTGTAGCGGGCGGCCTGGTCGAACACCGCCTGGGTGAGGCGCACGCCGGGTGCCTTGCACTCCACCAGCGCCACCGGACTCCCGGTGTGGTCATGCACCACGATGTCCGCACGCCGGGTGAGGCCGTGCAGGTCCAGTGTACGCTCCACCGCGAGCAGGGCCATGGGACAACCGCGGTCGTTCACCAGGAAATTGATGAAGTGCTGGCGCACCCATTCCTCGGGGGTGAGCGCCACCCAGCGCCGGCGCACCGGATCGAAGACCTGCGCACCGTCCGGCCCGTGCTTAGTTTTGAGCCCGTGGTCGGGCAGGTCGAGGTGCCTCCGGTCCATGAACCACCAAGTTAGCCGTGCAAAGCAAGGACGAGATCGTGAACAACTGGCTGCCCCGCTACACCGGGGTGCCCCTGGAGGACTGGAAGCCCCATGTGCTCCTGACCAACTTCAGCAACTACCTGGACCTGTTCATGGCCCAGACCGGCGCCGAGCTGCGCGGGGAGGACCGGGCCATGCCCGTGGCCGTGGCCGAGGACATGGTGATGGTGAACTTCGGCATGGGCAGCGCCAACGCGGCCACCATCATGGACCTGCTGAGCGCCGTCGACCCGAAGGCGGTGCTGTTCCTGGGCAAGTGCGGCGGGCTGAAGAAGAAGAACGAGATCGGCGACCTGATCCTGCCCATCGCCGCCATCCGCGGTGAGGGGACCAGCGACGACTACTTCCCCCCCGAAGTGCCCGCCCTCCCCTCCTTCATGATCCACCGGGCCGTGAGCGGCGTGATCCGCGACATGGAGCTGGACTACTGGAGCGGCACCGTGTACACCACCAACCGCCGGGTGTGGGAGCACGACGAGGACTTCAAGGAGCACCTCCGCGAGCTGCGTTGCATGGCCATCGACATGGAGACGGCCACCGTGTTCACCACCGGCTTCCACAACGAGATCCCCACCGGCGCGCTGCTGCTGGTGAGCGACCAGCCCATGGTGCCCTGGGGCGTGAAGACCGAGGCCAGCGACAGAAAGGTGACCACCGAGTTCGTGAACAACCACGTGCGCATCGGGATCGACTCGCTGCGCGACATCATCAACGAGGGGCGGTCGGTGAAGCACCTGCGGTTCGAATGAGCAAGACCCTCGATGCCTTCCGGAAGGTGGTGAAGGACGTGCGGGGCGGCACCTTCAAGCCGCTGTACCTGCTGCACGGGGACGAGGGCTACTTCATAGACCGGATCGGCGAGGAGATCGAGGCGCATGCGCTGCAGGAGCACGAGCGGGACTTCAACCTGACCGTGCTGTACGGCAAGGACAGCGACCCCGACCAGGTGCGCGACGCCTGCCTGCGTTTCCCCATGATGGCCGAACGGCAGCTGGTGGTGCTGCGCGAGGCCCAGACCTGGAAGATCGACCAGTTCGACAAACTGGCGGCCTACTTCAAGAAGCCCACGCCCACCACCGTGCTGGTGATCCAGGTCAAGCACAAGAAGCTGGACGGACGCCGCGCCTGGTTCAAGGACCTGAAGAAGCATGCCGTGATCTTCGAGAGCAAGAAGCTCTACGACAACGAAATGCCGGGCTGGATCCAGGGCTACGTGAAGTTCCAGAAGCGGCGCATCGGTGAGCGGGAGGCCCTGCTGCTGGCCGAGCACCTGGGCAGCGACCTGGCCCGACTGACCAAGCAGGTGGAGAAGCTGTGCATCATGGCCGGCGAGGGCGAGGCCATCACCGGGGACCTGATCGAGCGGATCATCGGGATCAACAAGGACTACAACATCTTCGAGCTGCAGAACGCCATTGGCGCCAACAACGCCGAGAAGGCCCAGCGGATCGCGAACTACTTCGCCTCGGCCCCCAAGGACCACCCGTTGGTGCTGACCGTGGGCATGCTGAACGCCTTCTTCACCAAGGTGGCGCTGGTGCACGCCGGGCAGGGGAAGTCGCAGGGTGAGCTGGCCTCGCTGCTGGGGGTGTCGCCCTTCTTCGTGAAGGACTACGCCAACGCCGCACGGAACTTTCCGCCGGACCGGCTGGCCGAGGTGCAGCGGCTGCTGCGGGACACCGACCTGAAGACCAAGGGCGTGGGCAGCTCCAGCGCCACGGACGGCGACCTGCTGCGCGAACTGCTGGCCAAGGTGATGACGCCCGGCCGTCTGAACTGATATCGTCCGGAACATCCGGTCCCCCGCCACCCCGGCACGCGCCCGTGCAAGGCCCCGTTCCCCTACCTTAGCGGCCCGCCGGCGTGGCCGGCCCTGCCAGGAAGGACCGATGAGGAAGATCTGCCCCACCCTGCGCCACGCGGCGCTGACCCTTTTCTTTTTCCCCCTGCTGCTGGCCGCCCAGACGGGCACCATCCGCGGCTTCGTGTACGACGAGGGCAGCGGGGAGCCGGTGATCTTCACCAACGTGTACCTGCAGGGCACCACGATGGGGAGCGCCACCGACGTGAACGGCTACTACTCCATCACCAAGATCCAGCCCGGCACCTACACGCTGATGGTGACCGCCCTCGGCTTCGACACGCTGTCCAAGCAGGTGAGCGTGGGCAAGGACCAGATCGTCACGGAGAACCTCTTCGTACGGCAGGGGGCCATCCAGATCAAGGAATTCGAGGTGACCGCGGAGAAGCAGGAGGCCCAGACGCGGGTGCAGGTGGGCATCACCAAGCTGACCCCCAAGCAGATCGAGCGGCTGCCCACCGTGGGCGGCGAGGCCGACCTGGCCCAGTACCTGCAGGTGGTACCCGGCGTCATCTTCACCGGTGACCAGGGCGGACAGCTTTACGTGCGCGGTGGATCGCCGATCATGAACAAGGTGCTGCTGGACGGCATGGTGCTGTACAACCCCTTCCACAGCATCGGCCTGTTCAGCGTGTTCGACAACGACATCATCCGCAACGCGGACATCTACACCGGCGGCTTCAACGCCGAGCACGGCGGGCGGATCAGCTCGGTCATGGACATCACCACGCGGGACGGCAACAAGACCCGGCTGGCCGGCAAGGTGGGCGCCAGCACCTTCGCGGCGAAGGCCATGCTGGAAGGCCCGCTGAAGAAGCAGACCACCCCGGGCGCCGGTTCCTCCAGCTTCCTGCTGAACTTCCGCCACAGCTACCTGGACCAGAGCAGCAAGTCCCTGTACACCTACGTGGACAGCGCGGGGCTGCCCTTCCGCTTCACCGACATCTTCGGCAAGCTGAGCTTCAATGGCAGCAACGGCAGCAAGTTCAACCTGTTCGGCTTCAACTTCACGGACGGGGTGGACTACCAGGGCGTGAGCGACCTGGGCTGGACCAACTACGGCGGCGGCACCCACTTCGTGCTGGTGCCCTCGGGGTCCAGCGTGCTGATCGACGGCACCTTCGCCTTCAGCAACTACAGCATTGAGCTGCAGGAGGGCGACCTGCCCCCGCGCAGCAGCGAGATCGCCAGCTTCAACGGCGGGCTGAACTTCAAGTACTTCATCGGCGACAACGAGGCCCGCTACGGGATCGAAGTGCTGGGTTTCCGCACGGACTTCCAGTACTTCAACAGCGCCGGCAGCGAGTACAAGCAGGAGCAGAACACCTCGGAGATCGCCGGGTACTTCAACTACCGGTGGAACCTGGGCAAGGTGGTGCTGGACCCGGGCATCCGGCTGCACTACTACGCCTCGCTGGCGGTGCTGAACATCGAACCGCGCTTCGGGGCCAAGTGGAACATCACGGAAGACCTGCGCTTCAAGGTGTCGGCCGGGCGCTACAGCCAGAACCTGGTGGCCGCCAACAGCGACCGCGACGTGGTGAACCTGTTCTACGGCTTCCTCTCCGCCCCGGACAACCTGCCCGCCAACATCACCCTGCGCGATGGCAGCACCCGCGAGGTGAAGGACCCGCTGCAGCGCGCCAACCACTACATCGCCGGCTTCGAGGTGGACGTGACCAACGAGATCTCCGTGAACGTGGAGGGCTACCTGAAGGACTTCCGCCAGGTGACCAACATCAACCGGAACAAGCTGTACGAGGACACGCCCGAGTTCAACGACCAGCCGGACGAGCTGAAGAAGGACTTCATCGTGGAGACCGGGCAGGCCTACGGCGCCGACTTCCAGCTGAAGTACGAGAAGGGCAACGCCTCGCTGTGGGCGGTGTACAGCTACACCTACGTGGACCGCTTCGACGGCACCATCGAGTACAACCCGATCTGGGACCGCCGGCACAACGTGAACCTGGTGGCCAGCTACGCCTTCGGGAAGTTCGACTCCTGGCGGGCCAACGTGCGCTGGAACTTCGGCAGCGGCTTCCCCTTCACGCAGACGCAGGGCTACTACGGCCTGCTGACCTTCGACCAGGGCATCGGCACCGACATCACCTCGGCCAACGCCGACCTGAGCACGATCTACGGCCCGCTGAACCAGGGCCGCCTGCCCACCTACCACCGCATGGACCTGGGCCTGACCAAGAGCTGGAAGCTGAGCGAGCACCAGCTGGTGGAACTGGACCTGAGCGTGACCAACGCCTACGACCGGCAGAACATCTTCTACTACGACCGCGTGCGCGGCGAGCG
>ERZ795048.1343-NODE-1343-length-22408-cov-47.911421_pt1 | contig 22408 bp, 20 predicted proteins | sample MGYA00375132_ERZ795048 | MGnify/ENA primary metagenome ERZ795048 (study PRJEB30177, sample SAMN05720225) | activated sludge metagenome | isolation source: Anaerobic digester | place: Hong Kong | collected 2014-12-17 ... | reverse complement strand
AAAATTTAAATAAAAGATTATGAAAAAATCATTGTTAATAGGAGCTTTCCTTATTGGAGCTTTTTTCGTTGCTAACGCACAAGTTAATTCTAATGCAGTTGGAATAAGATTAGGTGGAGGTACAATTCTTGGTGCAGAATTTTCTTACCAAAAAGGAGTTTCCGAAAAAAATCGTTTTGAAATAGATCTTGGATGGAACGGAAACCCTAATTATAATGTTCTCTCGGCAGCTTTTGGATTCCATTGGGACTTTAATATTATCGAAGGCTTTAACTGGTTTGTAGGACCTGCTGTAATGGTTGGAATGTGGACTGATATTATTAATGATGCTTCGTTTGGTATTGGAGTTGGAGCACAAGGTGGTGTTGAGTACGATTTCGGACATTTAAACGTTCCCGTACTTGTAAGTATTGATGTAAGACCACTTTGGAATTTTCAGAATATATACGGAGGACTTGGCTTCGGCTCTGCACTTGGTGTAAGATACATCTTCTAGCAAAATTAAAAAATTATACGAGGCTGTCTGATTGGACAGCCTTTTTTATTTAAACTTTTCAATATTCCCGTATTTATCAAATATTTTAATATTAGAATACCACAAACTCATCATTAAAGATAAGGTGCAACCCACAAAAATTGCTATCATTATCATTATCTGATACTTAATAGCAGTAGCCGGTGAAGCCCCACCCAGAATTTGCCCTGTCATCATACCAGGTAATGATATTAAACCCATTACCGACATTGCAGCTAATAGCGGGTTTAAACCCTTAATCAATGCTTCTTGAATAAATGGACGTTTTGCCATACGTGGATTACCACTATTAGTAAGAACAAAGTAGTAAAGCTCTTTTCTCCTATCAAAATTATCAAAATAATTACTTAAACCTACAATATTATGATTAAGCGAATTACCGAGAATCATTCCCGAAATTGGTATAAAGTAGCGTGCATCAAAAACATAATCTAACTGAATAATTAAGCCTAAAAAGAAACCATCGATAATCAATAAGGATATTAATATTGCCATTGCAAAGGGTATTATAAATATTTTACGATTTAATTTTACCCTCGAAACACTTGTATAAGCACTAACCGAAATCATAATAATTACCCACGCAGAATTTAACCATGCATTGTTGAGCTTAAATATCCACTCCATATAAACAGCTACTAACGAAAGTTGCACAACCATTCGCAAAGTACTTATAAGCAAATCTTTTACAAGCTTAACTCTGTAATATAAGAATATGCCTATCGGTATAATTAAAATCGAAAAACCAATAACGAGGTTTAGCAAACTAATATCTTGAGTAGTTACGTTCATAAATTGATTGTTTTATCTGCACTTTTTATCCATACCTGATTATGCGAAGCCGAAACAAAACAAGTATCTCTCATGTTTTCAATTAAATGTAAAACTTTGTTTGCCGAATCAAGATCTAAAGACGCCGTAGGCTCATCCATTAAAACAATTTTTCGCTCCAAAGCTAAACAAACGGCTATTATAATGCGTTGCTTTTCTCCTCCACTCATTTGTTCAAATTTACGTGTAAAATACTCTACAGGTAATCCTAATTCTCGTATTAGACCTCTCACTTTTTCTTGTCTGCTATTGATACCCAGCAAATTAAGTAGCTCAATACTATTCTCAACAGGCAAATTCACATTTTGAGGTACATAAGCTATTAATGATCGTATTTTATCTATATTCTTGGGGATAAGCTCAAATCCGTTTACAAAAACTTTTCCTGTGTCAGGCAAAACATAAGCCTGTATTATTTTCAATATTGTTGATTTGCCACGCCCCGAATCTCCGGCAAAACAAACATGTTGATTATCAGCAATACTAACCGAAAAGTTTTCAAACAACTGCTTATCTTCAAATTTCACTGAAATATTTTGAATTTCAATCATTAGCCTATTTTCTTAGCTCACAAAATTATAATTTTAATAACACTATATATCCAAATTTTTTGTAAAGGTATTTGCAACTTTTTTTAGATAGCTAGTCCTGAAATAAGTTTAATTTTTTTGTTCATGTAACACTTTTTTAGTGTAAACCTATTTTAAAAAAAGACACCACTTCAAAATATGACGTAAAAAAAACACCGGCATTTTTTATATTGTCGGTGTTTTAAAAGTTTTGATTGTTATCTATTCAACAATTATTTTCTTTGTAACTTTTCCCTCTAAGCTTTGTAATTCAATAAAATATAAGCCTGAATTTAGCTTACTAATATCAATATCGACATCAGAATTATGAGTTTCTGACTGATAGAGTAAACGACCTGAGCTATCAAATAAATTAATCTTTGTGTCTGCATCCAAATTTTGAATATTAATAATTTCAGATGCGGGATTTGGATAAACACAAATTTGATCTGCTGATAAATCTTCTTTAAAAACTTCAAGTGAAACATACCATATACCATTGGCGAGGGTTCCCATATACACGTTGTTTCCAATTACATGTAAACTATTCGGAACCATACCATCACGTAAACCAATATACTCATATTCATCCCAAGAGCTTAAATCATCGCTATAAAATAAACCGTGAGGCAAGGCAAGATAATAAGTTCCATCTTCGTAATCTATTGCACCTGCATAAACTAATTGATTTGGTAATCCGGCTTCCGGAATTTGTTCCCATTGCTCCAGTTCAATATTATATTTTACAATTATATGTTCATACGGGATACCGCTATTATCAGCTACCCTAAGCATATAAACAGGATTGCCCTCACTATCAATAAAACTCAAAGCTTTATTTTCATCGTCATAAAATAAATTCTTTACGACCTGCACCGGTTCAAAATTATCGTAATCATTTTCGATATTAACCCATGTGTCTCCACCATCGTTAGAATGATAAACTCTGAAAATATTTGAGTCATCACCATCAATGTACTTATAATGCAAAAACAAATGCCCTTCTGAATTACCAACAATAGACATCAGCCTGTCGTGAGGCAAAGTTAAAACACTTGACAAATCAGTAAGCTCAATATTATCAGAAATCTTATAAACATATTCCATTATGGATTTGTCTTCATCTTCGGAAAAAGTAATAACATAAATAGAATTAGACATATCTTTACCTAAAATTCTCATATCATCCACAACACCAACATCGTCAATTTTAATCCATTCGGGGTTTTCATCAGATTTATAATACAATGCCAATGTTTCTGAGAATAAGTCTTCTACAACTACTGCAAAAACTTTATTGTTTGTAGCAACAATATCCTCAATCATCAACACATTTAAAGTATTAGGTAAGCCAGTGTTATCCAGATTAAAATCCAAATTATCTACATTGCTGTAATAAACGCCATCGCCTGTTTGAGGTGTATAAAACTTATTGCCATATTTCTCCAGGTAATGCCATCCATTAATAAAGCCATTATTGCTTTCGGCAAAGTTTAAACCGTTGTCGTTACTTATCAAGACCTCTCCTAAAAGATTTACACAAATATAATTATTATCTCCAACCTTAGCTAGAGCCTCGATTTGAGGGATTACACCTAAGCCTCCCGCTACTGCTTGCCATGTGTCTCCGGCGTCATTACTTTTTAATCCCTGAACATTAAGTCCGGATAAAGTTAAAGCATAAATAAGATTATCTGTTGCTTCAAAACAAATATACCCAACTCCGGGAGGCAAATTATTTGAAACTGTATCCCAATCTGCTGTTTGTATATTATAGCGAAATAATCTTTGGTCTGGACCTTCGTAAAACAAACAATTATTCTCTGTATCAGATTTAATTCTACTTCTATACGACCAAGGTTCATCAAATGCAGGAACAGAACCAAACATTACAGTTGAGAAGCTAATAGCATCTTCGGAATAAACTATATTCCCATCAGGAGTAGATAACCAAATATAATCATTTGTTCCCTCTAAAACTTGATAAGTAAAAAAAGAATCATCAATTTGGCTTCCTTGAGTCCATGTTTGGAAATCTGTTGATGTGTAATAATTACCATTAATTACACCACCGTCAAACCATACCATTACCATATAAAACATATCTGTTGTAGCTCCAATTCGAGCAATAAAACTCGAATAAGGGATTCCTGCAGGCAAAGTAAGATTAACATCTTCCCATACGTTTAATGATGAATTGTAAGTTTTAATTGTATTCCCAACTTGGGTATAGATTTGCTGATTATACAATACCATTTTATCAAACATTTGGTAATAAGCATTCTCAAACAAACCGTCTCCTGCATACGACCACTCTTGTTCAATGGAGTTGTATTTCATAAACGAGAATCCACAATTTGCATAAATAACATCATCGGCATAAAAGAAGTCAAACACATTAGATTTTCTAAGCTCCGGGATATCAAGTTGATTCCATTGAGCAAACACAGCAGTATTAATAATTAAAAATACTGCAATAAAAAAGTAATTTGTAGTTTTCATAATAAATAGTTTAGTTAATATAATTTAATAAAAATTAAGGTACAGGTGGAGGAACGGGTGGAGGCATACTACCAAAAACAACTGATAATTCCGGTACTTCAGAAGCTTTTGTCCAGTTAGCCATTCCATCTTTCCATACAAGAGTTTCTCTATTAATTTGTCCGCTTTGCACAAGTTGTTTTACAGCATCGATATCGTAAGGTCCGGCTTGTTGCCCGTTTACGACAGCAAAAAATTTAATATTTCCCGGCACAGGCGGTGGTGTCCCTTCGTGATTATTTTGAGTTTGTTGATTTTGCTGTCCGGTTTGGTTCATTGCTCCCATCATTTGGTTTGCCATACCAAAGCCCATACCAAGCCCCATACCTTCGGCAGCACCGCCACCCGATGGATTATTAGCAGCAGCTTCCATCGCATTTGCTGTCTGAAACTGAGTGTATTTATTTAAATCGCCAACAATGCCCATACTAGAACGCTTATCTATTGCCTCTTGTACTTCTGGTGGAACTGAAATATTAGCAATTAAAAACTTTGTAAGCTCCAAACCCAATTCATCAAATTCATTTTGAATTTTGTTTTGTGTAAACTGCGAAAGCTCATCGTAATTCATTGCAAGGTCTAGAACAGGAATTTTAGATTCTACAATTGCATCAGATATGCGAGTTACAATAATATTCTTTAGATGTTCCGAAACTCCTTCGGTTGAAAAATTGCCTTTAGTCCCTGCAATTTCTTTAATAAACGCTTCCGGATTTTTAACCCTCATTGCATAACTACCAAAAGCTCTGATACGAACGGGACCAAAATCGGGATCTCTCTTTACAACAGGATTGGGAGTGCCCCATTTTAAATCTGTAAAGTTCTTAGTACTGATAAAATAAACTTCTGCTTTAAATGGACTATTAAAACCATATTTCCACCCTTTTAAAGTACTTAAAACCGGTAAATTTTCAGTGTTGAGAGTGTACATTCCAGGGTCAAAAATATCTGCTATAGTACCTTCATTAACAAATACTGCTTTTTGCGATTCCCTAACAGTTAGTTTAGCGTTCATTTTTATTTCGTTGCCATATCTATCGAATCGATGAATCATAGTATTATTAGATTCGTCTAACCACTCAATAATATCTATAAATTCACCTTTAATTTTTTTAAATAATGCCATTTTAATACAATTTTGTTTTGTTAATAAATTCGTTGAGCACTTCTAAACACTCGTTTATTGAATTCTGCACAATTAATAAATCATTATTACTAGGAATAGTTCCATTATGTGCTTCATCAATCCACACCCTGAGCAGTTTCCCAATATTTACCATACCTAATAAATCGACGTTACTTTTTAGAGTATGTGCAATATTTCTAAAATGTATGATATCCGATTCTGATATAGCTGTATCAAGTTCTGATAAGTAAGTTTCAGTACTGGATTTCCCGATATTATATAATTCATTCATAAAGTCAAAATCATTCATTGCTCGCTTTGCAAACAAATCAACTTCCACTTCAGTAAGATTTTCTATATTAGAAAAATTCATCAAAACAGATTAATTAATAAAGTAAATTTAAATCATTTTTTTAGAAAACTTAAAAGATTGGGTATTAAATTATTAACAATTTAACTTAGTAAAGCTAAGGGCTGATTTTAAGTCAGTCTCTGACTTAAAACAAAAAAATCACAACCCATGCTTAAAAAATAAGCCGGACTGTGATTTTAAATAGATTTGGTTGTAAATAATCCGAATTAGATTATCTTCTTATTAATCGTTTATTAACGAAATCAATAAACCCGTCGCGATAAGATCTTCCGATAGGAATTTTATTATCAGCAACAACTACATCATTTCCGTCAATCTCTTTGATATGATTTACGTTAATAATGTAGGATTTACTTGTCCTGAAGAATATATCTTCGGGTAATCTACTATGGACAGTTTTAACGTTCATAGCAGTCATGTATTTTCCATGAGTTGCATGAACAATAACATAGTCCTTTAATCCTTCGATGAAAAAAATCTCATCGAAACGAATTTTCACATACTTACGATCTGATTTAATAAAAATGAAATCGTTTTCGATACTTTCTAACATAGCTGTTTGTTTTGATAATTGAATAATTTCTTCTGCTTTATTTACTGCCTTTACAAAACGGTCAAGTTTTATCGGCTTAACAAGATAGTCAACCACATCTAATTCATAGGCTTCAGCAGCATATTGCGGATAAGCTGTTGCAAGAATTACAAATGGTGGATCAGGTAGATTTTGAAGGAAATCGAGACCGGAAACTCCGGGCATTTCTATGTCAAGGAACATCAAGTCCACTTTATTGTCTTGTAGGTATTCGTTAGCTTTAATAGCGTCGTCGAACTCTCCAACAAGTTCAAGTGATGGAACTTCGTTAATATTCATTTTCATTCCTTCTCTAGCCAAGGGTTCGTCATCAATAATAATACATTTCATTACACAAGATTTATATTTAGTTTTACTTTATAAACATAGTCGGTTTCAAAAAACTCTAATTTATAATTATTTGGATATAATAAATCCAATCTACGTCTTATATTTACTAATCCAATACCTCCATTTTCACTTTTTATCTTACACTTTCTGTTTTCAACAAAAAAATCTATGGTTTTGTTCACTAATTTGATATTAACTTTAATATAGTTATCTTTCTCTCCTCCTCCTAAACCATGTTTTACTGCATTTTCAATGAACGGCATAAACATAAACGGATAAATCATTTTTCCAGTAAAATCTCCGTTGTATGTAAAATCTATTTTTGCATCCTTAAGTCTAATTTTTTGCAAATCTAAATAATTTTGCAAATATATCAATTCTGATGTTAATAATACTTTTTCCGAAGAACAATCATAAATCTGATACCTTAATAAATCCGACAGTTTCATTAATACATCTTCAGCTAACTCAGGATTCAGTTTTATCAAGACTTTCACGTTATTTAATGTATTAAAAAGAAAGTGAGGATTAACTTGAGTTTTAAGAAAATCTAATTCCGATTTAACATTTATTTCTTTTAAACTTTTAATTTTTTCAATAGATTTTAGGTATTCTTTAAGAAGCTTTAACAAAATTGCCAGAATAAGAAACACAAAAGATGTAGTTATTGAATACGACAATTGGCAAATTTCATCAAATAAACAATCAATAATAGAAGGATGGAAAACAAAATTTTGAATTAAAAAATTAATAAATACATTTAAAACAAAACTTAAAAATGTGAGGGAAAAATACTTAAACAATCTCTTTTTTACTAGATATCGAGGTACTAACAAAGAGATATTCAAATAAATAGTTGCAACATCTACTAACATTATAAAAGGAAACCTATCTACACCGCCAAATCCACTAGTAAAAAAGTGGATAAAAACCGAATATGCAACATAAACCCCCCAAAACAAAAAATGATGAAGTATTCTATACTTCTCATTTATCAGATTATTTTGATTATATATATTGTTTGAGCTACTCAATTCAAAATTTTGCACAAAAATACTAATTATACACGAATACTCAAAATATTTGTTTGTTAATCTCCTGATTTTGTGTTAAATATGACTGGTATTTATTTAAAATCTGTTTCTATATCCTATGTGAATTTTTGCGCTTCTAAACTCAGGCGATTGATTATTTGTTGCTGCAACTCCATAATTAAGCGTAAAAATTCCCGCATTTGTAAACAAATCTAAACCTAATCCGAAACTATACGGCAAATCTGAATATATAGGTCTTACGCTTGAATTTTGAACATAAGCAAAATCAGAAAACAAATAAAATGCTGAATTTTGCTCGAATAGATATCTTAACTCTACACTTGAAATAGCGTATAGCGAAGCCATTATCGAAAGTTCATCAACGCCTCTAAAGTTTTTAAAACCACCAATTCTATAAAGCTCGTTAGTGTATAAATGTTGATCGTAAATATAGGCTGCCTGTTCACTAATCTTTACCGAAAACTTGTTTAATACAGGGATATAAAAGTTTGTATATAATTGAGTTCTAACTTGAAGTGATGATTTTTCGGATGCATCAATTTCGAGATTATCTGAATGATTCTTTACTCCTCCTGCAATATTAAAATCAAAAGAATACCCCTTACGTGGATTATAGACATAATCAAAATTTTGAAACACATACGACAAGCCCCATAAATTAGCACTAAAATCGTTATAATTGCTTTCGCTTGACTTTGTTAAGGTATATGACGTAATGTTTTGATAAAATACTCCAATTCCATCGAGACCATTCAAAAAATAATTTACTTTTGCTTTAACATCAGTATTAAAATACGACGAATCTTGTTTTTCCATTTCGAAATCTACACCGGCTCCTAATCTTGTTCTAAACACAAACGGATATGCAAACGACAAGCTCAACTGCTGACTTGCAGCTTCATATTTTTTCCAGTTCAACCAAAAATGCTCGCCTCTACCCAAAATATTTTTAAGTAATAAGTCAACATCTCCGGTAAGTACCATTTTACCTGTAACATTGTTGTTTGGCATAATTCCTAATATACCACTAAAATTATTTGCTCCTTTATCTTTTAAATAAAGTAGAATATCTGTTTTTCCATTTCTAAAAGCAAGTTCAAAAGGCTTACCTTGCTCTATAAACTCTAATTCTGATAGATTTTGATTAATTTGCATTAAATATTTTTCGCTATATTTAGAATTTTGAGTCCAGTTTATGTAAGATTCAATAAAACTTACTTTTGTTTTTGTATCGCCTTTTGCAATTAAGCTATCAAACACATACACTTCACCTAATTCAATATTTAATTTGGCTTTCATGTAATTATCTTGTCCAAAACAAATACTATCGAACCATACTTCACAAAATGGATAACCAATATTCTCATAAAAATTAACAACCTGACGTCTGATAAATAATATTTTATTTAAACTCAAAGCCTTGTTTTCTAATCGCTTAGTTTTCAACACCTTTGAAAGCCTCTGAGAATCAATTTGTATTGATAATTTCTCGAATTTGTATTTTTCCCCTTTTGTTAACCAAGCTTTAACTTTTTTTTCATTACACCAGCAAATACTATCATATCCGGCAGCAATAAAACCTTCTTCAAAAAGCTTTTCAAGTTCAATTGAAAGATAGTTAACGAGCAATAATGAATCTTGAAAAGTTTTAGTCCTATTATCGAAACTATAATCTTGGTTTTGACTTCCACGAATGTTCAACCTTAAACGATAGTCTGACTGCGAAACACCATTACTTATTGACAAAAAGCTAAATACAAAAAGAACAAATATTTTAATATAAATATTCATTCATTATTGAATGTTGATAATGCTTCCTGAGTTAATATCATACAAGATTGAAGGTGATGACTTTTTAAACATATTTATTGGCAATGAGTTTAATAATCCAAATTGAGCTACATCAAAAATATCATTCGACATAATATACTCACCATCTTTTATCGTAATACGACATTTTCCCGGAATTCTGTAATATAAACCGTTATACTTAGGCTTGTATTCATTCTGCTGCTTATAAAAACTTTCAACAGTTTTCGTTTGTGGCAAAGCTTCACAGTTTAGATATATTGGCCTCGATAAAGCAGTTTCGTTTTTCGAAATACCTTCTTCTTCGCTAAACCAGAAAAGAATAATATCCTTTTTTTCGAGTTGCTTTTCGGGCACAAAAGTTTCTTTATATGAATAATCGAAAACATACTTTTTACCAACAAATAATGATAAATATTCCTGCTCGAGTTCATCTAATTCTTTTAGCATTTGTTTTAATGCTCTACCATCAGGAAACACCTCGTACATTCCTGCTTCAAGCTTAAATCTGCGTTTTCTAATTTTTATAATATAGTTGGCAGCTTCTTCTGCTTTTTGCTCCAGATCTTTACTAGTAATTACATTGTTGTAAACCGGAATTTTTTGATAAACCGAATCTATTTCTATTACTTTATATGTAGTATCTAACATATTTATAAAATTTCGTTTTACTGATAAATCAGTAAAAAATGGTTCTCTTAATTCATCATTTGGGATGCATGTAGTTTTTTCGTGTAAGAATTCTGCAGGTGGTTCGGCAACAAAATAGTTAATATTTACACCTTGTATTAAGTTTCTATTTGAAAAACTTATTTGTGGAAAAGATTTCTTAGACTTAATTAAGAAGGCTGCATCAGGATCAGGTTCACTTAAACTTGAAACTTTAATTTCATCTATAGAGTAAGATTCTTCTTCTTGAAAGGGAACACTGGTAATGCTTAAGTATTTATTTGCATATTTGTTAAAAGGACCGGGTATTACTACTTCAAAATTAAGTCCCACTTCAACCTCAAATACAGTTCTGGGCAAATGATATATAATTCCGTTACATTTTATTTGTTCGTCGGAATTAGAAATATGTATAACTTCCATTGATGGTTTACACGACCATAAAAAGCTTAATAAACCCAAAATTATAAAAACTAATATTGTCTTCTTCATATTAATATATTTTTTTGCAAAGTTATTCTTTTAATCTTTTAAACGCATTTCCGAGGTGTTCAATTATATCATTAGCAATTAAAGATTCTTCTGATTGATTTGTAAGAGCTATATCTCCCGCCAAACCATGTAAATAAACACCTAATAAGGCAGCATTTTGGGGGAAATAGTTTTGAGCCAACAAGGACAATATAATTCCTGTTAGCACATCTCCACTTCCGGCTGTTGCCATACCAGGATTGCCTGTAGTATTAAAAAATATATTCCCTTGTGGTAAGCTAACTGAAGTATGAGCACCTTTACACACAATAATTATTTTTAATTTTTCGCTCCATTTTTTTTGAAGTTTAACTCTTTGATATGAATTAGCTGTTTTTCCAAAAAGTCTCTCAAACTCTCCAATATGGGGTGTTAATATTGAGTTTTGGGGTAAAATATCAAGTAAGTCAGGATTTGCAGCAATAATATTTAAAGCATCGGCATCAAATACTAAAGGACATTTAGCATTTTCAATTAAGTTTTTTAACCCTTTATAAGTATTTTGTTTACAGCCTAAACCTGGGCCTACACCAATAGCACTATATTTCTCATCAATACTACTATTAGTAAAGATATAATCAGACTCATCAATACTTATCATACTTTCGGGTACAGCAGTTTGAAGTATTGTATAAGCTCTAACGGGTATATGAGAAGTAAGCAAACCCACTCCTGCCCTTAAACATGCTCTTGCTGATAGAACAGCAGCTCCAAACTTACCGTAAGAACCTGCTATTAATAGTGCGTGCCCAAAATTTCCTTTATGAGCATACTTTTTCCGATGTTGTAATATTTGTTTAGTATTTTCATCGTCTATAAGATAATAATTCGTTTCTGTATGTTTAATCGCTTCTGGATGCAAACCAATTGGTAGCACAAAAAATTCTCCAACATAATCTTGGTTTTCGGGGAAAAAGAAAGATATTGATGGAAATTGCAATCCTAATGTATAATGAGCTTTAAAAATAGCTCCATTATTAGTAGTATTGTCTTCTCCTAACAATCCCGAAGGAACATCTACAGCAATACGTAATACCTCTAAACTATTAATATATTCAATTATTTCTGCTATGAAACCCTTAACAGGTCTTGTAAGTCCGGAACCAAAAATAGCATCCACGATAATATTATTACCATCAAACAAATTTAAATTGCTTGAGGATACAATTTCGGAATAAGCTTTAGGATATTTTTGCTTAAGTCTATTAATATTGATACCTGTATTTTTAGAAAAACTATTACTAAACCTTGCAAGAACAGCTTTTACATTATATCCATGGTCTAACAAAATACGTGTAAGAGCAAGTCCATCTCCACCATTATTCCCGACACCACAAACAACAATAATCTTTTGCTCAGGTTTTGTAATTGCCATCATATAATTAGACAACTCTGTTGCTGCCCTTTCCATCAAATCAACAGAATCAATAGGTTCGTTTTTTATTGTATAGGCATCAATCTCTTTGATTTGTGCAGATGTAAATAATTTCATAAAATCATAATTAGTTAAATATCAATTTTTAAAAATACAATAATAAAGTTCAATTATATCAAATCTAAATGTTAATACAAAGTTAAAACGCAGGTATAATTTTAAAAACAATATGTAAAATAAAAAAGATTTCTATATTTGTCGGAATTGAAAAATAAACGTGAACTAAAACTTAAAATTATGTTTAAAAATCATCCCAAAGGACTATTAGCAGCCTCTTTGGCGAACATGGGTGAACGATTTGGGTTCTATACCATGATGGCAATACTTGTGTTGTTTTTGCAGGCAAAATTCGGTTTGAATGGAAAAGATGCCGGTTTGATTTACTCGATTTTTTACTTTTCTATTTATATTCTGGCATTCGTTGGCGGATTAATTGCTGACAAACTGAGAAATTACCAAGGAACAATTTTAACAGGTTTAATTATTATGGCGGTTGGATATTTTATTATGGCTTTCCCTACTCCATCGCCTGTTCCTGTTGATCAAAAAGTATTATTTTTAATTGTTACTTGCTTTGGTTTATTTACAATTGCATTCGGCAACGGACTTTTTAAAGGTAACTTACAAGCTCTAGTTGGTCAGATGTATGACAACCCTACCTATAGTAAAATGAGAGATTCAGGTTTTTCATTGTTTTACATGTTTATTAATGTAGGTGCAATCTTTGCTCCTTTTACAGCTATAGGCGTTCGTAACTGGTGGTTAAGTAAACATGGTTTAGGATATAATGCAAATTTACCTGCACTTTGTCATCAGCAAATAGAAGGTACCCTTGAGAGTACAAAAGTTATTGGAACAGGAGCCTTAGATAACGCTCAAGGTTTAGCAGAAAATGTTTTTGCACTCGATCCGGTAAGTAAATTTCAGGTATTAGCTACCGAAGCCTCCAACACAACAGGCACCCTATCTGAATTTGCTAATCAATATCTTAAAGTATTTAACACCGGATTCCATTACGCTTTTGCATGTGCAATTGTAGCAATGGCTATTTCTTTAACAATATATCTTGTTAATAAAAAACGTTTCCCGAAAGTTCAAAAGAAATCTGCTACTGACCAAGCCAATGACTCTACAGTTGCTGAAATGAGCGTAAAAGAGATCAAACAACGCTTATATGCACTTTTTGCAGTTTTTGGTATTGTTATTTTCTTCTGGTTCTCATTCCATCAAAATGGACTAACACTTACAATGTTTGCTCGCGACTATACAGATCTTAGCGGTATAAATATTAATCTCGGATTTACTACAATAAAAGGAGCAGAAATATTCCAATCAGTTAATCCAATCTTTATTGTATTACTTACACCAATAATAATGGGGCTTTTCGGTTGGCTTCGTTCTAAAGGCAAGGAACCATCTACTCCTAAAAAGATTGCAATAGGTATGGGTATTGCAGCCAGTGCTTATGTTCTAATGGCACTTGGCTCTAAAGGACTTCCACTATTTAGTACAATTGAAAGCAGCCCATTAAGTGATGCAGACAAAGCTACTCCTATGCTTCTTATCGGCACATATTTGATTCTTACAATAGCTGAGCTATTCATCAGTCCTCTTGGAATATCATTTGTTTCAAAAGTCGCACCTCCTCAATATCAAGGCATAATGCAAGGCGGATGGCTGGGAGCAACAGCTATTGGTAATCAATTACTATTTATAGGTGCTATCTTATACGAAAATGTACCACTATGGATTACATGGGGAGTATTTGTAGTTGCTTGTCTTCTTTCTATGTTCACTATGCTATTTATGCTTAAATGGCTTGAAAGAATAACTGACTAATTAATAATCATAAAAATTTAAACAAGATGAAAAAGACATTATATTTAATCGGAATCATAACACTTGCTTTATCTATTACATCCTGCAATAAAGTTGACGCAGACAAAGATGTTGATAACAGTATAAACAAAATGAAACAGTTTAACGAACTCTTCGACAAACTATACGAGGACGGAGTTATTTCCAAAGAAGCTGAAGGCAAAGAAGATTCAGAATTTGATCAGCTAAAAACTCTTGCAAACGACTATTATGAAATAATTAATAGCATCAATAATCAGATAAAGGAAGACAAAGAGAATGTTGAAAAAGGTAAAAAATCTAACAACTACGAAGAAGCATACAAAAAAGCCTTAGAAGACAGAAAAACTGATATCGAAGAAGTTACAAAAGTTTTTGAAGCAAACTTGAACAAAATTGAACCGAAGGAAGTTGATATTGTTCTTGAAGAAGCAATAATTGAAAATACTGAAGAAATTGAAGTTGAATAGATTTCAGAATTGAATTAATAAAAAAGGCTTCCGATTGGTAGCCTTTTTTTTTCAATGAAAGTTTTAAAAACGAATTGGTTCATAGGCAATTATAATAATACGGCAAAAATAAAAATCAATATGAATAATTATTCAGTTTAATAAACAACTAATTTTGAACTTGTATGGATTTTATCACTGCTAATTTTAATAATATATACGCCATCTTTAAATTCGTTAAGCTGAATGCTTTCGTTTGGAGAAATTGTTTCTTCGAAAACTAATGCCCCCTGAATATTGTATATTGCCAGTGAAATTTGTTCAATATTACTCGTTACATTGCTTATTTCAAGCTTACGAGTTACATTATTGTAAACAATATTAGGAATAATCACCTCATTAGTTTCTATTTCTGTCAAGTTATAGCTTTTTAAACTTGGCGACACAAGAAAAACTGCGGAATCGTATATAGCATCTCCTGAATCTCCAATGGCAAGTTTTAAATGATATATAGTTTCTGGCACTACATTAACTTGAGCTGTAAGCAGAGTTGTAAATCCATCAAAAACAATAGTTTGCCCATCTTCGGACTGATTGTCGATAAAATATTCTGAATTTAAATCCGAATTTACATTATCAATGCAAACCGGCAAATTGCTATCAGGAATTAAAGCAATATTTGTTTCTTCATAAGTTCCACCATTAGGGTTTTCACCATCAATAAAAAACGCAAAAACATCATTAAAACTTGAATTAACAAATTCCGGATATTCCTCTGATGCAAAAACATACTGAAACTCGAGGACATTTCCATTGGGAATCAAATCAAATTCAAGCACACTTGCGTCAAAAGTCGAAACCGAAACTAAAGTGTTTAACATTTCGTCTCCATCTGTGTTATTCGAATACGAAGAAAATCCGCCCACAGGACTCCCAATTGCAGGCGTATAGTCACTGCTTAATGTACCCGTTGTTAAAACAATCCCATTATCAATGTCAAGATTTGTAGTACTTCCATTCGAAAAAGTTCCTAATGCAGTTTCAGCACCTGTAAAAACCACATTTGTAGCCTCTACTCCACTTAAGATAAATTCTGTTACAGATTGTACCGGATCAACATTGGTAGAAATAATCAGTTGGGAATAAGATGTCCCGTAAAAACATGTTAATAATACGATAAGAAATATGATACGTTTAATTTTCATATGATTGAAATTTAGTTAGTTAAAAAATGATTTTCATAATCCAAAGATAAACAAAATACAAATACAAACCGTTATGCATTTGAAAAATATAGCTTAACATGTAAGTATTGATATTTTTTTTATTTTTACATTAATTATAAAATCATTAGAAATGAAAAAACAACAAACAGGTTTAGGATGTCTTGGAACAATAGTTTGGGGAACTCCTATTCTTGCTATAATACTTATAATACTATTCTGGGGAATCAGAGTTAATAATAAAAGCATAGAGCGAGAAGAAACAGTTTATCAAAAATGGGCACAAGTTGAAAATACATATCAGCTTCGTTTTGATCTAATTCCTAATTTAATGAGTGTGGTAAAACAATATGCTGAGCACGAAAAAGCTACTTTTATTGCTGTTACCGAAGCAAGATCTAAACTCGTAGGAATAAAAATTAACAGTAAAAACCTTACCAAACAGAATATTAAAGATTTTGAAGCAGCACAACAACAGTTAGGTAACGCCATAGACAGACTTTTAGTAGTTGTAGAAAAATACCCGGAGCTTAAAGCAAATCAGAATTTTATTGAATTACAATATGAATTAAAGAATATTGAAAAATTAATTTTAAGCGCAAGAATAGAGTATAATGATGTAGTAAAAACTTATAATGCATACATCAGAAAGTTTCCGAGAAATCTTTTTGCCAAATTATTAGGTTTTGAAACTAAAGGATATTTTGAGTCGAACACAGAGGCCGCACAGTCTCCTAAAATTTAATCCCTAAATTAAAAATATCATTAGCAAAATTGGCAACACCGTCGTCATTATTTGATCCAATTACAGAATATAAAACTTTTAATTCCTCTACAGCATTTTCAACAACATAAACATTTTTTGCCCAACTAAGCATATCACTATCATTATAATCATTGCCAAAAACTATTGTTTCCTCATTTTTAATTCCATATCTATCACACAAAAAACTTATTCCTGTTGCTTTCGATACATGTTTAGGAAAAATCTCTATCCACATACTTTTATTATCAAGTGGTGATGTAGCTCTAACAACTTTATATCCACTAAGGTCTGTTTTAACCTTATCGAATTGACCACAATTTTGCTCACAAATAATAATAAACTGTGTTGCAGTATTAGGGCGTAGAGCAGGTAGTTTTAAACCATAATTACTGTAATGGCTAAATCTACGATAAAAATCCGAATTCTCTTTACCCGACGAATGCATATAAAAATAGTGATTTTCGGGAACAGGATACTGAATCATGAAATCGTAATTATGTCGTAATAAATATGATTCAATTAAATCAACATCTTCCGACATTAGGTGAGATTCATTAATGATTATTTTTCTTTTCCAATCAATAACACCTACCCCTGATGAAAAAACAATATAATCAACCGGAAAATCTGCTGGTAAAACCTGTTGGCACGAAAACACAGAACGTCCAGTAGCAATTACTCTAATAAGATTTTTAGTCCCTAAACTTTCAAATACATTTCGTGAGAACTCTGACACCAAACCATTATCAAGAGCTAAAGTACCATCGTAATCTGATACTAACATTCTGATATTTTCCTCATTCAATTCATTCAAAATCGATCATTTTTATAAATCTGTAAACAGAAATATATCAAGATTGTTTCCTTTTAATCCTATTTACAATATGAAGCAATTGGTCATCAATAAATAAATTTTCAAAATCCTGTAAAAACCCAATAAAAAATCTTCCCAGTTTGTTTCTTACACCCACAACCATATAACCAAGATAATCATTTCCAAACCAAACAGGTATTGTATAAAAATGAAGATTAAAGTCTTTGTCTTTAAACTTTCCGATATATTGGACTAATTGAGTATCTTTAGTTTTTTCTATAAACTCATCTTTACGCTTTGATATTTCAGAATTAAAAATATTCGAATAAAAAATATTTCCAGTTTGATTAACATAAAAACCTGATTGCTCTATATCGAAAAATAAATAATTAAAATACTTTATTGTAAAATGATTTAATGCTTTAGAAAACTGTGCATCATCATTAATACTACCATCTGCAATACCATTTTGAATATGGTCAAAACCTCGCATCAGTTTAACTGGTAATAATGTAATTACAAATATATATGCTCCTGCAATAGCACATAGTGCAATATAAAGAATTGAAGCAATTAAGTATATACCCCAATGTGGTTCAAATAAATAATTCAATAACATTCCCGCAGGAAATATTAAACTCAAACAAAAAACTATATAGAAAAAAACTAATAGCTGTCGTTGAATATCGTATATTTTATGGTAAGTACCCATCCTATTATAATTAAATGAATGTTAATTTTGTAAAATTAATAATTATACTTAATCTAAAACTCAAAATTAGAATTAAAATAGTTTTTTTTAAATTTGCAAAAAAAAATATTATGGAAATTACAGGAACAATAAAACAAGTTTTGGAACCTGAAACAGGAGAAAGTAGAAACGGACCTTGGAAAAAACAACAATTTGTAATAGAAACAGATTCTGAATACAGCAAAAGCCTATGCTTTACAGTATGGGGCGACAAAATTGACTTTACTACTATTAATGCCGGCGACAAAGTTAAAGTACTTTTCGATGTAGAAAGCCGTGAGTACAATGGTAGATGGTTTACAGATGCTAAAGCATGGAAAGCTGAAAAATTAAATCAAGAAAACGGTTTTGTACCCCCCGAACCCAAAATGCCGGACGAAAACTTTGAGGTAGAAGAAGGTGATGACTTGCCATTCTAAGCAATACATCAAAAAATAATGCCAAAACAAACAACAAGAAAACCAGATTGGCTTAAAAAACGACTTGATTACGAAAGTATGCACGAAATGAGCAAACTTTTAAGAAGCTTAAATCTACATACTGTTTGCGAAGGAGCCAAATGCCCTAATATGGGAGAATGTTTCCGAAATCGTACTGCTACCTTTCTGATTTTAGGTAATGTTTGTACCCGAAATTGCAGGTTTTGCGCAATTCCTAAAGGAACGCCAATTACTCCCGACCCAAAAGAACCGGAACACTTGGCAGAGGCGGCTGTTAAATTAAAACTTAAACATGTTGTAATTACATCGGTTACTCGAGACGACCTAAAAGATGGAGGAGCTTCGCAATTTGCAAAATGCATTAAGGAAGTAAAATTTAAATTACCTGAAGCTTCAATTGAAATTCTAATACCTGATTTTAAATATAATAAAAGTGCATTAGATACTGTAATGAACGCAAATCCTGATATTATAAATCATAATATTGAAACTGTTCCTGAATTGTATGCTGATGTTCGTCCAATGGCAAATTATACACAATCATTAAATGTACTCGAATACGTAAAAAAACAAAGACCAGATATTTTAACTAAATCGGGTTTTATGCTAGGCTTAGGCGAAGAATTGTCGTCGGTTTTTAATATTATGAACGATTTAAGAAAAATTAATTGCGATATTCTTACTGTAGGGCAATATCTTCCACCATCACACAATCATGCTATACTTAAAAGCTACATTAAACCCGAAATATTTAATGCAATAGAAAACTACGGGAAAAAAATTGGATTTATATATATTGCTTCTGGTCCTTATGTAAGAAGTTCATATAATGCTTTAGACGTCTTCACTAAAATAAAAACTACTAACTATGAAATTTATTGATTTTAAAAACCACTTAAGAGCATCGTATAGTTTTGCAGTAGAAGAATACATCATGAAAAATGCAAAATTCGATGATGAGTACTTTTTGTTTTGGAGAACTAATCCTTGTTTAATGATTGGTAGATTTCAAAATACATTAGAAGAAATAAACAAAGAATTTGCCAAAGAAAATCATATTGAAATTACTAGACGTAATAGTGGTGGAGGCACAGTTTATACCGACCCTGAATGTTGGCAATTTTCGTTCATTACTTTTAAAAAAGACGGGAAAGCTAAAGATTTTAAAGAATTCACAACTCCCGTTATTGACGCTTTAAAAAAATTAGGTGCAAATGCTGAATTCAATAACAGAAATGATCTAAATATTGACAGTAAAAAATTTTCAGGGAATGCTCAATACTCAACCGACAACCGATTTTTGCATCATGGAACATTGCTTTTCGATACAAACCTCGACAATCTTGTTCTTTCGCTTAAAGTTAACGACGAAAAAATACTCAGCAAAGGCATAAAATCTGTACGCGACCGTGTTACTAACTTAAAACCTCATCTTCAAAACCCTCAAATGAATAGTATTGAATTTAGAAATGAAATGATTCAATTACTTAAAGGAGATATGGAAACTATATATTTGTCAGAACAAGATTTGCAGGAAATAAATAATATTGAAAATAGTAAATTTAACACTTGGGAATGGAATTACGGAGCATCTCCGGAATTTAATTTAAGCAAGTCTCAACGATTCGAGGGAGGAAAATTAGAAATACAATTATTAGTGAAAAATGGCATTATTAGAGATTGTAAAATTTTTGGAGACTTCTTCTGCTCCGGTAATATCAACGAAATTTGCGACTCAGTTATAGGCTGTAAATATCAAAAAAACGAAATCGAAAATAAACTTCAAAAAACCAATGCAGCTAATATGCTTTATAAAATAAGTTTTAACGAATTACTAAGTTGCTTTGTAAATTAATACTATTGTTTCTCGATAATTTATTAAAATTACAAATATTGCTCTGCTTAGTTTAATAATACTGTTTAAACCCATTTAGTTAAAAAATAATTCAATCAATGTTTAATAACATTTTAATTCAAGGTATAATTTTAATGCATTATCTTCGTTATGTATTTATTTACATATCGTATTCACTTTAATTAAACATAATATAGTTTATAATGTTTATCAATAAAAATATATTATTATGCAACAACATGTTTATCATGCTCCACCGGCAAAAAACGAACCGGTATTGAGCTACAAAAAGGGTTCGCAAGAACGACAAAAATTAATAGAGGCAATTAATTCAGCCAGAAATGAAGTTGTAGATATTCCAATGCTAATAGATGGGACAGAGATTTTTACTGATAAGAAGATTTCTATCCACCCACCTCACGATATAAATCATCTATTGGGATACTATAATCGAGGCACTTCAGAGCATGTAGAAATGGCAATTGATGCAGCCCTAAGGAGCAAAGAAAAATGGTCGGGAATGCGTTGGGAACAAAGAGCCTCCATATTTTTAAAAGCAGCAGGAATGATTTCCGGTCCTTACAGAGCAAGAATTAATGCAGCCACTATGCTTGGTCAATCAAAAAGTGTGCATCAAGCAGAAATAGATGCTGCATGTGAATTAGCCGATTTTTTAAGGTTCAATGTTCAGTATATGACTGAAATATATAACGACCAGCCATCTTCTACAGAAAATCTTTGGAACAGGGTTGAGCAAAGACCCTTAGAAGGATTTGTATTTGCTCTTACACCCTTTAACTTTACTGCCATTGCTGGTAATCTGCCATCAGCTCCTGCAATGATGGGAAACACAGTAGTTTGGAAACCCTCGAACACACAGATATATTCAGCACGTATAATTATGAATATCTTCCGTGAAGCCGGATTACCCGATGGAGTTATTAATCTAGTATTTGTTTCGGGTCCCGAAGCAGGAAAAGTTATTTTCTCGCATCCCGATTTTGCAGGAATTCATTATACCGGCTCTACCAGTGTTTTCCAAAATATTTGGAAAGAAATTGGAACAAATATCCCAATATATAAATCTTATCCTAGAGTAGTAGGTGAAACCGGTGGTAAAAACTTTATATTAGTTCATAAATCATCTAACCCAACACAAGTAGCAACAGCACTTACACGTGGAGCTTTCGAGTATCAAGGGCAAAAATGTTCTGCTGTATCGCGTGCATATATTCCCGATGTTCTCTGGGAAGAAATTTTAAAGGAGATTAATTGTGATATGGAGACAATCAAAATGGGACCAGTTGAAGATTTTTCTAATTTTATTAATGCTGTAATTGATGAAGCTTCATTTAATAAGCTTGTCAGTTTTATTGACAAAGCAAAAAAAGACAAAAATGTAGAAATTATTCGTGGGGGAGGATACGATAAGTCGAAAGGATATTTTATTGAACCTACAATAATTCTTACTAATGACCCACATTATATTACTATGGAAGAAGAACTTTTTGGACCTATTCTTACTATTTATATTTATAATTCTGAAAAATGGGAAGAAACAGTTGATTTAGTAAATAATACATCAATATACGGGCTTACAGGATCAGTATTTTCTAAAGACAGATATGCTATTGAATACGCAATGAATAAACTGAAGTACGCAGCAGGCAACTTCTACATCAACGACAAACCAACAGGAGCAGTTGTAAATCAACAACCATTTGGAGGTGCCAGAGGTTCAGGAACAAACGACAAAGCTGGCTCAAAAATCAATCTACTGCGATGGGTTAGCCCGCGTACAATTAAAGAATGTTTTTTACCTCCCGAAAGCTATAAATATCCATTTATGGAAGATTA
>ERZ795048.1341-NODE-1341-length-22409-cov-32.437237_pt1 | contig 22409 bp, 20 predicted proteins | sample MGYA00375132_ERZ795048 | MGnify/ENA primary metagenome ERZ795048 (study PRJEB30177, sample SAMN05720225) | activated sludge metagenome | isolation source: Anaerobic digester | place: Hong Kong | collected 2014-12-17 ... | reverse complement strand
GCGCACATGACTGGGGGTCATGTGGTCGCTGGTTCAAATCCAGTCGCCCCGAATTTAAGCCCTGATTAATTCAGGGCTTTTTTAATATAATCTGATAAACACAGATTCTTCTTAACAACCTTCGACCAGATTTCCGGCAAAAGCAATCAATAAAGCTTTACAATACACCGTATCTGCCATAATAAAATGCATTTACCCAATTAAAAATCAATGATGTCAGGAGTATTCCTTATGAAATGCGTATGCGGCTACGAAGAAAAATTTATTCAGTCCGATCCAGATAACCCCGCTTCATTATATCCTGATAATAAACCCTTCTATCATGCGGATCTCACAGTTACCATAGACAGGCGGGAGGGAAAATGGGATTGCAGCAGGTTTATCCGGAAAGATGTATTTGTATGCCCTGAATGCGGGACATTAAAGCTCAATCTATAAATCACGAGACCTTACAAAGGCTTACATCTCAATGTTATGTGGTAACAATATTTATAAACAATATCTTCTTTATTATTAATATTTTTAATCATAAAATTAAAGCTCCAACTTTGTAATACCGATATAGTTAATGTAATCAATAATACTTTACAAAGTAAAAGGAGAACATATGGCAACCTCAAAACAAATAAGTCTTACTATCAAGAGAAAGACTGCAAAAGTAGCTAAGCTGAAAAAAGAACTTAATGCTGAAAATTCTTCAATTTCTAAGCTCAATGGAGAACTGGCTGTTGCAAAGAAAAAAGAAGCTGAAGCAAAAGCAAAAGCTAAGCCAAAAGCAAAAGCTAAAGCAAAGGCAAAAGCTAAAGCTAAGAAGTAATCTTTTTCTGAAAAAACTATTAATTGCCATGATACACCAGAACAAAAGGCCCTCATCAGGAGCCTTTTGTTTTTTTATAGATACGTTTTTATTAAGTCAGATTATTCTAATCTGCTGATTCTGAATTAGTTATACTCATCAAAGCATCTTCTTCTGTCTCATATATATCAAAGTATGTTGTCATAAGAGACCGTTTGAATACTTTCTTAACGAACTCCCCCAATCCGAATATTTTAAAAAACCTGCCGTCTTTATTCAGTTTTCTCATACTGCTGATCAATACTCCAAGACCCGATGAATCGATATAAAATACATCCCGCATATTAAGGAGAACTGAATTATTACTCTGCCGGATCAGCATATCGATTGCCGCATCAAAAACCGGGGAGTTATATATATCTATTCTATCAATGCATTTAACCACGGCAATGCCGTTGACTATTTTTATATCAATGCCCGGATTGGAAAATGAAAAATGAGAAAAGGTTTCCTGTTGTCCCATATAACTAAACCGAAAATGTATTATAGAATAATAACTCTGCATATCTATTCTATAATCAATTAAAAAGTCTGCTATAAAAAAAAATCAATAGAAATTTTCAATAATTTCCTGAGTTATTCCAGGGTTTTTATCTCATTGATATCCGGCAGACTCAAACTATATATAAGTCACTGCCGGTATACTATAACATTTCACATTTGCATCAGTACTCTCTTCGTCATCCCTGCGAAGCCAGGAATCAAATAAGATGTTTTTTATGATATTCCGGCATTCTACCCCGAGGGTACTTCTTCCCTACGCTCAGGGTACGCACGCTACAACGGTATGATAATGCAGTAATCGCTTTATAAAATAAGAAATTACCGCAAAGATTATATTTAAAACTCCTCACAAGGGACAATCAGAAGCACGAATGTATTAATTATCATAAATCTGATTATTCTCTCCCCGGATTCTTTTAAAAAATACACATCCGTTATAAACATGCAAGAACACAACCATCATTCCAAATCTTTTAACTGGAGGAGAAAATGATTGTACATGAATGTGATACTGCTGTAATCATGCATAAAAAAGATAAAAACTACTTATACATCAAATGGCAAAGCTATACCCTGGCCTCTGATTATCACAAAATCGCAGATACTAAATTCAATTACATGATTAAGCATAAAATTAAACTGCTCCTTAGCGACATTACTGAACAGAAAGTTGTGGCACCCGCTGAACAGGAATATGCCAGGGACAGAGTTATCCACTTTCATGACAGTATGGGGGATTACAGGCATGCAATAATCATTAACCCGAGGAGCATTGCCGCAGCCTGCGCTTTCAGCTACAAAACAATGGTTAATGACACCTTAAATAAAGAGATAATCAGGATGTTCGAGTCTGAAAAAGAAGCTCTTGAGTGGCTTTTTGTAGGCTCTGCCGCCGGGCAGTTTTCATAAATAAAATTTGCACTCATCCTTGTGAAGAATTATTATATATAATAATCTTTAATGGCGGTTAACATGAAAAAAATAATGATGTTTATCTCCATCCTGATTCTTCATGCAAATACAGTCATCTCTTCAGAGAATAAACAGAACAATCTGATTAGTGCTGTTCTATCGGATAAATACATTGAGGCGGAAAATATTCTAAAATCCGGATATAATGCTGATACTCCCGGAGAGAGGGGGGAAACAGCGCTGATTACAGCCTCAAGGTACCGCAAGCAGAAAATGGCAGAACTCCTTCTGAAGTACGGCGCTGATGTCAATAGAAAGAATTCATCCGGGGAAACAGCTTTAATGGCCGCATGCGGTTACGGATCTGATTACGTAAAAAAAAGCACAAACGCTGCTGATAAACTTGCAGTTGTTAAAGTACTATTAAAGGCCGGGGCTGATGTGAATGCGCAGGAGAAAAATATAAACTGGACACCTTTAATATATGCAGCCTCTGACGGGAAAAACACAAACCTTGAAGTAATAGAACTGCTGGTTAATGCCGGGGCTGATATAAAACATAAAGGGCGTTACGGAGAAACGGCCCTTATTAAAGCGGCTTATGTACTGCGTTATGATATTGTATCATATCTTGTTTCAAAAGGGGCAGATGTAAACGCAGTGAATACAGTGGCGCATGGCGAGAATGCCCTGTTTGCTGTTCTGGAGGGAAGCACCGGGGAAGCTGTTCATTTTGATAAACGGAAACAAAAGGAAATCCTTCAAAGTAAGGCTGATATTATCAGGCTTCTGCTGGAAAAAAAGATTGATGTCAATTACAGGAATAAACTGCAGGAAAATGCTGTTCATCTTGCTGTAAGATTTATCGACAATACCACACCCGGCACACTTACTCTTCTTAATCAGTACAGAGCTGACTTTAACCTGAAAGAGCACCAGGGTAAAACCCCTATGACAATTGTAAATTCAAATTATCTTGAGGGTAGTATAACAAAAAAACAGCATCAGGATATAACATCACTTCTTAAACAGCTTGGAGGGAAAAATGAAGCCATTACGGCAGATATGACAGAGCTGCTTGTTGGGGCTATTACCAGTAATAATTTAAAGGAGATCAATGAATTTCTGTCACAGGGTGCTGATATAAACGGCGGCAATGAAAAAAGCGGAGCTCCCCTTTTTGCTGCGGTTCAGTCGGAACATTCCATGAAGCTTGTGCCATATCTTCTAAAGAAAGGTGCTGATATGAACAGGCCGGTTAAAGCTATTGGCCGCAGTTCATTTCTATTTATTGCCGCTTATGGAGAAGGATATACCATGCGTTATTCGGGATATCTTCCTCTCTATAAATATATGCTCAGTAACGGAGCTGTTGTTAATGACACGTTAAAAGACGGCCGCACCCCTCTGATGTTCACGACATACAGAAGCGATACTGAAGCGCTGAAACTGCTCCTGGCAAAAAATCCTGATCTAAACAAAAAAGACGCATCAGGGATGACAGCTCTGATGTACGCCTGTAAGAATGGAGCCCGCAAGGATTTTATTGAAGTTCTTGTCAAAGCAGGGTGTGATATTCACGCTAAAAATAATGAGGGTAAAACCGCTCTGATGTTTGCCGTTATTTCTGATGAAACAGATCCAATGCGGTTTCTTGTGGATACGGGTGCGCGGATAAACGAAAGCGACAGTTCAGGGATGACCCCGTTAATGCATGCCGCAGCGGATTTCCCATCCAGGCGGAGCGCTGAGACCGTCAGCTACCTTCTTTCAAAAGGGGCTGTTGTTTCCGTTAAAGACAGAGAGGGGCGTACAGCTCTTGACCATGCCAGGCGTATTATGGAAAGCTATAAACGGGATATGACTGACACTGTTAAAATACTTGAAAAAGCTGAAGGAAGATAACAGGATAAATTTTCTCCATTTATTTTATAAGACCTCTCTGGCGTGATATCTCCTCCATCTCATCATTGAATTCCGGGAACCGTATCCTCAGGCTGTCAAAGTCTGATTTCGAGAGCCTGTACACTTCGCAGTGAGTGAGAGTATGAATACTTGCACTCCTCTTCTCACCGATAAGGAGTGATGTTTCTCCAAAAGTAGACCCGGGCCCTAATTTTGCAACCTGCTTATCATTTACCAGCACCTCAATCTCCCCGCTGCTTAAAAAATACATACAGTCTCCATATTCACCCTGTCTTATAATGTAATCCTCCGGCAGGTAGATAAGCGGTTTCAGCATCTGAATTGCTTCACGTACAAATAGATCCTCGGCATTCTTAAAAAAATCAACCTTCATCAGCATATCACGATTAAGATAGAGCATTATTTCAAGGGAAAGGCTCAACGGGAGATCTGATAAAGGATTTTCATCAGAGACATTTTTCTTTTTGTCCCATATATAATGATAGTAACTGAGGATCTTATCCTGCAGCTCTTTCGGTATATCTTTATTACTGAGATATATCCTTACTGATTCAATCTTTTTAATAAACTCCGCGCGTGCGACATCGAGGTTTGCTATAAGCCCGGAAACGTTACCAATGATGTAACCATACATGCCCACGCCGAATACCTGCACAATGATTGTGAAAATAATCTGAACATTGCTGTCATGATCCGGATAATAATCTCCATACCCGATTGTTGCAACGGTTGTCACACTCCAGTACAGGGCCCTTATATACCGGTCAAGCGGAACTCGCGCCGCCTCTGCCGCCCCTATCACAATCCAGCCAAGAGCTATGTAGTGTACAGCCTGAGTAAACCAGAAAGCAAAATCCAGCAGCCTCATTACTCCGGGATTTATGCGGAGATACTGCTGCAGTTCCCCTGTTATTTTTTTAACTTTTAAAAGCTTCGCAAGAGTTATAAGCTGGAGCACAATAAAATAGAGATGCCGCCCGTCATGTTCATCAGGAAAGCCGATTGCGAGGAGAAGTATAAAATCAAAGGGAAAGGCTGTAATAAAATCAACAGTGAACCACCCTTTCAGGTAATGTACTGCAATGGTTTTTCTGTCATCAGATACCGCATGCTCTATCTTCACCGTGGAATTAAAATTCACCAGCACATCAAGGGCAAAAATCAGAAGGAGGCCCCAGTACAGGAGATCACATTTATAAACCTGGAATGTATACCTGTATGAAAACGCAATGGAGAATATCAGTACCGCAAAAACAACGATGATATTCCAGATAGTTTTTATTCTGCTGTTGCTGATTATTACCGGAATTTTGAGCATAATTACCTTACCTGAATACTTATGCTTATATATTCGGTAATACATGCATATTTATAGAGGAAAAACCTGAATTAAACGATTATTGATTCTATCTGCTATAATTGTTTATTCAGAATAACTCAGAGTGCGGTAATTCATATTGCGAAACTGATTCTCTCCAATTCCAATGGACTTTTCTGCCTTACGCTCACTCTTACAATAAATAATCGGGTGAGGCGCCATTCTTCTATTACTTAAGATGAAATATCCATCATTTAGAGTTACATTTGTCCGGATGAAACTCCCCTGAGGCAGATGCTGCACTATTGAGCTATATAGCTCCAGTTTCCGGTTTCATTTTGTTCATCCATAACAACCTGTGCAAGTGGATTAAGATAGGTACCCGAGCCAGTGGCAGTTTTATTTAAATAATCATTATCACTATTCCCATTATTAACGTCTGTTAAACGGATGTAATAATAAACTGTTGTTCCGGCTGGCTGTGCCGGTATTGTTGCCCCCCAGATATCATATCTTGTACTTGAAGTATTCCTGAAGCTTATATTTACATCCGTAATACGGGACATTTGTACGATCTTATTTTCAACTGTTTTCCAGATTACTGCCGCAGATGTAAGGTCATCATATAAACTTAACAGATAAATATTTACGCTTCCGTCACTATTTATCTCCCTGAAATGAAAATCTGTACCAGGAACAGTTTCATGTTCAGGATTCACTGAACTGCAGTTATGATAAAGCTCATTCCAATGAATATTTATATCACCTTTTTTTCTGCGATTCACTTTAATTTCATATTGCTCTGAATGAATTCCATCCTGTGCCGTTACATTGATTTCGATTATATTATCACCTTCAATTAATGCCTTTGGAGTGCCGTTCTGGGCACTAAGGTTCGCAAGCGGATCAAATGCTTCTCCTGTTACAGTTATAGTTGTTATATTATTTTCAACACTTATACTGTAAGAGATTATATCAGGATTAAAAGCGGGAAAAAGAGTACCTGAATTCGCAGAAAGGGATTTGAGTTTTGAACTCGGAGGAGCTATAGTTACATCAACATTATATATACAGCTTGAGCCGTCTTCTGCAATAATTACATACTCAACCCGAGTACTATAATCGTTATGATTGATACCGCTTTTTTGGGACTCATTCCCTATTTTAACTTCCTCCCCTGTCGTTGTAAATGTAGCCACAAGATCTGTTATATCTGTGGCATAAGGCACAGTAACTGTAATATTTTTATCAGCAATTTCTCCGGATATATCATTACTAAGGGCTGAATTATTTACAGCATCAAATGAAAAAGAATTAATTATTTTACTGTCACTTAAATCATCATTACCTGTGCCACCTGTATCACAGAATGAAATCATCATTATGGAAATAAAAATCAGCAGATAGGCTTTAATATTTTTCATCATCTGTTATTCCTTTATTAAAATAATATACAACTCCTGAATAAAACTTATGGTATAATTTTTTTTGCCTCAAGCATCTATAAATTTAAGGATGGCATTTCATTAAGTTAAAAATATAATTTACCAGTATTAGTGCCAAGTCAATCATTAATTAGTAACAATTCCTTTACAAAGACAAAAGTAGAATTATAATATTGTTTTCAAGCACTCGAGGAATTACTCTCCTCTTCAGTATTATTTTTTCTTCGATAATAAACTTTTTTTTCAAATCCGAGAATTATAAAAGATCCACATCAACAAATCCCGGGTTGACACAGCCGGCTTATCTATTATAAAGTCCTGCCCTTTCAACAATCTCCCTCACTCTGTGTTCCCACTCAATTGCCATTATATGTATTCCATGAACACCTTCAATTGTTCTGATTTCATTTATAATTTCGCAGCACTGTTCTATCCCTTCATCAGCAGCACGCTCTTTCGGTACTCCCTTAAAACGATCTATCATCTGCCGGGGAACAATTACTCCGGGGACCTTATCATTGAGGTATGTTGCCATCATTGCTGATTTGAGCGGCATTACTCCTGCAAGTATATATGCTTTCTCGTGGAGTCCCATATCCACAATGCGTTTCATAAATTCTTTGAAAGCAGGTATATCATAGATTGACTGTGTCTGAATAAAACGGGCTCCGGCTTCAATTTTCTTTTTAAGCTGAATAGAACGGAACTCTTTCGGTTCCGAGAAAGGATTGCATGCTGCGCCGATAAAAAATTCCGGCGATGAAGTGAGCAGCTTGTCGCTATGGAGAATCTTCTTTTCCTCGCAGATCCGGCGCGCAGTGTAAAGCAGCTGGATGGAGTCAATATCATTGACACCCTTCGCTCCGGGCTGGTCTCCGAAGGACTGATGGTCTCCGCTGAGACAGAGTACATTCTGTATACCGAGAGCCGAGGCCCCCAGCAGGTCGCTCTGCAGCGCTATACGGTTTCTGTCACGCACAGTCATCTGCATTACAGGTTCAACCCCCTCCGAAAGGCAGATTACAGAAGCGGCAAGGCTCGACATTCTTACAATGGCTGTCTGATTATCTGTGATATTTACCGCATCAACAACACCTTTAAGCATTGCCGCCTTTTTGCGCACAACTTCAGCATCACAGCCTCGCGGCGGCCCCAGTTCCCCTGTTATAACGAACTGCCCATTAGAAAGTTTATCTCTGAGAGTCATTTTACACCCATGCCGCATTCAAATTTATCAGGCGCCTGCCCTGTCCACTGCACAGGTTCACAGAAAGCCTCAAGTTCATGAAGCCTTCCCTGCACCTTCATCCGTTCAATAATCAGGCACCAGGCGCACTCCCTTCCGTTGCCGGTTTCACACATACCGTTTTCGGAGCCTCCGCAGGGTCCGTTCTGCAGCCCCTTGGCGCAACGGGTAATGGGGCAGATCCCCGCAGTACTACCTAACCTGCAGTCTCCGCATGATCTGCAGCGTTCAATGAATACCCGGCGGTCATGTGATGTCCCCACAAACTTAGTGTTAAGCGCAGGATACACAGGTACATTTCTGAAATGTTCCGAAATAAGCTGAACTCCGGCTCCGCAACCAAGGGAGAGTACAGCGTCCACTCCCTCCATCATGCGCGAAAGCTCTTGTACAAACTCATCTTCACACTGACGCTCTATGGTGACAGATTTAATCTTTATCCCCGTATCACGGCGAAGCTTCGCAGCAAGTGCCTCAGTCTCCCTTAGCCCCCCGGTATTGCAGAGTGCTGTGCATCCTCCACACCCGGCAACAAGTACAGATTTATGTTTTTCAACAAATGATATGATCTCATTATATGGTTTAAGCTCAGCAACAAGCATAACTATCTCCCCTTCTTAATATGACAGCGGCCGCATGTGACCGGGCCGGTCTTTACACTCTTTGTTATAAGATCCTCGTGGCATCCGATGCACATCCTGTGATGCATCCTTTCAAGCTCCCGCCCCTTACCATGGCAATCGATACATGATACAGCAGGTGACCCGGGGACAAGCTCCTCATAGGCAACAACATCCCCCCCCTTGCGGGACCTGTGATGGCAATGAAAGCAGCTCACCCCCCATTCATGATGCTGTTCATGGGGGAAGATGACATCACCCCGCGACAGCCCGGGAAAAATTTTTCTACCTGAAAGAGGAGGGAGCTCCTTATCCCCTGTAAAAGCAGCAGCCAGCAGAAGAGCGGTAAATAAAAATAAAACAATAATACTATTCCTCATAAGGGCCGCTCCACCGGTCAATGTTCTGGCTCCGGAGAATAGCTCTGCCGAATGACATCATCCCGGAGAGGTCAATCCCCATGGGACAATAGCATTGGCGGCATACAGCGCAGTGGCCCCATAGCATGTCTGCCATTGTTTCAAGTTCAACCCGGCTGACTCTTCCCTTCTTTCTGAATAGCTTTCCCACAGTTTTACGGACTTTATACGCCGGGATTGCACTCCGCTCCCCGGTGTTTTTATAATAGAAACAGCTTTCAGCACACATCCCGCAGGAAACACAGGCGCTGAGCATCTCTTTCATATAATGCTTTTCATTCAGCATCTCTTTTATAAGATCAGTATTTACACTATTCATTCCGCCTCTCTGCTGCAAAAGCCGGACGTTACAAATAAGGCAGCGCTTAAGAAAACAAAATGCCCCAGCCTTGTCCAGCCGATAGATACAAGAAGTATATGCGCGCCAAGATAATGAATGAACATCACTGCTTCATAATTTCCGATCCATCCCCTGGCCATCATACCTGTGACAAAAGGGATAAGCACAACGAAGATCAGCAAATAATCCTTCCACGAAGAGAGCGCCCGCACATGATTCAGGAAGATTCGACGCAGAAGGAGAATAATTCCTGTCACCATTGCCAACCCTGTAAATGATGAAGTAAATATCGGATTGAACCGCGGAGGGAGAATACCCCATGACATATCCAGCAGAATACCGTGCCCCCTTGCGGTCAGCGGGGCAGCTATTAGAGATATATGAAACAGTATGCTCATCACGGCAAAAAAAGGGTTTCTCCCTGTGAATGCTAAAGAGAGAGCACCGGCTTCTCCGTCCGGCTGAAAAACAGGGAACTTCAGGCCCCGGCTGCGTCCCTCTATTATAATCACTGCTTTACGTATAAGCCCCGCTGCACAGAGAGTGAGCGTTATATAAAGGCATGGCCCCGCAAGGAAACTGTTAATTTGTAATATAAAGTCCATCGGAGTATTTAGGAGGAGAGGGTTACTGCATGTCAAATATTTTTATGTCATCAGTATTTCCCTGCAGATTAAAATTTAAGTCCTTGCGAACGACAGTCAGGAAGTGTGGCAACCTGTTAAGGATACAAACAATACCGATTAATACTGAATATTTCACATCCGGAACAGGTTACTTCGTCACTTCCATTTCGCGCAAATTTATTTTACAGCCAGCCGTTCTTCTTTGCTTCGAACGTAAGCTGATCCCTGAAATCCGGGTGTGCTATATCGATAAGGGCTTTTGCCCTCTCCTTAACTGTTCTAAGCCTGAGATTTGCCACACCATATTCAGTTATAATATACTGAACCATTGTACGGGGAGTAGTTACCACTGTCCCCACTGGGAGTGTGGGCATTATCCTGGTCTGAATTTTACCCTCTTTATCTGTATAGGTGGAGTTCAGTGCAAGGATACTCTTCCCGTTTTTAGACTTTCGCGCGCCAAGAATAAAATCGAGCTGTCCCCCTGTGGCGCTATACTGTTTTATCCCTATAGATTCGGAGGCAGCCTGGCCGGTAAGGTCAACCATAAGTGTATTGTTGATTGAAACAAGGTTATCATTCTGACCGATAATATCGGGATTGTTTACCCATCCAACTTCCTTAAAATAAAATTTATCATTATCATGAATCTCTTCATAAAACTCCTTTGTGCCAACAGCAAAGGCGGTAACTACCTGCCGCGGCATGAAATTCTTTTTCGCGCCATTAAGCACCCCCATTTTAACAAGCTCAACCACCGATGGCGTAACCACTTCAGCATGCATACCGAGATCATTTTTTTCATGAAGCAGATACCCCACTGCATTTGCAAGGCCTCCAAGGCCAATCTGGATACATGAACCATCCGGGATCAGATCAGCTATATACTGTGCAATACTTCTCTCCTCATCCATTATCGGGATCTCCGGAAGTTCAAACATCGGGAAATCATTCTCGATGATTATATCTACATCAGATACATGTATTTTAAAATCATCACTGTTGAGCCGCGGGGCATTTTTATTTACCTCTACTATTATAGTTTCAGCAGGTTTCACACACTCCTCGTTAGGAAGGAATGAACCGAAACATGACCTGTTCATGTACCCGTTCTCATCAGGAGGGCTTGCAACGAATGCAACACGTTTACAGGCAGCATGCGTAGCAGCATGCGGGATTTCGCTGAGGTGCATAGGTTTAAGCTGAGCGACTCCCCACTGCATACATATCCTCTCCATGGGCCCCACAAACATTGTTTCAATCTGGAAGCGCTCCTTGTTTTCAGGCTTCATATAATCATATAGGCCCATTGCATAACCCTGAGATATTGTTATACCGGTGAGTTCATGGGCCCTTTTACCGAGAGCTGTAGCAAATGCTGCGGGTATACCTGTGCCCCCTCCGAAAAAAACACTCTCCCCTGAACAGACAACCTTTGCGGCTTCCTCCGCAGTTGTAAGCTTTGCACTGTACTCCTCCTGCCATGAACTATAATTTTCCTTCCCTCTTTTTCTGATAAGTGCCATACCTGACATAGAATCCTCCCGTGAATATCAGTAACTGCTGTTTTCTAATATATGCGGTGAACATGCATATGAATGCTATATAGATATAACATGTTCGATCAAAATACAATTATCAGAAATGGCAAACTGACGTAAGGGATTGTGTAATTTGTCATGGAGGATATTTAATTTTCTCTGTGGTTAAAAATGGTCAATTACCGGTAAGATTTATGTACAGTCATCACCTTCTTATTACAAAAAAAAAATATAAGAAGTATTATTCACCAATGTTTAAATGCAGACTTTTTAGTTGATGTATCATAGATTGAGCTATATACTAATATTATATTACAACGGTTAAGATAAACTCCGGATGGACATAAAAATGAAAATGAAATCTGTATTTATTGCATCCATCATTACCATATCTCTTTCATCATGCAGCCGGGACTATGATGAAAATCTTAAAATTGTATATCAGCATAATGACGGTAGTTATAACCAGATTTATACTATGGATGAAGACGGCACAAATGTTAAACAGCTTACAAATACTCTTGCAAATAACACAGCCCCTTCATGGTCAGCAGATGGTGAAAATATAGTATTCGCATCTGACAGAGATGGATCAAACAAAATATATATAATGAATTCTGACGGAACAGGTGTATATAAACTCTCAGATCAGCTTGTATATTCTCCTACGTGGTCACCGGATGGAAGTAAAATTTCCTTCTATTATACTGATGGTGATTTTGAAGTATACATAATAAATTCAGACGGTTCAGGACTGACCAATGTCACAAATAATGGAGTAAGCGATTCACTTTCATCCTGGTTCCCTGATTCATACAGGCTGGCTTTTCTTCAGGCAAACAATATTTATACAATGACATACACCGGTACAGAAGTGACACAGATAACCACCACCGGATCTGTCAGCAGTATAGCAGTATCACCTTATGGAAATAAATTTGCTTATGAATACATCAACGCAATCTGGGTAATTAATTCAGACGGGACAAATCCGGTAAATCTCACATCCTCTTATGTTTCACAGGCACAACGTGCATCATGGTCTCCATCAGGTGAAAGCATAGTGTTTGCCTCAAACAGCTTCCCCAGGGAAATAAGCGTTATAAAATCAGATGGAACGGGCTACAGACAGCTCACCTCTGACAGCTTTGACGATGATTATCCATGTTTCCAGGGTAAACCGAAATAGCTTTTAGAAAACCCCATTACATTACATCAAACACAAGCAGGCAGAGATCATCCCCGAATCTCTCACTGCCGCAGAATTTTTTCAGTTCATCAATAAGCATAGCACTTAAAGTCTCAGGTTCCATCCCTCTGCCGGAGATTATAAAATCCCTGAATCTATTCTCACCATAAAGCTCATTGCTGCTGTTCATGCACTCAACAATACCGTCTGTATAAAAAATCACCCTGTCACCTTTTTCAAGCTGGAATTCACCTTCAGCATGAACCAGGTCAGGAAAGAGCCCGAGAGGTTTGCCACCGGTACTCAATTCATAAAAGGTTCCGCTGCTCTCCCTGTAGACCATGGGAGGTATATGACCCGCGTTGGAATAACTCATCCGGTTCGTCTCCCTGTCAACAAGACAGAAAAACGCAGTCATATAGTTTGTATTAACTGTGGATTTACAGATAATGCTGTTTAAAATCTGAAGCACCCATACGCTTGAATCTCTCCGGGAAATACTGTCCAGCGCCATCTTGGCTATTAAAGAGATGAATGCCGACACAAGTCCATGGCCTGAAACATCGGAGATAAAGATTTCAATATACCTGTTCTGCACATTATAATCATAAAAATCGCCCCCCACCTCATCCATGGGTATATATACCGGATAAAACCTGTAGTGTTCAACCACCGGTATATTCTGCGGAAGAAGTTTCCCCTGTATAAGCCGTGCAATCTTCAGATCATCCTCTATCTCCCTGTTCCTCCTTTCAAGTACAAGCTCGTAGTCCCGCGTTTTCAGAAGATTCTTTATGCGTGTTAGAAGTTCCCTTGAACTGAAAGGCTTTGTGAGGTAATCATCTGCTCCATATTCAAGGCCTTCAATTTTATTTGAAATTTCAGCTTTCGCTGTCAGAAGAATAACCGGGATACGGTTCAGTTCAGCATTACTTTTAATCTTCCGTGTCATGTCATAGCCGTTCATTACAGGCATCATCACATCGGACAGAATGAGATCCGGCTTTAAACGCTCTGCTGAAAGCAGACCATCTTCGCCGTTCACCGCGTAATACACGTTATAACAGTCTTTCAGTATAAACCCGAGAAAACTCCGCATATCGGCATTGTCTTCAACAATAAGAACGCGGGGATGAGAGTTCACTGTTTTATGAGGCACGGGAATCTCAGCCGACATCCACTCCCTGAACTCTGCAATCTCCCATGTATTGAATGATGAATGTAATCCGATAGACACTTCAATGTCATTATTTTCAAGGAATTTCACATTGACATCATCTCTGAAATGTCTGTCACCCTTAGGGATTGTCACAGTAAAAACAGAACCATGATCCTCCGGTGAATCATCTATGCATCTGCTTTCAGCATCAATAGATCCCCCGTGCAGTTCCACGAACTCCTTCACAAGCGCCAGGCCGATCCCGGTACCTTCATACTTACGTGTTGATCCCGCGTCAACCTGTGAAAAACGATCGAATATTGTTTCTATTTTATCCGGAGGAATTCCGATACCTGAATCTTCAATACTGATAGAGCAGGAGCTTTCATCATCCCGTATTGAAATCTTTATGGAGCCCCCCCTGTCTGTAAACTTCAAGGAATTGGAAAAAAGATTCATCAATATTTTATCCATCTTCTCCGTGTCAATAAAAACATGCACAGCTCTCTCCGGATAATTAAAGCTCATAGAAAGGCCTTTGGATTCAGCAGCTGAATTAAATGACAAGGCGTAGCTCCTGACAAAGGATACCATATCCAGTTCGCGGACATTTACCTTCATATGCCCCGCTTCAATCTTTGAAAAGTCCAGCAGGTCATTTATAAGTTTCAGAAGTATAATTGCATTACGCTGCAGGTTTTCGAAGAATCCCCTGTCCGGGGTAAAGTTATCGTCCCCCTGAAGAATAGATTCAACGGGCGCAAGTATCAGTGTAAGAGGTGTTCTTATTTCATGGGATATATTGGCGAAAAAACTGGACTTCAGCCTGTCAAGTTCACGCAGTTTGTTATTAGCCTCCTGAAGCTGATATGTCCGCTGCTGCACCTTGTTTTCAAGAGAAAGGTTAAGCTCCTCAATCCGGTTCAGCAATAGCGAGTTTGAGAACGCAATATTAATACTGTCCACCATCTGTTCGAGAAACTGAACTTCCATACGTTTATACTTCCCTTCCCTCTTCCTGCCGATATTTATTGAACCTATAAACATATTATCAAAGAGCAAAGGGATTATGATCTCCGCATTCACCTGCCGGAAGAGCTCCATGAATTTCTCCCTGTCATTTGAATACGCCGGATTAACTTCAACCTGGTCTTTTTCAAGGAGTTCCGGAATCTTCAGTGTATGGTAAAAATCGATCTCCGGGTCACCGGGCACACTGCAGTCAGATGAATGATAGAGCCTGAACCTGTTATCATTTAAATCTTTAAGAAGCAGAGATACTGATGATGCAAAGACCTTCCCTTCAATCATAGTAAAGATCATCTGCACCAGGTCTTTAACTGACTTCACCTGTACAATACTTTTATTGAAGCCATCTATGGTATTTCTGAAATCATAAGACTGCTTCTGAATCTTCTCGCTTATTACAGGGAGGAGATACCTGAAATAAAAAAGCAGCAGGGAAAAGAGAACAGTCAGCAGACCTGAAAGTATTATTATATTCATGCTCCCGGATTGCCGGAGTATAATCCATGACACAACCGCTATAGGTATAATCACCGAAAATATAGCAATAAGCCATATAAATGTTTTCAATAGAAACTGGTTTATATCAAGAAGCCGGTATTTCAGCAGGCTGTATCCGATCACAATCAGCGGGATAAAACAGAAATTTCCCGGAGGGTAAATATTTATTCCATTAATTGCGGGCATGTTAAGAAGGGTAAGTATATTCATAACAATGTATGATGACATGATATACTTAATCCTTATTCGGATAATCTCATTCTCCTGGATCTTATACTCCCTGTATATAAAGGTAATTCCATAGATTATACCAATTAAAGCATAGAGCGCGAAGAGATTGAAGGTGAGCCCGCCATAGGCAATATATCCCCAGCTGTACTGCCGGACACCTTTAATACAGTAATCGCTGAAAGCGGTAAGTGAAAACAGTACGCTGATTACGGTCAGAAATATTTCGAGCCGTACCTTCCTGATATTGCAGAGCCTGTGGAACAGGACAACCTGCAGAGGCACCCCATACACGAAAAAGAACTCAACAGTCCGTTCCGCCTGAAGCAGGAGTTCGAGATCATCTGTAAGATGATGGATTATAAAAATCAGGGGGATTAGTGCCCACCAGAAAGCTGTGGCCGCGAACCAGATATTTACATTGCTGTTTTTTCTTTTCAGCAGGGCAATTATGGCAAGGGATACAGTTGAGATAAAACTAAGGAGAGGCAGAATTACATAAAAATGATTAATCTCATTCATAATACCCCCCCCTTCAAGATAGATAACTTTAAAACATAAAAATAATCAAGCCTGTTTTTTTTATTATAGAAAAGAACTTACAGCTCATCAGGGAAATATTACATCACTTATGCTTAAAAAAACGAATCTGTCATTTAATTTACTGCCATTCTTACATCTATAGACCTGTAGTTTTTTTACCCCGGATATCGCGTTTCAGTCACATATGAATATAGGACCGGAAGTAATAAATAATCATTTGAATATATTAAAGCCCGGATATGCTAAATAACTGACACAATTTCATTTATGTTAACATTTATCTATTGACATCCTGTATTGTTTTTTTAATGGATCAGGTAGTTTTTTTCATAATTATAACTGAAATTAAATGATTATTTCTTTGCAGTTTATTATATTTTTTCCGGATGAAACCTATAAGTACTAAGTAATAAATAAAATTCAGAAGCTTAAACAATCTTCTCGGGAAACACCCCTGAAATCAGTTTTAATTGCTTCAAAGCCGCCGGACTGAGATCATCCGGTGTTAAAAACTGTGCGTCAAACGTCTTAAAGTTCCGGAGACTTAAATGGAAAAATCATCAATTAATATTCTGCTCGTTGAAGATGAACCGGTTGCCGCCAGGCTTAACTCGGAACATCTGAAAAAAAATGGCTACAATGTAATCCAGGCATATTCCGGCTCTGAGGCAGTTTCAGAAGCTTTTAAAAACAGCAGCAGCCTTAACCTGATACTTATGGATATTGAACTTGGAGACGGGATGGACGGCACCGCAGCCGCCCGTGAAATCCTGAACAGGCAGCATATACCAATAATATTTTATACCTCACATTCAGAGAACGAAATTATAAGCAGGACAGAGGACCTGCCGTCTTACGGATATATTCTGAAAAATGCCGGAGCCCCTGTTCTTGAAGCCGCAATTAAAATGGCATTAAACCTTCATAAAACCCACAGTAAAACCGCTTTGAAAGAGGAACAGGAGAAGGAAGCACGGTACAAGGATCTTGTAGACAACGCAGGTGAAGCGATTTTCGTAGCACAGGATGGAAGTCTTAAACTGGTGAACCCCGCTTCCAGAGAATTTCTTGGAAGAACAGAGGATGAATTATACTCCATGCCATTTATTGAATTTATTCATCCCGAAGATCGAGGCCTGGTTATTCAGAATTACCTTAATAGAATAACCGGAACCTATTCCCCGTCACAATACCAGTTTCGTATTATTTCAAAAGATAACAGTGTTAAATGGGTAGAAATAAATTCAATAGCATACACATGGAACGGTTCACCTGCCACTCTTAATTTCCTCACAAACATTACAGAGAGAAAGCAGATTGAAGATGCCCTTCGTGAAAGTGAAAATAAATACAGAAAGATATTTGAAAATATACAGGATATATTCTACCAGACCGATATAAACGGCAATATAATTGAAATCAGTCCATCCATTGAAAGGTATGCCGGTTTCTCCAGGGGTGAGCTCCTTGGAAGGCCTGTAACTGACGTATATGTAAATCCCGTTTTAAGGGAAGAGCTGATTAAACAGATTCATGAATCGGGTGAAGTAGTGGATTACGAGCTTATCCTTCAGGATAAGAACAGGAACACAATTTATACATCAACGAATTCACATTTTTTATATGATCACGATGGTAACATTACAGGGATCGAAGGTTCCCTCAGGGATATCACTGCAAGAAAAAAAGTGGAGATTGAACTTAAAGAATCCCTGAGACAGAAAGAGCTTCTGATGATTGAACTGCAGCACAGGGTGAAGAATAACTTAGGGATTATCTCCAGCCTGCTGAGCCTTGAAATGCCTAAACTCAATGATGAGTATGCCCGCGCTGTATTCATGAATGCAAGAACACGTATATTATCAATGTCAGGAATCTACGAACAGCTTTACGGTTCAGGGAATTTTGAGAGCGTCAACCTTGCAAAGTATGTAACGGATCTCGCCAACATGATCCTCAAGACCTACTCTATCAGAAGCCGGAACCTTCTCCTTGAAACAGACCTGGATGATATACAACTTGACCTGAGACGCACTGTTCCGCTGGGACTTATCCTTAATGAACTGATCACCAATATTCTGAAATACGCCTACCCTGAGGGACATGGCGGGATTATAAATATTGAAACACGGAAAAATGAGAATACCGTCACAGTTATTGTAGCTGACAATGGAATAGGACTCCCCGAAGGATTCAGCATCAAAAGAGCAGACACCATGGGACTCAGCCTGGTTAAGATGCTTGTTGATCAGATCGGCGGGAACCTTAATGTAGAGAGCAGCAGCGGCACAAGGGTATCGATCACTTTCAAGGCCTGAGTTAAAATTTTATTTCACTTTTTAATTATATCAAGATAATCAACATGCAGCCTGTTCCAGGCTTCACTTTTGTCACTCACCATATTCACCAGCTTCATCGCGTATTCCTTTGAGCTTATCTCAAGTTTTTTAAATCCTTTAAACTTTCCGAAAATACAGCTCACTATGATTAGAATATGGTAATCACTGCTGTCGCCACGCCTGATGATCCTGTTTAAAACAGTTCCGCTGGTTTTCACCAGTTCCTGTTCATCCGCAATATCATTAAAGTGTTCTTCAACAAGTTCACTCCACTGATCTTCGCTATAATACGTTAGTGATATTTTTTTATCCGCGAGCACACCCTTCAGTGTCACCCTGGCAGGCGGTTCATCAGGTTCCGGAATCTCCGCCGCGGTTTCAGAACCGGTCTCCGGCTCCGGAACACTCTCTTTTATAAACATCCCGGATAGGAACCTGAATTCCGATGAATCGCGCAGCACGGTTCTGTAAATACCGCTTCCGCTCTCCCCCCGCTCCTCAAGTATACGCAGAAAAATATCATTGAAATGCCCGGCAAGAGAAACAAAATCAGGCCCCATAGAATCTATGATCTCCTTAAGGCTTCTGTAGGCGGTGTAGAGCTTCTCAACAGGAACAGCAGGTGAATTATGCCTGAAGTTTTCTATGGCGTTATTAATAGCTGATACGCTGCTTTTCCCGGAAAGTTCATCCCGGGAAGACAGGAAAGGGATCAGGCTGCTGTTGTTTTCAGGCATTTTTATTCAGTTCCGGGATATAATATCTTTGAATTTATTATGAAGGGAAAGATGTTTAATTAGCAACAATAAAAAACTCCCGCAATTCAGGCTCCCTGTTAATCTCACCCTTTTAAAAATTTAATGCTTTTTGGTAAAATTAAACTTTACAAAAGAGCCAGACGTAATTAATTTCCTATAAAGCAATATTACAATAAATCCAATATTAAAAGCTGTTCCTATGCATAATAAACTCAATGAAATGGAAATAGTCAGGGAGCCTGAAAAAATCAGGGAGCTCTATAATTCATGTTTCTCAGGTAAAACTGTTTTCATGAAATACTTCAATAATGATATCCGGGTTAAATGCCACGGATACTCAGTTGGACATGTTGTATTAGCCATACCATATCTTAAATCGATTCCTGATCCCGTTGTAATCTTCTCATTTGATGATAACAATATTATACATCTTAACCTTAAAAAAACAGCAGCAATACAGGAGGATCTCTTCCAGTTCGCAATTACAAGATGCTATCTTGTACCTTCATCACGGAACCAGAACCGCAGCACAATTGAACTCATAAGCTCGAATAAAAACCTTATATACATAACCAGCATTATAACCGAAACAATGATAAACAACTCCCTGATAATCTCTCATAACAAAATAAATACTGTTTTTAATTATGCTGAAAAAAAGATGAAACAGAAATTTCTGTTTGTTAAAATTGCAACAGCTTCTGAAATACCTCACGATCCCCGGATGCAGTATATCTACGCCAATAACGAAGGTTATATTGTAAGCCGCCTGGGGAAACACAATTTTAAAAAAACACCTGCTTATGACTATTACATGAACTATATCTACCCCGGAGAGAGAACAATAAAAACAGGGATGTACCGCATCTCCGAAGGGATATTCCCCATTTTTTATAAAGGGAAAATTCCTTACGGCTACATCAGGATAAACAAGGAGACTGAATTTACCGCGAATGAAATTGCCATGGCAGAAAATCTCATCAGGTCTATCAGCGAACATTTTCATAAGATTAATATATTCCCTGTCATAAAAGATAAAATCCTGGTGCAGGATATCTCATCAGGCGGATTTTCGACTCTTCAGAATCAGAAAAAAAATGCCAGGTTATTTAAAAACGGAAATCTCGTCTGCTGCGATATAGTCCTCCCGGACAGGAGTCAAATAAATATCCTCGGAAAGATAACATACAATAAAAGTAAAGAAAACGGGCTGATCCGCTCAGGAATGAAGATAGAGAAAATCTCCGAAGAAGAAAAATCTATCCTGATGCATTATCTTGAATCCTCAAGACAGATTATTTAGGCGCAATAAAATTTTTTTAATAAAAATAAATCCCGCAGTGAAAATTCCTCCAGTATGATGTAAATTCAATCAGGGAGGGAATGACATGAACCACAAAATGACCATATTCCTGTTTGTATTCTTATTATCATGCGCCGGGGGTGATATTAAAAATAACACCACGGAGAGCAATTGTGTTTCAGTGAGCCCCATGGACAACCTTGCACCGCATATCGGAAAATGCATAATGATGAAAGGGATTGTGGCTGATACCGGATATCCGGCCATAGCTGATTACTGGATACCTGTTCCTGAACTGGAGAAATTCAGGGGGCAGAAGGTCAGTCTGAAGGGAACTCTTGAGACAAGAAAAGAGAGCTCAACCGGAGCCGGCGACCAGGGGAGCTCCAGGGGAGTCTACTATATAAAAGTAATCAGCATCGAGCCTCTCCGCTGATCAGGGGAGCTCCCTTCTCATACGGATACCCGCAAGCTCATCACAGCGCCTGTGATGCGGGTTGTTATCCGCGTAGTCAACCTTTACACAATGAACATCAACTCTATTGATAATAGAATCAAGGGTCTCCCACAATTCCCTGTTTATAACCGGTGTACCAAGGGCTGTGATGAACCCGTTCCTCTTCCACACCTGGAGTCTGTGCGACACTCCGTGAATCACGTAATTGCTGTCAGTAAAGAGAACAACAGGCCCGGGAGCACTGCTCATCATCTCTTCAGCTTTAAGAAGAGATTCCACAGCTGCAGCAAGTTCCATCCTGTTACTTGTTGTGCTGCTCTCTTCACCTGTGATCTCCACAGGATCAGCACCGGGAAAAATTATTACTCCCCCCCACCCTCCGTTACCTGTCTCACCGCAGCTCCCGTCACAATAAACACTCACAGCATTTTCAGGGGGAGCCGGCAGGGGTTTATTGTCAGGGAAAGAAAAAGGGATGGAGACCTTTTCGCGGTTACTGTTTTTCAGAGTTGTGTAGAGTATACTGCGAAGCCACTTCTCATTCTCAAGGAGATACTGATGGAAGGGTGTGTAAGGTTCGATAAAGGTAATGGAATAGTCCCCGCTGTTGAAAAAGATGCTCTGGGTGATTTCCGATGGATCACCACCCTCAACTGCTATACTGTAGTATATTCCGTTTTCACGGCTCTCCACAATGCGGAGAATAAAAAGGGGGGAGGTCATTTCATTCATCTCCATGTTTTAAAAAAAAGGTGAACAGAGGATATGTCAATCCGATTTTATGGCTTTAAGTACCGGTTTTGAGATGGAAAATCAGCTTTCAACGATTCCCCCCTCCCGGACTTTAAAGCTCTGATCTGCAATTTCAGAGCTTAGAGCTCCGGTTTCAAAGCTTTTAGCTCTGATTTCAAAGCTTTTAGCTCTGATTTCAAAGCTTTTAGCTCTGACTTTAAAGCTCTGAGCTCTGACTTCAAAGCTTTTAGCTCTGATTTTAAAGCTTTTAGCTCTGATTTCAAAGCTTTTAGCTCTGATTTCAAAGCTTTTAGCTCTGACTTTAAAGCTCTGAGCTCTGACTTCAAAGCTTTTAGCTCTGATTTTAAAGCTTTTAGCTCTGATTTCAAAGCTTTTAGCTCTGATTTCAAAGCTTTTAGCT
>ERZ795048.1327-NODE-1327-length-22533-cov-5.602856_pt1 | contig 22533 bp, 22 predicted proteins | sample MGYA00375132_ERZ795048 | MGnify/ENA primary metagenome ERZ795048 (study PRJEB30177, sample SAMN05720225) | activated sludge metagenome | isolation source: Anaerobic digester | place: Hong Kong | collected 2014-12-17 ... | reverse complement strand
CGGGACGCCTGCAGACCAGGTCGGGCCTGACCCGAAGGGTCTTTTTCAAGGCTTCTTCCTTCCGCCAGGCAGCGATCCTGGCGTGGTCCCCCGACAAGAGGACCTCCGGGACAGCCCGGCCCCTGAATTCAGCAGGACGGGTATACTGGGGATATTCAAGCAGCCCTTCGCTGAAACTCTCTTCAGCTGCTGAATCTTCGTTTCCCAATACCCCGGGAATAAGCCGGACGACAGCGTCAACCAGGGCCATGGCGGCCAGCTCCCCTCCGGAGAGGACAAAGTCTCCCAGGGAGATCTCTTCGTCGATAGCCAATTCTGTGACACGCTCATCGACCCCCTCATATCTTCCGCACACAAGCATAAGCTTTTCCAGCCCGGAAAGACGCCGGACCGTTTCCTGTGTAAGAGGCTTGCCGCGGGGAGTCAGAAGAATCCGGTGATGCCCCTTGTTCAACGATTCGATGGCTGACACCAGAGGCTCGGCCTTCATCACCATACCGGCTCCGCCCCCGTAGGGGTAATCATCTGTCACCTGATGTCTGTCCTGTGCATAATCTCTGATATTGTGGACATCCAGCGAAAGATATCCCTTTTCACGGGCTCTTTTAAGGATACTCTCCTCGAAGGGAGAGGTGAACATCTCGGGAAACAGGGTGAGGATATCCACGATCATTCTATCATTCCTTCGATGAGTTCGACCAGGATCTCTTTTTTTTCAATGTCGATCTTTTTGACAAAGTCGGTGACCGCCGGGATCATGATAGTCCGGCCGTCGCCGCTCTCGGCGACATAGATATCCGTCCCTCCGTTAAAAAAGATCTCTTTGACAGAACCGATCTCTTTCCCCGCCTGGATCACGCGGCAGCCGATAAGGTCGTGGTGATAATACATCCCCTCTTCCAGGGGAGTAAGCTCTTCTTCCGTTACGACCAGCGCTTCGTTTTTGTATCGGACAGCCTCTTCAGGAGAATCGACCCCTTGAGCTTTCAAGACCACGACTCCGTTATTCAAGTACTTGACCTCTTCCAGGGGAAAACTTCTGTATTCCCCCTTATGCTCGATGATGATACTCTCATCACGGGCAAATCGTTCGGGAAAGTCCGTCTCGACGAGGACTTTGAAAGCACCCCGGATACCGTGAGGTTTTAAGATGCGTCCGATCCGAAAATAACTCATATGACTTCCAGGCGTACCTTCTTCCCTGTTTTGAAGCCTTCCATATGGATGACTTCTTTCAGGGCTTTGATCCGTTTCCCATTTACCCCGATAACAGCTCCGCGGTCTTTTTCCGCGAGGTGTATCTTCAGGATGATCGTTTCCCGGTCTTCCTCCAGGTCGATGCGGACGGCATCCTTCTCTTCGACAAGTTCCCGGACGAAAAAGGCCAGGTTTTCCTTCATTTTCTCTCTCATACCCTTATTTTTTCCCTTCGGCGAACTTGGCCCAAGTCCCGGTCTTTTTCAACAGATTCCTGGCGATAACCGTAGGCTGGGCTCCTTTGGCGAGCCATTCCAGGACCCGCTCCTCCTTGATGGAGATATCGGCCGGCTGGGTGTTGGGATTATAATATCCCACCTCTTCAATGACGCGGCCATCTCTCTTAGTCCGGGAATCCGCCACAACGACCCTGTAATAGGGCTGTCCCTTTTTTCCGATACGTTTCATTCTGATCTTCACTGCCATAACGACCTCCTGTCATCACGTTTACTGAAAAAGCCCGGGAATCCCGGCGTTCTGTCCGCCCTTTCCCAGTTTTTTCATCATCTTCTTACTCATCTCATACTGCCTAAGCAGCTGGTTTACTTCTGCCACACTCCGCCCGGACCCCCGGGCGATCCTCTTCTTCCGGCTCGCTTTGATGATCCCGGGATATTGCCTTTCCCGTGGTGTCATCGACTGAATGATCGATTCCACCCGGACAAGCTGTTTTTCATCCACATCAAGATCCCGCGGCACCACCGGGATCATTTTCAGAAGTGTACTCAGCGAACCCATCTTTTTAATCATCTTGATCTGCTTCATAAAGTCTTCCAGCGTGAATTGGGCTTTAAGAAACTTGGCCTCCATATCCCGGGCTTCCTCTTCCGTCCACTGCTCCTCAGCTTTTTCGATGAGGGTGAGGACATCTCCCATTCCCAGGATACGGGATACCATCCGCTCAGGCTGAAAGGTTTCCAGATCATCGCTTTTTTCCCCCACACCGATAAACTTCACAGGCTTTCCTGTGACCATCCTTAAAGAGAGAAGAGCTCCTCCGCGGGCATCGCTGTCAACCTTTGTAAAGATGACGCCGTCTATCCCGATTTTCTCCTGAAACCCCGAAGCGACATTGACGGCATCCTGCCCCGCCATGGCATCCACGACTAAAAGGGTCTCCTGCGGCCGGATACTTTTCTGAAGGATGTCCAGTTCATCCATCAGTGCCCCGTCGATCTGAAGACGCCCTGCTGTATCAAGGATAATGACCTTTGCAAATGACCTTTTCCCGGCCTCCACCCCCTGTCGGGCCACTTTGCCGACATCTTTACTCTCTTTGTCGGCATAGATGCCCACTCCGATCTCACGGGCAAGATGTTCCAGCTGATCGATGGCAGCGGGCCTTTGGAGGTCAGCCGCTATCAGAAAAGGCTTCAGCCCCTCCTTTTTGAATTTTTTGGCGATTTTAGCTGCAGCAGTAGTCTTCCCGGAACCCTGAAGGCCCACAAGCATGATGATAGCCGGAGAGACAGAGGTATCCACCGGAGCCGGTTTTCCCAAAACGGCAAGCATCTCATCCCGTACGATCCTGACGATCTGCTGGGCCGGAGTAAGGCTTTTCAGCACCGCCTCTCCCACAGCCCTGGATTCCACGTTCTGAATGAATTCTTTTACCACCTTGTAATGGACATCCGCCTCAAGAAGGGCGATCCTGATCTCACGAAGGCCTGTTTTGACATCTTCGGGACGCAGGATCCCATGGCGGGAGAGCTTTTTAAAGACAGCATCAAGTTTCGCTGACAGAGAGTCAAACATAATTAGCCCCTCAGCCTTTCCGCCAGTTGCGAGATCTCTTTAAAACATGAGGCCCGGCGTGTCAAGCCCATGAGCTCGTCAAGTGCCCTGTTTCTCTCCTCTTTTTTTTTGTAAACAGAAAGAGCTTTTTCAAATCTCTGAAGATTATCGCTGCATTTTTGCAAAGCTGTCTGGACGGCCTGACGGCTGACACCGAAATTTTCAGCGATCTCACTCAGGCTGTAATCCTCGTAATAGTAATATTCGAAATACTGTCTCTGCCTTGACGTGAGCAGCTCTTTATAGATCTCATAGAGGTCGATGATATATTCTCTGTTTTCCATCTGTTTCATGAGACAGAGCCTACCATGGCCCGGGAACAGTGTCAAGCGAAATTAGTTGACAGAAATAAAAAAAAGGGCGGGAAACCCGCCCTGCGGCTTTAGGAAGCCTATTCTATGGAAACGGCTCTGGGGCCGGATTGTTGTCTCAAAGGTAACCGGACAGTGAGAAGCCCGTTTTCAAATCGTGCAGAGACATTGTCCACGTCGACGGACTCTGGAAGGTAGTACTCTTTTTTCATCTCGCCTTGAGCCAGTTCCCGCCGTATCTCCCGTCCTTGGGCAAAGGAGGACTCCCGCAGGGCCTTGATCACCAGACGTCCGCTGTCCACAAGAAGAGTGATCTTCTCTTTGTCCACACCGGGCAGGGCTGCCCGGACCTCAAAGCCTTCATCGGTCCGTCCTACAACAGCCTCGATCCCTGCTTCTTTTTCCCGTATTCCGGGATAACACCTGTTCAATGCGATAACAGTCATATCTGCTCCTTACCCAGGGCCAAAGGGGCTCAGGCCCCTTTGACCTTGATCTCTTTTTTGGACATCCCTTTTTCTTTTTTCGGTAAGTCGATATCCAGGATGCCGTTTTTGTAACGGGCATCGACCTTGTCCAGATTGACATTATCCGGGAGGCGGAACCGGCGTTCATACCTTCCGTACCCGATCTCCCGTCGGAAATAGCCCTTCTTCTCTTCACTCTCCTCTTCTGTCCGCTCCGCCTGAATAGAGAGGACTCCGTCTTCGACACTCACTTTAATATTCTCTTCATCCATGCCGGGAAGCGCCGCCCTGACCATATACTTCTCATCATCTTCCCCTACATCTGCATGGATCAGAGCCGGGGAATCTTCCGTCCGGCTCACAAGACCGGGCCGGAAAAAGTCCTCGAACATCGATTCGAATTCGTCGAAGAAATCTCTGAAAGGGTCATACCGACGTGCCACATCCATCCTCTTTTCATCATTTCTCTTGACAGGTTTCATAACACACCTCCTTTTTTGTCTTATAATTTAGCAAGGACCGTGCCAAATCTCGGCCTCCTGAGCACATAAGCTAATTACAAGAATATAAAGGAGATAGAAGTATCAGTAAAATTAGGGTTAGTTTTACTCGGGCAAACAACTGTCCGAAAAATAGACAATAAGTCCAAATACAAGACAGTTGTCTAATAAACGGACATTACGTCCGTCCATATCGGTCTTCAAGGCGGACGATATCGTCTTCACCCAGATACTCGCCCCTCTGGACTTCGATAAAGACCGTCTCAGTCACTCCTTCGATTGTATGGATCTCTTCTCTCGGAATGTGGACATGATCTCCCGCCTTGACGGGAAAGGTACGGCTGCCCAATGTCATCAGGCCTTCTCCCCGGACGATGATCCAGTCTTCATCCCTCTGATGATGATACTGGAGGGAGAGGCGTTCCCCGGAAGAGACGACGATTTTTTTAACTTTAAACCCCGTCTCTTCATCCAGGGATGTAAAACTCCCCCAGGGCCGCACTTCATCTTTATGGGCTTCCGCTGTCCCCGGGTCTCTTTCCTGGACAAGGGAAGTCAGCTCTTTCACGTCCTGGGAACGTCTGAGGTCTCCGACCAGGAGAAAATCCCCGGAATCGATGACAGCGGTCCCCCGAACACCGATCAACCCCACGCTTTTATCCCTCGTGATGACAAGATTGTCATGGCTGTCCAGGGAATAGAGCTCTGTCTTCAGCGCGGCGTTCCCCTCTTCCGGCGCCAGAAATCTTTTCAAAGCCTCCCAGCTGCCGATATCGGTCCATCCGAAATCCCCTTCTACAACAGCAGCTTTTTCTGTCTTCTCCATAACAGCATAGTCTATGGAGATATCCGGAGCTTTTTTATAGATCTCTTTCCAATCCTCCGGGGAAGCCCCTTTAACGGCAATATAAAAACCATACAGATCCGGATGAAGAGCCCTGATCTCTTCCACCATGGCCCTTTTCTCAAAGACAAACATCCCCGAATTCCACAGCGTGTTTCCCTCTTGAAGATACTTTCCCGCCGTTTCGGCATCGGGTTTTTCCTTAAAGGCGCCGACTTTGAATCCTCTACTCAGGGGAGCTCCTTTTTTGATGTACCCGTATCCCGTCTCAGGCCTTTCGGGAGTGACCCCCAGGGTGGTGATGTAACCGGCTCGGGCCAGCTCTACGGCGTCCTGAAGAGTTTTCCAGAACTTTTCTGTCTCTTTGATGAAGTGGTCTGAAGGGATTACCGCAACGATATCATTATCAGGGATACGGGAAAGGCCCAAAAGGATGGCAGGAGCTGTATTCCTCCCGAACGGCTCTGCGATGACTTCGCCGCGCTTGTCGGCCTTCATCTTCTTCACTTCCTTCCGGAGGAGGTGAAGGCTTGCCTGGTTCCCGATAAGAAGAAAAGGCTCTTCACGCGTCCGGAGAAGAGTCTCCCCGAGGAGGGAATTCTCTCCTGTCAGAGAAAGGAACTGCTTCGGGAATTTATCCCGGCTCAGGGGAAAGAGCCGTTTTCCGCTTCCTCCGGCTAAGATAATAAATGTCATGTGGTCTCCTTTCTTTGCCTTTCTCTATTATAAAAAGAAATAAAAAAAGGTAAAGCCTCTATTCCCTATTGATGAACCGTACTTTTTTGGTATGATGAGAATATGATACGCATGAGCCATCTCTACAAGACCTATTTGAAAACATGGCCTGCTTTGAAAGATATCAATATTACTGTGAGCGACCGTGAATTCGTTTTCCTCACCGGGCCCAGCGGAGCCGGTAAATCAACCTTCCTTAAACTGATCTATGGAGAAGAGCGTCCTACCCGGGGAGAACTCTATGTCTTCGGAAAAAAAGTCAGCAAGATGTCCCATCGAGGACGGGCCCTGCTTCGCCAGAAGATCGGCGTGGTCTTTCAGGATTTCAAACTCATCCTGACGAAAACCGTCTATGAAAACATGGCCCTGGCGGCTAATGTCGTGGGGCTCTCCCCGTCGGTGGCCCACACACGTATCCTTGAGGTCCTCTCCACATTGCATATGGGGCACAAGATCAAGACTCCTGTCTATCAGCTCTCCGGCGGTGAGCAACAGAGAGCGGCTATCGCCAGGGCTCTCGTCACATCACCCCGGATCATCCTGGCCGATGAGCCCACGGGAAACCTGGATCCTTCCCTCTCCTCCACCATCATGGACCTCCTTAAACAGATCAATGCTAACGGGACTACCGTGATCATGGCTACCCACGATTACAATCTTGTCGACCGTTATCCTTTCAGGAGGATAGAACTGGAGGAGGGCCGGATCCGTGACTAAGTTCTTTTTTCTCATAAGACTGGGGCTGAGAAATATCATTCAGCACCGGAAGACATCCTGGCCGCTTATACTCTCTCTTTTTGTCTTGATCTCCCTGAACCTCCTCCTCCTTCTGGGCAGAGCTAATATCAATACGGGGCTCGATTTCTTGACTTCCCGGGCCCGTCTGGAGATCATCCTCAGGAAGGGATTATCCCAGGAAGAGGTCACATCCCTCATCGGATGGGTGCGTGACAATCCTTCCGTGCATGTACAAAACATCACATTCCGGGACGAAACGGAGAATCTTAATGACTTCGCCGCCCAGGATGAGACCCTCGCCCAGGCCGTTGACCTTCTGGGAGAAAATCCTCTTCCCCCCACGCTGACGGTCCAATGCGGTTTGACCATCGAGACGCTTAAAAACATTGAAGGCTTTGCAGGAGCCCTGGAAAAGAGAGATGAAGTCCTTGACGTAATCTACCCCGGGGAATGGTTCTCCCTCCTCTTCCGTATCACACGCGGGGCCGAGCTCTTTTTCCTTTTTCTTTTAGGAGCTCTCTTCCTGGTGACTTATATCCTCTGGGTCTCCATCTTCAAAGCCACACTTTATCCCCTTAAGGAAGAGATCGAGATCATGGAGATCGTAGGCGGGACCAAACTCTATATCCGGACACCCTTTTACATCGAATCCCTCTTCTATGCTCTCCTCTCCTTCGGAGGAAGTCTGGCGCTTTTCCACCATCTGTTTTCCATGGCCCGCATCCCTCTCCCGGGACTCTCCTTTATCCCTCCCGACGATCTGGCCGCAGCCGGGGGGCTCACACTTCTTCTGGCACTTCTGGGAACAGAAAAGGCCATTAACCGCTTTTTCAGGTAGTATGAGGGCCCTTTTCATCCTTCCCCTCCTCCTCTTCTATATGTTTATTCCTCTTTTCCCCCAATCCCTTGGAGCCGATATCCGGGCAAAACAAAAAGAGCTGGAGGAGATCGAACGTCAGCTTCGGGAGAGCCGCGAGAAGACAGAATATTTTTCTTTGAAGGAGGGAGACCTCCTGGAGCAGCTTCAAAAGCTTCAGGCAAGGATCGACCGGGGACGCGAAGAAAAGGCCCGGCTTGAAAGGCACGTCAGAGAGACGGAGAAAGAACTGGTCACACTGGACGAAAAGGGAGCTGAACTCCAGGCCCGTAAAGAGAGTCTCTCTCTCTTCCTGAAAGCCGTCTTCTCCCGCTCCTTTATCAATTGGAAACAATCACAACTTGAGACTTTTATACCCGATACGGGGATCCGGGCGGGGCGTGACTCTGCTCTGCTCAGAATCCTCGGCCATTTCAACTATTATATCCTCATGGAAAATATTAAGACTATGAAAGAGCTGGGCTATATCCGGGAAGAGACCTCATCCGCCCTGGAAAGGCTCACATACAATCTTCTCAGTGCAAAAGTCGCTGAAAAAAAATTGGTGCGCCTGGACCGGGAGAAATCGGCGGCCCTCACTTCCATCCGGTCGAAAAAACAATACTACCTGCAGCTTGCTGAGGAACTCCAAAAGCAGAAAGAAGCCCTCACCGGCCTGATCCGGGACCTCGAGAAGAAGGGGTCCGCCTACAGCGCAGACGTAAGATTCGCTGACTTAAAAGGCATCCTCACCTGGCCTGTCCAGGGGGCTCTCTTTAAGAACTTCGGAAAGAATATCGACGCCACTTACAAGACAGTTCTGACCAATGACGGGATCGATATCACAGCGGCGTTCAAATCCCCTGTAAGAGCGGTAGCTGCCGGTAAGGTCATCTATGCCCGTTCCTTTAAAAGCTACGGAACCATGGTCATCCTTGACCACGGGGAAAACTATTTCACAATCTATTCCAATCTCGCCTCAGCCCGGGTAGCCGAGGGGGACGTCGTCTCTCCGCGGGACATTATCGGACTGGCGGGAAGAGACATCCTTTCAGACACTCCCCTGATCCATTTCGAGATCCGCAAAGAGGCCAGTCCCCTCTCTCCCCTGGATTGGCTCGCTCCGCGCTCATGAAACAATCTTCTCCCTCCATCTGTCTTATACGTAATAAAGGAAAGGAGCATGTATGAAAAAAATCACCCTGATAGGATTTCTTTTGATATGCTTTTTGCCGGCTTTCGGAGCCAGCACTGTTCTGACACTTACCGACCCCTCATACAATCTTGAATTTAAGAATATCGTAAAGATCGAGACCATTCTCTTTGAAGAGACTAAAAACATGACCATCGAAAGCGGCCCGCTCAAAGCCACCCTCACCAAAGAGAAGATCCTCCTGGAAGGAGAAAAGCCGGACACTGTCATCCATCGGCTTATCCTCCCGGCAGGATCAAGCTTTACTCTTCTTCGCCCTGAAGGACGGATCTGGTTTAAGAACGGAGAATATAAGATCGAGACCGAGGACGGCCATAACATCATCGAAAAGAGTACCTCAGGACTCTATATCCGTAATGACGGAAATGTCGTCAAGGTCACCGACAAAGGCGTCTTCATCACTTCTGAAGATGAAAAGGTAGATATATCCGGAGAGGGGATCGTCATCAAAGATAACGGGGAAGAGGTCCAGCTGGGCCTTCTGGGAAAGCTGATCAGCCTGATCACCCGTAAAGCTGTATCACATTCTCTGGAATCCGCCTTCAGGGAGACAGACATCCTCCGCAGCTCACTTAACGACCTTCTTTCCGAAAAGGTTCCCGACTTCACGATCATAAAAGGAGATAACGGCATCCGTATCACCACATCAGAAGATGAAGAGGTACGCGAACCGGTCATCGAGACCTACTATTATAAGGACATAGACGAGATCGACCTCTCTCTGGCCTCCTCTTCTGTCGCTTTCCTTCCGGCCGAAAGTGATGCGGTCAAAGTGACTGTCATTAAAAAGTTCGTCCCGGAAACTGGGTATAAGATCGTCATGAAGCAGAAAGGGAAGACCCTTGAGATGAATGAGCAGATCTCCCGCTCTGTCAAACGCCTCTCGGTTAAATTCATTTTCGAAGTCCCCGCTATGGAAAAGATCTCTGTCAAAGGACTCTCCTCAAGCATCAATGTCTCCCGGGTGGATTCTGCCGAGCTTTTTTTGGAGAGCCTCAGCGGAAACATGACCCTCTTTGAGCTGAAAGGAGAGGAGATCACTTTAAAAAATACAAGCGGGGACCTTTACATCAAAGATATCCGCTTTTCTGACAGCATGAGACTGACCACTGTCAGCGGCGACATGAAGATCTCTGACATCAAGACAGGCAGCATGACCCTGAAGACCACAAGCGGAGATGTCAAAGGGGAGATGGTTACTATGAAAGAGGCTCTTTTTACTACAGTAAGCGGTGATTTTTATTTCAGAAAGAGCCAGGCCGAATCCCTCGAATTCCGCTCCACAAGCGGAGATATCGCCGGTGATGATTGCGCTTTCGGCCGTTTCAACGGCAATTCCGTCAGCGGGGATGCCACTTTCAGGGGCTGCCGGATCGAAGAAAAGAGCTTTTCCAGCGTTTCCGGAGACCTCGACGTCACGGTTATCAAAGCCACCCATACCCAAGAGGACGTGAAGGCATGACAGCCTGACCGGACCTCCCTTTCTGTGGAGCCCGCTTCATTGGAGCGGGCTTTTTCTTTTGCGCTCTTTTCGCTGCTCTGATATACTCCTCCCTATGGAAGAAAATTATTTTTACAAAAAGTGGATCAAATGGAACGGCCTGGAATTTTCTCCCCTTAACCGTATCTCCGTTACTGATACTCAAAGTGAATGGGAGACTCTCCGGGAGGAGGTCAGCCGCTGCCGTGCATGTCTCTACGGGACAAAACGTCTTCACCCCGTTTTCGGTGAAGGCGGTTCTACAGCATCCCTTGTCTTTGTCGGGGAAGGCCCGGGAAGGGAAGAAGACGAAACGGGACGCCCCTTTGTAGGCCGGGCCGGCCGCCTCCTGCGCCAGGTTTTAGAAGAGACAGGGACTGACCTTTCACAGATCTACATTGCCAATATTGTCAAATGCCGTCCCTTTAATAATGAAAATCCCCGGGAAGAGGCTGTCAAGGCCTGCCTTCCCTATCTGGAAAGACAGCTGAACCTTCTTTCTCCGCGTCTTATCGTTGCCCTGGGGAAAGTGCCGGGGACGATCCTCAGCGGGGAAAAGGAGATCAAGATCACCAGGGAACATGGCAGGATCACCCGGCATGGGGAGTTCCCCCTGCTTCTGACTTTTCACCCCTCTTTTCTCATCCGTCCCAACGGGGCTTCCTTTATCCCCTCCTTTAAAGAGGATATCAGAAAAGCTCTCGATTTTATCCGTTAGAACTTCATCTCCAGCAAAGCCCCGATCCGTTTGAAGGAGTAGTCCCAGGGACTCCAATGATCGAAACGGAGTTCATATTCATCGTAAAAGGCAGCAAACCTGAAGTTCGTCTCGCCAAAATCGGAAAAGAACTTTAATCCCCTCTCATAGGAGTAGTAATCAAGAGAAGCTCCTCCCAGAGAGTTTTCGCCGCGGCTTTCTTCCCGCTGATAGTAGGCCATGAGGTATGCTTTTTCTCCGAAGAGATAGAAGAGCTGATACCCGTAACGGAAGCGAAGATACTCTTCTCCTACCCGGTCAAAAGGAAAGATCAACTCACGGAACATGAGACCCCGCCACTCTTCATAGATGGAATCGGCATCTTTCACATATTCCCCCTCCCCCAGTAGTTTAAGGGCGAAATGTGAGGGGAGCGGGATCCTGTAATGCCCGGCTCCTTCAAGTGTAAAGGTCTCATCTTTCTGCTGCCGGACGAATCCCCCCTCCCCGGGACTGAAATATACTTTGTCCCGGCTCTTTTGGTAAGAAACGGTTACTTCAGCGAATGAATTCTCCCATCCGGACTGCACCAAGACACTCTTCATCTGCTTCTTAAGCGGAGATATCACCAGGTCATCGTCCTTTTCGGCTGTATAGGTCAAAGAGGCAGAGAGACTTTTCCAGGCTCCCTCCCAGGAGATGAGAGTCGTCTCCTGTCCGTCGGAGACCCCCTCCCCATAAAGCCGGTATTCGTTTCCCGTGGAACTGTAATACGGGAGGTAAAAACGGTCATAAGAGGCATATTCCTCGTTCTGCATGTAGCGGCTTTCGAGGTCAGTCATCCGGCTGAAGCGGATTTTCTGCTGAAGAGCCCCTTCCAGCGAGAGCGACGCCCTAAAAGTTTCCACTCCGAGAGGCATCTCTTCTTCATAGTTCCATGTGAAATCCCCGTCTCTGTCTGTGTAGAGCTTCCACTTATCACGGAGAGAGAGGACATTGGGGAGGAAATCGGCACCCATCCGCGCATACTCCCCTTTCAGCCTGATGCGGCCCCAGTCCAGAGCGGCCTTCAGCCGGGTGATGAAATCGATCTCCCGGTCATCAAAAAGGTTGTCATCCGGGACGATCTTGGAGACAGCATAATGCCCCGAGGCAGCCAACCCTCCCTTTTGAAAGGAAGCCCGGAAACTCCAGATATTTGAATCCAGCGGGCCGGTCAATCCCTGGGTGTTTTCCACCGAATGGGTATCATTGTGGAGGTCCACATAGGCGACAGCGGCTGACAACCCCCAGGGCCACTCTTTCTCCAGGTTAAAGGCATTGATATACATCTGCTGACGGGCGCCGCTCTGTTCATCTGTATAATGGATTTCCACACGGAGGGCCCCGGGATCGAGCGCCCCGGCAGGGATGATCACATCACTGTGGGTCACATGGCATAACGAGGTAATGTCCCGGGTAACGACTTCACCGGCCCCGTCGCTTATCTCATAGACCCAGACAGGAAGTTCCTCTACTTCAAAATAGTCGAAGGGCTTCGGAAAATGATAGATGACATCACCGCTCTCCCACTTCTCCCTGTCAAGAATGACACGTTGAGTCCCGGACTTTGTAAAATCCAGGGGGATATCGGGACGGGCTGCCACAAAGTGCAGGGCGATCCCCCCGAGAGTTGTCTCTACTTCAAACCCTGCGATTCCTTCGTCCCGTTTATCGAAGAGATAGGGGCCGAAGAAAGGGGTGATCTTCCCAACGGTCAAACGCGTCCCTTTCTCGTAGACTACGGAAAGGTGGTCGAAGGAGAAGATAGCTCCCTCAGCCTCGAAGTTCTCCCCCGATTCCACAGAAAGAGCGGCTTCGACGCTGAAATCCTCAGTCTCTTTATTCAAAAATATTTCCACCTTATCCTTCACTGACCCGGTCCGGTAGAGATAATCGTCTGAATAGAGAGGAGTCCCGTTCAGGGTAAGGTTATAATTATTTCCTTTGAAAAGGGGAAGGCGCCGCCCTTCCGGGAAACCCTCTCTTCCGTAAAAGACATCGATATCGAAAAGCGAGGCTGTATTGTAGACGGTAAACAGAGCTCCCTTTTCCGCCTCTTTCTTTTGTGAAACCCACTCCCAGGGGAATCGGGCGGTACTGTCCCACTCTTCCAGGGACTCCTGACGCCACGACTCTGTCCCGTCCAGAAGCGAAAGGCTCTTCCATGGATAAAGATTGTCATCCATGAGAGGCCAGGGGCTGCTCCATACCGGCAAAGTCAGAAACACCAGAAAAAGGAGCAGGGCTCCTCGGCGGCCTGTCACTGCCCCGCTCCTGCCTGAAGGCTGCGGATCGTCCTTTTGAGAGACGCTTCCAGTTTATTCAAAAACGGCCACTTATTCCCGGAAGGATAGAAGAGCATGGCGTCCAGAAGATAGCGTTTACCTTCTTTTTCCACCAGGTAGGTGATAAAGGGCCCGCCGTTTACATTTTCCTGGTTTTCCCATAGTCCGGTCAGCCTGTAGACCGGCCTTCCATCCACGGTGACCACATCAAACTCTCCGTACCAGGGAACGTCGGGAGACTCCTTTTGCCACTGGTAGATCAGTTCGACGATACGGTCTCCTCCGTAGTATTCAGCGGTGAGGTTGTTTCTGGCTTCTATCATGAAGGACATGGTCACGGGCGCTTCCGTCGGGGGGAGCTCTGCAATGAAAAAGAGCCTGTCCGGCATCCTGGTCACAAAAGAGAGAAATGTCTCTGATTCTTTAAAGAGAGAGTACCGGGAAGGGATGAGGAGGGGAAAACCGAATCGTTCACGGCTCATCGACTCCGCTTTCTTTGAAACTTTCTCTTCGGCCAGGTCTTCGCTGATACGTTCACCGATATACTCAGAAAGCCTCGTGTGGGCTCCTTTCACGGTCTTTTCGACTTCCGCCGGGGTATAGTCCTGCCCGTTGAAAAGGAGAAAGAGGACACTCTGTCCTTCTACCCAGACATCCTTCTGGTGGGCGATGGAGATCCTCCTGACATTATTCAGCACGTCGCTTCCCAGAATATCCCTTAAAAAAACAGTCACCCCGTCTTCCGTGGAGATATCATCTGCAAAGACGATGTTCTTGAATTTTGTAAATTTTCCCACAGACGCGATATCCCGCGGGACGATTTCAAAAACGCTTTCCCTGTGGGTAAAATAGAGGGGGAAAGAGAGTTCTTTCGTGATAAGCGGGCCATGCTTCCTGTCCAGCCCCTCATCTGTAAAATAGGCGATCTGATATTCTGTCCCCATGGTGGAGAATTTATGGGTCCGGGCACAGCCGGTGAAAAGAAGAATGACAACGGTCGTCATAAGGCAAAAGCGGTTCATATTGACCTCCCATCTTCGTTCATACTAAACGTGACCTTTAAAAAATCAAGGGAAACTTAAGGAACAGTTGCATTCTTTGCTTCTCTGGGTTATAATAGAGAACATTAACAAATGGAGGTTCGATATGGAAGGAAAGAGTTTTTTGAAAGCGCTGTTGGATTTTAACTTTACCGATTTCATCACCGGGAAAGTCATCAAGTTTCTCTACATCCTGAGTCTCATCGGGATCGTTCTTGGAGCCCTGGGTATTATCGTCGCCGGTTTTCAGGGAGGCTTCGCTGCCGGACTGCTGGCTCTCATCATCGGAGCCCCGCTCTTCATTCTCATCGCGACGATTTTGACCCGTGTCTATATGGAGATCATTATCATCCTCTTCAAGATCTATGAGACTCTGAAAAGCATCGACAGCAAAAAATGATCGTTCCGGGGGAGGATTCCCTCCCCCTTCTTCTTTTTATTTTCTTGACCCGACCGATTTTCAGATTACCATAATGCCAGGAAAGGAGTATCAATGGAACACGTCTATGCATTGACTGATGATCTGCTGACTTTTATCAACAAATCGGCCACCTCATTCCATGCGGCAGCCGCTTTGATACAGAAACTGGAAGAGAAGGGCTTTACCCTTCTCAAAGAAGAAGAGAGCTGGGCTGTACGCCCGGGCGGCAAATATTATGTCGTCCGAAATAACTCGGCCCTCATCGCTTTCACTCTGGGGAAGGAAAGCCCTGTGAAAAGGGGTTTCCGCCTTATCGGGGCCCACACAGACAGCCCCCTGTTCAAGATCAAAAATGAGAGCGAATCCGTTTCAGGCAATTACCTGAAAGTCGGCGTGGAAGTCTATGGAGGCCCGATACTCAATACCTGGCTGGACAGAGAGCTCTCGCTGGCGGGCCGGGTCATGATCCGGGAAAAAGGGGGAAGCATTCAAAAACTCATCAAAACCAAACGCCCTGTCGCTGTCATCCCCAACCTGGCCATCCATATGAACAGAGAAGTCAACAAAGGCTTCGAACTGAACAGACAGAACCATCTTCCCGCTGTTTTTTCCGCCTATAATGATGAGCCTCAGAAAGGTGCTCTCCGACGTTTTGTCGCCCGGGAACTCGGGATCCATCCCGAGAAGATGGGAGAGATGGACCTCTTTCTCTTTGACGCCACCCCGGGGATGTATACGGGAATGAACACAGAACTCATCACAGCCGGACGCATCGACAACCTGGCCATGTGCCATGCAGCTCTAAATGCCCTCCTCTCATCGGAGAATCCCGATGTCTCTGCTGTCGCGGCCTTCTATGATAACGAAGAAGTGGGGAGCAATACCCTCCAGGGGGCCGGCTCTTCTTTTCTCAAAGATACACTCACCCGGCTTCTTTCTGCATTCGGTGAAAGCGCTCCTGATTCGTGGTACAGAGCTGCGGCCCGTTCGTTTATGATCTCCGCTGATATGGCCCACGCCCTGCACCCCAATTTTTCAGATAAACATGACCCCGATTACGCCCCGCGTATCAATCAGGGCCCTGTGATCAAGCTGAATGCCAATTTCAGATATGCCACCACGGCGGAAACCGCTTCCCTCTTCGAAGACCTTTGCCGGGATGAAGAGATCCCCTGTCAGAAGATGACCAACCGCTCGGATATCCCTTCGGGAAGCACCATCGGCCCCGTCAGCTCCGCTTCTCTGGGGATCAGGACCGTCGACGTGGGCAATCCCATGTGGGCTATGCACTCCATACGGGAGACCGCCGGTGTCCTCGACCACGATTATATGACTCGGGCATTCCGTGCCTTTTTCAATCGTCCTTCCATTTGAAAAGAGAGGGGGGGACACCCCCTCTCCATCACCCCTTTTTATAAAATAACCCAAAAGATAAAAGGAAAGATCCGAGCATTCCCAGCATAAAATATCCCGGGGCATTTTCGCTGACAGCCCCGGAGATCAGTCCCAGACGGGACAGGATAAGAAAGAGGTCGATGGCCACCAGGCTGAAGAAAGAAGCAGACAGGCCTGATTTTAGCACGACTTCTTTCAGCCGTTCGTCAAAGACATAAGAGGGCTTCCTCATCTCCCGGATACCGAAAATCGGGAAAAGGAGCCATACGGCAGCGATTCCCCCTGCGATCCCTTTAAAGAAGGTCACACTTCCCTCGGGAAGCTCCAGGAGCGGAGCAATCAACAAGGCCCCGTCTACCAATAAGGCATAGACGATATTGGTGAAGACAAAAGTCTTCAGGATTAGACGCTCATTTATTTCTTACGTTCCGCCTTTTTTGTTCTACAATCCTATCTACTTCAGCTGCACTCTTGCCCAAAACCTGAAAACACGGGGCCCTCTTTTCATGACATCTCTTTAAACTTACGGGAAAAGAACCCTCACTAGTAAAACAAACTTTACACCGATATTCTACATGGGAACGATCCGACTGTCAAACAAACTTTACAAATTTGTGCCTTTTTTAATTTTTTGAAAAAAAAAGATACCGGAGCCCTCTGTGAGGGCTCCGACCTTTGAATATGAGAGGATTATTGATCTGCTGAGATCTTCCGTTTTACGGCGGAGACGATGGCCCTTCTCTTCTTTTTGACCCGGGATAGGGCTTCGTCTGCTTCTCGGGCTGCACGCTCTTTGAAAGATTTGTCGTTGATTCCCGGCAGATTGATCAAAACATTCAGATAGGCCCCTTCTGCGGCTGCCTCCGCCATGAGGGCCGCGACAGCGGCATCACTGGCAGCATTGGGATTTCCCTTTTTCCCGACGATTTCGGCGAGACTGCAGAGGTTCTCGGCTTCTTTTAAGGTCTCCAGGGGAATCTCCGTAGCCCGGATCGCAGCTGCTTCCATGGCCTCCGCCCGCCTTTTTATCTCTTCATCGCTCTTTTTCGGCATTTTCATGGCGTCCATATAGATATTGAAGGCTTCCGTGTCTCTGTCGATGAGAGCCAGATAATCCCGTTTGGCTCTCTGAGCCCGCTGCGAGACTTCTTCCATCAGAGGGTTACGGCGCTCATATCCCTTTTTTCCGAAGGTGAGATTGGCCACCATGGATGAAAGAGCTGCGGAGAGGGCCCCGGCCAGAGCCGCGACGCTTCCTCCCCCGGGAGCCGGAGAATCAGAAGAGAGTTCATCGACAAAATCTTTAACCGAAAGAGCTCCCAGCCCACGCTGTTCAGGATGGATCCGGTATTCGATGATCTTCTCTGAAGGGATAAAAGGAGTGGTATCGTTCAGCCCCAGAGATAAGACCGCTGTATGAATGATCTCTTTTTCCGGGATACCCGTGTTTTTCTTTTGCTTCTTTAAAAAATACCGGCCTGCTTCTAAAAGAGCCTCTTTAGGCAAAAGGCCGACCACTTCGCTACCCGTTACCCGCAGGCCTCTTTTGGCTGCTTCTCTGGAAACAGTCTCAAAAGCCTGATGGAGATTTGTGACTTTATAATTGGTCAGGTTCATGGAGATCTGGGCATAACCGTATTCATCTATGTACCAGCCCACAGCCTTGCAGTTCTGAAGCAGGCCCGGGACCTTTACAGCTTTCCCCTGGGCATCTCTGACGATCTTCCCCTGGCGATCCCTCTTAGAGCGGCCGCTTTCCCGTATGGTCAGGGCTATATCATGAGCCGCCTTCTGGTCTCTGGTATTAAGGTTGATATTGTAAGCCAAAAGGAATTCACGGACGCCGATGACCGTAGCTCCGGCCCTGGCGTTGAACTCTGCAGGGCCGAAATCGGGAGCAAAATCAGGATCCTTCATCTTTTCAGGCAGTGCTTCATATTCCCCTTTCCGGATAGCGGCAAGGTTTTTTCTTTCCGGACGTGTCGCTGCCTCTTCATAGAGGTAGACGGGGATATTAAGTTCCTCCCCCACTCGCCGGCCGATCTCGCGGGCCAGGGCCACACACTCTTCCACACTGACCCCCGAAACCGGGATAAGCGGGCAGACATCAGTGGCTCCCATGCGGGGATGCGCTCCGCTGTGCTGCCGCATGTCGATAAGTTCAGAAGCTTTTTTGATGGCTTTACAGGCGGCTTCTTTGACCCCTTCGGGAGACCCCACAAAAGTCACCACGGTCCGGTTGGTATCTTTCCCGGGATCCACATCAAGAAGCACGACCCCCTCTGTCTGGCTGATCTCCGCAGTGATCTTATCGATCAGACCCATGTTCCTGCCTTCACTGAAATTAGGGACACACTCTATGATTTTCTGCATGATACACCTCCGCAATTTCTCTTACTATAAGGAGCGCCGCTTCCTTGTCAAGGACTATCGGCCGTCTCTTTTTCTCCCCCGGAAGCCTCCTTCCCGTTGACACCCTTCGCCGGAGACTGTAAAATCGACCAGAGAACGGGAGGTCCCATGGAGCAGATCACTTTGTATAATACCCTGGCCGGGAAAAAAGAGATTTTTAAGCCCCTGGAAGGCAACCAGGTCTTTTTTTACTGCTGCGGCCCTACAGTCTACAATTATATTCATATCGGGAATGCCCGGGCGTTTGTCCTCTTTGATTTCATCCGGCGTTACATGGCCCAAAACGGCTACACGGTCACTTTTATCCAGAATATTACCGATGTCGAGGATAAGATCATCAAAAAAGCAGCCGAAGAGAAGATGAGCTGGGACAGCGTTGCAGAGCGCTTTACCCGGGCTTTTCAGGAGGACATGGCCCGGCTGGGAGTCCTTTCTCCCGACATCTCCCCCAAAGCCACAGAGACCCTCCCCGCCATGATCACCCTCATCGAAACCCTGGAGAAAAAGGGCTTTACCTATACCATATCAGACGGTGTCTATTTCCGTGTAAGAAAATTCGAAGGGTACGGAAAACTTTCCAAAAAAAGCCTGGACGACCTCAGGGCAGGATCCCGGATCTCTGTCAATGATGAAAAAGAGGATCCCTTTGATTTCGCCTTATGGAAATTCTCCAAACCAGGCGAACCTGCCTGGGAAAGCCCCTGGGGAAAGGGACGCCCGGGCTGGCATATCGAATGTTCTGCCATGAGCAGGCAATATGCCGGAAGGACCCTGGATATTCATGCCGGCGGAGAAGACCTGGTCTTCCCTCACCACGAAAACGAGATCGCCCAGTCTGAAGCCGCCCTGGGGGAGCCCCTGGCACGGTATTGGATGCACAACGCCTATGTCAACCTCAACGGAGCCAAGATGAGCAAGTCTCTGGGGAATGATGTCACTGTCCGTTCTCTGCTGAAGGACCATCCCCCCCAGGTCCTTCGCCTCTTCCTCTTTTCAGCCCACTACAGGAAACTCCTCGACTTCACCGCCGATGCTCTGGCAGACGCAGAGGCTAAATATCAGCGCTTCAATAACTTCTTCCATACCTTTTCGGATGTAGAGGAGAAGGAGGATTTTTCTCTTGTCAAAGAGTGGGATGAGAGAGTCCGGGCCTTTCTCAATGATGATTTCAACACCTCCGGGGCTCTGGGCGTCTTCTTCGAAGCCGTGGCCGCCTGCTTCAAAGAAAAGGACCCTGCCGGCCTGGCCGGAGCTGTGAAACACTGGCTACGCCGATGGGACAGCCTGTTCTTCATCCTGCCCGGAGAGGAGACTTCTCTTACGGGAGAGACCCTGCACGGACTCATGGAGATCCTAATCGATATACGTCATCGGGCCAGGGCCTCGAAGGATTTCGAACTGGCCGACTTGATCCGTGACCGCCTGAAAGAACTGGGGATTATGCTTGAAGATACCCCTGAAGGGACACGGTATAAAAAAAGATAAAACTTACAAATACCGCTTGACAAAAAGACTCACTATGTTATATTCCTTTGCGTCAGCCAGCGGGCGATTAGTTCAGTTGGCTAGAACACCTGCCTTACAAGCAGGGGGTCGTAGGTTCAAGTCCTACATCGCCCATTTCCTTAAGGAGCTGTAGTTCAGTTTGGTTAGAACGCCTGCCTGTCACGCAGGAGGTCGCGAGTTCGAGTCTCGTCAGCTCCGTTTTCTTTTTCGGCGGGATAGCTCAGTCGGTAGAGCAGTGGACTGAAAATCCTCGTGTCCCCAGTTCGATTCTGGGTCCCGCCACCTTTTTTCTTGTGGATTCCCCTTCCCATGATATAATCATTTCATGCCTGAGATGACTTTATTTGCCACCTATCTCTTTTTTCTGGCCGGTTTTCTGCTTCTGACCGGACTCTTTCTTTTTCTGAAACGCCTCTTATGGAAAACCGTTCCTGTCTTCAAGAAACTCAGGCTTATCGGACTTTTTCTGACTCTTTCGTCCCTTTACATCTGCCTGAAAGTCATGCCGGTCTTCAAAATCTCCAATATCGATACCTGGTTCTCCCTGGTCGTCTGGTTTATCCTTTTTTACAACCTCTTTACCTTTATAGATGTCATCTTTTTTGACTACTATCTCATCCAAAAAAAGAAGTATGAAGTCCCTCAGCTTTTGAGAAACCTCATCAAGATCGTCCTGGTTTCCCTCTTCATCGTCCTTTTCCTCGGCAAGTATATCCCTAAACTCAGTACCGGGTACTTCGCATCTCTGGGTGTCATGTCCATCATCCTGGGGCTTGCCCTGCAGTCTCTTCTGGCGGATATCTTCGCGGGGATCATCATCTCCATCAACGCCCCCATCCGTGTAAGGGACTGGGTCCGCCTGGATCCCCATGAAGGGGAGATCGTGGAGATCAACTGGTACAATACAAAGATCAGGACCATGAACAACCATCTGGTGGTCATCCCCAACGGGGAGATCCTCAAGACAAAACTCACAAACTACTCCAAACCTTTGAAAAGGGAAAAGATCTCGCTCCCCATAGGAGTCTCCTACGATACGGCCCCCCATGAGGTAGACGCCGCTGTCCGTGAAGCTCTCCGAGGGATCGATAATGTCTCCCGGAAAGAAGAGCCCGAGATCTATCTGGAAGAGTACGGCGACTTTTCTGTCAACTACTCTGTCTATTTTTATATTGACAACCGGCAGCACTTCCGCAGGATCCGGCATGAGTTTTACCGGAACCTCTATTACGTCCTGAAAAGGAACAACATCGTGATCCCCTATCCCATCCAGTCGCTGGAACGGCATACCCCCCGCAAAACCCCGCCTACGCCGAAGCTCGACCATCACCCCCACTTCTCCTATCTCACCCCCTCCGAGTTTAAAAAGTTGCTCTCCCTGGGGAGCCTGGATCCTTATGGTAAAGGCGAGGCCTTTTTAACAGACGGAGAGGAGAGCCGCGGCCTCTATTTTCTCGTCCGCGGAACAGCGGAAGTCGTTAAAAACGGGAAAGTCATCGCTTCTGTGGAACCCGGCACTATTTTGGGCGAGATGTCGCTGTTGCGGGATCAGCCCGTTTCAGCAGATTGCATCATGCAGACCCCGGGTTATCTCTTCTTCGTCCCGAAAAAGAAACTCTTTACCTTCATGAAGGAGTGTGACGCCCTCACCGAGACCCTCAGCCGCCTGGTCGTCGAACGGGACAGTGCCAACAAGGAAAAGGGGAAAAACAGTCAGAGAGACACCCTTGTTGTCAAGGAAAAGAAGAAGATATTAGAAAAGATCATCAGATTTCTGGAGACCTGACAAGCATGAAATCAGCAGGAAAACCCCTTCTCTTAAGGATAGAGGCGTTTTCCCAGGAGATCGAAAAAGAGTTGTTCTTCAAAGAAGGGACCCTCTTCCAGAAGATCGGCGACATAATGGGAAAGGATCCAGATATCCGGAGGAGCAAACCCCAGCTCCCCCAGTAGAGAGACCTCCTTCATCAGCTCCTGACGCGTCCTGTCCAGAGCGACTCTCCCGTCTGCCATGATGATGATCCGGTCAGCGAAGGCCATGGCATCATTGATATCATGGGTAATGAATACCAACCCCACGCCTTTTCTGTGAATATCCCCAAGCCGCATAAAGAGATCCCGTTTCGCCCCCGGGTCAAGGCCTGCTGTGGGTTCATCCAGGCATAAAAATTCAGGCTCCATGGCCAGAACACCGCAAAGGGCAGCTTTCCTTTTCTCCCCGCCGCTGAGGGAAAAAGGAGAGACCTCCATTTTGGTACGGAGTTCCGGAGCAAAAAGCTCTACAGCCCGAACCACGGCTTCTTCGATCTTTTCTTTGTCCCATCCCATGTTTTTCGGGCCGAAGGCTATATCTTCAAAAACCGTCTCTTCGAACAACTGGATCTCAGGAAACTGAAAGACCAGCCCCACTTTCCGCCGCAACCCTTCAACACGCTCTTTATTGATATCCTTTTCGTTGATACAGACGGCTCCCGAAGTAGGCTGGAGGATGCCGTTGAAGTGCTGGATCAGCGTCGATTTCCCCGACCCGGTCTGTCCCA